>JAABUM010000603.1_pt1 | contig 61285 bp, 59 predicted proteins | sample 5559161 | NCBI WGS metagenome assembly JAABUM01 (sample SAMN10711868, study PRJNA513369) | rock metagenome | isolation source: Antarctica rocks | place: Antarctica: Victoria Land, Siegfried Peak nord
ACGAAGAACAGGCGCCACCAGACGCCATTGCTCGTCGCTCAAGTCGCTGGGATAAACCACTTTGGATGCGCGTCTCATCAACTCCAGTCTGACCCAAACCCACACTACAGAGACAGGCTCTCAGCGACAAAAACTTGGTTTGACCATCGAACTAAAAGCGGCGAAATCAAATGACTTCGCCGCTTTTGTGTTCAAATCTCCAACGCCAATTTCAACCGCGTTTGAACTTCGCGCCAATCGGCGTCCGATAAACGCCCGATTTTGCAGGTGTCGCGCACTTCACTCATGCCGATGAACATTCGCACGGCGGACGGGCCTTTCAAATTTGCTTGTTCCCAATCGAACAGAATCACATCGAAGGGCGTTCAGGCGAGTTCGATGTTGGAAGTCACCATCGCCAGAATGAGGTCAGTTTTTTGGCCATTATAATCAGGCGAAGACAACACGATGGCCGAGCGGCGTTTGGTTTCCCTCGCACCGATGAATAGCACGACGACAACATCGCCAGCCTCAATCATAGTCGTGTTTCTCCTCGCCTAAACGCTTTTCCATGAGCCGCGCCGTTGAGCGACGAAAATCTTCGATGTCTTCGTCTGTCCAGAAGTCTTGAAATCCTTCGCTGGAATGAATGACGGTGAACATTTCTTTGAGGCGCTTCAACTCATCAGTTGGAAGTTGCCGCAATGCTTGAAAGGCGGCTTCTGCTGTCGGGTTTTCAATCGTGATCGGCATAAACCTATTCTACCGTCGAAAACAGACGTTTGTGCAAATAGAAGTCAAACTTTCTCCATGTCCGTCGCGCAACTCGAAGACGCGTCCGACGCCTGAACCCCATTACTCGCTCTGTCTCTCCATTCGAGCGGTTGCGGCGGGGCGGGGAAGCGGCGTCCGATGAAGAGCTTCACTGGCCCGAGGTTATCAACTAACCTTCACACATAGCAAAATCGCCGCGTCGTCCAACGCGGCGTTGCCTGTCAAACACCAACGGTTGCCGGTTCGAGACCTTTGCAAACCCCCGCCGCCAACTCAAACGAGCGCAGTCGCGCCTGGTGATCATAAATCATCGCCGTCAGCATCAGTTCATCGGCGCCGGTTTGGTTGACCAGATGTTGCAAACCCTCGCGCACAGTTTCGGGACTTCCAACGAAGGAGAAGGCGAGCGCGTGGTCGATGTTGTCCTGCTCGAACTGCGCCCAGGGGCGCTCATCGGTTTCGAGCGGCGGCGGCAATTGGCCTGGTGTGCCGCGCCGCAAATTGACGAAGGATTGTTCGATCGAAGTGAAGAGGCGACGCGCTTCTTCGTCGGAATCGGCGACGAAGGCGTTGGCGACGATCATCGCGTAGGGTTCATTCAAAACTTCCGATGGCTCGAAGTTGCCGCGATAAATGGCGAGGGCGTGCGTTAACAAATCGGGCGCGAAATGCGAGGCGAAAGCGAAAGGCAAACCGAGTTGGGCGGCCAAACTCGCTGAGTAAACGCTCGAACCCAACAGCCAGATCGGAACCTGGGTTCCAACGCCAGGAACGGCTTGCACTCGTTGCCCCGGCTTTTGAGGCGCCAGATAAGATTGCAATTCGCGCACGTCTTGCGGAAACGAATCAGCGTTTTTGCTCGCGTCGCGGCGAAGAGCCCGCATCGTCAATTGGTCGGTTCCCGGCGCGCGGCCAAGTCCCAGATCGATGCGATTGGGATACAACGACGCGAGCGTGCCAAACCCTTCGGCCACAACTAAAGGCGCGTGATTGGGAAGCATCACGCCGCCACTCCCCACGCGAATCGAGGTCGTGCCGCCCGCGATGTGGCCGATCACAACGGCTGTTGCAGAAGAGGCAATGCCAGGCATATTGTGATGCTCGGCGACCCAGAAACGATTGTAGCCCCACGCTTCGGCGTGCTGGGCTAAGTCGAGGGTGTTGCGAAGCGCCGTGCCCGCGTCGCTTCCCTGAGCGATGGGCGACAAATCGAGAACGGAAAACGGCACGGGGGCGGGCGCGAGGCTGGAATGGGACATGATTGCTGAGCGTGACCTTGAATTGAAACAGTCGCGGTTACAAATGAGAGGACGCGCGCACATCAGCTTCGCTCCAAAGCGTGTCTGCCGCTTTGGGCTTCGACTCGAATGACCCTACTTTTGGGCTGCCATTGTTGACGCGAGAACGAAGTTGACGCGAGAACGAATCAGCGTTTTATTTTCGGCACGGCGAAGTGTGCCTAATCAGTTCGTCGGTTCCGGTGGCGCGGCCAACAGCCGCGCGGCGCCCCACGTGCGCGTTGAACACCCCTCAGTTGGTCTGTTCCGGTCGCGCGGCCCACCCAGAGCCACATGAAGGAGATAGTGCGATGAGGGTGAGCCAAATCCTGCGCAAGTGGTAGATCCAAATTTTTCGTGCCTCTTACCGGCCTCCCTTTGGGCATTCGGCCCTTCCTTTGAACGTTCGGCCCGTTCGCAAAAACAAATGGGTGATGGGTATTTTTGCGCGCGTTGTGGAATAAAAGGGGTGCGCAACACATCAACCGCTACTCGAGCTGTTTCTTTCTTGAAATGCGTGGTTGGCGAATACGTTGTTAGCTCGATGTCAGCATTTTGCGGATGGATTTTATGATGAAGCGATACACCCAACGGAAGCGACGTGGGCAGGTCATGATTGAAACAGCGCTGGTTTTGGCAGCGGTGCTTTTGCCGCTGACCGTGGGGATTTTGCAGTTCGGCATCGTGCTGAACGCGACCAATACGCTCACTCAAATCGCGCGCGAGGGCGCGCGCTACGCTTCGGTTCACGGCACCGAAGCCAACTCGGACGCGGCGATTCGCACCTACGTTCGCGCGGTGGCAACGGGCACGAGCATCAACTCAGCCGACTTGAGCGATTCGCGCATCGACATCGCGATGGTTTCGGGGAACGCGAGATCCAGCGGCAATGCCATCGTCGTCACCCTCACTTACCCGATGAGCAAAAAAGTTTTCATCGGAAGTTTTTTTCCTTATATGACCAAACTCAAGCAGGATTACACAGCGAAATCCACCTTTGTTTTGGAGTAGGGCATTTCAGGAGAAATTATGAATCTTTCACCCATCCATCCGCTGCGCAACAAGGGGCGGCGCCGGGGCATGACTGTGGTTTATGTGGCGCTCTTGTTGCCGGTTCTCATTGGCATTACGGCGTTTTGCGTTGATCTGTCCACGCTGTATTCCAAAAAAGCCAAATCCCAAACAGCCACCGATGCTGCCGCTTTGGGCGGCGCCTGGCAACTCGCCAATTTCAACAACGCGCACGCCGATGAGTGGGCGCGTTGGTATGCAAGCCAACCCGAAAACGGCAGCTACACCCAGGGCGCGAACGGCACGACCGTGAGCATCGAATATCCTGCCGTTGACCGGAGCGTGACGCCCAATGTGACGCGGCCCAATTGGTATCGCGTGACCATCGAACGACCAGAACCCACCTTTTTCGCGGGCATTTTCGGCTCGAAGTTTCGCACGATCAGTGTCAAAACCAGCGCCGTCGCGCTTTACGAAACGCTCGCTGAACTCAACATCAACGGCGGCGGCACGTATGGCAAAGCGCCTGGCCCGGTCAACCTGTCGCTTTTCGGGCCGGATGGCTTTTACAACAACGGCGACTGTTACAGCGTGAAAAAACTTGTTAACGGCTCTCCCAACCCGCTTTATACAGGCAAAGGCTACGACTTTTCCATCAACGTCAACAGCTTTACGGGTTCAACCGCCCACGTTCAAATCTTCGATCCCGATTGTTATAATACCAGTGGCGCCAACGTGAACGGAGTTTTGGCATTGGACGAATACCGCGATAGCAACGGCAACCCAAGCGATGCCAGTAGTGCAACAACCACACAATATTCGTTGTATGACGATAATGGCACTCCGTTCAACACGACCGATGACAAGTTGCTTGTTCAAAATTCTTATGGTGCTGATAGTTCCACTGACCTGATATGGAATGACTTCGCCACAGTTAAAAAATCCAGTTTAACTGGCAATATGCGCCTCAACGTGCTTTCGACAAGTGGCAGCAGCGAAAACGGCTTTGACTTGCGCGTGAGCGACAAAGCACCTTTGTCGCGCTCCAGTCAAATCACCGGATTGGACAACTTTAATGCTGCTAACGGCAGCAGCATCACGGCTCAAGGGCATCTGCCGATGAACTTCAACCAGAATGGCTCAACTTCCATCACCCTGGGAGTTATTCCCGTTCAAGCGGCAGATGGCCAGTTGACAATCCGTAAGTTTGACACAGATTCCGGCGCCAAATCGATTGTTTACACGTGCAGCACGCTGCCCGGACAAAGTTGGCCAGGCACATTGTCCAGCAATGGAACATTTGCAACCGATTCTGTTACCATTCCGACGGCTTACACAACCGCTGGAGTTTGGTCAGCAACTTACTCTTCCGGTGCTGGAGATACCTCAGTTTGGGATATGTCCTATTCTAACTATGGGCCAGGAAAGCCAGGCGGCATTAGATTAGTTCGCTAAAAAGCAGTGGCAAGTTGCCACTGCGTGTGATTGTGCTGGGCTTTGCCTTTTGATTTCGCCGCGGGAATTGGCAACTCTGTTGATAACTCGAAAGGATGGTGCTGTAAAGCATCTTTTCCCCTAATGAAACTTCTTCAATGCCAAGATGCCCGGTTCGTGCGCCCTTACGGTGTTCAAAGACGCAGGCACGGCGTCAGTTTGGTTGAATTTGCGCTTGTTGTGCCGGTGCTGTTGGGGCTTTTGATGGGCATCTTGGAGTTCGCGGTTTTGGCACGCAACAACTTGATGCTGTCCAATGCCGCTCGTGAAGGGGCGCGCACCCTTGCGCTGGGAGGCACCACGTCCGTTGCCAGAACGCGCATGAGGAGCGTGGCCAACACGTTGAATCTGCCGGACAGCGCCATCTCCTTTACCTACACAGTCGATCCAGTTCCGGCAACTGCGAACGGGGCTATCGTTGTTCCCATCGCCTACGCGGTTGGCGATGGCTCCACCAACAACAGCGCTCCGGTCGGCAGCTTGATCCGCGTGGCAATCGATTTTCCTCACAAATCGTTGACCAACTTCTTTCCAATCCTCAACGGCTACCACTTGAAAACCAACGCTGCCATGAGGCGCGAAGGATAACAGAAAATGACAATATTATCTCACTTTGAAACAGCAAGGCGGCGGCGAAGCGGCAGCGTGATGGTGCTTACCTCGCTTTCGCTTGTAGCTCTTTTGGGCTGTGTCGCCCTGAGCGTGGATTATGGGTTGCTGATGATGGACGCCAATCGTTTACAGCGCGGCTGTGATGCGGCGGCTTTGGCGGGAGCGACCAAGCTCAAACGCGCTTCGGCCATGAGCACCGGAAACGCGACGACCGATCAGGCCAACGCCGCCTATGACCGGAACAAAGCGGCTATCGATGCTTACAATGTCGCTGCCAAAAACGACAACGTGCCGGTAAACGCCTCAACTGGCGACATCACGTTTTCCAACAACGATTCGGCTATCACCGTGCGTTCAACCGTCACGCGCCGCTTTTTCTTTGCCCGCGCCCTGGGCATTGCGAGTGGGCAGGTCATCCGCTCGGCCACCGCCCGCGTGAAACCTGTGTCCTCGCTTTCAACGGTTGGCCCGATTCACGTCGCGCCCATCGGCATTTCGTTGGAAACCTACGACGCTTACCGCAACGACCAGACGCTTTCGCACGATATTTCGCTCGTGCGCCAAAACAAAAGCACCTTTGGCAAAGACGACATGGTGCTCTTCGATTTGCGTCCCAATAACGCCAAAAGCGGCGCGAAGATGCAAGACCAACTGACGGGCGGCGATGTCGAAACCGTGAACTTGGGCGACTATGAAACCACGCTCAACGCGGCCTCGCCTTCGGAAACCGGCAAGTTGAGCGGTGGCCTCGACACTCTGTTTTCCAGAGCCGCAGGCGCGCCCTGGTATGACAACCCGAACGATAACATAGGCGCCGACCAAGTGCTCAGCGGCGCCGAAGCGAGCACCAATCCGCGCGTGGTTTACCTCATCGTGACTCCTTCGACTTCCAGCCCCAGCAACGGCACCTTCGACACGCCCGTGCAAGGCTTCGTGCCGGTCTATATCGAAAGTTACAACGACAACGGCTCCAGCAACGGCAAAGGTAACGGCAACGGCTCCAGCGGCAACACTGGTTTGAGCATTCGCGTGCGCTTTTTGCCTCCCACAACCGCCTCGAACTTAGGTCTTTCCACTTCGACTTCGACCACGTCGTATTCGGGCTTGAACTCGATTAGCTTGACGGGTTGAGAAACCCAAACTTGGCCGGTGAAAAACCAAAGGCTTCCAACAGTGTTGAAAGCCTTTGGTTTGTTGCTGGTTTTCTACGGTGCAATCGCAACGCGGGCCGAAAACGCAAGTTCCGGGTCGCCGCGCCGCGCCATCGTTTCGCACAGGGTGGTGAAGCTCGGTTTCACGCTCAACTTCGAGGTTTTGCCGTTCACGCTCAGCGACACGGGTTTGGAAAAATCGACCAGGCGCGAATCGAGCAGAACCGACGCGCCTTGGACATCGCCCGTCGTTGAAACGGAAAGGGCGTTGTTTGCAATTGTTGCGTCGATTTCGTGTCCTTTTGCGGGCGCCTGCGATTCGAGCCAGAAAAAATCTTTGATCACGCCATCGGTTTGTTCCCACGTGAGTTCGCGCGGCACGGGGTTGCGCGTCGCGGGCAGCATTTCTACGAGTTCGTCGCGGTCGGGCAAGTTGCCGTGTTCAAAGCCCACCATCTCATCGACTCGAACCGGGAAAATGTCGGTGCGATTGCCTCGCAGGGCTTTGATTCCGGCGTCGAATTTCAAGTTGCGCGACAAGCGGTCATAAGCCAAATCGTGTTCGCCGACCATCACGGTGAAGGGCGTGTTGCGCAGCGTTTTGGAACTCGATTCGCCATCGGTGGCCGCTCCCGCCGAAACGTGGATGAAGGCGAAGTGGTCGGGCATTTTCGGCCCGATGGCGAAGGCGCCATAACCGCCGTGCGAATAGCCGAGGATGTCAACGCGGTTCACATCGACATCGCCAAACAAGACCTGAGCGCGGATGAGGTTGGCCACGAGCGGATACACGTAATCGTCGTAAAAGCCGTTCCAAGTGTCGTTGGGCGCGCGCAATGCGAGGTGTTTGTAGCCGCCCAGTTCGGGATGATCGCGGTAGTGCGTCTTCATGCCTTTCCACTGCGAGTCGTTGACTTCTTTGGGCGCGCCGCCGCCACCGTGCATCGCAATGACAAGTCCCCAGCCGTTTTTCGGCTTTTCGCCGACGGTGCGGATGAAAAACGGCGACACGTATTCACCGTTGCGCGCGACATCTTGGTCGAAATCCTTCTTCAAATCGGGTTGCGGCATCGACTTGAAGACTTGCCAGACCGCCGCGCGAACGGCGGGTTCGTTGTCCAGCAAAGCGCGGTCGAGCGCTGGATCGGAGCGGCGATTGATGATGCCCACAGGTGAAGGCGGCCCGAAAAAGCGCGCCGCCGCCGCTTTAACCTGCGCTTCGAGCGCGGGCGACAGCGGTTTGCCAACCGGCGTCACGTAATGCGGGAGTGGAACAGGAGTGCGGGCGGGCTGGACAGGCTGGATTTGCGGGTGCAACACGACTTTTTGTTCGGCGTTCTGGCTGACTTGCACGCTGATGTCCAAGGCGATGGGGCCAATCGAAGTGCTCTGGCGGGTTTTCAAAGTGACGGTCGAACCGCGCGGCACATCGAAGGACAAAAAGTCGTTGGCGTCGGCGGTTTCACTTCGCGTTGTGCCTTCACCGATTTTCGTGCCCTTCTCATCGAGCGCCACAACCGGCACTGCGATGCGCTTGCCAGCGGCATCTTGAATCGAGACGAGCAAACGGGTTTTGCCCTCATCGACCACGAGTTGCAAGGTCGGCGAGTAGCGCGTCGTCACGACCTGCGCGCCGACATCCTTGTTATTCTCGTCCCACACGAGCGGGAAGTGGACGCCGTTTTTTTTCCAACTCGAAGCGTAAATCGCGCTCTCCGCTCTGCCGGTGTTGGCTTTGGCGGTGTCGCCTGTAAACCAACTTTTGTCCAGATCGTCGCCCTCGGCGGCGCCCAAAAAGTGCCAGTCGCCGTCCCACACTTCGACCCACGTGTGATTGCCGCGCCCGTTCGCCCACATCGGCGTGCCCGTTACACGAGAGGGAATGCCGACCGCGCGGCACGCATCGACCAGTAGAATCGACAAACCCGAACACGAAGCGATGCCGCTTTTCATTGTTTCCAACGGGCTTTGATCGGGACGCTGGCGCGCCGTCGAATACTTGACTTTGACGAGCGGAAACAGCTTTCGATTGATGGCCAGAGCCGCTTCGCCCGGCGATTTAAGGCCCGCAATCAGCGGAAGAGACAAAGCGCGTAGTTGCCCGCGCACGTCATCGCGCTGTTCGGAAAGTGATGCGTAGGGCAACACGTCGTTGAGGAATAGCGCATCGGGCACGCTCTTTTTCCAGGGCGATGTGCTCCGCGCGTCAAAGGCGAGCTGAACTTGAGTGCGCAAAAAAGCGGCGGACAGGCTTTGCAAATCGGAGTCAGGCGCGTTTTCAAGCAGGAACTTCATCGCCACGCGCTGAGGAGCGGGCGTTTGTTGCCACGCGAGTTCGATTTGCGCGCGGTTGGTCTTGGCGCGTTTGAAAACGGATTCCATAGGCGAAACGGCGAGGCGATTCTTCGGCAAATTTTTGGGCGCGGCCAGGGCGAGGGTTGAAGAACCCAGCGTCAAAGCCAGCAAAAAGCGAGATGAAGTCATAGGAACTGGGCAAGTTTGGAACAAGGCCGTTGCTTAGAGGTTGCGAAGCTGTAAAAAGTAGTCTTTCCCGATGAGCAGGCAAGAAAGCGCGTGCGCTTCAACTCGCTTCTTTGAGCGGCCCAAGACCGATAAAGGCGCGCAGTTCACGGCTTTGCGCGAACAACTCGGCGGCGCGCGCCGAGTTGTTACGCTGCAGTGCCTCGCCCGCGCGATGGAGCGCCAGCGCCAGATTGTTGTGTTTGAACGGGCCTTCGATTTGAGGAACGGACGCCACAAAACGACAGTGTTCCACCACTTCCAAACGCGCTTTTTGAACCCTTCGCCAATCGCCGCGCTTTTCGCTCAGCCCAGAGCGAGTCGCCCAATACGCCGCCAGAACTCCGTGACGACCCGCGAAGAACGGCTCGTTTCGCCACTTTTTGATTTGAGTCCACACCAAGTCCAGTTCGCGGCCCGCCCCGTCCAAGTCGTTCTCTTGAACGGCACACCGGGCGCGCAAAATCAAAGCGCGCATCCGAAGGATGTCGTGGAGCGATTCGTCTTCGAGGACTGCCAACTCTTCGGCGATTTTTTCGCGGGCCAGAGCGGGGTTGCTGGCCAAGAGCAAGGAGGCTTCAGCTCCCAACGCCATCGCCAACACGGAAAGCGAGTCGCAACGTCGCGCCGCCTCCGTTGCACGCGCGGCGCATTCGAGCGCGAGGTCGTCTTCGTCCAGCATCGAATGAAGCGCGCTCAAGTCGCGCCAGGCGCCCGATTCCAAACCGGCATTGGGTTCGGCGAACGCGGCGCGTTCATAAGCGGCCTTGGCGCCGTCCCAGTCGAACCGCGCCTCGCATTCGTGCGCCTGCCCCATCGCGGCCAGCCAGGGAGACGGCTCCGGGTTCAAGAGCAGGTCTCGCAACTCTTGATACTGGGATCTTTCTTCTTCGCTCGAAACGGCGTTTAACTTGACCCACAACTTTTCGGCGCGCTCTTCGTCGCCCGCGTTATGCGCCTTCATCCACCCATCGATCAGGCGCGCTTGTCGGTCGCGCCAGAGCAGCGTTTTCCCGCGCAGTTTCAGCGCTGTGCGATTCCAGACCAAAGCGAGATGGTTCATGGTGTTTCAACTCCAGGCAGAACGGTTTAGGAGAAACGCAGCCCCGCGTGATGTGGCCAAGGAAACCCGGAGCGGAAGCGACGCGGCCCGGACAGAGCAACACAAGCCGCGTCGCTTCCGCTCCGGGTTCTGCCCTCTGCGTTTCTCCTACGATTCTAACCCAAAACCGCGTTTTTCAAACCAACGAGCGACTGCGGTTTGACACATTCATCGGTTGCGCTTATAATTGTTCCATCCGCGAACCCTTTCGCCGGAGGAACCTCATGTCTGCGCCACGCTTTGATTTCGCCCCCACCGTTTGTTTGCACGGCAAACAACGGGATGCGCGCGCGCCGTTCCTTCGAGGCGTTCGTTTGTAGGGCGAGCAAATCTCGTTTCTTCTGGCGCGAAGGCTTTTAGCTTTCGCGCCTTTTTCGTCTCAGCCCGTTTTGTCCGCGCCCGCGCTCACCCAAAAAGCGCCATTCAGCCGAAAACGGGGCACACATGACCACCTCATGATTACCGGAAAGACCCTTAAAAATCGCGGTTGGAAAGAAGGCCGCACCGTTGGACTCGCCAAATCCGCCGCGACGCAACTCGAAGCGCGCGGCCTCGACGAATCCCAAATCCTGGTTCAGTTGGACGAAGTTCTCGCTGATCCGCAAAAGTTCCTTGGCGATGTCGTCTTCACGGCACTCGCCGACGAACTCATCCGCCGCGACCGCAACGAGCAATCGAAATTCGACGACGCGTTGCGCTCCTCTCCATTGAACTACGAAATCTGGGGACGCGATGGCATCGACGCGGGCGCCATCGAACAGATGAACAACGCGGCGCTACTGCCAATCGCCGTGGCAGGAGCGCTCATGCCCGACGCGCATATTGGCTACGGTTTGCCCATCGGCGGCGTGCTTGCCACGCGCGGCGCCGTCATTCCTTATGCCGTCGGGGTCGATATTGCCTGTCGGATGCGCTTGTCCGTTTACGAAATGTCACCTATCATTCTCGGCCAGCAGAAGAACAAGTTCGAGAATACGTTGCGCGATCAGACCCGTTTTGGTGCGGGCAAAACCTGGGGCCGCCACGAGCGCAAAGAGCACGCGGTGCTCGATGATCCCGACTGGAATGCGTTTGGACTTTTGCGCAAATTGCGTTATAAAGCCGAAGAGCAACTGGGCACGTCGGGTTCGGGCAACCACTTCGTCGAGTGGGGCGAACTCGAACTCAATGAAGCAAGCGCCGACTTGGGTTTGGAAGCGGGGCGTTACCTGGCGCTGCTTTCGCATTCGGGTTCACGCGGCGTCGGTTATCAAATCGCCAATTTGTATTCGCGCCATGCCAACACCTTGCACCCGCAACTCGCGGACAAAGTGCGGCATTTGGCATGGCTCGATTTGGACTCGGAAGCGGGCCTCGAATACTGGCTGGCGATGGAATTGGCGGGCCGCTTCGCGCAGGCGAACCACTACGTCATCCACCACGAAGTCGCTAAAGCCGCAGGGCTAAAGGAAATCGCCTCGGTCGAGAATCACCATAACTTCGCCTGGAAAGAAGTTTTGGCCGACGGCGAAGAAGCCATCGTTCACCGCAAAGGAGCAACTCCGGCAGGCGAAGGCGTGTTGGGCGTGATTCCCGGCTCGATGGCCGATGCCGGATATGTCGTGCGCGGCAAAGGTTTGCCGTCGAGCCTCAATTCGGCTTCGCACGGCGCGAGCCGCAAGTTGGGGCGCAAAGCGGCGATTAATTCGATCACCAAATTGCAGCGCGACCGCTACTTGCAGGAGCGCGGCGTGAAAGTGCTCGGCGGAGGATTAGACGAGGCGCCGCAAGCGTATAAGGACATCGAAGAAGTCATCGCCGCCCAGCGCGATTTAGTCGATGTCCTCGCCAAGTTTTTGCCCAAAATCGTGATGATGGCGGACGAAGCAGGCGATGTTTAAAGTGCGGAATGAGGAGTGCGGAATTGAGTTGGCGGGAAGGCGAGAGTGTTTCGGCTCGCCATCACCCCAAATTCCGCATTCCGCACTCCTCATTCCGCACTCAAGAAATTATGCCGACCATTGAAATTGTCTGTTTGAAACAACATGAACCGCTTGAAATTCCCAAACTGTCTTTTGCTGTGGAATCAGAACGCGAGGTTGTGTCGCATCGAGATTTGTTTTACAAGGAGTTCAAGAAGTTGAGCGGTTGCATTTATCATCTCGGAAGTCCTGATGTTCGCCGAAGAATTAATGGATTCTTTTATGCTGCTGAACTGTTAGATTGGACAGCAGAAGAGGATTGCTTGAAGTTTCTGCCTTCGTTCATCCCTGAAGTGAAACAACTGATGGCGGATTTGTTGAGCGCATCATCTGTGCAACAACTTGTTTTTTCCAGCGATCACCAATTTGGCCCCACCATCCGACGTTACCAAAGGCCATTGAAATATGAAACATTCTGGCGCAAACACGATGCTGGCAAGCTCCGGTTGAACGCCCTTTATCTTGTTCGTCCGTAAAGCAAAACGCCCCGTGAACATCACGGGGCGTTTTGTATTGAGCCGTTACTTCTTCTCGTGTTGCATCCGGTAAATCGTGCGCACGAGCGTTTCGGCATCGGGCGCCGATTCGAGGGCGAGCGCATCGTTGACCAGTTTTTCGGCTTCGGCGGGTTTGTAGCCCATCAAGCGCAAGAGTTGGATCGCGTCGCCTGCGACATCGGTGTTCATTAGCGCGGCGGCGCGGCGGGCCTGTTCATCTAAGCCCGAATCCTGCATCAAGGCGAACTTTTGCAGCTTGCCTTGCAATGTCGCTACTAAGTCGCGCGCTTTTTGTTTGCCGACGCCGGGAAGCGATTGCAATAGCGCGTAGTTGGCCGATTCGATGGCTGTTGCCAAAGTTGAAACGGGACGGGCGAAGGTTTGTAAACCGCTTTTTGGCCCCATACGTGGAACTAATAGCAGCTTCTCGAAGAACTCGCGTTGAATGGAATTCTGAAATCCGAGCAGAATCGGTGTCGCACGGTTCTGTTCGGTTTGCAGGTAATAGATGGTATCGAGCGAAAGTTTTTCGCCGAGCGGCGTGGCTTCGAGTGCTTTTTCGACGATGTAGGGGACGGCGATTTGATAAGTCAAACCGCCCGTTTCGATGAGGAGAGCGCCTTCGACGTGGCCCGCGAAAGTGCCGGAGATTTTGGAGATCATGCGCCCCTTAGTTTAGAAAGTGCCTTTGGAGCGGCTCGCCGCCACAACGCGAACACCTTTGTGTGTGAGTGCCTTTGTCCAGAGCGCAAGGTGTCACGCGTCGCAAGAATGCGCCTTTAGCGCGCTGAACGATGCGTTGCGTTCGCCTCGAACTGAGTTACTTCGCCCGTTTTTGCGCCAGAAACGCTGTCGCCACGCCGAACGTGTGATCGAACGAGCGAATATTGACGAAGCCTTCCTCGCGCAACAACTGCTCGAATTCGCGGCGCGAGTAAAAGCCGCCGACCGATTGCGGCAGGTAGTTGTAAGCCGTCTCGTGATGCGAAATCGTGCGGCCAACAGGCGCCAAAAGCGTGTTGAACAGGCTAAAGAAACGGGACACGAGCGGCGAAGTTGGGCGCATGAACTCAAGCACCAGCAAGCGACCGTCCGACTTCAAAACGCGGTTCATCTCGCGCAAGCCAAGACGCGTGTCCTCGAAGTTGCGCACGCCAAAAGCCACTGAAAGCGCATCGAATTCTTCATTTCCAAAGGGCATTTCGAGCGCGTTGGCTTCGATGTATTCGATTTTTGGATTTGAATCATGGCGCGCGATGTCGAGCATTCGGGGCGAGAAATCGGCGCCAACGATGTGCGCGTCGGGCGTTTGGCGCGCCAATTTGCGCGACAGGGCGCCGGTTCCGCAGCACAAATCAAGCACACGCTCGCCTCGTCGCACGTTCAACCGTTTGGCGGCGCGCAAGCGCCACAGCTTGTCTTGGTTGGCGGACAGCAAGCCGTTCAGCAGGTCGTAGGAGTGCGCGATGTCATCGAACATCGCGCGCACGGAAACACTCGATTTGTCGGGTTGAGGCAGGCTCATCGGGTGTTCAGACTTCCTGTTGTCCAATCGGACGCCGGGAAAAGCGCATGGAAGTTGTGGGCAACTCCACTTTCATCAAACACAGAGCAACATGAGGTTCAGAGAGAAATTTTTTGTCACAAATGAACATAAGAAACAGATAGCTTCCTAGATAATTTTATCCGTGTTTTCCGCGACAAAAAATTTCTCTCTGAACCTCATGTTCCTCTCTGCTTGACGAAAACAAAAGCAGCACCTCAAAGAAGTGCTGCTTTTGGATGACTGCGCGAAAGGTTTAGAAGTCGCCGCCGCCAGAATCGCCACCCGAATCAAAGCCCCCTGAATCAAAGCCGCCCGCATCCGCCGGGTCGCCATAAGGGTCGGCTGAGGCGTCCAAGCCACCGCCGCCTTGATCGAATGAGCCGGGATCATAGCCTGCGTTGGTGTCATATCCCGCGTTTTGAAAGTTGCCCGCATCCGCCGGGTCACCGTAGGGATCGGCGGACGCATCGAGACCGCCGCCGCCCTCTTGGAAATCGACGGGATTATAATCGACGGGGTTGTAATCGGAAACGCCGCCTTGAACGGCCTGCGCTTCGGGCGAAGATTGAAACCCCTGTTCGTTGCCGTGGTGCGAGAAAAACGAGTTGGCAATAGAACTTCCGATGAACGAACCGGCCATGCTCGACAAAAGCCCACCAGCGATCATGCCGCCCATACCTCCCATCATTCCGCCACCCATTGGTTGTGCGTAACCTTGCTGACCGTAGCCGGGCTGCGCGCCGCCACCGGGCTGCCCGCCGCCAAAAGTGCGTTCGATAAAGCCTGGTTGACGAACTTCAGCGCGCGTTGTGGCCTGCGCGAGCGAGCGCGGATCGAGGCTGAGACGCTGGGCTTCGGCGGGCGAGACGTTTTGTGTGAGTTGCTGCAACACGAGTTGGCGTTGCTCAGGCGTCAAGCGCGAAAAAGCCTCTTCGTGAGCGCGTTCGATGTCTTCGGGCGGCGCGGTTTGCAACATATAACGATAGCGCGCGACAGCCTGCTCGTCGGCGTTTTGCGGGCGCTGGTTCGCGCTTTGGTTGATGCCGCCTTGCGGCTGCATTCCAAATGCGCCCGTCCCGCCTTGAACGGGTTGGCCATAGCTGGGTTGGCCATAGCCGGGTTGACCGAAAGCCGGTTGTGGCTGCGGGTCGTTGTGTCCAAACAATTTATCGAGGAATCCCATTGTGTTTAAGTGTTGTCTCCTGAGAAGAAATCCATCCAAAACGGTGCCGCCACGTCCCCCACCGCGCTCTGGTGTTGAGTTGCGTGAACTTCCCAACTCCTTTCTTTGTGGCTGTTAAAACCTCAACTTCACAACTTATAAAGAAGTTCTGAAAACTCATTCCAATTTTCTACTTTTTCATCTTCTAACCATGCCGGACAGTGGCCATCGTAATGAGCCAAGCGCAAGTTGCAGGAATGGCAAGAAATAGTAAGACCAATTTGACGCCGTCTTCCGGGTTCTGCTTTGAAGTTGTGTTTTCCTCTGTAAGCTGAGAAATAGAAGTTGGAGCCACAATCAGAACATTTCAATCCTTGGACGGCCTCGAAATTACCTTCCCAGAAAGCGTCTGCTGCCTGCTCGACAACCGAATTTTGTGATGATTGCATCAGCTTTGCTCCAACTGCCGGGTTTAGTTGCGCAGGGAAAACATCTGCGTGACCCACAAATCTCCGGTTGAATTGGTGGAAAAACCGATGCCGATGCGGTTGACATCGCGGTTCAAGATGTTGGCACGATGACCGGGCGAATTTATAAACGCCGTTTGAGCGGCGCGCGTGTCGGCCTGCGTGAGATGCGAACGGCCTCCATACACGCGGTAGATGTTTTCCGCGATGATGTGTGGCGTGCCGCCGTATCCAATTTGGTAACGGTCGATGGGTCTAAACAGCGAAGGTGTTGGCGACTCGTGTTCAAAGTAACTCTTGTCGCGCATTTCCGCCGAATGCGCGCGGGCGACATCGGCCAAACGCGCGTCGCTTTGCAACGGGTTCAAGCCTTGCTGTTGGCGGTCGGCGTTGACCAACTCGATCATGAACGCTTCGAGTTTGCTTAAGCGCGCATCGGAAGCGGCCAGCCTCGCCGGGTTTTTGGACGCGCCGGTTTTGAGATCAACGCCTTCGGGCGTGACGCCTCCCAGCCTGCGCAAGTAAGCCGTTGCCACAGGTGAAGGCTCATCGAGACCCGAAAGCGTTTGCTTTGCGGCCTCGCTTTGGCCCGCGTTGTCTTCAAGATACGCCAAAAGCAGCGCATTTTCAGATGCCATCGGCGCGCGTTCACGCTCGCGTTCGAGCAGGATTTGCGCGTTTTGCACTCTTCCGGCACGCAGTTGTTCCATCGCGGTGCGGTAGGTGACGAGATCGAACGACGCGTCGTCTTGGCCTTGCGCCCGAAGCGAAAACCCCAGACCAAACGCAGCACCAAAACCCAAAGCCACTACCAGTGGACGAAAAAGACGAGACATAAATCAGCGTTTAAAGACCTTCGATTGGCCGAGCGGTTGCCCGCCGAGCGCCAAAAAGCGCGCGGCTTGGGGCCGCGCGCTTTGTTGGTTGTTCAATTTGAATCGCTACCTTTTGACTTTGTTGCTGGGCAAGGAATTGAGCACCACAAACCCAATCGCCGCCAGAACAACGCCGATCAAAATCGCGGGCAGAGGTTTGTGAAGCAGCAAGAATCCCAGCAACGCTCCGATGACGAAACCCGCGATGGCGCCAACAGGAGCGAGGTTCCCGCCCGATCCTGTGGACGACGAAGCGCGTGAAGCCGGGGAAATGTGCGGCCCCGGCGCGGAAGACGACGCGGCAGGCCTGTTCGGGACGGGCGCGGGCCGCGATTGCGGCGCGGCTTTGGGCTGAGTTGTGGCGGGCGTTTGGATGACGCGAGCACGCGGTTCAGCGGGTTTGTCCTGCACGCCGAGCAAGCCGGTTTTTTCTTCCATCGGTTCGTTGAAACCCATCAAGTCGTTGATGAAGGTTTCGAAATCCGAAGGCGCCGCGCCACCCTTGGCCTGCGCCAAAAACTCATCGTATCGCGCGCGTTTGGGCGCTTCCAACAACGCGGCGCGCGCAGGCGGCAAAAGTTCGAGCAACGTTTGGTATTCGCGGCGCTTGTTGAGGTTGCGATGGTCGCGGTTGGCCTGCGCTTCGGAATAGATGGCGCCGATCTTCGAGCGCAACTCTTCAGTTGAAGCGCCCGGCGGCTCGTCCAGTAGCGTATAGAAATCGATGGTGTTGTCGGGCAGTTGCGCGCCACTCAAGTTGAAGGCAATGGGATCTGGCATGGAATTAAGTTTTCAGTAGTTGAAAGAGCACGCTCTATTCTAAGGACTAACTACTACGAGATGATGGCCTGTGACAGCATGAACGCTTCTTCTTCGACTTCGGCGTCGTTGCGGTCGCCCGCGAGCGAAATCATCACGCGCGATTCGCGGCCCGTGTCGGCGTCGCGTGCAACGGCGATGATGCGCCCGTTTTCGTCGCACCTGAACTCAACAGTGATATTAGGTTTCCCCGCAGGCCGCGGCGGGCGCGTGTCGAGGTTGAACACGCCAATTGGCCCCGTCGGATACGCTTGCGGGTCGCCCGATTCGCCCTCATAAATGCGCACTTGCACTTTTTCCTGCCCGTCGAAGGTCGTCGTATAACCGCCGCGCGTCTGCGAGCAGGGAAGTGGTGTTAGAGCCGGAATGATGTGGTCGATGATGGTCTTTTCCGACTTCACCGTCGCAACGCCCAGCGAGTGCGCCAAAACGTGGCCGACGTTAACTTCTTCCACCGTTTCGTCTTTGGTGAGTAGCGCCGCTTGAAGCGCCGCGCCTTTGGCTACGCATTCGTCGGGATCGTGAAGCAGTGGTCGGCGACCACTGAGCCGGGTCAGCATCTCGCGCACCATCGGCATTCGGGATGAGCCGCCTACGCACAGCGTTTCCGAGATGTCTTCCCACGACAGACCCGCTTTGTCGATCATGCTTTCGAGCAAAAGTTCGGTGCGCGCCAGCAAATCGGAGCAAATCTCCTCGAACTTTTCGCGCGATAACTCCACGCGAACTGGAATGTAAGTGTCCATGTTGCCTAAAGCGCGCTTGGCTTTAAAGGTGATGGGCACCGAAGGGCGACCAGTCAATTGTCGTTTGGCAGCTTCGGCTTTGAGGCGCAGTTCCGCTTCGAGACTTGGGTCGGGTTCGAGTTCGTAGCCGAACTTTTCGCGCAGTTCGTCTTCGATGTAGTTCATGATCCGGTCATCGAAGTCTTTGCCGCCCAGATAGGGGTCGCCGCCGATGGCTAAAACGTTCAGGCTGTCGTTGTCGATGGCCAGAATCGTCACGTCGAAGGTGCCGCCGCCCAAGTCGTAAACGAGGATGTTGCGCGGGCGACCGCGCCGCGAAATGCCGTAGCTAAGAGCCGCCGCAGTCGGTTCGTTGATGATGCGAAGCACCGTAAGGCCAGCCAGGGCGCCCGCTTCGTAGGTGGCGTGGCGCTGCGCTTCGGAAAAGTAGGCTGGAACGGTGATGACGGCCTGAGTGATGCGCTCGCCGAGCGATTCTTCGGCTTCTTGCACGATTTTGCGCAGGATGATCGAAGAGATGAATTCCGGCGAATACGATTGGTCACCGACGCTGATACGGTGTTCGGCCACGCCCATGAAGCGTTTGACGAACTGCACGACGCGCAGAGGTTCGGTCATCGTGGACTGAAGCGCCACTTCCCCCACGACGTAGTTGGGCGGATCCACGAACACTGCCGAAGGCGTGGTGGTTTGGCCGTCCGAGTTTTTGATGACCATCGGCTTGCCGTATTCATCCACGCAAGCGACGGCGCTATAAGTTGTTCCCAGGTCGATGCCTACTGCGCGAGCCACAAGAGTTCTCCTTGGTTGAAGTGCCGGAAGTGCGTCATTTGCCCTGGCAAAGTCGCAACCGATTGGTTAGAGGTATTAAAAACGGCCATGAAAAAGCACGATTTGATGAAGCAAACGCGGATACGCTTTAGCTTACGAATTCGTTCGAGAGGCTGTTGCCAATTCTATCTGTGGATTTCTATGATTGCGCGCGGAATTTGCCGACCACCACTTCGGCGGGCCGAAGCAGTTGCCCGTTCAAATACCAGCCCGAACGCACCACGCGCACGATTTGGCCATCTTCTTCTTTGGAAACGGGCAAAACGTCCACCGCTTTGTGCAACTTGGAATTGAAAGCGCCGCTGGGCGGATCCATCAGCACCACTTCGCACACGTGGAGCGCTTCCACCAGTTGGTCGCGGAAGTAATGCACGTTTTGCCGCACAACTGGCGCTGACAAAACGCCCGCTGTTTCGGGCGTCAGGTGCGCTCCTGTTTCGGAAGATTCGGCCAACGCCACTTCGCCGTCGAACTGTTCGAGCGAGTCGAACAAAAACAAGAGCGGGCGCACCACGGGCTTGAGATGCTCATACAAAAAGTCGTTTTTATAATCGGCTAACTCCGAGTGCAGGGTGTTGAACACCTTTTCGACCACGCTTTCGCGCTCGTTAACTTCGCGGATCTGCTCGGTAAGACCTGCGATTTGCTCGACCAGCGCCGAAAAATCGCTTTCGGACAACGCGACCACGCCTTCTTCCGGGTGGGCGCCGTTGGAAGAGGCGTCCTGGTCTTCAGGCAGAGCGTCGAACGAGGTGACAGAGCCGAGTGCGGCCACGGAACCGGGAGGACTTGCGTGGCGATTGGCGCTGTGAGCGGCAAGGGCTTTGCCGATGGCTGTGACGGGAACAGGCGCCGGACGCACCGATTTGACGGGATCGTCGGGCAGTTCGCCGATAGAAAGTTCGTCGGGAGTTTGGACGCTGGACTCGGCGCTGCTCGAGAAAAAACGCGGCAGGCGAAAGCGCGTGAGCGTGGGAATCGCGGAGTCGGAATTGTCGCGCTCGAATTGAGCGGCTGCTGCCGCGGCCTCCGCTTTGGAAGCGGGGCTACCTGGTTGGTTCTGGGCGTCCGCGTCGCCAGGGCGGACGGGTTCTTGGTTTGCTTTTTTGTCGGCCATATCACAAAGGCGCGCCGCAAAGAGAGCGTCGCAACTCCACAATCAAAAACTTGGGTTCAAGTCCTCGACGGTAGTAGCAACGTTTTCTCCGTTGGAACTTTACCCGCTAAATTTTGACAGCTTTTTCTCTTCTTGTGGGCGCGACGGCTCGATTGGCCTTTGATTCGCGGTTTTGGGCGCGTTCTCAAGGACATCTTATGCAATACCGCAATTTAGGACGCTCCGGCGTCAAAGTTTCCGAAGTCGCGCTTGGCTCGTGGATCACCTACGGCGGAGCGACCGAAAACGATGTCGCCCGCGCGTGCATCGAACGCGCCTACGATCTGGGCATCAACTTTTTCGACACCGCCAACGTGTATGCGCGCGGCGAATCTGAAAAAGTTGTCGGGGCCGCCCTCAAACCTTACGCCCGCGATTCGTTCGTGTTGGCGACCAAAGTGTATTTCCCGATGGGAGATGGCCCCAACGACCGCGGACTTTCGCGCAAACACATCTTCGAGCAAGCGCATTTGTCGCTCCAGCGTTTGCAAACCGGCTACATCGACTTGTATCAGTGCCACCGCTACGACGAATCTATCCCGCTCGAAGAAACGCTTTCTGCCCTCAACGACCTAGTAAAGCAAGGCAAAGTGCTTTACGTCGGCGTATCCCAGTGGAGCGCGCCGCAAATTCAGGATGCCCTCGACATCGCCGAAAAACGCGGCTTCGACCGCATCGTGTCGAACCAGCCGTATTACAACGCCATCGGGCGTGATCTCGAAAAAGAGGTTTTACCTTTGTGCGAACGTGAAGGCATCGGCCAAGTCGTTTATTCGCCGCTCGCGCAAGGCGTTTTGACCGGCAAATACAAACCGGGCCAAGAGTTGCCCAGTGACTCGCGCGCCGCCGACCCCAACCAGAACCAGTTTTTGAACGGCGGCAAACTCGATCAAGATGTGTTGGAACGAGTGCAAAAACTCCAACCGTTGGCTGAGCGTAACAACGTGTCGCTCGCACAATTGGCGCTCGCGTGGTGCTTGCGCAAACCGATCATTTCAAGCGTCATCATCGGCGCCTCGCGTCCCTCGCAAGTGGACGACAACGCCAAATCGTCCGGCGTGAACCTGGGCGAAGACGTGTTGAAAGAAATGGATTCGATCTTGGGCTTCTAAATTCAGAACTGCCGATAAGTTTTTGATTTGGTCATTCGCCCAGACTGCACCCAGGCACCAAAAAGCACGAAAGGGTTGAGCACTTCGAGCCAGACGTAAAACAAAAAGGCGACACAAATGCCTTCTTGCTTTCTCTTGCTCCGAAGTGCTCAACCCTTTCGTGCTTTTTGGTGCCTGGGTGCAGTCTGGGAGGATGGCTAAATCAAAAACTTATCGGCGTTCATCTACAGTTAAAATGGATTGCCCATGAACACGCGCGAGCAGGAGAAGGTCGCCAAATTGTCGCTGTGGGCGAACGTGTTTCTGGTGGTCATCAAAATCGCGGCGGGTGCTCAGTCCGGTTCGCTATCGGTTCTAACCGAGGGCATTCAATCGCTGCTCGATATTTTCGCGTCGGCCGCGATTTTGTGGACGCTTCGCGCGGCAAATGCGCCGCCCGATCCGGCGCACCCTTACGGGCACGGCAAGTTTGAAAACGTGGTGTCGCTGGGGCAGATGGCGATGATTTTCCTGTCGATTTTCGGCGTTTGGGCGGCGGCGTGGCAACGCTTTCAATTCCCCGAAATGCCGCGCGTCGATTGGGGCATCGCGGCCATCACGCTTTCAGGCGCGGTCAACCTGGCCGTTTCGTTTCGCGTGGCGCGCGTCGCCAAAGAATTCAATTCGTCGGCGCTGGCGGCGGAAGCGGTTCACCTGCGCGGTGATTTGTGGGCGTGTTCGGGCGTTTTGGCCGGTCTGGTCGCCACCCACATCTTTAAAGAAGCGCGTCTTGATCCAATTTTCGCGGCGGGCATGAGCCTGCTGGCTTTTGCCAACGCGCTTCACTTGATGCGCGACGTGGTGCGCCCGCTCGTGGACGCCAGTCTGGATGATGACGACGAAGCGCGCATCCGAGACGTGTTGCAACTCGACGCGCGCGTTTTGGGCTTTCACAAACTGCGAACGCGTCAGGCCGGAAGCCTGAAATTAGCCGACGTTCACGTTTTGCTCGACGATGAACTCAGTTTCAAAGACGCGCACCGCGTTTCGGAAGACATCGAAGAGGCGCTTCGTCGCGCCCTTCCCAACCTGGACATCGTGGTTCACGCCGAGCCGTTCAAAGAAGAAGTCGCCCACCAACGCGAAAAACACCGCCAAGAAGTCGCGCGCCTGCAACGAGAAGCCGAAGAAGCGGCTGGAACTTGAAGTTTGTGAAGGAGCCGGACGTTGATCACCAAATTCCGTGGGGACAAGGCTTCCCGCCGAATGTGCGACTCGTTTTGCAACTGGCGCACGCTATCCGACTAGTGAAATGGCGGCTTGAGGGTCTTCGGATAGGCGTCGGCCTGCGTCGACACAGGTTAGATTGTGTGCGCCAGTTGCAAAACGAGTCGCACATTCGGCGGGAAGCCTTGTCCCCACGGTTGCTCCCGACTTTCGGGGATGGCAGGAGTTTCAGCGCAACAAACCCGCGCGAAAACTGTTTCCCAATTCGCGGGGCGACAGCAGCACTTCGATTTCGCCTGACGAATATGGCCCCATCGAGTAGGGCGAGAAAAACCAGCGCAACCCGCCGCGCTCGGCGACGAAGTTTTCCAGTTGATTATCGGTGACGACTTTGACCGTGCCATCGAGCGTCCACGTCGCTTCCGCGTCGCTGCCTTTGGTGGCGCGCAGTTTGTCGAAAATCTGGCGCCGCAACCGCGAGCGCACGCCCTTTCCATCCGAGAAAAAGTCGAGCAGGCGCAACCGAACCGGCTTGGCCGGGTTCATCCGATTCTTGACTTGACCCTTCACGGGCCGGGACGCGAAACCGAAGTTGTAGGGCGTCGAGTAATAGAATCCGTGCACGCCGCCTTCAAAGGTGTAAGTGAGCGTGGTGACCGAAATCAGTTGCGCCGGTTTGAACAGCACCAGAGTCGGTTTGTCATCGAGTTGATACTTCATGCCCGCTTGCAAACCGAGATTTTTGGCCGTGCCGCGACTTTCTTTTTCCAGGACATCGAATCGCTTGAACGCGTCGCGTCGGAGAACTTCGCCGGCCACGCGCGAAAGAGGAGTTGCGCTCGTGAACACCGGATAAACCGCCAGCAAATCGCGTGTGGACTGCTTCTTTTCCAGCCGTTGAAGTCGCGCGGCCCCCTTCCACGTTTTGATGTAATCGTTGTCCGTGTCGTCCTCTGCTTGAGTCGAAGCCAGCAACGACGCGCTCACAAGCGCGATCAAAAGTCGGATTTTCATGGCGATGAATTTAAACCTCGCGGCACGGCTGCAATGGTTGTGAACGAACCCGTCACCAAAATCGTGTCTTGCGCTTGCGCCAATTCGCGCGCCCGTTCAACGGCTGACTTCACATCGCGCACGACTTCGACGTGCCCATGAATTGTTCGCGCGAAGGTCGCTAATTCGCCCGCATCCAAAGCGCGCGGCGAATCGGACTCGCAACAAACTACAACTTCGGCTTCACCCACTAAAATGCGTGTCATCTCGCGCCAGTCTTTATCTTTCAAGATGCCAAGAACCAGAACAATGCGTTGATGAGATGGCCGGTCATGGTTCAAAAAGTCAACGAGCGCGCCAGCACCTTCGGGATTATTCGCGCCATCTATGATCAAGCGGGGATCGTGTTGTAGAACTTCGTGACGCCCGACAACTGGCATTTCGGCTCCATCAGTTAAAACATCCCAGCCCAACTGGTCGCCGAAAACCCGAACGATGTTTTGTGCCAGGTGGTTGTTGATTTGTTGAAAATCATCGACAAAAGGCGGCTTTATAACCCCAAATTGCGCCCCGACTTTCTCACAATGTTCCTCGAACATTCGAAGCACTTCCGGCTTCCACTCGCCCGTCACAAATGGTCGTCCCGTGCGCGCGATACACACTTTGTCGCAGGCAATCTCTTCAAGCGTGTTTCCCAAACGATCCATGTGATCGAGCGCCACGTGCGTCACCGCCGAAACTAGCGGATTTGAAGCGTTCGTCGCGTCCCACTTTCCGCCAAGTCCCACTTCGATAACCGCCGCATCCACGCTGCTTCGTGCGAAGTGCCACAAACCCAAAAAGGTGAGGACTTCAAACTCCGTCGGTTGCCCCAGTTCACGCGCCACGGCTTCGATGTGCGGCAAGCCGTCATCGAAAAGCGAGTCGAGTTCGTCGTCTTCGATTGCTCCCTCGAACAAGCCGATTCCGGGCAGAACGCGGATGCGTTCATTCCATTCATACAAATGCGGCGATGTGAACAAGCCGATTTTTCGCCCGCTTTGCGCTAACATTCGCGCGGCGAACTCGCACGTCGAACCTTTGCCGTTGGTGCCTCCAACCAGAATATGGGGATACGATAAATGCGGATTCCCGACCGATCCGAGGAGCGCGACGATGCGTTCCAAGCCGGGTTGGATGCCAAATCGTTGGAGATTTTGAAGATACGCGGCGAGACGAGACATGATGGAACACAAAGTCTTTGGCTGTGCATTAAGTTTTGGCTCCACCCGGCTTCGTATAGCTCAGCCACCCTCCCCACTCCGTGGAAAGAGAATGGCCGCTGCCGTGCGGCGGGCAGGATTACTTTGCGCTCAAACCCGCCAAATGAAATCCCTTTCTACGGAGTGGGGAGGGTGGCTGAGCTACGCGAAGCCGGGTGGAGCCAAACAGGGCAGCAAATACAACTCGCCGTTTAAACCCGCCGCGCGACCCAAAACCAACGCTCGCTTTGCGCGTGCGGCGGGTTGATTGTGTAGGCGTCATACAAACGCTCGACTTCCCAGCCCGTCGCTTCGAGCATCGCCCGCACTTCCGATGCGCCGTAAGCGCGTTCCCGGTGCAACTCGAAAAACTGTTCGACTTTGCCGGGGCCAAGCTGACGGGAGAACTCCATTTCCACGCTCGTGATGCGCGTTTGCGGGTCGTATTTGGCTTGCCAGTTGTAGTGCAGCTTTTTGCGCGGGTCGCGGTTCGACTGGGTAAACAGGTTTTGCGTCAAAGCGTAGGGCGTGTTCATGTCGAACACCAAAACGCCGTCGAGTTCGACGTGACGGGCGATGTTGGCAAAAGCCGCTTTGAGTTTTTCGGGTTCCAAAATGTAGTTGAACGAGTCGTAAAGGCACGTCGCGCAATCGAATTGCTCACCCAGTTCAAAGTCGGTTAGATCGGCCTCTTCAAAGCGAACGCGCGATTTAAAGGGCGAATACTGCGCTTTGCGGCGCGCGATTTCGATCATTTTGGGCGCGATGTCCACGCCGACGACTTCCAAACTCGATTTGGCCAGTTCAAAGGACACGTTGCCCGTGCCGCAAGCGCAGTCGAGACAGCGGATCGGCACGTGTTGCACGATCTGGAACAGCAAAAACACGTAGTCGGCCCACGCATCGTAGGACACAACTTCCATCAATTCGTCGTAGTGCGGCGCCAATTCAGCGAATTGGTCGGGCGCACTTCCATTTCCGTTTCCGTTACTCATCTGCTTTTAAGTTTCACGCTTCCAATGCCACAGCGCCGCTATTTTGCAGGGGAGAATTTGTAACTTCTTTCATGTTGCGACCGATGAGAACGCGCGCCGCCATCACCAACACGAAATTCAGCATAAAAGCCGCCGCCGTTCCCAGCGCCCACGAATCGGGGTTGCCGTGCGCTTTGGGATCGGCGATCGCGTAAAACACGCCGCCCACCACCGACACGCCCAGCGAAAACGCGATTTGCTGGGCGGTTGAAAGCACGCCCGAAGCCGCGCCCGCGTTGCGCGTTCCGACCGTGTTCATCGTCTGCCGGATGATCTGCGGAACGCATAAGCCTTGTCCCAATCCGAACACGAACAAAATCGGCGCGACCGCATAGGGGTTCAAGTGCCCGCGCCAGAAGAGCGACGCGCCGATGAGCATCGCTTGACCCAATTGCAAAGTCGTCAGGCCAAGAAGCAGGGTTTTTTGGCCGATGCGCGACACGAGCTTGGCGCTGCCGATTGAGGAGATCAAAAACGACAGTGACAGCGCGCCAAAGATGAGGCCCGCGTGCCGGGTATCAAGTCCCAGCCCGCGCTGCAAAAACTGGCTGATCACAAACGAAGTCGAACTCAGGCCGGAAAACAGCAGCAAGATCGAAAGGATGCCGCGCCCGTAACCGTGCGATTCGAAGAGTTCCATCGGCACCAAAGGCGAGCCGCCTCCGGCTTCAAGTTCTGCTTCAAAGCGCATCCACACCCACGCCACCCCCACCGCCGCGGCCATCATCGCCCACGTCCACAGGGGAAAGCCGCTTTCTCGCCCTTCGGAAATCGGAAATATCAACAGAAATAGCGCCAGACCCGACAAAAATGCGCCTAAAACGTCCAGCTTTTGCGCCCGCTCCGACTTCGATTCGCGCAGCAAAATCGAGGAAAGAATGAGCGCCGTGATGCCGATGGGCACGTTGACGAAAAAAATCGGACGCCAACCCAAACCAAACAGATTCGCCGAAACCAGATATCCACCGACTATGTTGCCAAGAAGTGAACCGATGCCAACCGTGATGCCGACATAAGAAGTCGCCAAGTTGCGTTCCTCGCCGACGAACATCACTTGAATGGTCGCCAAAACCTGCGGCGACATCAGCGCCGCAAACGCGCCTTGCACGATGCGAAACGCGATGAGTTGTTCGCCCGACTGCGAAAACCCGCACAAGACCGAAGCGAATGTGAAACCGGCCATGCCGATCTGAAAGATTTTCTTGCGCCCGTAAAGATCGCCCAATCGCCCGCCGGTGATGAGGCAAACCGCGAACGATAAACCATAAACCGCGACGGTGAGTTGCACCTGCGCGTCTGAGGCGCCCGTCGATTGTTTGATGGCCGGAAGCGCCAAATTGACGATGAGAAAATCGAGCACACCGAGCAGCGTCGCCGACAAAATGACGGCAAACGCGAGCCAGCGATTGGGAGGAACGGGCGCTGACTCGTCGAGTGGAGAAGTGATTGTTGAAGTCATCGGGTGAAGGAGAAGCAGAACTTAGGTGGTAATTGGCGTTTGGTGACGGTAGAGCAGGGGTTGCGTCCACGACGGAATTACGAAAACGTGGCGAGTTAAACCGCTGCTTCGCGTTGTCGGGCGCCCGTTTCCACCTGTTGGGGAGCGGTGGAGAATGTTCGCTCTCGTTGTTCTTGCAAAGCGTCCGGTGGCGGAGAAGTGCCAGACAGCGAAAAGGGGCGAACGCAAGGTTCGCCCCACTGTTGCTGGAAAAACTGGCGAGTGGATTGACTGGCTTATATGCCGCGCCGTTCGATGACTTCGTTTTTGGGATAACGCACTTTGGCGAGATCCCCATACTTGTCATCTTGGGCGCGATAGCCCGCCGCCGCGATAACCGTCGATGTCACTTCGGTCAGGCCCAAAATCTCGTCGAACTTGGCGTTGGAAAACCCTTCCATCGGGCAGGCATCGACGCCCAAAAGCGCGCAGGAAAGCAAGAACTGATTGAGCGATAGGTAAACCTGCCGCTTGTTCCAGTTGAGCAAATCGTCCGGTGACATATTGGAAATCGAACTCCCGATCATCGACGCGTAGCCGTGCAAATCGGTGGCGGCCATGCCGCGTTTTTGCGCGGTTTCTTGCATCAAGTGCCCCACGTCATCGCCCGTCAGTTCGCGGCGCGCGCAAAAGACAACCAGATGCGAACAGCTCGTGATCTGCGGCTGATTCCAAGCGTGCGGCGCGAGTTCTTCTTTGAGTTGGGAATCGGTGATGACGATGAATTTCCACGGTTGCAAACCATAACTCGAAGGCGACAAAACCAGCGCGTCTTCGAGAGTGTTCCAGGTGTCTTCGGGAATGGTGTGCGAAGAATCGAACTTTTTAACCGCGTAACGCGCGTTCAAAACGCGCAGCAAATTCTCGCTATCAAGTGTGGGTGTGAGCAGGTTGGACATAAATTTCCTTTGATTTGGACTTTCGTTCAAGTGGTTCGCGGGCGCTACGCCGCGTTTGCTTGGGCGCCTTCAAGTCGGGCAAAGGCGCGGTCTTACCATGGCATCGGTTTATTGACGTGGAAGAAGCCGCCGTTTGGCCCATCTTCGCCCAGCGTCGCCAGTTGCACAACGGTTTTAACGCCTTGCGCGGGCGTCATCGGCGCTTGCGGGCCGCCCAGTTCGGTTTTGGCCCAGCCGGGATGTGCCGCGTTGATCTTCCACTTTGAATTCGCGTGTTCCTGTGCCAACGACACGGTGTAAGCGTTCAGCGCCGCTTTCGAAGCGGAATACGAGGCGCGAATCCAGATTTTCATCTGCGGCTTCGAGATTTCGGTGATCGAACCCAGAATCGCGCTTAGATTCACGATGCGCGGCGCGTCCGATTTTTCCAGGAGCGGCAAAGCCGCGTTGGTTGTGTCCACGACGCCGAAAAAGTTGACATCGAAGGTCTTTTTCCAGTCGCTTCCGGGCACGCCGCCGACTTGGAAATTATGTTCGAGCATGATGCCCGCGTTGTTGACGAGGACATCGACGACACCATATTCCTGCGCAATCGTCGACGCGGCGCGGGCGATGGAATTTTCATCGGTGACATCGAGTTGCACAAAATGCGCGTCGATCCCCTCAGATCGCAGTTCGGTTTGCGCCGCCAGACCTTTGGTTTCGTCGCGCGCGCCGAGCAAAACCGAAAATCCGTGATCGCGCGCCAATTGCCGCGCCGTTTCAAGTCCAAGTCCGCGATTGGCGCCGGTGATGAGTGCAATTTTTGACATGATGATTCTCACGACACGCGAATCGAGGGCCACGCGGCAGAAGTTTGGGTCGCAAAGAGGCACAAAAAGCACAAAAGAAAACCCCGGAAAACTCTTTTTCAATCCGGCTCCGATGAACCTTTCTTGTGCCTTTTTGCAACCCAAACTTTATGGTTCCAGCACGACTTTGCCGCTGGTTTTGCGGTTCGCAATGGCTTCGTGCGCCCTCGCTGCGTCGGAAAGCGCGAATCGGTCGTCGGCTTCGATTTTCAGTTTTCCCTCGGAAACCCAGCCGATTAATTCGGGCAAGGCGCGCCCGATTTTGTCGAGGTCGGCATACAGCGAGTAGCCGCGAATCGAGATGCTGCGAAACAGCAGCGTCATAAAACCCGCGCTGTCCATCGTGCCGCCGCCGCCGCCCGCTTGCCCGCCGAAAACCATCCAACGCGCGCCATCGGCCAAAGCCGCCAATCCTTCGCCACCCGGATCGCCCTGCGAATCGAGATAAATGTCGGCGCCTTTGCCACCGGTCGCGTCCAAAACAAGTTTTGACCAACCGCTTTGCGTGTAATCGAAGACTTCATCGGCGCCCAAGGCGCGCACTTTTTGATGTTTGGACGGCGACGCCAAACCGATCACTTTTCCGGCGCCTTTCAACTTCGCAATTTGCACAGCCAGAGAACCCAGTCCGCCCGCCGCACTGGAAATGAGCACCGTGTCGCCCGCTTGGAGTTCGCCGCGTTCAAGCAAAAAGTAAGCGGTCAGACCTTGAACGAAAAGCGCCGTCGCGGGCGCGAAATCGAGCGCATCGGGCAGGGGAACGACGCCTTTTGCCCCGACAACGGCGTGCGATGCGTAACCGCCACCCGTGCCGCGCATCATGGACATCACGCGCTGTCCGATTTGCAGGTTTTGCACGCCCTCGCCAACGGCGGCGACCGTTCCGGCCACTTCAACACCGGGGCGAAACGGCGCCGACGGAAAGGGCGGATAATGGCCCGCGACCGCCACCAAATCGGCGAAGTTAATGCCGCTGGCCTTAACTTCGATTAGCACTTCGCCGCTTCCCGGCGCGGGCGTTGGTTCTTCGTGCAATTGCAGTTGTTCCGGCCCGCCAAAGCGGGCGACTTCGATGTATTTCATGATGTGTTTGTCTGTGTTAAAGGCGCTTTACACGCCGATTCGATGTTCCATTTCCTCGTTTTTCGTAGCAAATCACGCGGCTAAAGCCGCAGAAAAAGCGCCATTTGCGTTTCGTCAAAATAGCCGTTTTCGGCTTTGATGGCGCGAACTTCAAGTGAGAACGCGCGGAATCCAAGCCATTCATACAACCGTTTCGCGCGCTCATTGCCCGACAAAACCGTCAGATTGATTTGTTCCAGCCCGTCCACTTCGCGCGCCCTGTCGATGATTTCACGCAACAACGCGCGGCCCGCGCCGCTTTCACGCGCCTGCGGCGAAACGAACATCCGGTAAAGCAACGCTTTGTGGCGAAACGTTGAGATCGTTTCGCGTCGCAGGCTTGCGGCGCCGATGAGTTCACCTTCGACGGAAAAGGCGCCGAGCGAGAAGTCCTCGGATGCCGGTTCGCGGAGCAACTGCGCTTCGAGATCAACGACACGAGTTCGAAAAAACTCGCGCGGCGTTTCGTCCAAAGCGGCCATTAATTTCGCGCGGTATCGCGTTTCGTCGGCGGCCGTTAGAGTGCCAATGGTCATCGTTTACCAACCGATTTCGCCCGCATCGTTGAGAAATTTTCCACTGGGCGGCGCGTCCATCGTCGCCAGTTTCGTGATGATAGAAGCGCCCTCCGCGACACCGCGCGGCGCATTTTCTCCGCCCATATCGGTTGCGACCCAGCCGGGGCAAATCGAGTTCACGCTTACTCGTTCGTCCAATCCAGCGAACTGGCGCGTGAGGGCGTTGAGTAAGGTTTTGGTCGGGCCATAGGAAGGCATTTCGGCGCCCATATCGTAAAGCCGTCCGGCGCCGCTCGACACGTTCACGATGCGCGGTGATTCGCTTGCCAAAATCATCGGCCAAAACGCCTGCGTGACCAAAAGCGGCCCGATGGCGTTGGTTTCGAGCGATTCGCGCAGAACCTGGGCGGGAATCGTGGAGATGTCATAGTCGCCGCGCGGGAAAACGGCGGCATTGTTGACCAAAACATCGAGCGAATTGGTGTGCTTTTGCACCACTTCGACGGCGGCGCGAATCGCGCTTTCATCCGTCACATCGAGCAAAACAAAACTAGCTTTCAAACCTTCATCGCGCAGTTTTTGAGCGGCGGCTTCGCCTTTGTCTTCGTGTCGTGCGGCGATGAAAACGTGAAAATCGCGCTTTGCAATTTGGCGCGCGGCTTCAAGTCCGATGCCGCGATAAGCGCCCGTAATGAGTGCGTGTTTCATCTGTTATTCAGTGGGAGCCGAATTCGTGCCAACGACGGTTACAGATTTCCTGGCGTGCTGAATGCCCCAGCGGGAACGTTTTTTCTCGTGAAGTTGGCCTGTTCGTCACGACGCCGCGCTTCTCAGGCAGGATAGATTGGTAACATCGTAATCTCGTTGTGTTTCCGATGCGCGTTTTCTGGTGGCTGATGTTGTGGGCGGGCGTTTTGGGCGCTGCGTTGTCGCTCGCGGGCAGGGTGCGCCACGAACTGCGGCCCTCGCCCGTTGAAATTGCGCTCGAATGGAGCGATGCGACGCGTCTTTCGGGCGCGGGGCGCGTTCCGATTGATCGCTGGTTGGCTTCGATGCGTGCTGCTGGTGCGCGCGGAGTTGTGCTTCCCGTTCAATCGGTGCGCGATTTGGCCGAAGAGGGTCGCTTGACGCTGTGGACGCGCGCGGCAGCGTCACCGTTTTTCCGGAGCGTCAGAACGCTGGATTCGGGTTACAATTTTGTCGTTGTGTGCCGCGACGAAAAGCTGCGCGTGCGCGTTCGAGCGGCTTTGGCCGACGCTTCGCGCGTTTTGCCGCTAGTTGAGTTGGACGCGACGGGTTTTGCAGTCGCTTTGTCGCCCGCGACGATGGGCACCTGGCCTGTGGGCCTCGATCCGCTCGCTTTGCAACAATTGCGCGAAGCGAAGTTGGAGCCGTTGGCGCGTCTGGGCGATTTTTCAGGCGCCACGCCTGCGCGTTCAAGCGCGCAGTTTTTGGCGCTACGGCGCGACGGTGTGCGCTTGTTGGTGGCGGGCGATCCCTCGCCGGGCAACGAGACGTTGCTTCCCAAAACTGCGCGTTCGATGCGCGCCAATGGGTTATCGCTGGCGTGGGTTGAACTTGACACGGCGCGCGGAACGCCGGAGCTGGCGCACCGCCGCCAAATATCGCTTTTGCGAAGGCGTTCTCGCCGCCAAACAGCTTGAACCTGCAACAACGGGCGCACTTTTGGAACTGCGCATCACTTTTGGAAGCGCCTTTGGTTTCAAACGCTCGTGGCACGGCGATTTGCTTTTGAGTGGCGGCGGTGTGTGGATGGACAACGGGCCGCACGCGCTCGACTTGGCGCGCCATTTCGCGGGCGGACTGCACTTGGAGCGGGTGCTCGACTGGCAAAGCGAAGGCGAACTCGAAACGGCTGTTCGCCTTGGGTTTCGTTCAACCAGCGCAGTGTCCGTTGAAATCGCGCTGTCGTGGCTCGACCCGTGTGACGATCCTTTCGTTTGGGCGTGTTTCGAGCGCGGCACCCTCGAAGTCGGCTGGAACCAAACGGTGTGGCACCAACCAGACTCTTCACCTCGCGTTCTGGCGGGCGCTTATTCCAAAGCCGCGTGCTTTGCGGGCAACTGGAATGCCTTTCTCACCTGTGATGCGATTTGCCACGCTGAAGACGGCGCGCGCGTAGTCGAACTTCTCGAAACGGTTCTGCGCGCGGCCCAGAACTAAATCAGCCAAAGGAACACAGGTAAACATCTGTGTCTAATCGGTGTTCATCTATGGTCTAAACCGAGATCACCACTTTGCCGAAGTGGGTGCCCGATTTCAAGTATTCATACGCCACACGTGCCTCATCTAAGGGGAAAACGCGGTCAACGACGGGCTTGAGCCTCGTGACTTCCAAAAAGCGGGCGAACTCTTCGAATGCCTCAACCGAGCCGACGTAAATGCCGCTCATGGTCGCGTTTCTCGAGAACAGCGGCGACAATGGCGTTTGCGGCGCTTCAAATCCGGTCAGCACGCCGATTTGCGCGATGTGCCCGCCGTTGCTTACGCACGCCAGCGATTGGCCGAGCGTGTCCGGCCCGCCAACTTCGAGAATATGATCGACGCCGCGCTTGTTTGTCAAGTGCCAAACCTCCTTCGACCACTCCGGCGTTCGCTTGTAATTGACGATTTCTGATGCGCCCATTCCCTGCGCGCGCTTCAATTTGTCGTCGCTCGAACTGGTGATGAGGGCGCGTCCGCCCGACGCGACGACGATTTGAAGGCCGAACACCGACACGCCGCCCGTGCCTTGCAGCAAAACCGAATCGCCCGCGACGAAACCGCCACGACGCAAGCCGTTCCACGCTGTCAAGCCCGCGCAGGGCAAAGTCGCGGCTTCTTCAAAACTGAGGTGGTCAGGGATTTTGATCAAAGAGTGCGCCGGAAAAACCACGGTTTCCGACAGCATTCCATCAATTGTGCCGCCCAGAGCGCCGTCGTGATATTTGGCGGCGAAGCGCCCGCCGAGCCAATCGCGGAAAAAATTGACGCACACGCGGTCGCCAACTTTCCAATCGTTAACCCCTTCGCCGACTCCGATGATTTCGCCCGCGCCGTCGCTAAGCGGAACCCGATTTTCGATTTGCGGGTTGTCCGCCAAAATCAAATCGCGGTAGTTGAGTGAAGCGGCGCGAACGCGAACGGCGACTTCGCCGTGTCCCGGTTTGGGCGCGTCCGTTTCGCGTTGTTGCAAACGCGAGGCACCCGTGCCAGACGAAAGAATCCATTGTTTCATGATTTTCCTGCGACAAATGGTCAAGCCAAATCCATCTTCAACACCACGCGATAACGCGCTTTGCCGTCTTCCAAATGTTTGAGCGCTTCGTTCGCCTGCGACATCGGGAACTCTTCGGTGATGGGCGCAATCGCGTGACGCGCGCAAAATTCAAGCATCGTTGCCGTTGTTTGCGGCGGGCCGGTCGGGTTGGCGGCGATTGATTTTTCGCCCGGAATCAGCGAGAATGCCGACAACGGAATCGGTTCGAGCGTGGCGCCGACCAGATGCAAGCGTCCGCGCGGCGCCAGAGCCGCCAGAACCGCGTCCCAATCGAGCGACACGTTCACCGTGGACAAAATGAAATCGAATTTTCCGGCGACGCTTTTCAAGGCTTCGGGATCGCGCGAGTTGACGGTCAGGTGCGCGCCCAGTTTTTTGGCTTCCTCGATTTTCGAGTCGCTTGATGTAAACGCCGTCACTTCGCAACCCCAACTGTGCAGGAATTGCAGCGCCATGTGACCCAAACCGCCGATGCCAATGACCGCGACTTTGTCGGTCGGTTTGACTTCGCTCATCACGATGGGCTGGAAAACGGTGATGCCGCCGCAAAACATCGGGCCAAATTTCGCGGCGTCCAACTCGTCGGGTAAAGCGATGGCCCACGCCCAGTGAGCGCGCGTTTTTTGCGCGAATCCGCCAAAACGCCCGACAATTGTGCCTTCTTGCTTCGCGCACAAATTCTGATTTCCGCTCAAACACTGCTCGCATTCCATGCACGAACTGGAAATCCAGCCCAGCCCAACGCGGTCGCCGACTTTGTGCTTTTTCGCGGCGGTTCCCACGGCAACAACGCGCCCGACGACTTCGTGACCCGGAACAAACGGAAAACTCGTCTGGCCCCAATCGTTGCGCCACATGGATAAATCGGAATGGCAGATCCCGCAATATTCGACGGCGATTTCGACTTCTTCGGCGCCAAGTTCGGGCGATTCAAATTCAAACGGTTCGAGCGGTGCGCCTTTTGTCGGTGCAGCCAAGGCTTTGATTGTTGACATAAAAAACAAGCGCCAAAAGCGCGAGCGGCACCGAAAAGGGCAAATCTAAAACCAATTGTTACAGCCGAAGTTACAAATTGGGATGAAACGGTTCAATAGCGAATCCGAATAAGAGTGTCTTGTAGGGACATGGCTTGCCATGTCCACCCGCCCATGTCCACCCGCCCATGTCCACCCGCGAGAAACCTCACGCTCTCATCGGACGTGCAAGCCGTGTCCCCACAGACCAACCCAACCGAAACCGCTAAAACGGAGGTAGGAGGGGGAACAATCGGGTGCAGTTTTAGGTCGGGAAGTGTTCAAGTGGGGCTAATGTTTTCTCCACGTGTTTCTTTTAAAATTTCAGAGCGCCCGAGGGTGAGAGATCGGGGCGTTTTGAACGGGACGACTTTTATGCGAATCACTTCTCTCCTCGCGCTTTGTCTGACGGGCGCAATTTGTTCCTCGCCGTGTTGGGCGCAAATGTCCATTCCCGCGCCCGCCGGTTGGAAAACTCAAACTCGCGCGAACGGCGCGACGACGTTCACGCCGCCCGATTTGCATGCGGGCGAGAAGTATTCGGTGACTGTTTACGACTCAGCGCCTTTGAACGGTCAATCGCTCGAAGCATACCTGCGCACATTTGCCGGTTCAGTTGGAACTAAGCCGGGGCAACTCGGCGCGCCGCTCAAAATCGAAACGCGTGAAGGGAAAGTTGTCAGCGGAGTGGGCGCTTATGTCGGGCCAAACGGCGCGGCGCTGGGCGTTTTGTTCATCGGCACGTCGCCTGATGGCGCCAATGTTCACGTCGCGCGCATCTTGTTTTCGGATGGGGTGCTTTTGGAGCGTTACGCGGATCGCCAGGGTGAAATTGCGGCTTCGATGGGGCGCCGAGCCGTGGATGATAACAACCAGGGCGAAGTCGCGCCTTCCAATTTGCCCGAAGGCATGAAAATCGGCGGCGAAATGGTGCCGGGCGTTTATGCGGGCACGCAATTCAAAGCGGGGATGTTTGGCAGCCGCTCGTCGCTGGAACTACTGGTTTATATTTATCCAAACGGCGAATATCGCATCTGCGACCAACACGACGAAGATTTCAATATGAGCGGCCCGGTTGTCGGACGCATCAAATACAATCGCGCGCGTGGAACGCTCGACATCGAAGAGTATTTTGCTCTGTCCAACGACAATTTTCGCCCTGGCAAAACCTACTGCTTTTACGGGCGCAGCGCCGAAGGGAAACTCGTGATTTTTGGCCGCAGTTCCATCGGTGCGACGACATCTGATGGCTTTACAAGGCTGATCTGGCAAGGCCCGCCAACGGGCCGCGTCGCGCAAAGCATGGTGGATGCGCCCGCCAAACTCGCCAAAGCCAGGCGCGATGCCATTCAAACTACTGTCGCGCCGGGACGCGGCGTGCCTGCTTCGCAAGTCGCGGCGCTGGTGCATCATTTCAAGTCGGGGATGCAGTCCACGCTCATCAGCCCCGGTGGTAGCTACATCATTCCCAATTTCGGGGGCGTGGCCACTTACGGTTACAACGCTCCAATCTATGGACTGAGAAACAACATCACCGACGACACCTATTTGCTGCTGCGCGATGGAACGGTTTATCGCGGTTTGACACCCGCGCCGGATCAGTTCGATGCGCGTGCCTCGCGCCAGAAAGAGCCGGAAAACTGGGGTCTGTGGAAGATGGAAGGAGGCAAACCCCAGATGTCGTTCGAGGGCAAGCCGTATGAACCTTTGCCGGGCAAAAAGGCGATTCCAGGCACAGCGCAAACCCGCCTGCTCGGACGCTACCACACCCTTTCCACTGAGTCAGTAGACACCCGCGTGATTTTCACCCAAGCGGGCCGCTTCAAGCGCAGCGCCCCGGTTGCGGGCGAACCCGACGCCAGCGCTCCCTACACGCTCGTCAAAGCCCAGAAGACGGTTCCCGGCGGCGACCTTGCGGGCACCTACTCGGTCAGCGGTTACGCGCTCACGCTTCGTTACGACAACGGCAAAGTCGAGCGTATGCGCTTCTTCTTTGAAGACGAAAAACACAACACCCTGTGGTTCGAGGGCCGTTGGCTGGTGCGGGACGAGCGCGACTGAAGCGGACTCGCCCGCAAAACACACTTCACATGAAACACATTCCTCTTCTTCTCGCGGCGACGCTCGCTCTGTCCACTGCTACGCTCGCGCAAACCTCGATTCCCGCGCCGCGCGGCTGGAAAACCCAAACCCGCGCGAACGGCGCGAAAACGTTTTCGCCGCCCGATTTACAAGCTGGCGAGGTTTACAGCGTCACGGTTTACGATTCGGCGCCGATGAACGACAAAACGCTCGAAGAATACCTGCGCGAGTTCGCGGGCAAAGTCGGCAAAGGCGTCGGGCAACTGAATGCGCCGCTCAAAATCCAGACGCGCGATGGGCGCTTCGCATCGGGCGTGGGCGCCTACAACGGGCCAAACGGCACATTTCTCCTGACGATTTTCGAGGGCCTTACGGTTGACGGCGGCAAAAACATTCACGTCGAGCGCGCGCTGTTTTCGGGGCCAGACGGTTTGCTCGACCGTTACCAAAACGCCAAAAGCGCGCTGTTGGGCGCGCTCACCAAACGCGCCCTCGCCGAAGCGGGCGACAACATCGAACGCACACCGAGCGAAGTTCTGCAAAAATTGAAGGTCGTTGGCGGGCCGCTCGTTCCGGGCGTGTATGCGGGCAACCAATATCACGATCAGGAACTGCGCCTTCGTTTGCGGGTGTATCTTTATCCGACTGGCGAATATCGCATTTGCAACGACAAAGACGAAGACGTGGGCGACTACAGCGGCAGCGGCAACATCGACTACAACCGCAACTCGGGCAAGCTCGGTCTCTACTGGGGAATTGGGCTGGGCTTTCACGGCGACGGCCAATTCTGCTATTTTGGCCGCGACCAAAGCGGCAAGCCCGCGATTTACGCCGAGGACAACGTTGGATATGAAACCCGCACCGCTTTAACCTGGGTCGAGCCGCCGCTCAAACGGTTGTCCAAAACGCAGGAAGACGAACAAAAGGCCGAACTCGAAGCCGAGCGCAACCGCTTCAAATGGGTGACGGCGCCCGGACGCGGCGCCTCCAACGACAAAATCGCGGCGGTGTTGCTGGATTCCAAATTCAACGGCGGCAGCGCCGATGAAACTGTGTATTTGCTTTTGAAAGACGGCTCGGTTTACGCCGACTTGCCGGTCCCGCCCGACACGCTCGATGTGTTGCGATCCAAGCAGAAAGAGCCGGACAAATGGGGTAAATGGCGCAAAACGGCGGCGGGCTACAAAGTCTCTTGGACGGGCGCGCCGTATCAAGCGTTGCCGGGTTCGCCGGTTGTGCCCGCGCTCGCGCAGGCGAAGTTGCAAGGTCGCTATGGCACGGGGCGCTTTTCTGGAATGATCGGCATGACGGCGTCCTCGTCGCAGTGGGGCGTGACTTTTGGCAAAAACGGGCGGTTTCGCAAAGACTCGCACAGCCTGACGACGAGCAACTTCGGTTTTGGCGACAACGCGACGCAAATTGCAAGCGGATCGGACGACGACGGATCGTTCGCGGGCGGTTCGGGGCCGGGTTTCGCGTTTTCTTCCGAACAGAAAAAGAAAAATCCCAACGGTGCCCGCGAAGGCGACTATTCGATCAACGGTTATGTCCTCACGCTGCGCTACGACAACGGCAAAGTCGCGCGATTGCCGTTTTTCTTCACTGATGGTGCCTGCAAAGGGTTGTGGTTCGAGGGCGCCTCGCTGTCGCTCGACGAGGACAAGAAATAGTCGGGAACAAACGCGGCCTTCAAATGTCGAGAGGCGCGGCAACAACAGAACACCCACGAACACCATGAAACACTCTCAATTCATCCGTTTCGCCGTTCTCGGCACCCTGATTTTCGGCGCTTCCAGTGCGCGCGCGCAGGGCGGAGCGCCCGACATGAGCGATTTTGGCGGCGCCATCGCTCAGGGTGTCGAGGATGCGCCCGAAGCCAAAGCCGCGCCGGTTCCCAAAGGCGGCATCGCGTCGGGCCTCTCTGTGCCGCGCGTCAAACCCGGAACGGGCGCGCACGAAATGTTCGAGACGATGCGCCAAAAAGTGCGGGACGCGGGCGTCACAGATCCCGCGATGCTCAAGATCCTCCCGGCTTACGATGATATGGAAAAACAGGTGCCCGCCATCCTGCCATCCTGATGGCGATGGAAGCCGAGTGCAAAAAACGCGGTTACGCGCCGCGCGACATGGGCACCGCCTACGCCCTGGCGTTTTTGCAACTGCGCGAATCGGCCACGGGAAAAACTACAACTGAAGCGCAGGACACAGCCGTTGTGCGCACGGTTTCCAAGGTCATCCCCGGCATCATGGGCGCGAAATGGAGAACGCTCACACCCGCCCACAAAGAAAAGATGTATGAAACGACGCTGATGGGCGCCGCCATCAACGGTATCATCATCGAGCAACTCGTCAAAACCGGCGACGCCACCCGCCTCGAAGCGCAACGAAAAGACGCGGCGGATGCGTTTAAAACTCTGGTCGGTGTGCCGCCCGCGCAAGTCGAAATCTCGCCCGAAGGCCAAATTTCCGGCACCGTCCCCCTCAATGAAGGCTCCGCCGCCAACACAGAAGCGCCAGCAACGGATGTTCCAGCAACGGATGAACCCGCCGACGCGCCGCAATAACACGCGCCTCATCACGCAAAAGCGGGGCTTGCGTTCTTTTCCAATGCTTGAGTTATCTCGATTGGAAAAGGATGCAAGCCCCGCTTTTGCGTTCTTGATTCGGTTTACCAGGGCAGGGTTTGCCCCAGATAAGAAAACGTGCCGTTTGGCCCGTCTTCACCAATAGTTGCCAGCTCGACCGAGGTGCGCGCGCCTTCTTCGACCGAAATCTCGCCGTTTGGGTTGGCGTCGGTCTTGACGTTTCCGGGATGGATGGCGTTGGCTTTGTGCCGGGTGTCTCGCCATTGCCACGCATAATGAACCGTCAGCATATTGAGCGCGGCTTTGCTTGAAGCGTAAGCGATGAACTTGATGTCTTTCACCGGCCCCTCGAAATCGCGCACCAGCGACAGCGAACCGATGGCCGACGACACGTTCACCAGACGAGCGGCGTCCGATTGCTCCAAAAGCGCCCAGAACGCCTGTGTGACCGAATGAACCGCGAAGACGTTGAGGTCGTAGGTGTCGCGCAAAGCCTGTGTCGGCACTTGAGCGGGTAGCGCCATATCTTCAGGCACCAAAGCTCCGGCGTTGTTAATGAGGGCGTCGAGATGGCCGAACTTTTCTTGGACTTCGCGCGCGGCGCGTTCAATCGAAGCCGCGTCGGTCGGGTCGAGCAGTAAAAACTGCGCGTTCAGACCTTGAGCCTTAAGTTCGTCTGCCGCTTTTTGTCCGCGCGCTTCGTCGCGCGCGCCAATCAGAACCGTGAAGCCGTGATCGCGCGCGAGTTGACGCGCCGTTTCGAGTCCGACGCCCTTGTTGGCGCCGGTGATAAGTGCGATGGAAGTCGTCGAGCGAAAGCTGAGACGGCGAGAAGTGGCCCGCCGCAAATTCGGGAAAAACGCCCGCGTTGTTGACGAGCGCGTCGAGATGACCGAACTTTTCGCCCACTTCGCGCGCTGCCCGTTCGACCGATTGCGGGTCGGAAACTTCCAGTTGAACGGCGTGGGCATCGAATCCTGCTTTGCGCAACCCTTGCGCGGCGGCTTCGCCTTTTTCGAGGTCGCGTGAGCCGAGAATGACGGTGAAGTCCTGCGCGGCCAACTGGCGAGCGGTTTCAAGTCCGAGGCCGCGATTAGCGCCGGTGACAAGTGCGATCTTTGACATGATTTTGGGTTGATTGGAGCCTGGATTGGCCCCACTATATGGTGAGGCCGCCGTCTACGTTCAAGGTTTGGCCGGTGATGAAACTGGCACCGTCGCCCAGCAAAAATGCGACGACCGAAGCGATTTCTTCCGGGCGCCCGACGCGGCCCAGCGGGACTTTGGGCGCCATCATCGCGTCAAAATCCTCGCCGCCCATCGTGCGCTGAACGCCTTCGGTGGCAATCGGGCCGGGGCTGAGGATGTTGACGCGAATGCCGCGCGGCGCCGCTTCGAGCGCCGCGCTGCGTCCCAGCGAAATCACGCCGCCCTTGGTCGCCGCATAGATCGCTGCGCCGGTCATGCCACGCGCCGCGACGCTCGCGTTAAGCACAATCGAACCGCCCTCTTTCAAAGCGGGCAACTGCGCTTGAAGCGCGAAGAAGACGCCCTTCAAATTGATGTTCATCTGGCGGTCAAAGCTCTCGCTGCCCGCTTCGTGAAGCGGGCCAAACTCCCACAACCCAGCGTTGTTGAACGCGCCATCCAGCCCGCCGAACTCCTTTTGCGCGGCTTCAACCAGCGCCTGATGGGTTTCGAGTAGCGCCGAGTCGCCCGCGATGAAAACCGCCCGCGCGCCCAGAGATTGCACGGCTTCGAGCGTTTTCTGCCCTTCGCTTTGGTTGCGGCCCGAAAGCACGAGGTTGGCGCCACCCTTGGCGAGTTCGAGGGCACCCGCGCGTCCGATGCCCGACGTGGCGCCAGTGACGATGTAAGTTTTCTGGTTCATAAGCGTTCTTCCTGCTTTTGATAAGTAACCTCACTTGTTACGATTTGGGTTTGAAAGCCGTTCCATAACCTTCCAGACGATTCCGTGTCAAGCCGCACAGAACGCGAAAGGGCGATTTTCAAGAGAAAAGCCGCCCTTGAAATCAGCGTGTTGCCGCGAGTTAGAGCGCCGGGTAATCGGTGTAGCCCTCGTTTTTGTCGCCGGAGGGATAAGCGTAAAACGTGGCCGAATTCGGCTCGTTAAGCGGCGCACCGATGCGAAGGCGTTCGACCAAATCGGGGTTGGCGATGATTTGCTGGCCCCACGAAATCGCGTCGGCTTCGCCGCGTTGCAGAACGGCTTCGGCTTCTTCGGGCGTGAAGGCTTGGTTGGCGATCCACGCGCCGTCGAATTGGCGGCGAAGACCGCCGGTCAAGGCTTCGTCGTCGCGTCCGGCGCGCGAAAACACGAACGCCAAACGCCGTTTGCTTAATTCGCTCACCAAGAAACCAAAAGTCGCGGGCAAATCGGAATCGCCCATCGTGTGAATATCGGCGCGCGGCGAGATGTGATAGCCGACCCGATCCGTGCCCCAAACGCTCACCACAGCATCGGTCACTTGGAGCGGCAAACGCGCGCGGTTCTCGATGGAGCCGCCATATTCATCGCTTCGATGGTTGGTCGAAGATTGCAGAAACTGGTCGAGCAAATAGCCGTTGGCCCCGTGAATCTCAACGCCATCAAAGCCCGCGTCTTTCGCGTTCTGCGCGCCTTTGCCAAAGGCTTCGACAATGCCGGGAATCTCGCTCGTTTCGAGGGCGCGCGGGGTTTGGTAATCGGCCATCGGTCGCACGAGCGAAACGTGACCCTGCGCGGCGATGGCACTTGGCGCGACGGGTAAGTTGCCGTTCAGATACGACGAGTGCGAAATGCGCCCTGCGTGCCACAACTGCAAAGCGATGCGTCCGCCTGCGTCGTGAACCGAATCGGTGATGCGACGCCATCCCGCGACTTGTTCGGCGCTCCAGATGCCGGGCGTGTCGGGATAGCCCACGCCCATCGGCGTCACGACGGCTCCTTCAGTCAAGATGAGGCCAACTGAAGCGCGCTGCGTGTAATAAAGCCGCGCGGCTTCCGAAGGCACGCGGTTCACGTCGGAGCGGCAACGGGTGAGCGGCGCCATCACGATGCGGTTGGGCAGTTCAAAGGCGCCCATCGAAACGGGCTTGAAAAGAAGTTGTGGCACGAGTGGGAGTGGGGTTGTTCAAACCGAGGCGACGAATTTTTGGATTTCGCCGCGCACCTGTTCGATGGCGAGCGCGCGAAGCGAGTCGTCGTTGGCGTTATTGATGTGCGCGAACGAGGTGCTTTTGATGCCGAGAAACGCGAACAGGTTTTTGAGGTAGGGGTCTTCAAAGTTGAGGGATTCGGCGCGTTCTCCCGGCCCGTAACCGCCGCCGCCGCGCGCCGTGACAAACAGAACGGGCTTGTCGCTCGCCAGACCGATGGCGCCGCTTGAACCGTAGGAGAACGTCAGGCCGTAGCGCGACACCTGGTCGAGCCACGCTTTGAAAACCGCCGGAATCGAAAAGTTATACATCGGCACGCCCGCAACGATGACATCGGCGGCGAGGAACTGCGCGGTGAGTTCGTCCGACAACCGCAGCGCCTCCGCTTGTTCTGGCGTGCGCGCATCGGGCGCGATGTAGGCGCCGCCGACCCAGTTTTCGCTCACAAACGGCACACCCTCGCGGCCCAGGTCGTGATAAACGACCTGCGCTTCGGGGAAACGTGCTTGAAGCGACGCTACCGCTTCGGCAGATAAGGCGCGCGAATGACTGGCGGCGCGCGGCGAAGAATCGAGATGCAAAATGGTCATGTTTTTCCTTTGAGTAACCGATGTTGTTACAAATGTCAAGACAAAAAAGCCGCTTCCAAAAGCGGCGAGTCGGGAGCCGTCAGGACGACTCGGTTCGGAGTTGGCGCACGACGTCTTCCAGCGATGTGGCGGCGTATTGCTGTTCGACGCACTGTGCGGCCTGGGCCGCGACGCCTTCCAACACCGCTTTGATGCCGCGCCCGACGCAGCAATTTTGCGCCGGTTCGTTGGGGTGTTCGCCGAACAGTTGGAAGTCGCCGGACACGCCTTTGAAAATCTGCGCGAGCGAGATGTCTTTGGCGTCGCGCGAAAGTTTGGCGCCGCCGCCTGGCCCACGCTGCGTTTCGATCAGCCCGGCTTCGCGCAAATCGAGCAGCAGGCGCCGAATCACGACCGGATTTGTGTTGACCGTTTGCCCCAGTTGTTCGGAATTGAGCGCGCCTTCGGGATGAAGGGCGAGCGAACTGAGCACATGAACGGCAAACGCGAAACGACAATTCTGGGCCATCGGAAATTTCCGCTTTTTAATGTAACTGAATCGGATACAAATTGCAAGTCTGGTTCGATTGCTAAGGCGCGTCCAAACTGTGGTGCATGGAAGCCAACCAAAACGCCTGGCACAACGCGCTCACTCAACTGGACATCGTGGCGGGGAAAATCAACCTCGATCCGGGCATTCTGGCGCGACTTCGGATGCCCAAGCGCAGTCTCGAAGTGGCGGTTCCCGTTGTGATGGACGACGGGACGACGCAGGTTTTTCGGGGCTTTCGCGTGCAGCACAACACGGATCGAGGCCCGGCCAAAGGCGGCGTTCGCTTTGCGCCGGACGTTGACTTGGACGAAGTGCGCGCTTTGGCGATGTGGATGACGTGGAAGTGCGCCGTCGTTTCGATTCCTTTTGGCGGCGCGAAGGGCGGCGTCGCGGTCGATCCGAAAACGCTGTCGGTCGGCGAGTTGGAACGATTGACGCGGCGTTTCACGTCGGAGATTACACCAATTATCGGCCCCGAAAAAGACGTGCCCGCGCCGGATATGGGCACGAACGCGCAAACGATGGCGTGGATGATGGATGCCTTTTCGCAAAACGTTGGCTATGCGGTTCCGGGTGTTGTGACGGGCAAACCGCTGTCGTTGGGCGGAAGCGCGGGTAGGGAAGAAGCGACCGGGCGCGGAGTGGCGATTGTGACGCGCGAGGTTGCGCGGCGCATGGGACTGACTCTGGCGGGTGCGAGCGTGGCGATTCAAGGTTTTGGCAACGTGGGCCGCAACGCGGCGCTGATTTTGTCGCGCGAGTTCAATTGCCGCGTCGTCGCCGTGTCGGACGCAAGCGGCGGTTTGTATGACGCCAAAGGTTTAGATGTCGAACTGCTGGCCCAAAAAGTCGGCGCGGGCGGCGCGTTGCCGCTCGATTTTCCGGCGCAGCGCATCACCAACGCCGAACTGCTCGAACTTCCGTGCGACGTGCTCATTCCCGCCGCGATGGAAAACCAGATTTCTGCCGTCAATGCGCCGCGCATTCAACCAAAATTGCTCATCGAAGCCGCCAATGGCCCGACTTCGCCCGACGCCGATCCGATTCTTCGCGCGAACGGCGTCACCGTTGTGCCCGACATTCTGGCTAACGCGGGCGGTGTGACGGTCAGTTACTTCGAGTGGGTTCAGGGCCGCGACGAGTATTTTTGGAGTCCCGACGAAGTGGCAGGGCGGCTCGAACGCATCATGGTCAACGCCACCAACGAGGTGTGGACAATCGCTTCGCGCGAAGGCGTCGATTTGCGTTTGGCTGCGTATATCGCGGGCGTTGGCCGCGTGAGTGAGGCGATGAAAATGCGCGGAAGCTGGGGATGATTTAGCCACGAAAAAGCACAAAAGACGCGAACGGGTTGGTGGCTCGAACTTTGAAAACTACGAAGCATCCTGTTGCTTTGCTATTTTATGATTAGTTCGAGCTGCCAACTCTTTCGCGTCTTTTGCGCTTTTTCGTGGCTAAATCATTCCTGCGTGTTCGCATAAGCCCACCAGACGAGTGGCAGTTGAAGTGGCAACCTCGCCCACAATATCCAGCGTGGCACGTCGCTTCCGTCCAGCTTCATGCCGTGAAAAGCCGAGTAGATGTTGGCCGGAAATACCGCGACGAGCAGGGCGACCAAGCCCCACGCGGCCAATTTTCGGGTGCGAGGAAGGAGAAGCCCCGCTCCGCCCGCCATCTCGAAGGCGCCAGAAAGAGCGACCAGTTCGCGCGCAAAAGGCAGCATCGGCGGCATGATGGCGAGATACGGTTGCGGATTGCGAAAGTGATTGAGGCCCGCGACGAGGAAAAGCGCGGCCAGCAAAAAACGGGACATGGAGATGAAGACACCCGCGCGTTGGCAACCGGGATAACTAACAATAACGTTTAACGTCCCAAGCGCGCCTATTCTTTGAAGGCGAAAGGCCTCGAAGTGGCGAAAGGCGTCGGATTTATCGGCGAAGGATGCAGCGAAAGGCGCACGGTCTTGTCGGCGATTACGTCAACATCCTGCCGGGCGTAGCCCAAGAGCGTGGCGTGAAGTTCCAGCGAAGCGCCCACCGTGTAGCGGCCTGGCGCGATGTTGTAAAAGTAGGCCTTGCCGCCGATGGTTCGCTGCATCTGTTGCTGGAAAAACACCAAGCCTACGCCTTGGCCCTGCACAGATACAATCAAGGTGCCAAGTCCCACCGCCGTCTGCGCATCCGGCCCCGACAACCCCACGTTGCCGCCGCCACAACCGCTCAAACAACCGCCTGCCAACACGAGGAACAGCCCCGCAGCAACACGTTGAAACGTGATCATAAGGCACGGTTTATCCCATCAAACGAATCTCGCCCAGTTCGCGCCGCACTTGCGACACCAAAGGCGCAACTTCTTCCGGCCCAACGTTGGCCGCTTCGAGATGAGCAGCGTTGGCGCTTCCTGCTGCGACGCCCCAACGCGCACTTTCCCACACATCGCCCGTTTCGATGTATTTCGCGGCAAACGCGCCGCTTAGGGAGTCGCCCGAACCGACAGAGGAAACCGTTTCAACGCGCGGCGCCGCCAGCCATTCGATTTCGTTTTGGAAGCCAACCCAACAGCCGCGAGCGCCGCAGGACAGCAACACGAGTTCAACGCCGCGCCGCCGCAGTTCGCGCACTGCGCCGCGTTCTTGAGACTGCGTTTCGAGGGGCAAGCGCAGCAACTCGCGCGCTTCGTCCAAATTCGGTTTGATGGCCCACGGTGGCGTTTTGCCGAATACAGCTCGGCGAAACGCTTCGCCTTTGCCATCGTAAATCAACTTTTTGTTCGCGGCGCGCGCCAGCGAGCACAAAACCGAAGCGTGACCCAACCACGCCGCGTCGTCGTTGGGCGGATACGAGCCGCCAAGCAAAGCCACCTCGCACATCGGCAGCAGTTCTTGCCACGCTCGGAACAAGCGCGTGCCATCACCTACATCCAGGGCATATCCGGCTTCGAGTAGTTCGGTTGAGCCGCCTGAACTCACGATGTTATGACAGGTGCGCGTCGGTGCATCCACCGGAATCGGGCGCAGTTCAAACGGCTCAAGCGCGGCGAGTCGTTGCAGGAGTTCGCGCAAATTGGGGCCGATTGGTGCGAGCGCAATCGAAGAAACGCCGAAGCGGGCCGCGACGCGCGCGGCGTTGATGCCTTTGCCGCCGATGTTTTCGCGCCCATGTTCCGGTGCCACGCGAAACGAACCGAGCGCCGCAAAGGCGGGCACGCGGAAAGTTTTTTCAAGGCACGGATTGGGCGTGAGCGAAAGGAACATGAAAAACTGTGTGTCAAGAAGCGCGAAAGGGACGGGGATAGATGGAAAAGTCTGTGAACAGAATGGCAAAAATAGCGCAGGAGTAACACATCATGAACGCGCCGTATTTCAACAATTCTCCTGTGCGCCCCAGCAAGTCGCGTGAGCGCCGCTACCCGGTTCTGAGTTTGATCGACATCCTGTTGAGTTGGACGATTGGCCTGTCCGCCCTCGCCGTGAGCCTCTACGTTGTGGGCCGGATCGCCTTGTTCTTCTGTCCCACTATCTTAGATTGGATGAGGCTTTAGCCCTCAGGCACAGTCTTTTTCTGAGATCATCATTCGCTTGCGCGGAAATAAAAGGCGCCCTGAATGGCGTTTCTACGGGTGGCGGGCGGCTTGCAAAATCGCTCTTAATAAACGTCGGCGGCTTTATCGCCGACGAGCCACGTTTTGAGAGCGATGAGCATGAACTTGGGAACGTAGCCCATCCGTTTCCAGCGCGACGGGTCGATCCACACGCGGTAAAGCCATTCCATGCCCAAGCGCTGAACGGCGATAGGCGCGCGGTTGAACTTGCCCGAATAGACATCGAACGAGCCGCCCACGCCCAGCGAAACCGGCACTTGCATGCGTTCGAGTTGAGCCGCGATGAACTTTTCTTGCGACGGAATGCCCATCGCCACAAACAGCACGTCCGGTTTGGCCGCGCGAATCTCGTCGGCCATGCGCGCATCGTCTTCGGCAACTAAAACCGGGTCTGATTTATCGCGTCGCCAGAACCCGTTGTGCGTGCCGACGAAGTTCGCGCCGGGATATTTGAGCGCCAGATTGTGCGCGGCTTTGGCCGCCACGCCTTCTTCCGAACCCAGGATGTAAAGCCGATACCCGTTCTTCGCGGCGCGTTCACAAATGCCCGTCACCATATCTACGCCCGTTACACGTTCGTAGATGGGAAGTCCCAGCAAGCGCGCACCCCACACCAAGCCAAAGCCATCGGGAGTGATCAGCGCGGCGCGGCGGATGATGCTCGTGTATTGCGGGTCGGCGCGCGAAGTCAAAATCGCGTTGGCATCGCTCGTGACGACGTGGTGAGGGCGTCCATCTCGAATAAAGCCGTCGATTTTGTCGAGGGCTTCTCGCATCGAAACCGGCGAAATCTCGATGCCAAATGCTTCGACTCGTTCCGGCACTTCTTCGTCACCTCTGCGCCGCATTTGCATCCGCGCGAGCGAGTAGAAAACGAGGCCGCCGCCCAGAAGTCCGGCTCCCCAAATCAGAGCGTGCAACCCCTTCCACAGCACATTGGCGGCGTCCGCAAAAAACCAACGCGACGCGAAAAATGCAAGAGCACTTCCCCAAAGCCCGATGCCGAAATAAAGCGTGGCGATTTTGCGCGGCGGCACCCGCCGCGCGCGTAACGCATCGTCCAGACGAACGTGTTTTTGACTCCACTCGACCGATTCTCCACGCAAGCGCGCGCGCACCGAAACAATCGATACATTAAGTAGCGGCAACCCCAGCGCCAGAAGTGCCAGACACGCGATGCCCGGAATCGTTGTGTTTAGCGTGCCCAAAACCGAAGCGACACCGAGCAAAAAACCGCCCGATAAAGTCGCCGACCAACCGAGATTGACATCGGGCCGCTTCAGTGACAGCACGAACGCCATCAAGCCCGCGCCACACAACGCCGCGCATGCAAAAGGCGCAAACGATCCGCTCCCCGCGCCCACTCCTCCGGCCAGCATCCAAATCAGCCCCGCGACCAGTCCCAGATAACCTGGCGCCACCGCCGGAATGCGGGAAAGGGAGGCGCTCAAGCGAGCGACCAGCCAGATCCACAGCATCGAAAACCCTGGCGCGAAGCGGCCCAATAATTCCGGCGCATCGGCCTGTGCTCCCCCCCGAATTGAAAGCAAGGCGCCCATCGTCGTCGCCAGAAAAGCAGCGCCCAACACGATGACATCCGCGATCCACGCTGGCAATCGCCCGGCGCCACGAAGCGCCGATAACGCGTAAACGCCAACTGTCAGAAGCGCGAACTTCCAACCGATGATGAGAGCAGGCGACAAAAACGGCGCGTTGGTGATTTCATCGGGCGAAGCATTGTCCAAGATGCGCGCCTGCTGATCTCCGGTGATGCGCGCCAACCACCACGAGATCACGAGCGGCAAAAGCACCGCGAGAACAAAGGCGACGCCATCGGGACGCGGCCCGCTTTTGCCACGCCAAGGCTTGGACAGACCAAAACCCAGAGCGCACAAAATCGCCGCCGCCGCAAAAACAAACAGAAAAATCATTCGCGCTCGTCCAAGTGTTGAATAATGGGTGACGACTATCGAATAGCTGTTAGCAAAAGAACGAGAATGTTTTAGCTCGTCCCCAACTATCATTCAGCACTCGTCACTCATCATCCAACACCTGACTCAGGTGCCCTCTTCCCACGAGGCCAGATACTTCTCTTGCTTGGCGGTCAGCTTATCAATCGACACGCCCATCGAGATCAGTTTCAAGCGCGCGATCTCTTCGTCGATGACGAGTGGCACGCTGTAAACCTTCTTTTCGAGGGTCTTAGCGTTTTGCATCATGTATTCGGCGCAAAGTGCCTGGTTCGCAAAGCTCATGTCCATCACGGCGGGCGGATGGCCTTCGGCGGCGGCGAGGTTCACCAAACGCCCTTCGCCCAAGATGTAAACCGAGCGCCCGTTGTGAAGCTCGAAGCGTTCGATGAAGCTGCGAATCAACTGGCGCGATTTGGTTTGCGCTTCAAGTGCCGTCAAATCGAGTTCGACGTTGAAGTGGCCCGCGTTAGCCACGATGGCGCCGTCTTTCAAAGCGCTGAAAACTTCGCCCGACACAACGGTTGTGTCGCCCGTCACTGTGACGACGATATCCGCAATCGGCGCGGCTTCCATCATCGTCATCACGCGAAAGCCGTCCATCACCGCTTCGAGCGCAGCAATCGGGTTGATTTCGGTCACGATGACGTTGGCGCCCAGTCCTGCCGCGCGTGACGCGACGCCTTTGCCGCACCAACCGTAGCCTGCCACCACGAACACTTTGCCCGCGATGAGGATGTTAGTGGCGCGCATGATGGCGTCCATCACCGATTGGCCCGTGCCATAGCGGTTGTCGAACAGGTGCTTGGTCGAGGCATCATTCACGGCGACAATTGGATATTCGAGCACGTTGTCGGCTTCCATCGCGCGCAGGCGAATCACGCCAGTCGTGGTTTCTTCGGTTCCACCGATGATGCCTTCGAGCACATCGCGCCGTTCTTTGTGCAGATATGACACAACGTCGGCGCCGTCGTCCATCGTCATCAGCGGCTTGGCATCGCAAATCGCTTTGATGTGCGAATAATAAGAATCGTTGCCCTCTCCGCAAATGGCGAAGGTGTTGATTCCGTAGTGCTGCACCAAAGCGGCGGCTGTTGTGTCCTGCGTGGAAAGCGGGTTGGACGCGGCCAGAAACACTTCGGCGCCGCCCGCTTTGAGGGTGCGCATCAGGCCAGCGGTTTCGGTGGTAACGTGCAAACAGGCGGCGAGAGTAACGCCTTTGAGCGGCTGTTCGCGCTCGAATCGTTCGCGGATGAGCGAGAGCACCGGCATTTGCCGGTCGGCCCACTCGATGGCGTCGCGTCCCGCATCGGCGAGAGCTAAATCTTTGACATCGTATTGAACGGACATAGTGGTTGGAACAGGAGAATTTTACAATGTCACCCGCGCCGGGTGTTCACCCGATTTGGAAAAGCTGAAACGCTCCCCGCCAATCGCTGTGCTCGCAGGAAACCCCACGCGAACCGCCATCACGGTTTTCTTTCAAGAGTAGGCATTTATTGCGTCTTCTGGCGGGCGCATTGCAAGCAAACGAACTCAGGCCAATGACTTTCCAATCACCTCGTCGCCGCGCGTTTTCGCGCTTTGAAGCCCTCGCCCTGTGCAGTGTCGCCCTGTTATCGGGCGCAGCACTTTTGCCCGCCATTGCCCAGGGCAGCATATTTGATGTCTTCGGGCGCGCCAGGGAAAACGCCCGCAGTTCGTCGTGCCAGAGCAACCTCAAGCAACTCGGACTGGGCGTGCTTCAATACGTGCAGGACTATGACGAAAAATACCCGCCCGCCACTACGACCGACAAAACGCTCGGCAATAGTGGCTATGGTTGGGCGGGCCTCATCCAGCCCTACATCAAAAGCACGCAAATCTACCAATGCCCATCTGAAAAGCACCCCGGCGTTTCCAATCCTGACACCACCAAACCCGGCTACACCGATTACTGGCTGAACTCGCGCATGACGGGCCAGGAACTGGCGAGCATCAACGAGCCTGCCCGCATCCTCCTTTCAGGCGATGGCGACGGCGGCTCGCCCGCTTCAACGGCCCGCTATAACATCCCCGCACTGCCTTACTCATGGCGCACCACGCCCGGTTCGCCCGCGCGTCGTCATGTGAACCAGGCCAACTACTGCTTCGCCGACGGCCACGTCAAACGCCTCGCGCCTTCGGAAGTCACGATGGCGCCGCTCGCGCAAATGTCAAAATACAAGGCGAGCGCCACTTTTTCGCCGCGCTAATGTTCAATAACCGACTAAAAAGAGCCGCCGCAATTGCGACGACTCTTTTTGGTTTAACGAGGCTAAGGGTGTTCACTTCCACTGCCGCCAATATCTGTCTAAAGCTCGCCTTGCTTCGTTGTCCGGGACATCAAGCTCAACACGATATTCCTCCACTTCTCGCCAGTGAGCATCAATTTCTTCCGGCGTTAAACCTTCATCCGACAATCTTTGTTGTTGTCGTTGGCTGTCTTCTTTGCGGAAGGCGTCTTCCTGTTCTTCTACGAATTCAAGAAAATGGGCTATCGCTTTGGATTGCTCGTGAGTGAAGAACTTATATCGGGAAAGATACAAATCAGTCAAAATTTCATCATCACTCAAGTTCAGGTGATAAATGAGCGAACCAGATGTTTCTGAAGCAAAGTCGGGGTCTTCTGTGTCCATGTAACGCAAAAACCACACAACGAAAGCTGGAATGTAGTAGTGGAAACCAATCTCATCCAGAAAGGAAAGGCAAGCATAGGCATGATAGATGTCGTCATCTGGCACATCCTGCCACCGTGTTTCGGTGTCCTCGCTTCTGGCTTTGGCTCGCTCTTCGTCACTTCCATAATCATCAATCACCCTTGATTCGCGGAACGAAACGCCATTTTCACGCGACACGCCATCGAACGCCGCCGTGATTTCCTCGATCAGCGCCCGCTTTTTCTGTTCGTGAGAAGAATTCATTGATTCCTCAAGTATCGCCTTCAAGATAACGCGAGCCTTATCTCCTCTTGACGTAATCCGTCCTTTGTTTTATACATCGTATTCCGATGCACATAGGAAGGATAAAATGGACAAAGAATTACTCAAAGGCAACGTGGCGGGATTGATTCTGGCGGTGTTGGAAGACGGCGAGTTGCACGGCTACGGCGTGGCGCGCGAAATCGAGCGGCGCTCCGGTGCGGCCTTGTCATTCAAAGAAGGCACCTTGTATCCGGCGCTTCACGCGCTCGAAGACAAGGGTTTGGTGGAAGCGCAGTGGGAAACCGTCGAGCGCGGCCCGTCGCGCAAAACCTACCGCTTAACCGACGCGGGCCGCGACGATCTGGAACGGCGCCGCTCGTTGTGGGCGCGCTTTTCCGAAGCTGTATCGAGCATCATGGCGCCCAAACGCGAGGAGGCCCGCGATGGAAAATAACCAACTATCGTCGCGCGTCGAAGCGTATTTCGCCGCTTTGGAAATGCCTTTGGCCGAACTCCCCGCTTCGCGCCGCGAAGAATTTATGGCCGAAGCGCGCGCCCATTTGCACGCGATGGTCGAAGCGCGCCGCGCCGATGGACTAGATGAAGCCGCCGCCTGGGACGCCGCGCTAAGCGAGTTCGGCGAACCGGGGGAAGTCGGGCGCGCGTTGTGGAAGGCGTGGGCCAGTTCGGGGCAACTGGAAAGCGAAGGGGCGCCGCTGTCTAAAGCGAAATTCGCACGCAAAATTGCCCTTCAAATGCTGGCTGGTGCGGCCATTGCGTTGTTTGCTGAGATACAACACAAAATCTTCCCTGCATTCTCCCACATCTCAGGCAATGCTCTGTTTATGGCACTGGGCCTGTTGTGTTTTTTCGGATTTCGTGCTTACCAAATGAAGCAACGCAACGAGTTACAACTTCCTCATCGGGTTTTTGGGTTTGTTGTAGGCGCTCTATTGCTTTTCTGGATGATGTTGCGGAATCCTCCGGTGAATCTGATACCCAATAGCCCATTTCTTGATGTATGGGAAGTGCCGATAATGATCGGTGCCCTGATCTGTTGGCTGTGGCTTTACAAACGTGACATGGCGCGACGCCCCTGGCGCTTCGGAGGGTTTGCCGGACGCTACGGCCAGAGTCCTGTTGCCGCCGAACAGGAATATCGGCTCTACCCGGTGGTCGGTTTGGCGATGGGCGTGATTATGGGTTGCGTCGGCTTGGTTGTCGGAGGCGCTGAATTCTTTGGTCTTCCTCTGGCACTTTTTGGTTGTGCCGGAGTTATTGGCGTAGCAACCGCCTTCGGTCTTTGGCTGCACAAATAAAACAGAGGAGCCGCTTCGATGAAAGCGGCTCTTCTGTTTTATGCGCCCAACATCGCGCGCACCCTCGCCACAACATCACCTGCGCCTACGACTTCCGCGTCGCGTGAGGCGCGGGTGCGAATTTCAAATTCGCCGCTCGCTTTGGTGGTTTTGCCCGCCATTACGCGCACCGGAGAGCCGATCAAATCGGCGTCGGCGAACTTGACGCCTGGACTTTCCTTTCGATCATCGAAGAGCACATCGAAGCCCGCGTCCTGCAACTCGCGGTAAAGCGATTGCGCGGCTTCGACGACCGCCTCTTCGCGTTCGAGGAGCACCAGATGAACCGCAAATGGCGCGACTTCCTTGGGCCACAAAAGCCCGCGTTCGTCGCGGCAGGCGTCGGCGACCGCCGCCACGATGCGCGACACGCCGATGCCGTAGCAGCCCATTTCGAGAATCTGCGATTTGCCGTTCGAGTCCAACACCGTTGCGTTCATCGCTTTCGAGTATTTGTTGCCCAGCTTGAACACGTGGCCCAGTTCGATGGCGCGCGCGCTTTGCAACGCGCCGCCACCATTGGGCGACCCTTCGCCCTCGCGCGCTTCGCGCAGGTCAACGAACTGCGCGCCCGAAATGTCGCGCTCGACTGAAACGCCGCGCACGTGGAAACCGTCGCGGTTGGCGCCAGTCGTCATGCGCGTGCGGTTGCGCAGTTCCAAATCGGCCAGCATCGGCGCGTTTCGGACGCCAACCGCGCCCAGTGAACCGGGACGAGCGCCGAGTAGGTCAACGATTTCATCGGGAGTCGCCGCGCGCAACTTCGTGGCTCCAGTTGCGCTCGCTAATTTGGTTTCGACCAACTGATGATCGCCGCGAAGCAAAGCCAAAACCGGTTTCTCATCGGCGAGGTAAACGAGGGTTTTGATTTGATGCACGGCGCCCGCGCCGCCCTCGAAACGTGTTAACGATTCGATGGTTGAAACGCCGGGTGTGGCGAATTCTTCCAGTTCGTCGCCGATGTCCGTCCGGTTGGCGACTGATTCGAGGCGTGAAGTCGCCAGTTCCAGGTTGGCAGCGTAGCCGTCCGATTCGCAAAACAAAATGACATCTTCGCCCGCAGGGGACAGCGCCATGAACTCTTTGGTGTCGAAGCCGCCGATGCCGCCGCCCGCCGCATCCACGATCATGGTCTGCAAGCCGCAACGCGCGAAAATCGCTTTGTAAGCCTCGACCATCGCATCGAATGATTGGTCGAGTCCCGCCAAATCGATGTCGAAGGAATACGCGTCTTTCATGATGAACTCGCGGCCCCGCAGAAGTCCAGCGCGTGGGCGCGGTTCGTCGCGGAATTTGGTTTGGATTTGATAGAGCGTGACGGGCAACTGTTTGTAGGAAGAGATTGTGCCGCGCACGATGTCCGTCACGACTTCCTCGTGCGTTGGCGCGAGCAGATAATCCGAGCCTTTGGCGTCTTGCAAATTGAAGAGGATGTCGAGCGAATCACGCCCGGTTTCGTGCCACAATTCTTGGGGCGAAAGGGCGGGCAAAAAAAGTTCGATGGCTCCGGCGCGGTTCATCTCCTCGCGCACGATGCGCTCGATTTTGGACAAAATCCGCAGGCCAAGCGGCAAATACGAGTAAATGCCCGCCGCGAGTTGGCGCACATACGCGCCGCGAAGCAGCAATCCGTGCGCTTCGTTGTCGGCTTTAACAGCGCGCATCGTGGGAGCAAAAAAGTGGGATTGACGCATAATTTTTCGCGCGCAAGTGTAGGCTTTGGCTCAGGGTTTGCATTTTGGATGGTTTCATCATGGACAAACAAAACGAGACCCAACCCGAACACGACGCCATCAACAGCGCCGACAACTCCAATGCCATCAAAGACCCGCACGAGTGGGCGACGGGCGACGAGCCGATGACTGGCGCGCAAAAGTCGTATTTGAAGACGCTGTCCGATCAAGCGGGCGAAGAGTTCAACGAGAACTTGACCAAAGGTGAGGCTTCGCTTCGCATCGACGAATTGCAGGGAAAGACCGGGCGCGGCAAGTCGTAACGGTTCGACCTAACAACAACAGCGAGGCATTTTCTTAAATGCCTCGCTGTTGTCGTTTGAGTTTCGTAGTTCACGAGCAATCACGGGAAAAGTTACAAATGATAGTTGAGATAGCTCCATTTCTGTTCTCAATCCTTGTTTGTGGATGCTTAGTGCTTGTTCGTGTTCTATTCTTCGCTGTTATGGGAACGGACTTTTGTTGAGGTGTATCGCAGAAACAAAAAACCGCCCCTTAATGATGTTTAAGAGGCGGTTTTAGAAACCCGGCAAAGCGTTCGTCAAAGGCGCTGGAAACGCCGTGGGGACGAACGGGCAAGCAGAGGAAACGAGGAACGTCTGATTCCAGTTGAAGCGGAAACTTCAGTTCAGACGGGAGTGCGGGGAACAAACGCTTTGCCGAGTCGGGTTTTGAAAGTGCGGGACAGGCGGCAGGAACTTGCGGATGTTGGAGTCCCGCCGCCTTTGGTTCGCTTGCAAAACCAACGCGGCACCCTCTGCCCTTGTCACATCAAAGAATGAAGGCGCGCCGTTTCGCCCGCGTTTCGCAACGGTAAAAGTTGCCTTAAATTTACAACCCCTGCGCGTTTCGCGTGTTTCGCGCCCGCTCTGGCGCCGTGTGGGAGCGCGTTTTGCGAGAGACAAACCGACCCGGAACCCGAATAAAACCATGTCATCCACCAACAACGAGTCAAGCGAAGTCGAGCAAGCTCGGCCAATGCAAATCGGAACGCCCCAAGGCGAAGTCGCCAATTTGATCGACGAGATCGCTCATTCCGGCGTGGCCAATTCGCCCGCGCAAGTCGAAAAAACGGGCGTTCTCAACCGCGACCATGACACGAACCGCTCAGAAGCAGTGACTGTGCCGATTATCACGAGCGATTGAAACGCTTGAAGAGACACCTTGAATGAAAACACTCGCGCCGAGAAAGGCGCGGGTGTTTTCGTTTGAACTCAGATGGGCCACTCGATGAAAGAACGTTTAGCCCACGCGCACGCTTGCTTTGCCCCCTAAATCGACGTGGATGCCGCACTCGCGTTTGTCACTTCCGGCCCAGCGTCCGGCGCGATCATCTTCGCCGTTTTGAACGGCGCGCGTGCAAGGCCAGCAACCAATCGAGGGATAACCGCGCTCGTGCAACGGATTGAAAGGCACTTTGTCCGCGCGAATGTAATCCCACACCTGCGCTTTGCTCCAATTCGCCAAAGGGTTGATTTTGACGAGGGGAAATTGCGCGTCGAAGCCAACAATCGGGGCACTCGCGCGTTCGGGTGTCTGGTCGCGGCGGATGGCGGTGATCCACGCCGAAAACCCGTCAACCGCCGAGGCGAGGGGCACGACTTTACGAAAATAACAGCACAAATTAGGCTGCGATTGGTAGAGCGGTTGCTCGAACACGTCGCGCGAATCAGATTCGGCGTCGTTGATTCCGGCATCGGGCGCAATGGCGCGAATCGAAAAGCCGTATTTGTCTTCGATGCGCCGCTTCAAATCCAGCGTTTCCTCGAACTGATAACCGGTGTCGAGGTTGAAAATATCGGGCAAAAGTCCGGTTTCATCGCGGATTTGCGCCAGCATTCCCAACAGCGCGCATCCTTCGGCGCCAAAAGCTGTAGCCATCGTGAGGCCCGCGCCATAGGTTTCAAGCGACCATCGCAAAATGGTTTGCGGTGACTGCCGCTCCAACCAGTCTCGGTTGGGGAATTCGCTTTCGAGCGAGCGCGTTTGTTCAGCAGATAATTGCGGCATCAGAACCCTTCCAACGCGCAAACCTTCGCTGGGTTCAGCCACTTGTCTTTTTGATAGGAGGGATGCCGCTCTGGAACTGCGAGCATCCCCGAAGCGCGCTTTGGATAGGGAAGCCGTCGAGAGCGGCACTTTGCAAGTTCGATCAGGGCGTTAGAAGGCGGTTGAGTTCGGCTTCGAGGGTTTCGACGCGCTCCCAACGTCCCCCGGCGCGGGCCGACTTCCAAGCCGACCACAACCGGCGCAAACGGGCCAGATTCGCGTCGGCGCGCGGCGAAGACGCGGTTTCGACGCGCGCCGGAAGCGTCGAGGACACGTGCTGTGCAAGCGTCCACTGTGTAGAAGTGGAAGAACCTTTTCGCAAAAGGGCGTTACCGCGCAAGAGCGACAGGCCCGCGATGTCGCCGCGCTCATCGAGTTCGGGCCAGAGCGCGATTTTTTGCCACAACTGCGGCGACATCGGCGAGGTGAACGCGACTTGCACCGCTTCATTGCCGCCCGGAAGAGCCAGTGGCACCCCGGCACGCCAACTCACGCGCCGCGTGTGGCCGCGCCGCGCCCACAACTCGTCGCCTTCCTCGCTCGCGCTTAAAAGGGCCACCAGAGGGAGGGTTTCAGCTCCAGGCGCGGTCGAAGCCGAATTTCCGCCGATTGGCCCAAACGCGGATAGCGATTGGAGGGTTCGGCGCCCGTTCTGGTCGAGAAGCACGGTTTGATCGGGTCGTTCACGCTCGCCCGGTTCGGGCCATAAAACGCGCCACTCGTCGCTTCGTTTGGCCCAACCCAGCGATTCTTCTGTTGCTCCGCGCGCCGTGTGATAGCGCGTCCACAGCGCGCACTGCGCCTCGACCAAGGGCCCGGACAAGCGGGTTCCTTGTCGAAGAAGTGCGGGCAATTCCCCGGCGGGCCGAAAAAAACCGGGGAGGAGCGTGTTCCAGGCGCGCATGAACGGTTCTTGCGGATCGAAGCCGTAAAAGGTGGTTTCGCCTGTTGTGGCATCGCACACGCCGAGCACGCTTTGGCGCGCATAGTTGATGCCGCTCCATTCGTTGGCAAGAGAGGCCATCGCCGCGCCGGGAAATGAACGCGACACGAAACAGCCTTCGATCAGCCAGAACAGGTGCTGTTGATTGTCGCCGGACACGGGCATCCACACCGGATGAGGCCGCGCGTTTTCCCAGGACACCATCGGTGCTAGAGTTTCGACCCGTTCCAATGGGTCGAGATGCCACGTCAGCGGCGGCCCCGCCACAAGTAGTGAACGGTCGCCGAAACGCGTCGCCAGAGCCAAGCCGTGCAACGCGTTTTCGCGGACGACGCCCTTGTCCGAAGCGACCTGACGCACGCGGGCGATGGGCAAGACCGCTTCGCCGTCGGTTGTGGGCGCCGGAACCGAGTCGGGGCCAAGAGGCGCGACCTCGCGCGGCGCGCTTGCGGGAGAAAGCACAACGGCGGCGAAAGTTTCGCGCTTGGCCGCGATGGTTCCAACGCTCGACGGATCGGTGGACAGCCCCAACGCCGAAGTTTCGACGCCAACCGAAGGGTTCACTTCGATCACGCGCGCCACGAGGTTTTGATTGTCGCGCGCGATGAACAAGTCTCCCGGCACGCGGTTCGAGTCGGTGTTGTTCGCATCCAATGCCCGTTTGAGTGCTTCGTGCGGCCACGCGACAACCGGCGCTGAACCCGCGCCCGTCGACGTGTCGGAAGAGGCCACGAAATCGGAAGAAGTCACGTTCAGCGCGCGCGTTTGAACGCGATCTATATCCCACGCGCGCCGCGTGGTTTCGATGTGCGCGCGCAGTTCATCGCGCAGCAGCGCATCGACCGAGGGCGATTGTGGCCAAACCGCGCGCCCAAAGGAAGGCGCAATGAGGGGAAACACGAGGGCGCCCAAACTCCAGCCACTTGCGACGAGCAGGGCGCGCAGAAATCGGCGCGTCGCTGCGCGCGCAAACCAAAACGCCAACGGCAAAGACGACAGCAAAAACACCGTGCGCGTGGGCTGAGCGAACGCGCGGTCGTAAAACCCGAAAACGCCGTTCGGCGACCAGCCAAAGTTGATCGGCGCGTGAAGCATGGCGACGCCGACGCGCGCGCCGATCCAGCCCAGCAGAAGCGCGCCCAAAAACGCGAGATGGCGCGCCGTAGCATCGCCGATGCGCAGGCCGCGCGTGTCGAAATCGAGCACGCCTTCAAAAGCGGCGATGGCCGCAACCAAACCCAGCGTGAACAAAAGCAGCGTGCCCAGAGCGTTGCACGCCCAACTGATCGCGGGCAAAACCCACACGAAAAACCCGATGTCTTGTCCGCTACTCGCTTCGCGCGCACCCCAACTGCCGCCCCATAGCGCGAGTGCCCACAAGTCGAAGCGGTTGGCCGCCGCAACGCCGCATAAAAGCGCGCTCAACAAGACGAATGCCCGCGCGCCCCGGCGCGCCAAAACATCGAGTCGCGCCCGGTCTTCGGGCGGAATGGCGTTGCGGCCCGCCAGAGCGCGCGGGCCAAGCAAAGGCAAAGACACGTCGCGCCAGTGCGCGTTGTGCCAGGCCAAGCGCACGTTGGCGCCCATCACGCCCGCCCATAGCGCAAAAGCCGGTAAAAACGCGAGCACGCGCCACGTCCAATAAATCAGTTGCACCGAGCCAAAGCCAAGGGAGGCCATCCACCAGTTTTCCGTTGTCCACTCGGCGATTTTGAGCGCGCCGACACCGATCATCAAAATCCAAAACGCAAAAGAAAACAAGCGGCGCATGACAACTCAAGGGAGCAAAAAGTTTCCCACGTCTCCGGCCCTTGAACGCCAAAAACTTGCTTGTGGCAGTTCGTGGCAACCCAAGGTCAACAGGGCGCGATCAGTGCTTGGGAGTCGCCACAACCATCGACATGTAAATCCCCAGATTCGCGCGAAACTCTTCGATGTCGAACTCGCTTTCCACTTCATTTCGCAGTTCCTCTTGCGAAAAGCGGAAAAATGGAATGCCGCCCGCGTGCTCGCCTTCTTTGTCGAACAATTTGGTCACACCGCCGTAGCGATAGGCCGACAGCATCAAGGTGCCATTCCCTTGCAAAATGCGCCGCGCGTGTTGCAAGAACTGCAATCGTAGTTCGCGCGATGGAATGTGTTCATAAACGCCCGCATGGGCGCACCGGCCAAAAGTGTGGCTTTTAAGGGGCAGGTGGGTTAAGTCGGCGTGAATGTAGAAGACCGGATGATAGGTGCGCGCGAAATGGCGCGCGCGGTTGCGCACGATGGACTCGCGCGACATATCGACGGCCACAACTTCGGGCGCAATTTCTGCGAACAAGCCGGTGAGCCGTCCGGTTCCGCAACCGGCTTCAAGCAGGGGCGAGTCGGTCTCTTTGGACATCGCGCGTTTGTAAACCGGGTTTTCAAACAGCGACAGGGCTTTGAGTGACACCATCGCGTCGTAGTCCTGCGCTTGATCGTCACGGGCGCGGCGCTCCGATTCGATGCGCGCGAAATCGCCCGATTTCGCTTCGGCGGGTTTGAACTCGCACCCCAACTCGCGCAGTTGGCCCTCATACCGCGCCACAAATTCCGCATCGTCGGGCCGAAGCGCGTCGGCAAAAAGCGTGGGAATGCCGTCTTGCACGACATAAAAGCGACCGGTGCCCGAAATCAAAACGCCATCGCGCGTCGCGCCCAGATGCGTTGAAAACGAGTGCAATTCCAGATCGCTGCCATCGTTGGGATCACATAAATAGTTCAAAAGCCGGTCTTGCATAACGGAACAGTGGCCCGCTCTTCGAGAAATCTGTTGTAGATTCGAGGGAAGAGCGCGGCCCGTGCAGGTTAGCAAATGTGCTTCGAGAACCCAAAACGGGGCGCCTTTATAGCGTGTCTCATGGGGAATGCATCAATTCATAGCCTGCTTGTTTGAACCAGTTGCGTGCGTGTTGAGGTGTAGCGGTGCTGAGTAGAGGCCATACGAGGGCGTCGAGAAGTTCCTGGGTGC
>JAABUM010000605.1_pt1 | contig 61001 bp, 64 predicted proteins | sample 5559161 | NCBI WGS metagenome assembly JAABUM01 (sample SAMN10711868, study PRJNA513369) | rock metagenome | isolation source: Antarctica rocks | place: Antarctica: Victoria Land, Siegfried Peak nord
CCTCGGGCTGCGACTCCTGGTACCTGGGCAAGGACGGGCTGCCGCACGCCTGGCCGTGGCTGCCCGGGCGCCATCGCGAGCTGCTCGCGCAGCTCGAGGAGGCCGACTGGGAGCTGCACCGCGACGAGCCGCCAGTCGCGGCCTAGGAGCCTGCTGGAATAGCCGCGCAGATTTGCCAGCAGGCTCCGAAGGACGAGCCGGTCCCGCGCGGTTCCTAGACTCGGGGGCATGCCGCAGATCACCTCCTCGACGCTGGCCAACGGCCTGCCGCTGCACCGCATCACGCTGCCCGGCACGCGCGCCACGACCATCCTCGTCGCCTTCGACGCCGGTGCCCGCACCGAGCGGCCGGAGGAGAACGGCATGGCGCGCGTCCGCGAGCACCTCGTGTTCAAGGGCGGGGAGAAGTTCGACGACTACAAGAAGGTCAACGAGACGGCCGAGCGCATGGGCGGCTCGCTGAACGCGTTCACCTCCCACGACCTCGTGGCCTTCCACATCACCGTGCGTGCCGAGGCGACGATGTAGGCGCTGGACCTGCTGACCGACTTCGTCGGGCGCCCGAAGCTCGACGCCGCCGAGCTCGACAAGGAGCGCGGCGTCGTCATCCAGGAGATCGCCCGCTACAAGGACCAGCCCTCCGCCGTGGCCGAGGAGCTCATCGACAAGGCGGCCTTCGGCGACCACCCGCTCGGGGCACCGTGCTCGGGCCCAAGCAGCACCTCGAGACCTTCACTCGCGAGGGGATCGTCGCCTTCCGCGAGCGGCGCTGGACCGGCTCGCGCGGCGGCGCCTTCGTCGTCGGCAACGTCGAGCACCTCCCGGCTCCGCCGGCCGACGGCGTGCAGAACGGCGTGCTCGGTGAGCTGTTCGGCCGCTTCCCCGAGCTCGACACGCCCGGCCCGTTCGAGCCGGCCCCGGGCTTCGCCCTGGAGGTGCTCGTCGAGGAGCGCGACTCCAACCAGTCGCACCTGCGCATGACCTACCGGCCGCAGATCGACGGGCGCGACGCCAAGCAGCGCGCGGCGCTGTCGATCTACTCGACCCTGCTCGGCGGCTCGATGGGCTCGCCTGTTCGACGAGATCCGCGAACAGCAGCGGTTCCGCGATGTGCTGCTCGACCACGGGACCGACCCCTTCGACGCTGTCCTCGTCGACGACGGCCGGCTGCCGGCTCGCCTGCGCGACGAGCGGTACCCCCAAATGCGGCGCGCAGCTTGATGACCGGCTACAGCGCGACCGACGCAGTCGGAAACGGCGCAAGATGTAAGCGCGATCAGCGGCGGTCCTCGGTTGTGGGGAGGGCGACCTCCGCCGACGGCGGCTCCCGCACCGTCACGAGACCGCGAGCGTTGTAAAGCACTTGACAGATTTATGAACTGCGCGATACAGTGTTTCCGATGAGCGTCCTGCACAAAGAGCGAGCAGCGCGTGCGCAACGGGCCATAGACACGCAGCGCACGCTCTATCGGCATGAGCTCCAACGCGCGACGGACGATCGACGCGAAGCGCTGGCTCAAGGCGAGGCCGCGACGGAGCGGATCGCCAGATTGCTCCCGGGCGCGGTGGAAGCCGGCTTGCCGATCGTCAAGATCGCGGAAATCACTGGGATCAGCAGACCAACGATCTACCGCATGCTGTCGGAGGCGCGTACCTTTCAAGACCTGCGAGGCCTCGCCGAGCAGCTCCGGGGCGCGGTTTCTCAGCTAAGCGATGAGCTTTCTCGCCCTGCACTGCCCGGCGATCTGGCGACCTGCTTCCAAGTCTCCGTTGAAGAAGTCCACACTCTGCTCGCCCAAGCCCTAAGGCAGCTCGCGGCTGAGTTCGATCGGCTCGGTCCGACCGGACCGACGTTGCTCGTGGAGCTGTTGCCTGCGCTTGGAACGCCAGAAAAGGTGGTCCTGAACTTGCTCCTGGTGCAGCACCTTCCGACCGAGGATGTTGCGCGCTCGACCAAACTTAGCCAGACCCAGGTGTTGTCATGGGCGGCACTAGCGCTCATCCGTGTGCTGCCGGTGATACGCCAGCGTGCTGGGACGGGTTTCGACCAGCTCTCCTGAGCCGGCTGGCCGTGTTGGAGTCGACCGGCGAACGATCTGGACGCGACAAGGTGATACGCGCCGCATGAAGGCGAGAGCATTACCTCCGCGTCAAGCTCGAGTAGCCCCGGACTCGCGGGATCAGGCTGTCGTGGCTGCGCGGATCGCCGTCGAGAAAAGCCGGTCGCGCAGGGCTGCGGAGATCGCGAGGAGGTCCCACCACCGCTCCGCGGCAACGATCAAAGTTGGCCCGTCACCCCCGAGGTGTGGCGCCGCGGGAGCGTTGCCGTCGATGCTGGTGGCGTAGTCGGGGTTGTAGTCCCATCGATTGCCCAGCCCTTCCCGCGACAGCTGGTCTGGCCCTTCGGCGAGCAGCAGAACCGACGGATAGAGATGCACGGCGAGAGTGTCGTTACGCACATCGGCATAGACTTCGCGCAGGTCGAGACTCGCAGAAAGGTCAAGCAGGACGCTGGCGATTTGGGACTGCTGGCGGGCAGTTAGACCGACTTCGAACGGACCGGCGACCACGCGGCAGACCTCGTCAAACGCCGGGGCGTCGACGGACGCGAGGCCGAGCTCGTCGTGCTCATAGTGGTCGCAGACCCACACTGTCATCTTCCGGAGCAGTGCCTCGACGGTGCCGCGGTGATCAGCGAGCAAGAGAGCGACGATCGGCGCGACGCTGACGGCGTAGCGGTCCCCGATCGGGCGCGTGATGCCCGGCTGTCCATCGGCGAAGCTCGCTACCCAATCGGCGATTGCGGCGGCGAGGTCGGGGTCGTCGGCGCGGACGCGCAGCGCCAGCAAGGAAACGATTTCGGCGATCCGAAGGCAGCGGATCTGGTAGGTCACCCACGACGCGAAGCCGCTGTAGCCGGCCAAGCCGAACTCCTTGAGCAGCCGGTTGTCGCATTCGGACCATACCCGCCGGGCGTACGTCTCGAATAGCCGCCCTGCGGCGTCGGCTCCGTCATGCGTCGTGTCGCCGCTGGGATCGGCGGCGCCGGCAGCCCACGCACCGCGGACTGCGCACAGCGCCACTTGGCAGGCGAGGTCAAGACGCTCGCTCGCCTTCAGACGCTCGCACATTAACGCCGCCTCGACGATACCTAGTCCGGCGAACCGCGATGGCTCCCAGCTGGTCCAGCACCGCGAGAACTTCTCGACCGCGTCCATGTCCGCTTCGTTGGCGTCGATCGCGCCGATGAGGCCGAGCAACTGCCCGTCCATGCTGCCTCGTAACACGGCGTCCCGATTGCCGCTGAGCCTGCCGAGCAAAGTGTCCTTGTTCCAGAACTCGATCGGCGTCTCCTGGCGGTCGACGCACTGTTGCTCGTACTCCTGGGCCGCCAGCGGCGCCTTGCCGGTCAAGCGCCCGGTCTGGACGAGGACCGCGCGGCGAGGCAGATCCTTGTCGAACCCGGGTGCCGAGAGGTCGCTCATCCGCAGGTCGTACAGCTGCTCCCGGACCGGCTTGAACTGCGTGAGATTCATGTTGCCCGCTTTTGACTGGAGGACCCACTGCTCGCCGTCTTCTTGGCGATCACGTCCTTGCCGAACTCGGTCTCGCCGTGGACAAGTCGCACGTCGGTGTAGCCCTCGGCCCGTAGCAGGGCCATAAACGGCTCATCGAACTCGCGTTCGCCAATGGCGTCAAGAAAGGCGGCGACGGCGTCGTCGAGCAAGTGCCTCCTCTCGCTTCCGCTCTTTGAGCTCATCGAGCGCCTGCTGCTGCGCGTCTGTCAGCGGTGGTAGGTCCTGCAATTTCTTCGCTTCGGCCGGGTTCATGACCAGCGACGGCATGACGAGCTCGTCGTTCTCATCAACCGAGAACTCGAGCTTTTCCAAGGTCTCGTAGAGGACATCGAACCCGAACCGGCGGCCACCGGCGTCGACGACGTTGCCAGTGCCCTCCGTAACCTTCCCCATGCTTTCGACGAAGTAGCCAACAAGCTGCTCGGCCATGGCGTCCGCGCTCTCAAACATGGCTTCGTACAGTTGCTCGTAGTCGCCGTCGCGTACAGCCTTCAAATCGGAGGTGACCTCGGTCGCGGTTTTGGCGGGGTCGAGGACAATGTCCATCCCCTGTCGGTCACGGACCCGAGAGCCGAGGGTGCCCGGCATCTCGATAAAGCGCATCTGAGCCAGCAGGGGACTGTGCGCCTGAGCGAGGACGCGCATGGTCTGCGAGAAGAAGCGGCTGAACGCGGCGTCGTACTCGTGCAGGGCAAATGGCATCTGGCTTATGTTCCCACGGTGTCCGGCCGGCCTTCGGCTTGCATGACGCCGGCGGCGCCCACCGCGCCGACCTCCCGCCCGGGTGCTGGCTAGCCTTCCAGCGCAGGCTCCCCGAAGCCGCGGCGCAGTTCTCGCTCCAAGCTGGCCATGTCACCTTCGGAGCCCGGCACGAGCGTCGTTGGGCGGCGTGCCGGCTGGGTCGGCACTCCACGGGGCAGGCTCGTGACGCCGGCATGCTCGCGGTTGAACACGACTACGACGCGCGCGTCCCCGCGATCGCCCTGGGCGACGTGCGCGTAGTCGGCGGCGAGCTCGGCGAGCGCCGTCCAGCCCTGTCGAACGCGGCCAAGAAGTTCCTCGACGTAGATTTCTGAAGAGGGGTCGCAGAAGACCGCGGCCACGGCGCCATTCCAGTAGGCGGCTGCGGTCCAACCCGAGCCCCACTCCTGCGCCGCGGGCCACATGCGCACGCCATCCTGATGCATGGAGTCCGCGATTCCGTAGGCCACGCGCGGGTCAGCCTGGAGGCTGCGGTGGACTAGCTGCCTGAACCCGTCGAGGAATGTCTGGCTGAAAAGGACCGCGTTGCGGTCGGTAGGTCCCCCGACGGGGCACAGGCCAACGGCGATCTGTACCGCCTGCGGGGAGAACGTGCCTGGCTCCTCCGCGAGCCGCTGCGCAGCGCGAAGTGCCGCGTCCTCGGCGCCGTGACGGACCGCTTCGCCCTCCGCGATCATCGCAGCGAGGGTCTGCTGGTCGGTCACCGGCACCGTCGCGCCAGACACCCCGCACGTAGACCACTCCGCCCGCGGTCATACACGGCTTCCCGGGAACGGGGTCGACCGCGAGCACCGCCGCCCTCCGACCATTGGGGCGATCGAAAGCCTTGGCGTCATGTGCGGGTACCGGCTTCACGCCGCCTTCGCCAGCGATCGTCGTCGACAGCCAGGTAACGGGCTCCGCGCCGCGGAAGTCGACCCCCGGCAGCGTCCACCGGCCCTGCTCATTACGCTCGGCGCCGACGATGAGATAGCCGCCGATCGCGTTGGCAAACCCGCAGGCGGACTTGCGGGCGGTGTCCGGGCGGGGCCGGTCACCGCCCCCCTTAGCCTCCCACGTCAGGCCCTCGTCGCCCGCCTGTGCGAGCAAGCGTTTGACGGCGTCGGCGTCTAGATCGTCCCACGCGACGTCGAACAGACTCGGCGGCATGTCAGCTCCCCTCACCTGACGAGGTTACGGCAGGCTCCTGCGGCTCCGCATCCCGACCTGTCCTGCCGTTGTATCGCTGAGCCAGGCACGGCACGCGTGCGCCGTATCCGCAGGAGGCAAGCATCGTGACGCCGCGAGACGCGTTTGTGCAGCGGCAACTTGCTGACCTATCACTGCGCCTCAGTTCCCATTCCAGCCACTTCCTTCGAGTGGAAGAGGCAACCGGGGTGGTGCCAGTTACACGCCCGTTCTGGAGACGGAAGCTCCTTGGTCCGCAACGAGAGGCTAACCGCCCAGCAGGGCGACGGCGTCGGAGTCTCTGACAGGCGGTGACCCATGTCCCAGAATATGTCCCGAACTGCGCAAAACTGTGGTCGCCTAGCACGCGCTCACGGAACCAAGCAGCCCGTGAATACACGCATTTACCCTGCAAATGGGGGTCTACGGAACCGAAGGTCAGAGGTTCGAATCCTCTCGGGCGCGCTGGGAACCCCCCTGGAAAACGGCAATATTTGCCGGGCGCGAACGGGCAGCTCTAGATCTTCTCTCCGTTTCTTCTCCGGATCAGGGGCCGAGACGAAGCTGCATAGCGTGCACGGTTGCGGCGCCTTCAGTCGGCGGGTTCATGCTGAGCGCGTCGAGACAACACCCTTCGTTCGCGGCTGACGGCCACTCGGTGGCGGTGTCCGTAGCCTCGAAGGCATGCCCCCAGTCATGACCGGCGCGTCGCCCGGGCCGGAGTCCGCTCGGATGACTTGGGAAGACGCCGCGTCATGGCTGGCGCGTGCCGGCCGCAGGGATGCCTACGACCGCGCGGCGCGGTGGGCGCTCGACACGTTGCGTCGCCGTCTCGGCGACGACTGGCTAGCCCGCGCGACCGCAAACGCCGATGGCGATGTTCCCTTCGGCTTGCATTTGCTCGGCTCGCATACGCTCGCGTTGGTGGACGCGCTCGAGTGGGCGTTGCGCCTGCAGCTCGCCGACGAGTGGAAGGGGTCGGCCACCTTCCTGCGCGACCTGCGCCACGATCCGCGCGCGGCGCGCATCCTTCATTCTGGCTCGCGGTCGCGGTCGCGGTCGCGGGACTCGCCGAGCGGGTCGGCTGGGGCGTGGAGCTCGAGCCCCGGCGCGCCGGTCGGGCGCCCGCGGACGTCGCGGTCACGGCACCTACCGGGACACTGCTGACCGAGATCTGCGTGCTGACGCAGAGCTCGATGGGACGCGACGCGTTCGCTGCTGTGGAGACTGGCGCCGACTGGCTGATGGCGTTGGGCATCGAGCACGACGTGTGGATTGGCGGAGAGCTGGCACGCCATCCGAGCGCTGACGAGCGCGGCGAGATCGAGTCGTTCGTGGCGCTTCGCGCGGCTGAAGCCCGCGCCGGCCAGCGGGTGACTCTGTCGCTAGACGGGATCACGGTGGAGCTCTCGGGCCGCGACCGTGCCCGGCGGGCGCTGGATAGTCCGGCCGTCTACGAAGACCTGTTCACCCGGATGGTCCGCGTCATCGCCGACAAGGGGGTACGCATGCGGACCCGCTGGACGGCCTTCGGGCCTGGCCCCTGAATCCTCAGCCGGGTATCCGGGGTCTAAAAAGGTAGATCCGGCGCAGTCCCAGGGTACCCCGCGATTCCAACGGGCTCGGCCCGGACCCATCGAGAACCTATTTTTCGGGAGATGCCATGACAGCTGTGACCACCGATGTGACCGTCAGTCCAGTTCGGGCGGCGATGCTGAGGCTCCGCGATGAAGGTGGGGGGTTGCTCGCCCGAGGGGCGATCGCCGGCCTGGCCGCCGGGTTGGGGTTCATCCTGGCCAACATGTGGTACGCGGTCGGCAACGGTAAGCCCGCGGTCGCCCCATTTCTGGCGATCTCAACGATCTTTCACGGCTCAGCGATGCCCGTCATGAGGCCCCAGGCGATACCCGGGGAGGTCGTGACCGGGCTGGTGATGCACACCGCCCTGTCGATCACCTTCGGGATGGGCTTCGCGCTGCTGGCTGTCTTTCTGCGCAATCCGGGCCAGATGATCGCCGCCGCGGTGCTCTACGGGCTGGCCCTGTTCGTTGTGAACATTGAGATTCTCGGTCGTACCGTCTTCCCGTTCTTCACCAATCCGCACGGACCGAACACCGTGTTCGAGGGGTTCGTGCACCCGTTGATCTTTGGCGGGCTGCTGATCCCGTTCTTTCTTGGTGACCGGCGGCGCCCCGCCCATCACCGTGGGTGAACGGCGATCGAGCCTCACACGGGACCATCTGGACGCTTTGAGAGCTCCAGATCAGGGAGCGCGCCGGCACGAAGCGAGAACTCGACGCAGAACTGACGTCGGTGAGGCCGTGGACGCGGTGCGCTCGTACATCGATCGGCTCGCAGGCGCATAAGCGGCGGCCCTCCTCGCACAGGAGTTCACAGGATCCTGTGAACTTCAGAAGGTGAGGTCAGGGGCGCCGCGCTCGTGACCCGCGCTGGCCCCGCCGCGACATCTACGCCCTCGTGCGGCGTCGATTGGGCGGAAGTAGCCGTCGCGTTTGTACGGCGTGCGGCGAACGCGTTGAGGTCCTCGACGTCGAGGCTGCTGATCCCGCCGGCGTGTTCTGCGATGCGTTGCGACATGGACGCCATGTCGTTCATGACCCCCAGGACGCTGCGGCTGGCTGTGCGTGCCACACGGACCTGCGCGGGATCGAGCGGGCCAAGGCAGTCCGCCGCAATCCCCTCATCGGCCAGGGCCGTCGCGACGGTACCGGCGATGCACTGGCCGAAGTTTGGCGGGCTGCGCCTTGCGGACGTTCGCGACGAAGATCGGGAACAGCGTGTCGGCGTGAACCACGAGCAGGCACTTGCGGCGGTCGATCCAGATCAGGTTGGCGTACCAATCGTCTGGTGCCGGCGGCACGTCGGCCAGCTCGCCCGGGGCGAGCAGCTTGAGCAGCCGTGCGGTGCAGCGGACGATCATCGCGCCACGCTACCGCTGCCGCTTACGGGGCCGACGCGGGCGAAGCGTCCAGGCTGCTTTGTAGCTGGGCGGGTCAACAACGAGGGCCCGCTCGGCACGCGCGACCCCAACCGCGGCCAGTGCCTGCTGACTGCGAGCGGCGTCTCGAACAGGGCTCGCCGGAAGGGGTGGCATGCTGCATGCCGCCGCCGCGGTGCGAACCGAACAGGTCCGACCTGGGTCCAAGGCGTTGATGCCCCTGTTTCCTCCAGACTCGGCGGTTTCCTCTTCCCACTCGCGCCTTCGCTCTCCGGGCAACCGTGTCGTCCAGGGGCTCCTGTTGAGCGGGGGTGCCGCGTTGTTGGCCGCTACCGCTGGAGCCGACCGTATCCCGTTCTACTGGACGCCGTTGATCCTCGGTCTCAGCTATCTCGTGGCGGCGATCGTCGACGGCCCGCGCGGCGGGTACTGGGCGACGGCGCTCGGGCTGACGGGGTGGGGCCTCGCGGTTGTCTACATCGGAGACGTGCGACCGCCGGACGTCGACCCGGCCGGGGCTTATCTGGCCGGGGTCGGACTGGCCGCAGTGGTGGCCGCCGTGCTGCGCCGTCGCGGGTTCCTCATCAGTGATCTTGGGTTCGCCGCAACGGTGGCGGCGGGCGGTCTCGCGCTGGCGCTCACGCCCCGTGCGTCGGGAACGCTCGACGACGCGGGGACCTATGCGATTGCGCTGGGTGTGGTCGGTGTCTTCAACGTGGTCGGCGGTGGGTACCAGTTGGTCCGCGGGCGACGGTTCGCGCCGACGCAGGTCTGAGTGGAGGCGGCCCGCTCACGGTCTCGCGATCGTCGCGGCAGGCAGGAACGCGGCGACCGCAAACCAGAACTGCTCGTCATGTGCGAGGGGGCGCAGGCGCTGTCCCGCCAACGGGCCGCGGATGGCGCGCCCCGTGATGTCCCACGTGCTGCCGGTCTGCCGGTCTACGAAGACGCCTGCTGCCGCCGGCGCGAAGGTGAGGGGTCGCGGCCCGGCGCGTGGATCGAACGCAGCCGCGGTCCCGACGTCCCGTGAGTCGGTGATCACGCCCGCATCCAGCGCGGAGAGGACACCGCGCTTGAACAGCACGACATAGGGCTGAGACCCGACACGCCCGGCTGCGACACGGTGGCGCTCGAGGCGGCTGAACGGGACCACGGTCGCCGGGCCGGCGCTGCGGATCAGGACGACCCGCTCCTTCGGTGGCAACCGCCGGTCGGGCGCCCCGTCAAGTGCGAACGGTTTCCCGTTCGGGTCGGCGTCGTAGCCCTCATACGGGTTGCGGCCGTAGTCCCGGGAGAATCCCGTGGCCCGGGAGAGCACCGTCCCGCGTGGGTAGGTGTGCTTGAAGTCGCGCCAGCTGAGCGTCTGGCTCGCGAGTATCCGCAGGCGTCTGCCGGTCAGCGTCCCGACGAGTGCCTCGCCGCTGAACTGCTGCCACCAGCTCTGGGTCTGGCGGTCCCACATCACGAGGTCCGAATGGCGCAGCTTCCCGGTGGTGCCGAATGTCACGTCGCGTCCGTCGACTCGCCGGTCGAAGACGACGCCGGAGTTGCAGAGGGGGCAGTAGGTGACCGCGATCGGACGACCGGCGAGGCGATCGTTGACGATTTCGTGCCACACGAGGATCTGCAGGGGGTAGGCGCGAGCCGCAGCCCCTTGCTCGACAACCATCACGGGTTCGCGGTCGTCGAGGAACCGATCTCCTTGCCCCTGCGTCACGAAGCGCGGATGGTCGATCGGCGGGATGCCGTCCCGCGGCGGCCCTCCATTCTGGAACTGGTTCAGTGCGACCGAGTGGCGGGCGAAGTCGGTTCTCCACCCCGGGAAGCGTGCGTCGGCGCGAGCCGCAGCGCGGGAGTCGCCCGGCGCGCGCACGGGAGCGCCTGCACACGCGGTGAACGTGGCGGCGGTCGCGACGAGGAGGATCGTCGTGAGGACCCGAGACACCATCCTCTGCGACCTGCGCGCGGTCAGAACGGTTCGGCGAATCGTCCGCGTGCCGGGTGGGTCGAACCTGCTATGGCGAGATCACGCACGCGCGCCGAGGGCGGGCATCCCGATCTGCGCGCGGAGTGGCGCCGCGTGCGTCGTGCGGCGCTGTTCTTCTGCGCCTGCGTCCTGCTCGTCTTCGTGCTTGCCGCCGTCGGCATCTATCACTGAGACGGCGCCCCGCCGGTGATTGGCATGATCGCGTCGTCCATGGACGTCGAGCACGCCAGCGACGGAACGGCGGTGCTGCCGGCACCTGGGACGAGGTACGCCGGCCAGGAGTGTCTTGAGGCGCGCGCCATCGAAGCGGCGCTGCGGCTCGCCGATGCGCGGCTTCAGGACCGGGTGGTCGAGCTAGCGACGGGTACGGGCCTCCTGCTTCGCGCCCTCGCGGCGCGAGACCCGAGACCGGCGACCGCGACCGGCGTCGATCGCTCCGCTGGCATGCTCGCGCGTTGGCGGCCGGAGGCTGAGCGGTGTCCTGCCTCGCCTTGCGGCCGCGAGTCCCCGCCGGTGAGGCGCGCTGAGGCCGTTGGATCCGACGGCCGAGCTCCGCCCCGCCGGGCTGGTCGCGACGCATCGCGTGATTCTGCCGCGCGGCGGCTATCCCTCGCTCGTGGTGCGTGCGCGAGTCGCATGAGGAGCAGCGCAGCGCTCAGTCGCGGGTGATGGCGGCCACGAGATCGGCGATCGCGGGAGCCTGGTCCTCCTGGAGGAAGTGCTTGCCTGGAAGGCGGTGGATCGTGTCGAGGCCCGCGGCGCGGCGGGTTGCCTCGCCGTGGATCTCGACCTTCAGCGCCGGGTCCCGCGTGCCCCAGACGACCTGCACCGGATAGCGGTCGCTGGCGAGCACGGAGCGGTAGAGCTCGCGCTTGACGGCCGTGCGCTCGAAGCCGCGCATGATCTTCAGGAACGCTCGACCACCGTCCTCGCGCTTGAGCAGGTCGACATACGCGTCGAGTTCGGCGTTGGGGACCGCAGAGCGATCGGCGACCCCTTGCAGGCCCATGAGCATCCGGAAGGCCGGCTTGGAAAGCGCCCGCAGGTAGACCTCGCCGATCCCGCGTCGCGCGAACGGCTCCATCGACCACGGCCTCTTGAACGTGTCGACCTCGACGATGGTGTTGAGGACCGTCAAGGACTTCACTCGGCCCGGCACCGCGGCGGCCAGCTCGAATCCGACCGGACCGCCGATGTCGTGGGCGACAAGATGAAAGCGCTCCAGCTCGAGCGCGTCCACGGCGGACACGCAGTACCGCCCGAGTCCGGTCCAGGTGTAGTCGAAGTTCTCCGGGCGGTCGGCGAGCCCCAGGCCGGGCAGGTCGAACGCTACGCCGCGCAAGTCGCGGGCCGCGAGCTCGTCGAGCACCTTTCGGTACAGGAAGGACGACGCTGGGACGCCATGCAAGCAGAGGACCGTCTCGCCTTCTCCGGCCTCTCGCACGAAGCCGGTCACACCGGCGGCGGTGAAGGCGCGGCCCGCGGCACGATGATCCGCGACGACCTCAGTGCTCGTCATCGACCGACCCTACCGTCGGCGCCGGCCCAGGCCTCGGGCCTCGGCCGCTGAGCAGGCCGAGGTTCGACACTACGAAGGGGATCAGGAAGTTGGCCGCGCTGCGCAGCCACGTCAGCGTCGATGCGTCCCCGCCGAGTATTACGGCCCCTTGGTTGACGGCAGTCAACAGGAGGCCGACGACGAACGCGATCCGTATCGTCCGGCGCAGGTGTTTGCGACGGAGGCAGTAGGCGAGCGCCTCGCGCGTTCCACCTTCGTATGGCGAACGAGCGGTCACCGCAGGGGATTGTGGCGCTTTGGCGGGAGCTGCATCCGACGGGTGAGACCAGCCGGAATGCGATCCGATTCATGTCGCGTGCTCGGCTCCAGGGAGCCCTGAGGCCGGCGGGCAGGGTCGTACGCCGAAGACGACCGCAAAAGCGCGCCCGCAAACAAACACGACCGGGGCATCCGCCCCGAGCGCGTGCGTCTCGGCACCGGGGCCGAGACGGCCTGAGCCGCGAGTCCGTGGTCAGGAGACTCGGCTGGGCTCGTCGTGGCTCATTACGCGCGTTAGCCCATTCCGCGCGGAGGCCTCGTCGCGACCCGCGGCGCGCCCCACCCGACGCCCGGTGGCGTCGAACGCCTCGGCCACCCAGCATGACGCGGCGCGCCGCAGCCGCCGCTTGCGGACGCGGATTGCCGGCAACGGGTCGCCGACGGCCAGAGCGGCGAGCACCCCGCGTCGGTCGAGGCGTGCCAGACGGTCGGCGCCCCCGATCGGACGGCCGTCGACGACGACCTGCGGGACGGTGGATCCACCTGTCAGCTCCTGCAGCCGGCGCCGGAAGCCGGGGATCCCGTCGCCCGACACGGTCTCGTGCGTCATGCCGCGACGACCGAGCAGCGACGTCGCCCGCGCGCAGTGTGGGCAGCCGCTGAGCACGTAGACGGTGATCGGCACGATCTGGCGAGAGGGCTCCACGTCAGAACGTGATGACCTGGAAGTCATCGGCGACGAGCGCGCGCAGGCTCGGGTGATCCTTGAAGTCTGAGACGAACGGCACCCCGGACTGCTCGATCGCATCCTTGACACCGTAGGCCCGCGAGCAGTACAGGCACGCGCCGCTCACCACGGGGCTCACCGTCTCGAACAGGCGGAAGTACTTCTCGTCGGCGTCCGTCAGTCTCGGCACCCAGGTGACCCCGGCGCCGTCGAACATCAGCCGTACATCGTCGCCGGCCTCTTGGAACTCCTGCGTCGTCGTCAGGGCGTTGGCCATGCGCCCGGCGCCCTCCGGGGTTTCCTGCCCGGCGAGCAGGATGATCGCGATCTTCAGCACGGCTTCTCCTTCAAGGATTTGTCAGATGACGGCACCGGGAGCAGTCGATCGTCTCCGTAGCGCCCTCATCGCCTCGGACCCACACAAAGCCGAGTCGGTTCAGCAACATCCAACTTCGACGCTCGACGTTCGGCGCACCGTCTAGGACCGTGGCGGGTCGGAGGTCACCGTGCCCGCCGCCGGCGGCGAATACGCGCCATGAACGGGAAGGGCGCATACATGAAGTCTTCCAACCGCCCATATACCGCGATCCGGTTGTGCCGCGTCGCGGGCGGGTGAACCCGCCTGACCTACGCCACGTCCTCGCGATCTACGACGGGTCCGCGGCCGCCCGTCGCACCTTCGCGGAGGCAGCGGCCTTGACCGCGGGGTGCGCTCGGGTGATCGCGGTCAGGGCTGGGTGACGCGCCCGACGTGGGACGGCGAACCGAGTACCTCCCACGAGGGTCACAGATCACATGCTCACTCGAACCCATGGGAATTCCCGGGCGTGACTGATCGCTACGACCTGGTGATCCTGGGAGGTGGCACCGCGGGGCTCGTCTCGGCGTTCATCGCCGCCGGCGTCGGCGCGCGCGTGGCCCTGGTCGAACGCGACCGGACCGGCGGTGACTGTCTGTGGACGGGCTGCGTTCCCAGCAAGAGCCTGATCGCGGCCGCGCGCGCGGCGCACCGCATGCGTCACGCCGACGCTGTCGGGCTTGCTCCGGTCGAGCCGGCCATCGACTTCGCCCGGGTCATGGACCGGGTGCACGCCGCGATCGCCGAGGTCGAGCCGCACGACTCCCCGGCGCGTCTGCGCGACGCCGGCGTGCAGGTCATCGGCGGAGAAGGGCACTTCGTCGACGGGACGGCCATCGAAGCGGGCGGCCGCCGGCTTCGGTTCACCTCGGCGATCGTGGCGACCGGCTCAGAGCCTGCCCTCCCGCCGGTCAGCGAGCTGACCGGCGCCGACGTCCTGACGACCGAGAGCGTGTGGGCGCTGCGGGAGCTCCCCGGTCGCCTTGTCGTGCTCGGCGGCGGCCCGATCGGGTGTGAGCTCGGGCAGGCGTTCGCGCGTCTGGGGGCCAGCGTGACGCTCGTCGAGCTCGCCGATCGTCTGCTGCTCAAGGAGGAGCCCGATGCGGGCGCGCTGATCGCCAGGCGTCTGGCCGCAGACGGGGTCGACGTTCGCCTCGGGACGCGGGCCGTCGAAGTGCTGCGGCCGGAGGGCGCCCCCGGCCAACTGGTCCTCGACGTCGCGGGTGAGCGCGACACGGTCACCTTCGATCGGGTTCTCGTCGCCGCCGGCCGCCGGCCGCGGACCGCAGGAATCGGGCTCGAGGCCGCCAACGTCGAGATCGGCCAGCGCGGCGCGATCGTCGTCGATGACCGCCTGCGCACCAGCGCGCCGCGCATTTACGCCGCCGGCGACGTGACGGCGCGGCTGCCGTTCACGCACGTCGCCGCGCACCACGCGCGCGTGGCATCGGTCAACGCCCTGTTCGGCATGCGGCGCACCGTCGACGAGACGATCCCGTGGGTCACCTTCACCGACCCCGAGGTCGCGCACGTGGGGCTCACGGAGGCCCAGGCCCGCGAACGCTGGGGCGATCGCACGATCCTCGCGCGCAGCGACTACGCCGTTTTGGACCGCGCGATCACGGAGGGCGAGCCCGACGGCTTCGCGCTGCTCGTCGCCGACCCCCGCGGACGGCTGGTCGGCGCCACCGTCGCGGCCCCAGGCGCCGGTGAGGCGATCGCCGAGCTCACCGCTCGGGTCGTGGCGGGCGACAAGATCGACGCTCTCTCGACGACGGTCCACGCCTACCCGACACTGGCCGAGGGCCCGTCACGCGCGGCCGACGAGCACCTGCGCGAGAAGTACGCGAGCCCGCGCTACCGGGCAGTGGCGCGCGCGATCCTGGCGGCGCGCCGGCGGCTGGTACGTCGCGTCTGATGCACCGGGAACCGAATCGCCCTGCCGCGGGTCGAACGCCGCATGACCGCTCACGCCACGTTCAACGGCCAGACCATCGCCGAGAGTGACCACACGATCCTCGTGGAGGGCAATCACTACTTCCCCGTCGCTGACGTGCGCGACGAGCTGCTTCACGCGACGTCGAGCCGGACGCTGTGCCCGTGGAAGGGGATCGCCAACTACTGGACGGTCGAGGTCGACGGCGTGCGCGCGGAGAAAGCGGCGTGGGGGTACCGGCGCCCGTGGCCGTTGGCGCGGCGCGTGAAAGGACGGATCGCGTTCTGGGGCGGCGTGGACGTGCACACCGACTGACCCGAATCGTCACGCCCGCCCGACCCAGGAGGTTTCGAATGTCTACTCGGCAGGAGAAGGAGCGCCGTCGCCAAGCGCGTCAGCAGGCCGAGGCGCAGGCCGCCGCAGCTGTGCAGCGTCGCAGGACCATGCGATTCGCCGCCGGCGCAATGGTGGCGCTCGCGGCAGCCGTGGCGCTGCTGACCGTCGGAACGAACTCAAAGTCGTCGACCCGTGACTCGGGACCGGCGCTGACAGCAGTACCGCCGCGACCTGCCGCGGCATCGGCGTCCGCCGCCGACGCTCGCCGCCCGCGCTCACCTGCGGCGCACGCTGCGTTTGCCGGTCTGCGAACTCAGGCCAACCAGGTGATCGACGAGAACGTGACAGCGCGGCTCGCGAAGCTAAAGGGCGTGCCGGTCGTGGTGAACATGTGGGCGTCGTGGTGTCCGAACTGCCGTGCGGAGTTCGGCTACTTCCAGAGCTTGAGCAAGGCCTACGACGGGAAGGTCGCGTTTCTGGGCCTTGACTCGAACGACAACCGCGGTGACGCGGAGTCATTCCTGAAGCAGTTCCCGATCCCCTACCCATCGATCAACGACTCCGGAGCCGTCCAGGCTAGGTCGGTCGGAGCGGGACTTGGATGGCCTACGACGATCTTCTACGACGCCAAAGGCAGGAGGCGCTTCGTGCGCCAGGGCGGCTACACCTCGCAGGGATCGCTGGACGCCGACATCCGCGCATACGCGCTGCCATGACAGTCGTCAGCCCAGGGTGCGCACAGCCAGCAGGACGCGCTGCCCGACGGTGACTAGCACCATCGCCGAGAAGACCCATGCGATCGTTGCCGCGCGGGCCGGGAGGAGGCAGATCGCGGCGTACGCGACGACGGACTCCGTGCCTTCGGTCAGCCCCGAGGTGAAACGCAGCGAGCGCTCGTCGCCCAGGGGCAGACCGCGCTTCTCGATCAGCGAGGCGAAGCTCAGCAGCGCGACGTTGTTGAGCAGATAGGCGGCCAGCAGAGCCGCGCACGCCACGCGCGCGTCGGACTGGGCGATCGCAACGCCGACGAGGAAGCCGCCGTAGACGACGCGCCGCCCACCAGGTGCCGGTGGCCGCAGTCACGCACGCGCCGCGCGCCGACCGGTAGCCCGACGCCGGTCACTGCGCCGGCGGTGATCCCCGCCTGCGCCGCGCGGTCGGCCGCCCGGTCCACGGGCCGGCGCGTAGAGCGCGCGGGCGCGCCGGTCGAGCATCAGGCCGTGACGGGGCGCCGCGGCGACGCGAAGCGATGCGAGGATCTTCTCGGCTCGGGACGCGCGCGGTCGTCGCGGTTGCTCGCGCGCAATCCGTACGCAAGCAGCATGATGCTGATCAGCGACCCGATGGCGAGCGGTGTGTCGGTATCGGAGTGAACCGTCGCGATGCGCACCACGCGCGTACCGGCCCGGCCCATAGCCATAGTCGGGTCAGCGTCGCCATGGTCACACCTCGTTGAAGAAGTTGAGGCCGAGGTCGCTCATGACTCGCTGGGCCTCGGCGTTGAGCGTGGCGAGCTCCCCGGTCCAGATGAGGACCCCCATCGCGATCAGCACCAAGCCGCCCGCGGTCAGCACCGCGCTGTAGTGGCGCTTGACGACTGCGAACACGGTGGTCGCGCGATCGAAGAAGATCGCGGTCGCCAGAAACGGCAATGCCAGGCCGGCCGAGTACCACGCCATCAGATACGCCCCTCGCGCCGCTGACCCGCTCAGCGACGCCGCGGTGAGGATCGCGCCAAGCGTCGGCCCCACGCACGGCGTCCAAGCGATCGCGAACGCTGCGCCCATGAGGATCGGGCCCCCGCGGCCGGCGCGCTGCATGAGCCCGTCAACGCGCCATTCGCGGTTCATCGCCGGCACGAAGCGCGCCGCAACGAACACGATCCCCAGCATGATGATGACGACCGCGGCGACCTTTTCCAGCGACGCGCGGTGCGCCTGCAGCGTCTGGCCCACGCCGGTCGCGCCGACGCCCAACAGGATGAAGACCGACGAAAAGGTCGCCACGAAGAGCAGGCTCGGGATCAGCACGCGCCGCAGCGAAGCTTCAGGGCGGTCAGCGGGCCGCACCCCGCTGACCGCCGAGAGATAGCCAGGAACCAGCGGCAGCACGCAGGGCGAGAGGAACGAGATCATCCCAGCGGCCATCGCCGCCAGCACACCGACGCCGGCCGAGGGATCAGTCATCGGAGGGTCGCCGCGCGGCGCCGGCGAGACGACCCGCTTGACGGTCGGTGCATCACACCGTCAGACCCATGGGACACGGGAACGATTCGCGACAGGTCGTCGGCCGATCCGATCAGCGTTCAGGGGGCCGCAGACACATCTTGGTTCCCAAGGGAGCGAATCGTTCTGTGCGGCTACGGGTCCGATCTCCTGTGCCCCGATGGGATCGCATGCATCGAGATCACCGCTTCGCGCAGCGAGCGATGCCCGATGCGCTGGACGCCACGCTGACCCCGCGTCAGCGCGCACGCTTCGCGCAGCACGTCGCAGACTGCCCTGAGTGCGGCCCGATGCTCCGCGGCCTCATCCGGCTCCGAGCCGCGCTTCGGTCGATCGCCACCGACGCATCTGACCCCGACGGGTCCGTCGTCCCCGGGGTCCTCGAGCATCTGCGCGCCCATCCAAGCGGACGTCGGCCGATGACTCGTCGCCCTCGTTGGCGGCACGGTTGATGCCGGCGAGCGTGTCGCGACAATGCGAAGCTGGCGGGCATGCGTCGAGAGCTCGGATGAGCGAGCAGTCCCCGCCCAACGTCGAGGACGGCGCACTGGTCGCTCGCGCTCGAGCGGGTGACCGGCTCGCGTTCGAAGAGCTCGTCCGCCACTACGCCGATCGCCTGCACGCCGTCGTGCGGCGCCTGGTCGACGACCCCCACGAGGCGGAAGAGGTCACCCAGGACGCGTTCCTACGCGCGTGGCGCGGGATCGCCACGTTCAAGGGAGACAGCCAGTTCTTCACGTGGCTGTACCGGATCGGCGTCAACGAGTCCAACCGCCGCATGTCTCGCCGCCGCGCCCCCGCGGTCTCCCTGGACGAGCAGCTCGTCGAGCCCGCCGACACGAGGCCAGAGCCTCCGCGCCGCCTCGAGCAGGACGACCTGCGGCACGCACTCGAACAGGCGGTGCAACGCCTGCAACCCGACCAGCGCGCCCCGCTGGTTCTCCGCGACATCGAGGGTCTGAGCACCACCCAGGCCGCAGCGATCTTGGACCTGGGCGAGGCGGCGTTCAAGAGCCGCCTGCATCGTGCGCGACTGGCCGTGCGCGACGCGGTGCGCGACTATCTCCCGGAGGACCCCGAGCGATGACGATGCGCGCGGTCCTGCTGCATCCCGTTCGCTTTCACCGTGACCACCGCTTCACGCGTACGCAGGCTTCGGCCTACCTGGACGGAGATCTCGGACCAGACGATCGTGGGCGCATCGAGTCGCACACGGACATGTGCCCTCCGTGCGCGAGGTTCATTGCCGGATTGCGTCGCACGGTGTCCGCGCTCGGCCAGTTGCGTGGCACGGAGACGCCCTGCGTCGGTGTCAGCGACGGCGTGCTCGCTCGGCTGCGGGATGAGCCGGACATCGACGGCGGGGGCGCGCCACCCCCCGTTTGAACAGGCCGCGGGGTGCAGTCATCCTCCGCCTGGCGCAGTTCGCGAGTTGCGCCGGGACTTCACGACCGACGCTGCGAGCAACACGGCTACGGCTCCGAGCGACGCCATGAAACCGACCGATCCCGGGTCGGCGATCGAATCACCGAGGACCACGAACGCGACGCTACCGGGAACGATTCCGATCGCGGTCCCGACCGCGTGATCGCGACGGCGCACCGACGACAGTCCAAACGCGTAGTTGAGCGCGTTGAACGGCACGACAGGAAGCAGCCTCAGGCCGATCACCCCTGAGACACCGCGTCGCTGCACCCACGCGTCGGCTCGCAGGACCCGCTCACCAACCAGCCGGCGCGTCCGCTGATGCCCGATGCGCCGGGCTACCTCGAACGCCCCCGCGGCGCCAGCCGTCGCGCCCGCGACCACCAGCAGCGAGCCCCACACCGGACCGAACAGCGCTCCGGCGGCGAGCGACGGGATCGTCCCCGGGACCAAAGCGACGGTCAGGACGGCATACGCGGCGACGAACGCGGCCGGCCCCAAGGGCCCGGCGGAGTCGACGAGCGATCGCAGCTGATCGATCACGAAGCGTTGGACACTGCGCTCGGACGAACGGTTCCGCGGCCGCGCGAGCGGGGACGGCGCGAACTCTTATGTCAGGCTACACTGACATGAGTGGCCGCCGTCTCCGTCATCAAGGGTCCGTTCCAGCTCCCGCAGCAGCCGACCGAGCCGGACCTCGTCGCCAAGTACTTCAAGGTGCTCTCCGACCCGGCCCGCGTGCGGGTGCTCGAGCTGTTGCACGAGGGCGGCGAGATGTCGGTCGGCGAGCTGACCCTGAGCCTGGGGCTCGGGCGGACGAACCTGTCCAATCATCTTGCGTGTCTGCGCTGGTGCGGGTTCGTGCACACGCGGCGCGAGCACCGCACGGTGCACTACCGAGTCGCCGACGCGCGAGTGAGCGAACTGCTCGCGCTCGGCCGAGCCTTGCTGGCCGACAACGCTGAACACGTCGCCGCCTGCCGTCGAGTCGACGGGAAGGGATGCTGATGAACCACGCCCGAAGGAGGTTCAGACTGGCCCCACGGCTGGCCTCGGCGTCCTCGCGGTCGTGTGCTGCGCCGGCGCCCCGCTGATCGCCGGCGCGCTCGGAGGCATCGCCGTTGATCCACTACGCCGCGCTGGCCATGAAGACCAAGACGCCGATCTCCGTCCTGCGAGACACCGTCGCGCAGTTCCCCACGCGGGGCACCCGCAGTTCGTCTATGTCGCCGCCAAGCAAGGCGCGCTCGTCGTCGCCAACGCCTTTCAGCAGGCGGCACGGCACATCAGCTACCGCTCGATGCCGCGCATCACCTTCACCAGCCCGACGATCGCCAGCACCGGCCTGACCGAAGCCCAGGCGGACGAGGCGGGCATGGACTGCGAGTGCCGTGTGGTCGAGCTTGCGGACATTCCCCGCGCGATCGTCAGCCGCACATCGACCGGCGCCGTCAAGCTCGTCGCCGAACGCCAGACGGGCCGCGTTCTCGGAGTCCACCTGCTGGCCGACGGGGCCGGAGACGCGATCCTCGCCGGGGTCTACGCCATCGATGCCGGCATGACCGTCACCGACCTGGCGGAGAGCTGGGATCCCTACCTGACCATCGGCGAGGGGCTGTATCTCGCCGCTCAGGCCTTCAGCCGTGACTTGAGCACCCTCTCATGCTGCGCGGTCTGAGATGACCGCTGACTGGCTTGCACGACATACGACGGGGTAGAAGCACGTCATGGGCATGTCACCGGTCGCGCAGGCCGCTCCGCGCGTCGCCGTCAACGAGACGCTGTCGGATACATACGCATCGTATGCTATGCTGCATTTTTGTATGGGTGTGCTGGTGCAGATCAGAGATGTCCCCGAGCCGGTGCGCCGTGCGCTGAAGGCGCGCGCGGCGGCGGCGGGAATGTCGTTCTCGGAGTACCTCCGCACGGTGCTCGCGCGAACCGCCGACCGCCCGACGCCCGAGGAGCTCGCGGCGCGCATCCGCGCACGGGGCGCGGTTGGACGCGAGGAGTGGAGCGTCCGCTCCGTTCGGCGGTTGCGCGACCGCGGCGAGTGACAGTCCTCGACACGTCGCTAGTCGTCGACTTCCTGCTCGCCGACGGTGTGGCCGCAGAGGTCGAGGAGCTGCTCGTCCGCGAAGGCACGGCGGCGGCGCCCGATCTCCTCGTCTTCGAAGTGCTCGCTGTCCTGCGTCGCGACGTGCGCCGGCAGGTCCTCGAGCCCGTGCGCGCCCAAGGCGCCATCGACGACCTCGGCGATCTGCCCGTCGACCTGTTCAGCACGCTCCCACTACGACAGCGCGCATGGGAGATGCGGGAGAACCTAACCGCCGCGGATGCGCTGTTCGTGACGCTGGCTGAGCACCTGGGCGAGCCCCTGGCCACCAAGGACGGCGGGCTCGTGGCGGCGGCACGTGCCCACGCACGCATCGAGACGCTCGAACTGGGCTGAGACGGCTGAAGCAGTCGATCGAAGCGCACTTCGGTTTCGTCTTCTAGCACCGAAGGTCAGAGGTTCGAATCCTCTCGGGCGCGCTGCAGAACGGCCTCCAAATGGAGGTCTCTTGCGTGGCTGGTCCAAACCACGGGACAGCTTCTCCGAGCTTTTTTTCCCGGAGTTGCGGCAGCGCGCCGGTCCAGAACCGTCGGTGCGGGGGTGGCGCCCCCGACGCCACCTGCACGGGGGAGGCTGGGCCCTGGATCAGGTTACATCCGGCTGGAGGCCGCCGGCGCTTGCAACCGCAAGCGCTGCTGCTTACGATCTTCGATGACGGTCCGGATGGCGTCCCAGTCGATGTCTTTGAAGTTGTGCATCGGGCAGTACTTCGGTCCGCACATCGAGCAGAACTCGGCGCTCTTGAAGTAGTCGTCGGCCAGTGTCTCGTCGTGCATGGACTGCGCGGTCCCGGGGTCGAGCGACAGCTCGAACTGCCGTCGCCAGTCGAACGAGAAACGCGCCTTCGACAGCTCGCGGTCCCACTGCGCCGCGCGCGTGTTGCCGCGGGCGAGGTCGGCGGCGTGCGCGGCGATGCGGTAGGCGATCATGCCCTGTTTGACGTCCTCGGCGTCGGGCAGGCCGAGGTGCTCCTTGGGCGTGACGTAGCAGAGCATCGAGGTGCCGTGCCAGCCGACGATCGCCGCGCCGATCGCCGAGGTGATGTGGTCATAGCCCGGTGCGATGTCGGTCACGAGCGGCCCGAGCGTGTAGAACGGCGCCTCCTGACAGACCTCCTGCTGGCGGCGCACGTTCATCTCCAGCTGATCGAGCGGAATGTGCCCGGGCCCCTCGACCATCACCTGGACGTCCTGGTCCCAGGCGCGGGCGGTCAGCTCACCCAGCGTGTCGAGCTCGGCGAACTGCGCGGCGTCGGAGGCGTCGGCGATCGAGCCGGGCCGCAGCCCGTCTCCGAGCGAGACCGTCACGTCGTGGCGGCGGAAGATCTCCAAGATCTCGTCGAAGCACTCGTACAACGGGTTCTCGCGCTTGTGATGGACCATCCAGCGCGCCAGCAGGCCTCCGCCGCGCGAGACGATCCCGGTCGTGCGGTGCTGGCAGAGCGGGAGATGCTCCAGACGCACGCCCGCGTGGATGGTCATGTAGTCCACGCCCTGGCGAGCCTGCCGCTCGATGGTGTCGAGCAGCAGTTCTACGGTGAGGTCCTCGACCGCCTTGACGCGCTCGAGCGCCTGATAGATCGGCACGGTCCCGATCGGGACGCTGGCCACATCGAGGATCGCCCGGCGCGTCTCGTCGATCCGCTTGCCCGTCGACAGGTCCATGACGGTGTCGGCCCCCCAGCGCTGGGAGAGGTGCAGCTTGTCGACCTCCTCCTCGAGCGAGGAGCTCGTCGGGGAGTTGCCGATGTTGGAGTTGATCTTGACCCGCGCCTTGAGGCCGATGGCCATCGGATCGAGCGCAGCATGGTGAACGTTGGCCGGGATGATCATCCGGCCGCGCACCACCTCCTCGCGGATCAGCTCGGCCGGCAGGAACTCGCGCTCGGCCACGCGCGCCATCTCGGCGGAGACGATGCCCTCTCGGGCGAGACGCCTCTGCGTCCGACACGTCGAGGTAGACGAAAACGACGAACGGTGCGGCATGGTTTCTCCCTTCGCCGGCATGACCCGGATCAGGTTCAGCGGGTCGACGCACGATGCGCCCTCTCAGCCCCGAAGGACTCCCCGGATGGACGATTGCAGACTACGCCTTCTCTCCGGTCGGCCGAAGATGCCCGAACCGGGGAGTCCCGAAGCGATGCCGCAAGGCCAACGCCGGCCTCGCCGAGGTCCTCGGGGCCCAGCACCGCACGCTCGAGGGCCAGAACCACATGATCCAGCCCTCGCCCCGGTCGTGAGCGAGTACCTCGGCGCGGAGCTGCTCACGGCTGCCTGAGCAACGCGCGGCGACGATGACGGCGACGGCGCCGAGAAGAAAAATCCGCCGACTGTTGGCCCTCGGGCCTCAGGCAAGGCCCAGTAGCGCGACCGCGACCGCCGCCTCGGCGAGCGCGACTGTGGCCCCAAGCGTGTCTCCGGTGCGCCCGCCGAGCGCGGCGCGAGCCCAGCCGCCGACCAGGACCGCCGTCGCCGCTGCGACGAGCAGCACGACGAGGCCGTGCCGGACTCCGGCCAGCGCGAGGGCGCAGGCCGCCGCGGTGGCCGTGGCAAAGGCGAGCGCCGGACCTCCCGGCGCGAAGCCCGCGCCGAGCCCGTCGGCGCGCGCCGGCGCCGTGATGGCAGCGTGCACGAGTGCGGCCCAGCGCCCGAGCGCGGCCGCGACGACGAGCGCGCGCAGCGCGTCGCCGCGCTGCAGGCCGCCCAGTGCCGAGATGAGCAGCAGCGCCCACAGCACGAGCGCGAGCACCCCGAACGTGCCGATTGCGGAGTCGCGCATGACCGCAAGGCGCCGCGCGCGGTCGCCGCGCACCCCGAGCCCGTCGGCGCAGTCGGCCAGGCCGTCTGCGTGCAGGGCCCCGGTGACGACCACGAGCACGGTTACGGCCAAGATCGCCGCGACGGTGGTCCCGAGCTGCGGCGCGGCGAGGTAGGCGAGCGCGCCGGCGAGGGCGCCGACCGCGGCGCCGACGATCGTGAACCACGCCGCCGCGGCGCCCAGCGCCGGGGCCGGGTCGCGCAGGCGCACGGGCAGGATCGTCAGGAAGGCGACGGCGAGGCGCAGGGCGGCGATGAGCCCTCCTCAGGGCCGGCGCGTCACGCCGGCCTCCTCGAAGCTCGCCATCTCGCGGTGCAGCGCGCCGGCCGCGGCGATGACGGGGAGCGCGAGCAGCGCGCCGGAGGCCTCGCCGAGGCGCAGGCGCAGGTCGAGCAGCGCCTCCAGGCCCAGCTCGGAGAGCACGAGGTCGTGGCCCGGCTCGGACGAGCGATGCCCGGCTACGAGGATCGCCCCGCCCGCGGGCTCCAGCCCGACGGCGGCGAGCGCCGCGGCCGCCGTCGCGTAGCCGTCGATCACGACGGGCAGGCTCCGGCGCGCCGCCTCGAGGACGGCGCCGGCCAGCGCCGCGAGCTCGAGGCCGCCGACGCGCAGCAGCGCCTCCCGGGCCGGCAGGGGTGTCCCGTGGCGCGCGAGGGCCGCCGCCACCACGCCTCGCTTGCGCTCGAGGCCCGCGGCGTCCATCCCCGTGCCGCGGCCCACGGTGCGGGCCGGCTCGCTCCCCGTGAGCGCGGAGACGAGCGCGGCGGTCGTCGCCGTGTTGCCGATGCCGATCTCGCCGAGCACGAGGCAGTCCACGCCGCGGTCGGCCAGCTCGCCGGCCAGCGCGGCGCCGGCGACCATCGCGCCGTCGAGCTGCGCCTCGGTCATCGCCGGGCCGGCGAGCAGGTCGGCGGTGCCCGGCGCGACCTTCGCATCGCGAACGCCGGCCGGCGTCGCGCCCGCCAGCCCGAGGTCGGCCACGAGCAGCTCGTGGCCGCCGGCGCGCGCGAGCACCCCGACGGCGCTCTCGCCGCGCGCGGCGGCCGCGGTCACCTGCCCCGAGACCTCCGCGTCGAACAGGCTCGTGCCGTGGACGACGTGCCCGTGGTCGGCGGCGAGCACGAGCACGCCGGCGTGCAGCGCCGCGGGCGGCGCCGCGCCGGTGATCGAGGCCCAGCGCTCGATGAGCACCTCGAGCACCCCGAGGCTGCCGGCCGGCTTGACGAGCGCGTCGAGGCGGTCGCGGGTCGCGATCGCCGCCTCGCGGTCGACGACCTCGGCCGGCGCCGCGGCCCCACCGGCGGGCGAGGGACGCCAGCGCTCGGCCATGACGACCTCGTCGAGCGCCATCCGAGCGGCCCATCCCGCCGATTCGAGGCCTGGACGCGTCGGGCGCTCGTCGGGCCAGCCCACGCACAGATAGGCCAGCGGGTCGACGGTCGCGGGGATGCCGAGCAGTCCACGCAGGTCCGCGGGCCGGTAGAAGCTCACCCACCCGACGCCGAGGCCCTCGGCGCGCGCCGCGAGCCACAGGTTCTCGATCGCGCAGGCGGTGCTGTAGACGTCGGTATCGGGGATCGTGCCGCGCCCGAGCACCTCGGCGTCGGGCGCGCCGTGGTCGCAGCAGACGACGATGCCCAGCGGCGCCTCCACCACGCCCTCGATCTTCTGGTCGAGGAAGTGGCGCGCGCGCTCGTCGAAGCGCTCGGCCTGGCGCAGGCGCTCGCGCTGGGCGAGGCGGCGGACCTCGATGCGCGTCTGCTCCTGGGCGATGACGATCAGCCGCCACGGCTGCATGAGCCCGACCGACGGAGCGCGATGGGCGGCGGTGAGGATGCGCTCCAGCGCCTCGTCCGGCACCGGATCGGGGCGAAAGCGGCGGATGTCGCGGCGCTCGGCGATGACGCGGTGCACGGCCGCGCGCGCCTCCTCGGGGTAGCGCCACCCGGCCGGATCAGCCGAGCGCTGCGCCGCGCGCGAGGAATCGAAGCCCGCGGGCGTGGGGGGACGGACGAGTCGTTCGCGAGCGGTCACGGCCGCGAACAGTAGAGTGGCCACGTCAGCGCGGCGGCGAGGAAGCCGGTGAGAATCCGGGACGGTCGCGCCACTGTGACCGGGTCGATACGGCCCGGGAGTCAGGAACTCTCCGCCACGGCCCTTCCTTGTTCCGGGACGCCCGATCCCGTGGAGGAACCCCATTGCATCCGGCGATCGCAGCGTGAGAAGGCTGCTCCTCCTACGCCACGCGCCGACGGTCACCACCCGCGCCTTCGCGTTCCCCGCGGATGAGTCACTCGACGAGCGCGGGCTCGCGGCCGCGGCCGAGCTGCGCCTCTCGGTCCCCAGCGGTCACGAGCTCCTGTGCAGCCCGGCGGCGCGCTGTGTGCAGACGGCCGAGGCTGCGCGGCTGGGCACGCCGGCGCTCGATGCGCGGCTCGCCGAGTGCGACTTCGGGGCCTGGGCGGGTCGGGACCTCGACGCGATCACGACCGAGGACCCAGAGGGCGTGTCGGCCTGGATGGCCGACCACGACGCCCGTCCGCACGGCGGCGAGAGCCTCACCGCGTTCGCAGCGCGCGTCGGCGGCTGGCTCTCGGAGCAGGCGCGCTTGGACGGCAGTGCCGTGGCGATCACCCACGGGGGGGTCGTCAAGGCGGTGGTCATCGCCGCGCTCGCCGCGCCGATCGCGTCCTTCTGGCGCGTCGATGCTTCCCCGCTCGCGGTCACCGAGCTGCACGCCCATGACGGGCGCTGGACCGTGACGAGGGTCAACGCCGCGTCCAGCGCGGTCCCAGAGGTGCCGGCATGAGCGCCACCGCGCTGGCTGGCGGCTACGCGGCCGACGTCGTGCTCGGTGACCCGCGCCGCCTCCATCCGGTAGCGGGGTTCGGCGCGCTCGCCCAGCGGGCCGAGTCGGTCGCCTACTCCCCCACGCGGGTGCGCGGTGCCGCGTACACGGCGCTGCTCGTCGGATCCGCCGCGCTGACCGGCGAGCTCGCGGCGCGGGCGGCGGCCCGCGCCGGCGCGAGCCGGGCGCCCGTCCTGGGCGCCGTGACCTGGGCCGCGCTCGGCGGCCATTCGCTCGCGCGCGCGGCCGACCGCCTCGCCGCCCAGCTCGCCGCGGGCGACCTGGATGCGGCGCGCGCGACGCTGCCGTGGCTGTGCGGCCGCGATTCCGGGGACCTGGACGCCGGCGCGCTCGTGCGCGCCACCGTCGAATCCGTGGCCGAGAACACGAGCGACGCCGTCGTCGGCGCGCTGCTGTGGGGCGCGATCGCCGGTCCGGGCGGGGTCATGGGCTACCGCGCGGCCAACACGCTGGACGCGATGATCGGCCACCGCAGCGAGCGCTACCGCGACTTCGGCTGGGCCGCCGCGCGCCTCGATGACCTGGTCAACTGGCCCGCGGCGCGGCTCGCGGCGGCGCTCACCGCGCTCTGCGCACCCGTCGTCGGCGGGACTCCGGCGACGACGTGGCGCGTCGTGCGCCGCGATGGGGCCGCGCATCCCAGTCCGAACGCGGGGCGTACCGAGGCCGCGTTCGCCGGGGCTCTCGGAGTCCGCCTGGGCGGGCCGCTGGCCTACGACGGCGTGGGCGAGATGCGCCCGTCCATGGGCGACGGTCCGGCGCCCGGCACCGGTGACGTGCGCCGCGCGAGGCGCCTGTCGCTGGCCGTCGGCATCGCCGCGACACTCGCGTGCGCGGCGCTCGCCCGTGGGGCACGGAGCTGGCCAGCATGAGGGGCGCGCTGCTCGTGGCCGGCACGCACTCCGACGCCGGCAAGTCGCTCGTGACGGCCGGGCTGTGTCGCTGGCTGACGCGCCAGGGCGCGAGCGTCGCCCCGTTCAAGGCGCAGAACATGGCGTTGAACTCCGTCGTAGCCAGGGGCGGCTTCGAGATCGGCCGCGCGCAGGCGATGCAGGCCGCCGCCGCCGGGGTGGAGCCCGAGGTGGCCATGAACCCGATCCTCATCAAGCCCTCGGGCGAGCGCCGCAGCCAGGTCATCGTCATGGGGCGTCCGTACGCCAGCGTCAGCGCCCGCAGCTACCAGGAGCTCAAGGACGAGCTGCGCCCGATCGTGGCCGAGGCGCTCGAGGACCTGCGCGCGCGCTACGACGTGGTGATCTGCGAGGGTGCGGGCAGCCCGGCGGAGATCAACCTGCGCGGGGCCGACCTGACGAACATGGGGCTGGCCCGCGCCGCGGGCCTCCCGGTGCTCCTCGTCGGCGACATCGACCGCGGCGGGGTCTTCGCCTCCCTGCTCGGAACGCTCGTGGCGCTCGAGCCGGCCGACCAGCGCCACATCGCCGGCTTCGTGATCAACAAGTTCCGCGGCGACCACGGCATCCTCGCCCCTGGCCTCGAGCAGATCACCGCACGGACGGGTCGGCCGACGCTCGGGGTGCTGCCCTACGTCGAGGAGCTCGGCATCGACGCCGAGGACTCGCTGGCGATCGAGAGGGCGCGACCCGACGTAGCCGGCGCCACGGGGACGCTCGACGTGGCCGTCGTGCGCCTGCGCTGGATGAGCAACTTCACCGACCTCGACGCGCTCGCGCGCGAGCCCGGGGTCCGGGTCCGCTTCACGCGCTCGCTGGTGGACGTCGCCCGCGCCGACCTCGTCGTGGTGCCCGGCACGAAGGCGACGGTCGAGGACCTCGCCCGGCTGCGCGCCGACGGCCTCGACGCGGCGCTTCAGGCGCGCGCGACGGCGGGCGACCCGATCCTCGGCATCTGCGGCGGCTACCAGCTGCTCGGCGAGAGGATCGTCGACGACTTCGAGTCCTGCGCCGGTGCCGTCGCCGCCCTCGGCATGCTGCCCGTGGCCACGACGTTCGCGCCCGACAAGGTGCTGCGCATCGCCGCCGGCCACAGCGCGCTGCTCGACAGCGACGTCGGCGGCTACGAGATCCGCCACGGCCGCTCCGTGCTCCACGGCGGCGCGCCGCTCATCACCGCCGCCGATGGCGGGCCCGAGGGCTGCGCGGTCGCGGGGACGCTCGGCACGTCGTGGCACGGCCTGCTCGAGCACGACGACGCCCGCCGCGCGCTGCTGCGCTGGGTGGCCGCGCGCCGGGGCCTCGACTTCACTCCCGCGCCCGCCGTGAGCTTCGCCGCCGAGCGCGAGCGCCAGCTCGACGCCCTCGGCGACCTCGTCGAGCACCACCTCGACACCGACCGCCTGTGCGCGCTCATCGAGCGCGGCGTCCCGACCAACCTTCCCGACCTACTGCTGGAGTGTGCCCCGTGCTGAGGTTCGTCACGACCGCCGACACCGAGATCCTCGCGACGGCCACCGCGGTGCGCCGCCTGCCCGAGGACTTCCCGGAAGTGCGCTGCGCCAACCCGCAGGGCACGCGCGACCTCGACCCGTTCCTCGACCACGTCCTCGACGGCGCCCGCGTCGTCGTCATCCGCGTGCTCGGCGGCCGGCGCGGCTGGCAGGGCGGCGTCGACCGCCTGGCCGAGCGCTGCCGCGCGACGGGCATCGCGCTGATCGCCCTGGGCGGCGAGGCGCGTCCCGACGCCGAAATGACGGCGCTGTCGACCGTTCCGACCGGCGCGGTGGCGCAGGTCGGCGAGTACCTGCAGTCGGGCGACGTGGACAACGTCGAGCAGATGCTGCGCTTCCTCGCGGACACCTTCCTCATGGAGGGCTTCGGCTTCGAGGCGCCCAAGGGCGCCGCGGAGCTCGGCGTGTACGTCCCGGGCCGCGGGGACGTGAGCCTCGAGCAGGCGCTGGCCGGCCGCGACCCGGCCGCCCCGGTCGTCGGCATCACCTTCTATCGCTCGCACCGCCTGACCGGCAACACGGACTTCGTCGACGGCCTGTGCGCGGCCATCGCGCGCGCCGGCGGCCATCCCGTGGCCGTCTGGAGCTACACGCTGCGCCGCGCCCACGACGACGGCCGCGTCGTCGCCCTGGAGCTGCTCGACGGGCACGTCGACGCTCTCGTGACGACGATGCTCGCCACCGGCGGCTCCCATCGCGCCGACGCGGCGGGCGACGCCGACCCCGACGACGGCGGCGCCGAGGAGCAGATGGCGTGGGACGCGAGCGCGCTCGAGGCGCTCGGCGTGCCGGTGATCCAGGCGCTGTGCGTGACGGCGTCGCGGGAGCGCTGGGAGGAGGGCGGCGAGGGCCTCATGCCGATCGACGCGGCCACGCAGGTGGCGATCCCGGAGTTCGACGGGCGCATCATCGGCGGCCCGATCTCCTTCAAGGAGCGCGAGCTCGAGGACTCGCCGGTCGGCGTGGCCGTGCCGCGCTACGTCGCCGACGCCGAGCGCTGCGACCGCCTGGCCGGACTGGTGCTGCGCCATGCCCGCCTGCGCGACCCCGAGGCGCGGCGCAGGATCGCCATCGTGCTGACCGCCTTCCCGACCAAGCACGCGCGCATCGGCATGGCCGTCGGGCTCGACACGCCGGCGAGCGCGATCGGGCTGCTGCACCGGCTCGCAGCCGACGGGATCGACGTGCGCGACATTCCGGCCGACGGCGACGCGCTCATGCACGCGCTGATCGCCGCCGGCGGCCACGACCCCGAGTTCCTCACCGACGAGCTCGTCTGCGCGGCGCCGCTGCGGATCCCGGTCGTCGACTACCTGAACTGGTACGGCACGCTCGAGCCCAAGCTCACCGACGCGATGGTCGCGCAGTGGGGCGAGGCGCCGGGCGACCGCTACCTCGACCGCAGCGCGACCGCCTCGCCCGGCGGCGACCTGATCGTCGCGGGCCTCGAGTTCGGCGACGTCGTCGTGCTCATCCAGCCTCCGCGTGGCTACGGCGAGGACCCGGTCGGCATCTACCACGACCCCGAGCTCGCGCCCGCCCACCACTACCTGGCCGCCTACCGCTGGCTGGAGCACCACTGGGGCGCGGACGCGATCGTGCACCTCGGCAAGCACGGCACGCTGGAGTGGCTGCCGGGCAAGATGCTGGCGCTGAGCGCATCGTGCGCGCCGGACGCCGCGCTGGGCTCGATGCCGCTCGTGTACCCCTTCGTCGTCAACGACCCCGGTGAGGGAGCGCAGGCCAAGCGCCGCGCGCACGCCGTCGTCGTCGACCACCTCGTGCCGCCGATGATGCGCGCCGAGAGCTACGACGAGCTCGCCGATCTCGAGGCCCTGATGGACGAGTACGCCCGGCTGGAGGTGCTCGACCCCTCCAAGCTGCCCGGCCTCGGCGCGCAGATCTGGGAGGCGATCGAGAAGGCCAACCTGCAGGAGGACCTCGGCATCGCCGGCCGGCCCGGCGACGCCGGGGAGCTCGTCGAGCACCTCGACGGCTACCTGTGCGAGGTCAAGGACGTCCAGATCAAGGATGGCCTGCACGTGCTCGGCGTCGTGCCCGAGGGTCCGCACCTGCGCGGCCTGGTCGCGGCGATCGGACGTCACGGCAGCGGCAGCGTGCCCGGCCTGCGGCGGGCGGTCGCGGCCGCATTCGGGCTCGACGAGCCGGCGCTCGTGGCCACGCCCGGGGCGAAGGTCGAGGCGGCGCGCAGCGCGGAGCTCATCGCGCGTTTCCCCGGCACCGCCTACCGCGGCAGCGATCTGCTCGACCGCTTGGAGGAGGCGCAGCACGCGCTGCTGACCGAGCTCTCCGAGCACGACTGGGAGCCGCGGCTGTCGGCCGAGCTGTGCCGTTCGGTGCTGGGCCGCGACGACGCGGGCGTGGCCTCGGCGCTGCGCTTCGCCGCCGGCCAGATCGTTCCCCGGCTGCGCCAGACGACCGAGGAGATGACCAACGTGCTCGGCGCGCTGCGCGGGCGCCACGTCCCGGCCGGCCCGTCGGGCGCGCCGACGCGCGGGCGCTTCGACGTGCTCCCGACCGGACGCAACTTCTACTCCGTCGACCCACGGGCGCTGCCCTCCGAGCTGTCCTACGCCACCGGCGTCAAGCTCGCCGACGCCGTGCTCGAGCGCCACGTCGCCGACACCGGCGCGCTGCCCGAGATGGTCGGCCTCGTCGCGTGGGGCACCGCGGCGATGCGCACTCAGGGCGACGACGCGGCCGAGGTCCTCGCGCTGCTCGGCGTGCGCCCGACCTGGCACGAATCCTCGCGCCGCGTCACCGGGCTGGAGGTCGTCGGCCTCGAGGAGCTCGGGCGCCCGCGCATCGACGTGACGCTGCGCATCTCCGGCTTCTTTCGCGACGCGTTTCCCCACCTCGTCGGCCTGCTCGACGACGCGGTCACGCTCGTCGCCGCGCTCGACGAGCCCGACGAGCACAACTTCGTGGCCAGGCACGCCCGCGCCGAGGCGGTCCGGCTCGCGGCCGAGATCGGTGAGGCCGAGGCATGGCGGCGTTCGACGACGCGCATCTTCGGCTCCAAGCCCGGGACCTACGGCGCGGGGCTCAGCCAGCTGCTCCAGACGCGCGACTGGCGCGACGACGCCGACCTCGCCGCCGTCTACGAGGCCTGGGGCGGCTTCGCCTACGGGCGCGGGCTGAGCGGGGTCGCGGCCGGACCGGCGATGCGGGCCTGCTTCGCGCGGATCGAGGTGGCGGTCAAGAACGTCGACTCGCGCGAGCACGACCACCTCGACAGCGACGACTACTACCAGTACCACGGGGGCATGGTCGCCACGATCCGCAAGCTCAGCGGCCGCGACCCGGCCGCGTACCTGGGCGACAGCTCCGACCCCGAGCTGGTCAAGGTGCGCACGCTGGCCGAGGAGACGCGGCGGATCTTCCGGGCGCGGGTGGCCAACCCGCACTGGATCGGCTCGATGGTGCGCCACGGCTTCAAGGGCGCGGCCGAGCTGGCCGCCACCGTGGACTACCTCTTCGGCTACGACGCGACGACCGACGTGGCCTCGGACTGGATGTACGAGCAGGTCGCGGCGAAGTACCTGCTCGACCCCGACGTGGCCGACTTCATGGACCAGGCCAACCCGTGGGCCGCGCGCGGCATCGCCGAGAAGCTCCTCGAGGCCGCCGAGCGCGGCATGTGGAGCGAGCCGAGCGACGAGACGCTCGGCGAGATCAAGGCCCGCTACCTCGCGCTCGAGGACCAGCTGGAGGGCGCGACCGCCTGATGAGCGGCCGTCCGGGCTACCCGCTGGCGGCGATCGTCGGCCAGGAGGACCTCGTCGAGGCGCTGCTCGTCTGTGCCGTGCACCCGGTCGTGGGCGGCGTGCTCGTGCGCGGCGAGCGCGGGACGGCCAAGTCGACGGCGGTGCGCGCGCTTGCGCCGATGCTCGGCACGGCGCTGGACGCCGACGCGCCCGCGCCGCTCGTCGAGCTACCGCTCGGCGCGACGCTGGATCGCCTCGTCGGCACGCTCGACCTCCGCGCCGCGCTGCAGGGCGAGCACCGCGTCGAGGCGGGCCTGCTCGGCCGCGCGGACGGCGGCGTGCTCTACGTCGACGAGGTCAACCTGCTGCCCGACCACCTCGTCGACGCGCTGTTGGACGCCGCGGCGTCGGGCGAGGTGACGGTGGAGCGCGACGGGGTCAGCGTGGTGCAGGACGCGCGCTTCTTGCTCGTAGGGACCATGAACCCCGAGGAGGGCGAGCTGCGCCCTCAGCTGCTGGACCGCTTCGGCCTCGGGGTCGAGGTCACCGGCCCGCGCGACGCGCCGACGCGGGCGCAGATCGTGCGCCGGCGCATGGCCTTCGACGCCGACCCGGAGGCCTTCGCCATGACGTGGGCCGAGGCCGAGCGCGCGTTGGCGCAGCGCATCGCCGCCGCCCGCGCGCTCATCGCCGCCGTCACGATCGGCGAGCGCGAGCTGCTGCGGATCTCGGCGGTCTGCGCCCGGCTGGAGCTGGACGGCGTGCGCGGCGACCTCGTCTGCGCGCACGCGGCCTGCGCCCTTGCGGCACTGGACGGCGTGAGCGAGGTCGGCGACGCCCATGTCGACCGCGCCGCCCACCTGGCGCTGCGCCATCGCCTGCGCCGCGACCCGCTCGCTCCGCCGCCCGAGGGCGGCCGCGATCGATCGATCGACGAGGCGATCGACGAGGCCGACGCCGGGCCGCAGCCCGACGAGGCGACGGCGCCCCCGGCGCAGACGGTGGGCGACGCGGCGGCTTCGCCCCCCCCGCCCTGGTCGCCGGACCCCGACCTCGCGGGCTCCCCGTCGCCGGCCCCTCCGGAGCTCCCGCCGCACCTCGGCTCGCCCGCGGCGCTGCCCTCGCGCTTGCCCGAGGCGGCGCTGCTACTGGCGCGCGGGCGCCGCCCCGCCGGCCGCGACGCGGCGCTGCGCCCCAGCGGCCGCGCCCCCGGCGGCAACCTCGCCACGCTGGACGCGCGCCCGGCGCGCGACGACGACCCCGTCGCGGTCCTCCCGACGATCCTCGCCGCGCTGCGCGGCGACGAGCGCCCGCACACCGCGATCGCCGGGGGCGGGCGCGGCGCGCTGCTGTGCCTCATCGTCGACACGAGCGGATCGATGGCCGCCCGGCGCCGCCTCGCGCGGGTCAAGGGCGCGCTCGAGGCCGCCGTGCGCCGCGCCTACGGCCGCCGCGACCTCGTCGCCCTCGTCGCCTTCAGCGGCGACGGCGCGCGGACCCTCGTCGCCCCCGGCGCCCCGCTGGAGCACGCCGCCGCCGCCGCGCGCGAGCTGCCGGCCGGCGGGCGCACGCCGCTGGCCGCCGGCATCGTCCACGCCTCGGCGCTGCTCGAGGGCGTGGATCAGGGCAGGCTCGCCGGCCGCGCGCGCATCGCCGTGCTGCTGACCGACGGCCGCGCCGCGGACCCGCACGGCGCCGCGCGCACGGCGCTGCGGCGCGTCGCCGCCGCCGCCGACCGCACGGTCGTCGTCGACCTCGAGGAGGGCGGGGTGCGCCTCGGCCTCGCCGCCGAGCTCGCCGCCGCCGCGGGCGCCGAGCTCACCCGTCTCGTCGCCCCCGAGGGTGCCGGACCCCATCGTCGACCCGACCGCAGGAGCGCCGCATGAGCGACCAGAGCACGCCCGAGACCCCGGCCGAGCGCCCGCCCGGCTACGTCGCGAGATGCTCGCTGCGGGGCGCCTCCTCCTCGCAGGACCCCGAGGACGCGCCGATCGAGCGCCCCCTCGGCGACGCCGCGGCGCTGGCGCGCAACCGCGCCCCGGGCGTCGACGTGCCGCACGCGCCCGGCGATCGCGGCACGGCCGAGCCGCGCCGGCGCAAGCCCCGCGATCGGCCGCTGCTCGTCGTCGTGACCGGCAACGGGAAGGGCAAGTCGACCTCGGCCTTCGGGATGCTGCTGCGCTCCTGGAACCGCGACTACCGCTGCGGCGTCGTGCAGTTCATCAAGTCGGGCAAGTGGAAGGTCGGCGAGCAGCGCGCCGCCGAGGCGCTGGGCGGCATCGACTGGATGAAGATGGGCGACGGCTGGTCGTGGATCTCCAAGGACATCGTGGAGTCCGCCGAGCTGGCCAAGGCGGGCTGGGAGCAGGTCAAGCAGTTCATCACCGAGGAGCGCTACGAGTTCCTCCTGCTCGACGAGTTCACCTACCCGCTGAAGTGGGGCTGGGTCGACGTGGGCGAGGTCGTCGAGGTGCTGAGCAGCCGCACGGGCTTCCAGCACGTCGTCATCACCGGCCGCGACGCCCCGCAGGCCCTGATCGACGCGGCCGACCTCGTCTCCGAGGTCACGCTCGTCAAGCACCAGATGGCGCAGGGCATCCGCGGCCAGCAGGGCATCGAGTGGTAGGAGCAGAGCTCCTCGTGATCCTCGACGGGGCCAGCGAGCCGTTCGACGGCGCGCGGCCGACGAGCCTCGAGCGCGCTCGCACGCCGGCGCTCGACGCGCTCGCGCGCGACGGCGAGCTCGCGCGCGTGCGCACCGTGCCGGAGGGCCTGCTCGCCGGCTCGGAGACGGCCATCCCGGTGCTGCTCGGGTGGGCGCCGGCGGAGCCGGTGGACCGCGCAAGCATCGAGGCGGCGGCGCACGGGATAGCCGTCGGACCGGGCGCGCGGGCATGGCGCGTCGACGTCCGTGCGCCCGACGGGACGCGGGCCGGCGCCGCGGCCACGCGCGAGGCCGCCGGCGCCCTGGCCGCCGGCGCGCCCGGCCACGCCGTGCACCCGCTCGTGGGCCACCGGCTGCTGCTCGTCGGGGCCGCGCCGGCGCCGCGTGCGGCGCGCGCCGCCCACCTGCGGCTGTGGCCCGAGGGCGCGATGCTGCCGCGCGCGCTCGGCGCGGACACCGTCCTCGTCGCCGCCCGCGGCGCGGCAGGCGGCATCGCCACCCTGCTCGGGGCGAGCGTCGTCGTGCCCGCGGCCGCGACCGGCGACGTCGCGACGGACCTGCGCGCCAAGGCCGGCGCCGCCGTCGCGGCCCTGGGTGGCGGCGCCGCCCGCGTCGTCGTGCACGTCGCCGGCGCCGACGAGGCCGCCCACACGCTCGACGCCGCGGCCAAGGTCGCCTTCCTCGAGCGAGCCGACCGCGAGCTCGTCGCGCCCCTGGCCGCCGCGGCCGCGCGCGCCGGCGCCGTGCTGCGGATCTGCCCCGACCACGGCTGCGACCCGGTCACCGGCGCGCACGACGCGGACCCGGTCCCGCAACTGACCTGGAGCGGGCCGGCGCCCGACGGAGAGTGCGCGGCGCACCGCCTGACCGAGCGTGACGCCGCCGCGCTCGACGTGCTCGACCTCACGACCCCGCTGGTGCCCGCGTGATCCCGCGCATCGTCGTGGCCGGCACGAGTTCGGGCGCGGGCAAGACCACCGTCGCCTGCGGCCTGATCGGCGCCCTGCGCGCTCGCGGCATGAGCGTGCAGGGCTTCAAGGTCGGCCCCGACTACATCGACCCCAGTCACCACGCGCTCGCATCGGGCCGACCCGGACGCAACCTCGACGCCTTCCTCAGCGGCCCCGACTTGATCGCCCCCCTCGTGCGCCACGGCTCGGCCGGCGCCGACATCGCCGTCGTCGAGGGCGTCATGGGCCTCTTCGACGGCGCCTCGGGTCGCGGTGAGCTCGCCTCGACCGCCCACGTCGCCAAGCTGCTCGGCGCGCCGGTCCTGCTCGTCCTCGACGCTGCCGCGATGGCCCGCTCGGCGGCCGCGATGGTGCACGGCTTTCGCACGTTCGACCCCGACGTGAACGTCGCCGGCGTGATCTTCAACAAGGTCGGCTCCGACATCCACGAGCAGCTGCTGCGCGAGGCGCTCGAGGGCAGCGGCCTGCCCGTCCTCGGCGCCCTGCGCCGCGACGAGCGCGTCGTCACACCCGAGCGCCACCTCGGCCTGGTCCCGGTGGCCGAGCGCGAGCGCGACGCGCGCGAGGCCCTCGACGCGCTGGCCGCCGCGATGGCCGCGCACGCCGACCTCGACGAGGTCGTCCGCCTGGCGGGCACGGCGCGGCGCAGCAGCGGTCCGGCCTGGTCGGCGGAGGCCGAGGCGCCCGTCGCGGCCGGGACGCGCATCGCCATCGCCCGCGGGCCCGCATTCTCCTTTCACTACCAGGAGAACCTCGAGCTGCTCGAGGGCGCGGGCGCCGAGCTGCACAGCTTCGACCCGATGACCGACGCCGTGCTGCCCGAGGACGCCGGCGCGCTCGTGCTCGCCGGCGGATTCCCCGAGGTGTTCGGCGAGCAGCTCGCGGCCAACGCCCCGCTGCGCGAGCAGGTGCGGGCCTTCGCCGCCTCGGGCCGGCCGGTGCTCGCCGAGTGCGGCGGGCTGCTCTACCTCTGCGCCGATCTCGACGGCCACGAGATGTGCGGCGCGCTGCCCGCGCGTGCGACGATGACCGGGCGGCTGACGCTGGGCTACCGCGAGGCCGTGGCCACCGCGGCCACGCCGTGGCTCGCCGAGGGTGAGGCGGTCCGCGGGCACGAGTTCCATTACTCCAAGGTCGAGGCGCTCGAGCCCGGCGCGCCGAGCGCGTGGCGGCTGACGACGCGCACCTTCGAGCGGACCGAGGGCCTGGTGCGGGGCGGCGTCCAGGCCGGCTACCTGCACGTGCATTGGGCCGCGCACCCGCGCCTCGCGCAGGCGTTCGCCTCCGCGGCGGCCATCGGCGCCGTCGGCGCGCCGGCCGAGCTCGACGGCGCCCCGGCGTGAGCCTGACCGTCGTCATCGGCGGCACGCGCTCGGGCAAGAGCGCGCACGCCGAGACGCTGGCCGCCGCCACCGGTCTGCCGGTGCGCTACGTCGCCACGGCCGACCCGACCGACACGACGATGCGGCCCCGGATCGACGCCCACGTGGCGCGGCGCCCCGCCGGCTGGCGGACCGTCGAGGCCGGCGACGCGCTCGCCCCGGCCGTGGCCGGCGGCGCCGGCGAGTGCGTGCTGCTCGACGGGCTCGGCCCGTGGATCGCCACGCGCCTGCACCAAACGGGCGTGTGGGGCGACCCGCAGGTTCTGGCCGCCGAGGGCCCGCGGATCCTCGCCGAGGTCGACGCCGCGGCCCGCGCGCTGCAGGACGCTCCCGCCGCGATCGTCGTGGCCGAGCAGGCCGGTGAGGGCGTGCTGCCCGCCGACGCGGCGTCGCGCGCCTGGCTGGACCTGCTCGGCGAGGCGACGCAGCGCCTGGCCCGGGACGCGGATCGCGTGGTGCTCGTGGTGGCCGGGCGGGCGCTGACGATCGGCGGCTCCGCCCCGCCGCCCGCCGAACCGGCGCTGCGCCGCCACGGCGATCGCGACGTGGCCCGCGGCGACGCCGACCATGCCGTCAACGTGGTTGCGGGCGGCCCGCCGCCCTGGCTGCGGTCCGCCTTGGAGGCGGCGCTGTCGGACGCCGTGAGCCGCTATCCCTCCGAGGAGGACGCCGTCGTCGCCCTCGCCGCCCAGCACGGCCGCGAGACACGCGAAATCGTGCCGACCAACGGCGCTGCCGAGGCGCTCTGGCTGCTGGGTCCCGCGCTGCGCCCCCGCCTCGCCGCCTGCGTGCATCCCGCGTTCACCGAGACCGAGGCCGGCCTGCGCGCGCACGGCGTCGAGGTCGTCCGCGTGGCGCGCGACCCCGCGCGGGGCTTCGCGCTGGACCCCGCCCAGGTGCCGGAGGTGGCCGACCTGGTCGTCGTAGGCCATCCGGCCTCGCCGAGCGGGACGCTGGATCCGCAGAGCGCCCTGCTCGCCCTGCGCCGCCCCGGGCGGACCGTCGTCGTCGACGAGGCATTCATGGACCTCGTCGGCGGCGAGCCGGGCTCGCTCGTGCGCACGGCGCTCGATGACGTGATCGTCGTGCGCTCGCTGACCAAGGCGCTGAGCGTCCCGGGGCTGCGCGTCGGGTACGCGGTCGCGCCGCGGGCGCTGGCCGAGCGCCTGCGCGCCGTGCGCCCGCCGTGGTCGGCCAACGCGCTGGCCCTCGTCGCCCTCGTCGCCGCCGCCGCGCACCCGGCCGAGCTGGCGGCCATCGCCGAGCGCGCCGGCGCCGAGCGCCAGGACCTGGAGGCCCGACTGCGCGCGATCGACGGCGTGCGGACCTGGCCGGGCGCGGCGAACTTCGTGCTCATCGAGGCCGCCGACGGCCCGGCTCTCGTCGCCGCGCTGCGCGCGCGGCGCATCGCCGTGCGCCCGGCCGCGTCCTTCCCCGGCCTCGACGAGCGCCACATCCGCGTCACGGCGCGCGACCCCGAGCGCAACGCGCGCGTCGCCGAGGCCGTGGCCGCCGCCGTGGAAGTCGCGGCGTGAGGCTCACGGTCGTCGGGGTCGGCGCCGACGGCTGGGCCGGGCTCGGCGAGGGTTCGCGCCGCGCGCTGGCCGCGGCCCCGCTCATCCTCGGCGCCGAGCGCCAGCTCGCGCTGCTGCCCGCCGAGGTGACGGGCGAGCGCCGGGAGTGGCCGTCGCCGATGGAGCCGGCCGTGGAAGAGGTGGCGACCGGCGCGTTCGGCGACGCGACCGTGCTGGCCAGCGGCGACCCGATGCTGCACGGCATCGGCGCGATGCTCGTGCGCAAGGCCGGCGCCGAGCACGTCGAGGTGCTGCCCCACCCCTCCTCCTTCGCTCTCGCCTGCGCCCGCCTAGGCTGGCCGCAGGCCGATGTCGAGCTAATCAGCGTGGTCGCACGGCCGCCCGAGGTGATGATCCGCGCCCTGCAGCGGGGCCGGCGGGTCATCGCGCTCGTCACCGGCGCCGGCGGCGCGGCCGCCGTGGCGAGCGTGCTGACCGACCGTGGGTTCGGCTCGAGCCCCCTCACCGTCCTCGAGCAGCTCGGCGGCGCTGAGGAGCGGCGCGTCGACACCACCGCCGAGCAGGCGACCGAGCTCATCGCCGACCCGCTGCACGTCGTGGCGATCACCGTGGCCGGCGCCGATGGCCATCCCCGCACGCCCGGACTGCCCGACGACGCCTTCGCCTCCGACGGCCAGCTCACCAAGCGCCACGTCCGGGCCGTCACCGTGGCCGCACTCGGGCCACGTCCGGGCGAGCTGCTGTGGGACGTCGGTGCGGGCAGCGGCTCGATCGCCGTCGAGTGGCTGCGCGCGGAGCCCTCGGCGCGCGCCATCGCCGTCGAGGCGCGCGAGGACCGCGCCGCGCGGATCGCCGAGAACGCCCTCGCCCTCGGCGTCCCCGAGGTGCGGGTCGTGATCGGCACGGCCCCGGAGGCGCTCGCCGGCCTGCCCGCCCCCGACGTCGTCTTTCTCGGCGGCGGGATCACGAGCCCCGGCGTGCTCGACGCCTGCTGGGCCGCGCTGCCCGCCGCCGGGCGCCTCGTGGCCAACACGGTCACGCTCGAGGGCGAGCAGGCCGCCGTCGCCGCACAGCGCACCCACGGCGGCACGCTCGCCCGCATCGACATCGCCCACGCCGACCCCGTCGGCGCCTTCACGGGGTGGCGCGCGCAGATGACCGTCGTCCAGTGGTCCGCCACCAAGGAGCCCTGACCCGCGTGCCCGCCACCGTCCATTTCATCGGCGCGGGACCCGGCGCCCCCGACCTGCTCACGCTGCGCGCCCAGCGCCTCATCGCCGCCGCCCCGGTGTGCCTCTACGCGGGCGCGCTCGTGCCCGAGGAGATCCTGACCCACGCCCCGCGGGGCGCCCGGCTCCTCGACACGCAGGACCTCGAGCTCGACGAGATCGTGGCCGAGTACGTCGCCGCGCACGAGCGCCGGGCCGACGTGGCGCGCCTGCATTCCGGCGACCTGTCGATCTACAGCGCCGCCGCCGAGCAGATGCGCCGGCTCGACGAGCTCGGCATCGCATGGGACGTGACGCCCGGCGTGCCCGCCTTCGCCGCGGCGGCCGCCGCCCTGCGTTGCGAGCTGACCGTCCCCGAGGTCGCCCAGACCGTGATCCTGACGCGCTACGGCAAGCGCGCCTCCGCCATCCCGCCCGGCGAGGACCTGGCGGGACTGGCCGCCCACGGGACGACGCTCGTCGTCCACCTCGGCACACAGGCCATCGAGGAGATCGCCGCGACCCTCGCGCCCCACTACGGCGAGGACTGCCCCGCCGCCGTCGTGGCCCGCGCGAGCTGGCCCGACGAGCTCGTCCTGCGCGGCACCGTCGCCACCATCGCCGGCCTCGTGCGCGAGGCCGGGGTCAGGCGGACGGCCACGATCCTCGTCGGCCCGGCCCTGGCCGCGCGCGGCTTTCGCGGCAGCCACCTCTACTCCAAGGCCCGCGACCGCACCGGGCAGGACAGCTAGTGCGCCGGCTGCTGCTGATCGGCATCGGCGCGGGCGACCCCGACCACGTCACCGTGCAGGCCGTCGGCGCGCTGAACCGCTTCGACGTCCTCTTCCTGGTGACCAAGGACGGTGCCGACGAGCTCGTCGCGCTGCGCCGCGCGGTCCTCGCGCGCCATCGCACGGCCGGGCCGCACCGCACCGTGGCGCTGGGCGACCCGCCCCGCCAGTGGCGCGACGCGCCCGACTACCGGGCCGCCGTCGCGCGCTGGCGCGAGGAGCGCGCGGCGCTGTGGGAGGCCGCGCTGCGCGACGAGCTGCGCGACGGCGAGACCGGCGCGTTCCTCGTCTGGGGCGACCCGTCTCTGTACGAGTCCACGCTCGCGGTCGCGCAGGAGATCGCCGGGCGCGGGGCCCTTCCCCTGGAGCTCGAGGTCATCCCGGGCGTCTCCTCCGTGCACGCGCTGACCGCCCGCCATCGCATCCCGCTCAACCGCGTGGGCCGCGCCGTGCTGATCACCCCCGCGCGGCTGCTCGCCGACGGGCTGCCCGGCGATGTCGACGACGTGGTGGTCATGCTCGACGCCGGCAGCGCCCTCGCCGCCCTGGACCCCACGGGCCTGGATGTCTACTGGGGCGCCTACCTGGGCACGGAGGACGAGCTGCTCATCAGCGGCGCACTGGGCGACGTCGCCGGCGAGATCGACGAGGCGCGCGCGCGGGCGAAGGCGCGCAAGGGCTGGATCTTCGACATCTACCTGCTGCGCCGCCGGTGAGCGGGCGCGTGCTGATCCTCGGCGGGACCGCCGAGGCACGCGCCCTCGCGCAGCAGCTCGACCAGGCGTCCGTCCCTGTCATCTCTTCGCTCGCCGGCCGCGTCGCCCGGCCCCGGCTGCCCGTCGGCGAGGTGCGCGTCGGCGGCTTCGGTGGGCCCGACGCGCTCGCCCGCTGGCTGGAGGACGAGGCGATCGCCGCGGTCGTCGACGCCACGCACCCGTTCGCGCAGCGCATCTCGGCCTCCGCGGCGCGCGCGGCGCGCGCCGCCGGGGTCGCTCTCCTGCGCCTCGAGCGCCCGGGCTGGCAGGCGGCCGACGGCGACCGCTGGCTCTGGGTCGACGACCTGGCCGGGGCGGCGGCCGCGCTCGCGGAGCTCGGGACCGAGCGGGTCCTGCTCACGACCGGCCGCCAGGGCCTGGAGGCCTTCGCCGCCGACGACGCCCGCTGGTTCCTGATCCGCTGCGTCGACCCGCCCGAGGTCGCGCTGCCGCTTCGCCACGCGGTGCTGCTGGACCGTGGCCCGTACACGCTCGAGGGCGAGCTGGCCCTCGTCGACGCGCACGCCATCGACGTGGTCGTCACCAAGGACAGCGGGGGCGCACCGACCGAGGCCAAGCTGCACGCCGCGCGGGAGCGCGAGCTGCCGGTCGTGGTCGTGCGCCGCCCCGCGCGCGAGGACGTCGAAACCGTGCGCGCCGTCGCCGACGCCGCTGCCTGGGTGCGGCGTCAGGCGTCGGGATAGCTGCGCGGCGTGTAGACGCGATCGGTCCCCATGCCGTCGCGCGCGGCGATCACGCGCGTCGTCGAGGCGCCGACGATCAGCATGGTGCGCATGTCGACCGCCCCGGCGTCCAGCGTCCCGAGCGTCGCGACGGTCACCGCCTCCTTCGCGGAGCCCACGGCGCGGGCGACCACGACCGGCGTCGCCGGCGCACGGTGGCGGCCCAGCACCTCGAGGGCGCGGTCGAGCTGGTCGCGCCGGTCCTTCGAGGCGGGGTTGTAGAGCGCCACGGCCATATCGGCGCCGGCCACCGCCTCCAGGCGCTGCTCGATCACGGTCCAGGGCTTGAGGATGTCCGAGAGGGAGATGACCGCGAAGTCGTGGCCGAGCGGCGCCCCGACCCGCGACGCGGCGGCCTGCATCGCCGACAGCCCCGGCACGACGCGCACTTCGACGTCGCACAGCGGCGCTGGCGCCCCGTCGAGCGCCTCGAGCACGGCCGAAGCCATGGCGAAGATACCGGGGTCCCCCGAGGAGACGACGGCCACGCACGCGCCACCCGCGGCCAGCTCGAGCGCGTGGCGGGCGCGATCAGCCTCGACGCGGTTGTCGGTGGCGAAGCGCTGCTGGCCGCGTCGGGCCGGCACCCGGTCGACGTAGGTCTTGTAGCCGACGAGCACGTCGGCCGCGGCGAGCTCGGCCTGGGCCTCGGGCGTCAGCCACTGCCCGCCCGCGGGCCCGAGCCCGACGACGGCCACGCTCCCCGCTCGTGCGGCGCCCGCCTCGCGCCCCTCGGCGGTGGGGACGAGCACGAGCGACATGTACGGCACGTCCGCCGCGTCCACATCGCGTAGCGGCGCGGTGCGCTCGCCGGCCGCACTGGCGCGCTCGACGTACACCGCGCGCTCCGCGACGCCGGCCGCCTCCGCCGCGTCGCGCACGCCGGGAAACGTCCGGCCCAGCTTCATGACGACGGCGGCGTCCGCCGCGCGCAGCCGCGTGGCCAGCTCGTCCTCGGACAGGGTTCCGGGCAGGATGCTCAGCACGTCGTCGCGCTTGACCAGCGGCGTGCCGGCGGCGGCCGCCGCCGCGCTGAACGACGTGACGCCGGGCACGACCTCGGTGGCGTATCGGCCGGACAGCCGGTCGTGCAGGTACATGTAGGAGCCGTAGAAGAACGGGTCGCCTTCACACAGCACGACCACGTCGCGGCCCGCGTCGAGGTGGGTCGCGAGCTCGGCGGCGCCGGCATCGTAGAAGTCGGCGATCGCCGACTCGTAGCCGCCCGGGTGGTCGCTCGGCTCGATCGTGACCGGGTAGGTCAGCGCGACCTCCAGCACGCCGCTGCGCAGGTGCGGCCCCGCGATCGCCCGGGCCACGCCGGTGGCGCCGGCGCGCGGCGCGACCGGGTAGGCGATCACGTCGGCGGCGGCGATGACGCGCGCGGCCTTCACGGTCACGAGATCGGGGTCGCCGGGCCCCACCCCGACGCCGAAGAGCCGGCCGGGCGTCATTCGGCCGGGCTGGCCAGCGCGTTGATCGCGGCCGCGGCCATCGCGCTGCCGCCGCGGCGGCCGTGCACGACGACGTACTCGAGCCCACCGCCGTGCTCGGCCAGCGCCGCCTTGGACTCGGCCGCGCCGATGAAGCCCACCGGGACGCCGATCACCGCGGCGGGGGAGGCCACGCCCTCGTCGACGAGCTCGAGGAGGCGAAAGAGGGCTGTGGGCGCGTTGCCGACGACGATCACGGCGCCGCCCAGGCGCTCGCGCCAGAGCTCCAGCGCGGCCGCCGTCCGCGTCGTGCCCAGCTCGGCGGCCAGCGCCGGCACCGCCGGGTCGGTCAGCGTGCACACGACCTCGTTGTCCGCCGGCAGCCGCGAGCGCGTGACCCCGGAGGCGACCATCGACGTGTCGCACAGGATCCTCGCCCCGTCGCGCAGCGCCCGCGCGCCGGCCTCCCCGAAGCCCGGCGACGCCGCGATGTCGCCGGGCAGGTCGACCATCCCGCACGCGTGGATCATCCGCACGACGACGCGCTCGAGGATCGGCTCCAGGCCGTCGAGCTGCGCCTCGTCGCGGATCGTCGCGAAGGACCGGCGATAGATCTCGGCGCCGTCGCGGACGTACTCGCTCATGCGCCGCGCCCCAGGGCGTCGAGCGCAGCGCTCGCGTCGGGGACGCTTCGCTTCCCGTCGGCGTCCTCGATGACGAGCCACGCCTCGTGGGCGGTGATCGCCACCGCGCCGGGCGGGCGCCCGCAACCGCGCTCGCAGGCCGCCCAGTGCTCGACGCGCGCGCTGCGCGGGCGCGCGGGCGCGCGGGCCGCCGCGGCGGCCCGGACGTCGACGCGCGCGCGCGCGCAGGCGTCCTTGCCGGCGCAGGCCGAGAGCCCCGCCCATCCCGAGTCCGGCGACGTGACGAAGCCGGCGTCCTCGAGCGCGCCGAGCAACGCCGGCGCCCGCGACGGCGAGACGTCGAGGAACGTCAGCGTGCGCCGCGGCGAGAGGCGCACGTCGTCGTCGGCGACGCGCGCGACCGCATCGAGCATCCCGACGTCGAGGCGTCCCAGCGGGGGCAGCACCGTCACCGCCACGCGCCCGTCGGCCTGCTCGGAGAAGCCCGGGGCCGGGGCGTCTCCGCGGTCGGCGGCGTCCGTGTCCACGAGCCTCGCGCCGATCTGCCCGGCCACCGCCGCGGCCCCGCCGGGCAGGTCTGCGATCCGCCACGCATCGCCGGCGAGCTCGAGGAACGCCCGTGCGGCCTCCAGCGCGAGCTTCTCGTCGCCGTGGCGATCGGTCGGCGCGCCCGAGAGCACGAGCCCGAAGCCCCCGCGGCGCTGGGCCACGAGCGCGACGTCTGCCACGCGCCCGCCCAGCGTGGCGCTCGCGTCGTCGACGGCGAAGAGGAAGCGGCCCGGCAGCCGGCTGAGGTCCGGGTCGGCGCACAGGCCGGCGTCGATGCGTGCCACGAGCAGATCGGTGGGCGCGAGCGCCGCCGGGTGACGGGCACCCAGCGGGCTCGCCGCGATGTTGCGCACGCGGTCGTGCTCGAGCGAGCGCAGCAGTCCGGAGGACCACAGCAGGTCGGCCACGGCGGTGCTCGCCTCCTCGGACAGGCCGCGCACCTGCAGGTTGGCCCGGGAGGTGAGCTCGAGCAGGCCGTTGCCCAGGATCGCGGCCTCGCGAATGGCGCCGAACGCGGTGGCCGGGAGCACCCCGCCCGGCAGGCGCACGCGCGCCAGCAGGCCGTCTCCGGATTCGTGTAGGCGAAGAACGCCGGGGCAGCGATCGGCGAGCGGGCGTGCCACGACGGCCGGGTGGGCGGCACGACCTGGGTGCATCGCAGCCAGCATAACCGTGCACCTCTCCAGCCCATTGTGGCGCGCCGAACCCGCGACTATGCTGCGGCCCACGTGTGACGGAGCGAGGAAGCCGGTGCGATACCGGCGCGGTCGCGCCACTGTGACCGGCTCACGAGAGCCGGAAGCCAGACACTCCGCCGCCACACGGCCCATAACCAAAATGGACGGGACGCGTGATCCCGTAGGAAGGCCGTGCCCCATGTCAGAAGCGATCGTCGAACGAGGAGCAGCACACCCGCCGGTTCCCGTGGTCTCCGCACGCGAGCTGCTCCCCTACGCGCTGTTCGCGGGCATCCTGCTGATGCTGCTCCTGTACTTCGTCGGCGCCGAGCAAGGCGCCGCGTCGCTCGTCGGCGGCAGCAGCGTGCACGAATGGGTGCACGACGCGCGGCACCTTCTCGGCTTCCCCTGCCACTAGGGGTTCCGGCGTGACCCGGCCCCTGCTCGTGCGGGGCATGCTCGTCGGCGTCGCCGCCGGCCTGCTCGCGTACGCGTTCTCGCGCGTGTTCGGCGAGCCGCAGCTCCAGCACGCCATCGACTTCGAGCACCACCTCGCGCGCCTGCGCCACGAGCCCGAGGGCCACGCGCTCGTCTCCCGAGGATTGCAGCGCTCCTTCGGCTTGCTCACGGGGACTGTCGTCCTGGGCGTCGCCCTCGGCGGGATCTTCTCGCTCGTCTTCGCCTACGCCTACGGCCGCATCGGCGCGATGGGGCCGCGCGCGACGGCCGCCGTGCTCGCGGCCGTCGCCTTCCTGACGACCGTCCTCGTGCCGTTCACGAAGTACCCGGCCAACCCGCCCACGATCGGCAACTCCGACACGATCGGGCGGCGCACCGCCGCGTACTTCCTGATGATCGCCATCTGCGTGCTCGGGGCAGTCGCCGCCGCGCGCATCCGCCGCCACCTGTTGCCACGCCTCGGGGCATGGAACGCCGCGCTCGCGGCCCTGGCGTGCTTCGTCGTCGTCGTGGGCGCGGCCGAGCTGGTCCTGCCGGCGTTCCCCGAGACGCCCGCCGGGTTCCCGGCCGACGTGCTCTACCGCTTCCGACTCGCCTCGCTCGGGGTCGACCTGACGCTCTGGACGACCATCGGCCTCGGCTTCGGCGCCGCCGCTCAGCGCCTGCTCGTCCCCACGAAGGGCGGGCCCGCACGCGCCACACCGGCGCGGGTCTGAGCACGGCCGGTCCGATCGCTCACCCTCACCCCGCGCGGAAGGCCTCCCGGACCGTGCGGTGGCGCGGCTCCCAGGCGAGCTCGCGCCGGGCCCGAGCGTTCGACGCGCCGGGCAGCCTGGTCATCGAGTGGACGGCCATCGCGCCGGCCCCCAGGCGCGCGGCGAAGATGGGCACGCGCAGGGGCGACTTGGCGCCGAGGGACGCCGCGTAGATCGGCAGCCACTCCTTGACCGCGATGGGGTCGTCGTCGACGACGTTGAGGATGCCGCTGCCCGGCCAGGCGAGCGCGGCGACGGTCGCCTCCGCGGCATCGTGAACATGGATGAACGACCACAGTCCCTCGCCGCGGCCGACGACCGGCATGCGCCGGCGCCGGACGTCGTCGGCGATCTGCCCGACGTCGAAGTGCGTCCCCGGCCCGTAGAACCACCCGTAGCGCAGCACGAGGCCGCCCTGCTCGACCGCTCGCTGCTCGAGCGCTGCGATGAGCGGCATCGCGAGGTTCCACGGCGGCGGTCCGTCCGCGCTGATCGTCGGGGCGTCCTCGTCGACGACGGTCGGCTCGCCGTCCGGCGCGTAGAGGAAGGCGACGCTCTGGAACACGATCCGCGCACGGGCAGCGGCGGCCGCCTCGAAGAGGTTCGGCGTGCCGCGCAGCCGAAGCGGCAGCATGTCCCGGTAGAACAGCTCCATCCGCCGCGGGTCGTAGCGCTGCGGAGCGCGGTGGTCTGGTCCATGACGACGTCGGGGCCGACCTCGGCCACGGCCTTCAGGACGGCCGAGCGGTCGAGGACGTCGCACACCACGCCGTGCGCGCCTGCGGCGTTGAGCTCGCGCGTCCGGTCGGGGCGCCGTGTGAGCGCGGTCACGTCGTGCCCGGCATCGACGAGCCGCCGGAGGAGCGGACGGCCGATCGCGCCCGTGGCGCCCGCGAGGACGATCTTCACGCCGCCCGCTCCTTGGCGAAGAGCGCGACGAGCAGCAGCGTGGCGGCGAGCAGCGCCCCGAAGTTCGCGACGCCGAGCGCCCGCGGGTCCGTTCCGGGGATATCGATGAGGTGGCTGATCGTGTGCAGCCCGTACTGGAGGGCGAGCACGCCGAGCATCGGCGCTCGCCAGCCCGGGCGGCGAGCGCCGTAGACGGCGGCGGCACCCAGCGCCACGTCGAACGAGCCCGTGTCGCGCAGGAAGTGGTCGTTGCGCGGCGGGTAGGTCGCGATCACGTCGTAGAAGCCGCCCGGGTCGAGGAAGAGCCAGGCGCCCGTGAGCAGCGAGACGACACCGAAGAGCAGAAGCGCGGCGGCGACGAGGTCGGTGCGGTGGGACATGGCCGGGATTCGATCGCAGACTGGCCCACCGCGTAAGGTCCAGTCCGTGGCACGCGGAGAGGGCCAGTTCGCTCGTGACCTGCTTGTTCCGCTGCGCCGCGGGCGGGCCCGCTGCACCGCCAGATCGAGCGCGGGCTGCGCGAGGCGATTCGCGAGGGGCGGCTCGTCGCCGGCTCGTCGCTGCCCAGCTCACGCGCGCTGGCGCGCGAGCTGGACGTCTCGCGCGGCGTCGTCTTCGAGGCCTACGCGCAGCTCGCCGCCGAGGGCTACCTCGTCGCGCGCCGCGGCGGGGTGACGCGCGTGGGCGAGCAGCGCGCCGCATCGGTCCCGCGCGCACGCCCGTCACGCGCGGTCGGCGGGGTGGCGCCGCACGACCTACTCGCCGGCAGACCGGACCTGGCGTCGTTCCCGCGCCACGCGTGGGCGGCGGCGTGGCGGCGGGCGCTGCGGCGCGTCCCCGACGCCCAGCTCGGCTACCCCGACCCGCGCGGCGCCGCCGAGCTGCGCGAGGCGCTCGCCGCGTATCTCGGGCGGGCGCGCGCCGCCGCGCCCGACCCACAGCGCATCGTGGTGAGCACGGGCGCCAGCCAGGGCGTCGCGCTGCTCGCCCGAGTGCTGCGCGACCGCGGCCACGCGGCGCTCGCCGTCGAGGACCCGGGCTTCCCGCTGCACCGCCTCGCGGTAGCGCGCGCCGGCCTCGAGCCCGTCGCCATCCCCGTCGACCGGGAGGGGCTCGACGTCGATGCGCTCGCCGCCTCGGGGGCGCGCGCCGTGCTCGTCACTCCGGCGCACCAGATGCCCACCGGGGTCGTCCTCTCGCCCGCGCGGCGCGCCGAGCTGCTCGCCTGGGCCGACGAGGTCGACGGGCTTGTCGTCGAGGACGACTACGACGCGGAGCTTCGCTTCGACCGCGAGCCCGTCGGCGCGCTGCAGGGCCTCGACCCGTCGCGGGTCGCCTACGCCGGGTGGGCGAGCAAGGCGCTCGCCAACGCGCTGCGCCTGGGCTGGCTGCTCGTGCCCGAGACGCTCGTCCGGCCGCTCGCCGAGGAGCGCATGCTGGCCGATGGCGGAGGAGCGATCCTCGAGCAGCTCGCGCTCGCCGACCTGATCGCTCGCGGCGACCTCGACCGCCACCTGCGCCGCGTGCGGCGGCTCTACCGAGCCCGGCGCGACGCTCTGCTCGCCGCCATCGAGGAGCACCTGCCCGGCACCGAGGTCACCGGGGTGGCCGCCGGCCTGCACGCGCTCGTCATCCTGGGCGAGGAAGCCGACGAGGCCGCGGTGCTGCGCGAGGCGCGCCGCGCGGGCATCGCGCTCAACGGTCTCTCCGAGCTGCGCGTCGCGGCGCGAGAAGACGATCGCGCGGGCCTCGTCCTGGGCTACGGCCACCTCCCCGAGCCGGCGCTCGTGAGGGCGGTGGCCGCGCTGGGAGCCGCGGTGCACCGCGCGACATCGAGGCCGGCAGGCCAGTGAGGCGACGCCGCTTCCGGCGGGGGCGCGCGCAGATCAATCTCCGTAGAGCTCTTCGGCCGAGCGCTCGATGACCAGCTGGCGCTCGGGGTGCCGGAACGCCCGGAAGCCGAAGCGCGCGTAGAGCTCGTGCGCGTCGGCGGTGGCGAGCTCGACGCGTCGCAGAGCCTGCAGGTCGGCGTGCGAGAGCACGGTCTCGATCAGCCAGACGCCCAGGCGGCGACCCCGGTGCTCGGACAGCACGAACACGTCGCCGATGTAGGCGATCACGGCCTCGTCCGTCACCACGCGCGCGAACCCGACCTGCTTGCCTCCCGGCGCGTAGAGCCCGAAGCACAGCGAATGGGCGATCGCGCGTTTGACCGTCTCGAGCGGGATGCCCCGAGACCAGTAGGCCGTACGGAGGAAGCCGTGGACCACATCGACGTCCAGGCGGGCACGGTCGGTGGAGATCTCATAGCCGCCACGACGTGACGAGCCAGAAGCGCCTCCGGCGTGGCCGCCGAACGCCGCTTCGTAGAGCCGCCGGTGCCGTGCGAAGAAGCGCGCGGCGATCTGCGCCTCGCTGCTGCCGTCGTCGTAGGCGGGGGAGACGAGCTTCTGGGCGTCGGTGACTTCGATGAGCACGACCGCCTTGACGCTCTGACGGTCAGTGCCCCGCTCATGCGCGAACCGCGCCAGCGCTTCCTCGAAGCAAGGGCCGCTCGTCAGGACCTCAGCCCGGCCGGCGAACCGGTAGCCCTTGCGCCTCACCGGGTCGACGACGTTGACCTCGACGCGAGGATTGCTCTCGAGGTTGGCCACCGTGCCCTCGGAGTGGATGTGCAGAAAGGCGAGGTGCTCGTCGTCCCACACGGTCGTCGTGCCCTTCGGGGAGATGGACGGCGTGCCGTCGGCGCGCACCGTCGCGACGAACCCCAGCGCCTGCTCGCGCACCACCCGCTGCATGTCGCCGGTGAGCCGCACGCCGAGAGCTTGTCAGCGGCCGGTGCGGGTGTCGAGCATCGCGAGGCTCGAGTCGCTCCGCGCCGACGGGCGCGAACGTCCATCCACCGTCAGTCGGGCGTCGGTGGCTGCACGCTCGTGCCCGCCCCGCCGCGTATCGCCCCCCGAACCCGGGACGGCCTCCGACGCTAGCGGCCCGCGCGCCCTTCCCGCGAGTCGTTCCCGGCGCGGCACCGGCTGAGGGAGACCGAGCGCGTCGCGCGGCCGCCGCTCACGTTCGCGGCCGCCACCTTCAGCTCGTGCCGGCCGAGCCTCAGCTTGGTCAGGTCGACCGTGACTCGGAAGTTCGTCTGCCGCGTGACCTTGATCGTCCGGTTCCCCACCGTCAATCGCGTCGCGGCCAAGGGCTGCACGTCGCGCACGATCACCCTCAGCGTCACCAGGTCGTCGCCGTCGCGGTCCCCGTCGGCGTGGCGGCAGCTCCGCGGGACGCCTCGCACCGTGATCCGCGGGCGGCTGTCCGCTCGCCACACGCTCTTGCTCAGGCGCAGCGCGTAGAAGCCGGAAGTTCCGTCGGAGAACCAGACCTCCCGGCGACTCGGCGCGAACGCGGGCTTGGACATCGCGTAGTCGCTCGCCATGTAGCCGTTCTCCGAGCGTGGCTTGGGCGGCGCGACGTAGTAGGCGACCTCCTTCGGATGCGTAAGCTTGCTGATGTCGAAGACGCGCAGCCCCGACGCGATGAACGAGCACGCGACGAGCTTCGGGTTGACCGTGGTCGAAAGGTCGCAGTAGTGGGCCGCGTAGCCCTGCGCCGGGTTGTTCGTGCCCGGGTCGCCATCGGCGGCGTGGTGCGCGGCGGCCTGGTTGACCGCGAGGCGGAGGTTCGAGATCACGCGCGGGTGCTGCTCGTCGGCGATGTCGATGATGCGCGCCGCGCCCACGGCGTCCTTGTTGCCGTCCGGCGAGAGCGTGGCCTGGGTGTACTCGTCGAACTCGAGCACGTAGGGGTGGCCGCTCTCGGTGAAGGGATAGGCGTTCTGGGGGATCGAGGCCGAGTTCCACGTCAGCCGGCTGATCTCGCGCGCGTGGGGATTGGCCTTGCGCGCCTGGATCTCGCTCGTGTCGAGGATGAGCATGTTGCCCCCGGTGGCATCCGCGATGTAGGCGCGGTTGCCGTCGGGGCTCAGCGCCATCCCGTGTGAGTACTCGTGCCCCTCCCACACGGCGTGGGGGCTCGACGGATCGGAGACGTCGATCGCCGTGATCTCCTGCAGCCCCGTGGCGGTCGCGTAGAAGGTCTTGCCGTCGGGCGAGAATCCGCTCTCGTGCCCGAAGCGGGCCACGGGCGCCAGGGACTTCAGAACGGGGTGGCGGCAGTCGGCGTGGGCGTCGTAGATCGAGACGAGGCCGGGCTCGGTGTCCGGGTTGCCGTTCACCGCGGCGAGCAGCCCGCGCTTGGAGTTGAGGTTCAGCGACTCGTGCGGCGAGATCATCGGTGGAGCCAGCAGCGTGTCGGTCTGCACCGGATGCGAGGGGTCGGACATGTCGAGCACCTCGACGCCGGCCGAGCCGCCTCCCGGGTTCAGCGCGTTGAGCGGAGCGAGCAGGGTGGTGTCGTAGTAGGCGCACTCGCGGCGGTGGGAGTCGACGTAGCGGAAGACCTTGAAGCCGCCCTCGGTGCCCTGATGGCTCAAGAGCGTGACGTTGCAGCTCAGGCCGTGGGCCGCCGAGCCGGCGGGGACGCGTCCGTCGACGCCCGGTTGCGGACGGGAGCCGGGTCCGCAGCGCCCGAGCGGCGTGGCGAGCAGCGGCGGCTCGGCCCGGCGCACGACGGGCGCCCGGGTCGGCGCGTCGCCATTGCCCTGCCCGAGCGCGAACAGGTCGTTCACCGCTCCCAACTGACCGAGCGCCACGCCGGCGACGAGGGCGCCCAGCACTGCAGCGATACCGAGAACGGCCACCACGCGGGCGGTGCGGCGCCTGCCCCGGAGGTGCCTCATGAACGCGGCCGACGAGGCTCGTGCGCGTGAAGGATCATCGGTCGGGAGAGTACCGAGAACCGGCGTCTGGAGCGGCGCTCGACACACGGGGGGAACGAGCCGGCCGCTTCCCAGCGCCGGCCCGTCCGCACCGGAGACCGCTAGCGCGCGAGGAACGGAAGCAGCGCGCGGTTGAACTCCTCGGCATGGGTCGCGTTGAGTCCGTGCGGGCCGCCCTCGATCAGCGCGAGCTCGCTGCCCGAGATCGACTCGTGGGTGCGCTTGCCGCTGACCTCGAAGGGGACGATCGCGTCCGAGTCGCCGTGGATGACGAGCGTCGGGACGTCGATCTTCTCGAGGTCGCCGCGGAAGTCCGTGCGGCCGAAGGCGTTTATGCAGTCAAGCGTGCCCTTCGGCGAGGCAAAGGCGGCGATCTCCCAGGCGTAGCGGCGTGCCGGCTCGCTGATCAGGTCCGTGCGCTCTCCGGCGGTGAAGAAGTTGCGCGTGAACTCGTCGAGAAAGGCGAGCCGATCGCCCGTCACGCCCGCCTGGAACTGCTCGATGGTGGCGTCGTCGAGCCCGCCGTCGGGGTTGTCGTCTGACTTGAAGAGAAAAGGCGGGATGGCCGCGGCGAACACCGCCGCGGCGACGCGGTCGGTCCCGTAGGAGCCGATGTAGCGCGCGACCTCTCCGCCGCCCATGGAGAACCCGACGAGCGTCGCGTCGCGCACGTCGAGGTGGTCGAGCAGAGCCTTCAGGTCGGACGTGAAGGTGTCGTAGTCGTAGCCCTCGTAGGGCTGGGAGGACAACCCGAAGCCGCGCCGGTCGTAGGTGATCGCGCGGTGGCCCGCTTCGACCAGCGCGCCGACCTGTTCTCCCACGAGCGGCCGCTCAGCGGCCAGCCGTGGATCAGCACGACGGGCCGGCCCGAGCCGTGATCCTCGTAGTACAGCTCGACACCACCGGAATCGGGGACGCTCAGCTTCGGCATGGGGGCTCCGTATCTATCGGTTCGCGGCACGCCGGGGTGGTGTGCCGAGCGACGCGCGAATATACAGTGTCCGATTAGATCGGACGCGCTGGAGCTGCCGGCCTCTGCCGGCCTCGTGTAGCCCAGGATCTCTAGAGTCCGTCGCGTGTCGACCGACATGCGCTCGCAGCCCGTCGGCCATCCCGTGCTGGTTGAGGAGCAACTCTGCTTCGCGCTCTACGCCGCGTCGCGGGCGGTGACCGCCCTCTACCGTCCCCTGCTCGACGAGCTGGGCCTCACCTACCCCCAGTACCTGGTGATGCTCGTGCTCTGGGATCGCGGCGCCGTGCCGGTCAAGGAGCTGGCCGGCGCACTGCACCTGGACTACGGCACCCTTTCGCCGCTGCTCAAGCGACTCGAGGCGGGCGGGCTCGTGCGCCGCGAGCGCCGCCGTGACGACGAGCGCTCCGTCCAGATCCTCCTCACGCGATCGGGGCAGGCGCTGAGCGAGCGCGCCGGAGCCGTCCCCCGGCTCCTCTCCGACGCCATGGACCTCGATGATCACGCCTTCGCCACGCTCCGCGACACGCTGCGATCGCTCACGGAGTCGGTGACGGAGGCGGGTCGCAGGGGCCCGCCGAGTTGAGCCCGCCCGCCGCGGCGCCCCGCCCGCCAGTCGGCGCGCATGCCCTTCCTCCGATCGGGGCAGACGGCAAGGGAGAGGGAGACCTATCGGTCTCGCCGTGCCAACAGAGGGAGGACGCCACATGCCCATTCCGACCGAGCTCGTCGGGTCGTTGCCAAGGCCGATGAAGTTGCAGGAGGCCTATCAGGCCTACGACGACGGCCAGATCGATTTCGAGCAGCTCCAGGCCGAGCAGGACAAGGCCGCCGAGGACTCGATCAAGCGCCTCGAGCAGACGGGCGAGACCTACGTCACCGACGGCGAGCAGCGGGAGTCGAGCTTTGCCACCTACCCGCTGACCCACACGCTGGCCGGGACCGGCCTCGCCGAGAACCTCGCGGGCGACGGTCAGTACTTCGCCATCTTCGACGACGGCCATCACCGTCAGCTTCCGCGGCTCACGGGCGGCCCCTTTCGCTACCAGACGTGGGCGGCGGAGTTCGTCGAGAAGAACAAGCAGATCGCCTCCAAGCCGGTCAAGCAGGCCGTGATCTCGCCATCGATGATGATGCTCCTCTACCCGCTCGAGGAGGACCTCCCCGACTATCCGCTCGAGGAGTTCCTGAGCGACGTCATCGACCAGTGCGAGCAGGACATCCGCAAGGCGTTCGCGGCAGGGGCCAAGCGCGTGTCGGTCGACTTCACCGAGGGCCGTCTCGCGAACAAGAACGACGCGCGCAACCCCTGGACGGGCAAGGACATGCTCCAGGACTTCATCGACCTCAACAACCGGCTGTTCGCCCGCTTCTCGCCCGAGGAGCGCAAGAACATGGCATCCACACCTGCCCGGGAGGCGACACGGACTCCGTGCACTCCAAGGAGGTGCCCTACGAGAAGCTCCTGGACCACATGTTCGACATGAACGCGGGCTACTTCCTCATCCAGTGCTCGAGCGAGGAGGACCGCGAGAAGGTCTACAAGCTCGTCGGCGAGCACCTGCGCGAGGACGCCGAGGGCGTCAAGCAGGTCGCCTTCATGGGGGTGGTCAACCCGCTCAACCCGGAGGTGGAGACTCCCGAGCAGGTTCGCGACCAGCTCGTGACGGCGGCGAAGTACATCCCCAAGGATCAGCTCGGCGCCACCGACGACTGCGGGTTCTCGCCGTTCTCGCGCGACGAGAAGCCGGCCCACGGATCGCCGGACTTCGCCCGGGATATCGCGATGCAGAAGATCGCCAACCGGGTCAAGGGCGCGCAGATGGCCTCCGAGGAGCTCGGCGCCTGATCCACAGGCTGCGCCACGGCCGCTCGAGTGATCTCGGGCGCGCCGTGGCCGCGGCTGCGAAGCTCGCCGACCTGCGCGGCGGCGGGACACATGGGAGTACGCTGGCCGGCGACGGTCGCGCGCTCACCTTCATCGATGCGCGGGGGGGCCGCCGGCGTCTCGTAGCGCACCCCACCCCGCGAGGAGGTGAAGAGCCGTACCCGCCGATCGAACGCAGAGCCGTTGCGCTTCGCACCTCCCGCTGGTCGCCCGCTCCCGCGCCGCACTTCGCCGGCTCTCACGCCTGTCTACGCGCATGCGCTGCTTCGCCGCGCGCCGACGACACGCGCTGACCGTCCTCGGCACGGCGGCGACGCTGGGCGCGCTCGCGCTCGTCCTCGCCGGACGCTGGGGACAGTTCGCCCACGCGGCCGCCGATGCTTCGTGGTGGCTGCTCGCCGCGGCCGTGGCTCTGCACCTCGCGTGCCTGCTCACGCGCAGCGAGGCGTGGAGCATCTGCGTGGGCGCGGCGGGAGCCGTGGTGGATCGCAGGCGGGTCTACGGGGCGGCGAGCATCGGCTACGTCGGCAACCTCATCAACGGCGAGCTCGGGTTCGCCATGCGCATCCTCGCCCTCCGTCGCGCCGCTCCCGAGCACGTGCCCAAGGCCGTGACGCTCGCGGCCACCGAGCTGCCGATCATCATCGTCGAGGTCACCCTGGCGACCTTGACCTGCTTCACCCTGGTGGGCCCGCTGGGGCTGGCCTGGTGGACGCCGATCGTGGCCTTCGCGGTGATGCTCGGGGTGACGGTCTTGCTCGCTCACCTCGCGCGCCGGCGTACGCGGGGATGGCGCCGCGGGCTCGCGGTGCTGGGCGACGGCTCGGCGCGGGCCCGAATGGCGGCCCTGGTGCTCTTCGGGATCCTGGCCCAGATCGCGCGCAACTGGCTCATGCTCCGTGCCGTGGGCATCCACGCCTCGGTCTTCGAGGCCACCGCAGTCCTCATCGCGGTCTCCGTGCTGAGCACGCTGCCGGTCGGACCGAGCGCGGCCGCGGCCGCGGCCGTGCTCATCCTCGGAGCGCATGGCGTCGCCGGCGTCAGCGCCGCCGGCGTGCTGCTCACCGTGACCGGAGCCGCGGGGGCGCTCGCCTACGCCGCCTGGGCGCTCGCGGATCGACGCTGGATCCGGCGCACGAACGCGCCGGAGCTTGTGCCGAGGCCCTCCCGGGCAGTAGTTTCCTCATCGTGAAGCGCTCGTTGCTGCTGCTCGGGGTCGTGTGCGTGGCTCTCATCGCCGTCGTCCTCCCCGCGACGCTGTCCTACGGTCATCCCGAGCGGCCGACCACCTTCCCCGACCCGGGGTTCGGCAAGGTGCCGGCGTTTCGCACGCACGGTCCGAGCCTCGTGGTCTGCAAGCGCCGTGAGTCCGCCCGCCGGTTGCACCGGGAGTTCCGCGGGAGCGCGTTGCGTTCGCGCCTCGCGCTTTTGCGCCGCTGCCGCTTCGCCGACATCCAGGCCGCGGTCAACCACGCGAAGAGCAACACGCGCATCCTCATCATGCCCGGCGTCTACCAGGAGCTTCCGAGCCGGCGCGTGCCGTTCACGCCGAAGAAGTGCAGCGACCAGGGCAAGTACTTCGCGGAGACCGAGGGCTACGGCAACGACGCACCCCCGCCGGCGGGAGCCCGCTCGAACGATCCGCCGGTGCGGCCGAACTTCCGCTTCCAGCATGACTGCCCGAACGCGCGCAACCTGATCTCGATCGTCGGCACCCGCAAGGTGCTCGGCGACGGCGCGCACTCCCCGCGTTGCGACGTGCGCTGCAACCTGCAGCTCGTGGGGATGGGACGCAAGCCGGGCGACGTGGACATCAAGGGCGACCGCACGAAGATGGACGTCATTCGCGTCGACCGCGCGGACGGCTTTGCGGTGCGCAACATCACGGTCGAGTACGGAGCGTTCAACGGCATCGACGCGGTCGAGTTGAACGGCTTCCACATCGACCACGTGATCGCGCGCTGGAACCAGAACTACGGGGTCCTGTCGTTCACCACCGATCACGGCCTCTACGAGAACATCACCGCCTTCGGCAACGGCGACTCGGGCGTCTACCCCGGCTCCGATCCCAAGGGATGCTCTCCCGCAGACGGTTATTCCAAGCGCCGCTACGGGATCGAGCTGCGCGGCATCAACTCCTACGGCAACACGCTCGGCTACTCGGGCACCGCGGGCAACTCGACCTACATCCACGACTCCCAGTTCCACGACAACGCCACCGGCCTGTCGACCGACTCGTTCGCCGCCGGGCACCCCGGCATGCCGCAGGAGTGCTTCAAGTGGGAGCGCAACCGGATCTACTCCAACAACTTCCCGCTGTTCGCCGAGCCCCATCAGCGCTACTGCGCGGACACGCCGTTCAAGAAGCGCAAGCCGCACCTCGTCTGCCCGCAGTTCCAGGTGCCCGAGGGCTCGGGAATCATCATCTACGGTGGCAACCGGGACGAGATCCGCAACAACCAGATCTACGACAACTGGAAGAGCGGCGTCCGGATCTTCTGGATCCCCGCCGCGTTCCGCGGTGACAACAATCCGAACGATCAGCGGGACACGTCGAACGGCAACCGGATCGTCTCCAACCGGTTCGGGCGCTCCTCGAGCAACGCGCGACTACCCAACGGCTACGACATAACCTGGGACGGCGAGGGCGCCGGCAACTGCGTGCACGGCAACTCGAGCGCCGACGCCGGAGGCGCCACCCAGGAGCATCAACCGGCGATGCCCGACTGCGGCGACCCCACCGTCGGCGTCTTTCGCCCCGGCAGCCCCGGCGTGCTCGAGAAGGAAGCGGCGTGCGCGGCTTGGGACCCGAAGAACATGACCAACCCGCCTGGCTGCGACTGGTTCACCCTGCCGCCCAAGCCTCGTTGAGGCGCCGCGGCGGCGCGCGCGCCGCGGTCCTCGTCCTGCTGGCGGGGCCCGCCGTCGCGGTCGGCTGCGGGGGGCACTCCGGTGCGCCGCTGGCGTGGAGCGGAGCGCCGCACGTCTTTCGCTACGCGAACCTCCCCCGCGACGGCGTGCTCGGGGGAAAGGTCGAGAACCGGTCGGGAGCGCCGCTCGTACTCGACGCGCGCCGGATCACCCTCCGCGACGGCCGGGGCGCCGTCGTGAAGGGTGCCACGGTCCGCTTCCTCGCCAGCTTCGCGCACGGCCTCTACTCGCCGACCCAGTTCGGCCAGGTGCAGAACGCTTTCGAGCTCGAGCGCCTCGGCATCAGGGTGCGGCTCGCGCCGCGCCAGGTGCTCCCCATAAACGCCGCCTGGCGCCTTCCTCCGGGGGCGGGGCAGCCGGTCAGCCTGGACTACGGCGGCGGACGGCTACCGATCCCGGGGGAAGGCCGTTGAGCGTCCCCCGACCGGACGCATAAGGGGGGCGCCTCCCGGGTATGCCGACGCCAGCGCGGCGATGACCGCGGCGGGAGATCGGAGGCAGAGCATGGTCGAAGGTAACGAGCCCGGAGAAGGCGCCAGGGTGGACGAGGAGGACCCTCCCGAGTCGCTCGAAGAGGCGGTCCGCGGTCGGGGCGCCGACGCGGCAGCCGGGACCGACAAGATCGGGGAGGACGCCGTCAAGGAGCAGACGGCGGTCCGCGCGCCCGACGAGGATGCCGGCGCGGGTGGCGAGACGGAGGATCGGCCCGGAGCGTAGGAGCGCAAGAGCGGTGACCCGGGCGAACCGGGCCACCGCGTGCGCGCGTCTTGCGGATCAGCCGCCGAGGCCGCCCGGTGGCGCCCCGTCGCCGTCAAGGTGGTCGTGGTGGAACCCGTGGTGGAACCCGTCGGGACCGTCGCGCTGGTGTTGAGCGTCCGCGGCGAAGACCGTGGTTCCCTCGCTGGACTGCGAGACGTGCACCCGGTCCCCGGTGCGAAGGTCGCCGAGCTTGGCCGCGGAGCCGTTGCGGTACACCGTGGCCTTCTCGGGCACGGTGAGCGTCACGTCCTTGTAGGTGACCGACCCCGCCGCTTCGGTGATCGTGACGTCCTGCCCGGACACCGACTTCACCGTCCCGTTGTCCGCGGTAACGGTGTTGAACCCGTCGCGCGCCTTGTGAGGACGACGAGCTGGGCGTGCACGGGCGGCCCGCCCCGGTGCTCGCGTTCAAAGCCGCCACCGGGGCCCCGGAGGTCGCGGGCAGTCTGCGCCGGGCCGGCCTTGAGGTGGGTGCCCGAAGGCGAGGCGGCGGTTCCGGCGATGCCGGCTCCCGCCCCGACGAGCGCGCAGGCGCCGGCGACGACGCCCGCGCGGGGGTGAGCAGGGACCTTCTCATGTGCTTGACCTCCGAGTCGGGTGCATGGACGGGTGGCGTCACCCGAGGAGGCGAGTATCGAAGGCGACCCTGAGAGGAGGCTGAAAGTGCGCTGGGAGATCAGCGCGCGAAGGGCGCAAAGCGCGGCTCGCGTCGCTCGAGGAAGCTCGAGACGCCTTCCTTGAAGTCGGGCGCGGCGAAGGAGCCGAGCATGAGCCGGTTCGCCTCCTCGAGGCCCGCGTCGAGCCCGCGCTCGAGATCGCCATAGAGCTGGCCCTTCATCGCGGCCATGCTCGCCGGCGAGCAGTTCACCGCGAGGTCACGGGCGTAGGCGAGCGTCTCCTCGAGCAGGCGCTCGGGCGCGATCGCGCGGTTGACGAGCCCCAGCGCCG
>JAABUM010000606.1_pt1 | contig 61001 bp, 113 predicted proteins | sample 5559161 | NCBI WGS metagenome assembly JAABUM01 (sample SAMN10711868, study PRJNA513369) | rock metagenome | isolation source: Antarctica rocks | place: Antarctica: Victoria Land, Siegfried Peak nord
GCCGGCTCCCCACATATGCTCATCCACAGATAGCTTGAGCAAACAGCTACAAATGGGTTGCTGCTCTGCTGCTCAGCAAGCCTTCGTCACAGCCACTGCACCAACTGCTCTAGCACAAGAAGCGGCCTCCGGCTCTTGATATAGATGGTACATCAATCGTCGGGCAGGTTTTCGTGTTGGAGCTGTGCACAAAGGCCAGAATCACAGCGTGTTCTGAGCGAGCACTGCAGCTGCGACTCGAACGACATGCAAGTGCACTAAGCCCTTGAAGCATGATGCACGTAATGCTTGGTCTTTTGGGTGATTGTGAAGCTTTGCATGTGTTTGTCTTTGTAGTTCAGGGCATTTTTGACGTTTCAGGTGTTATGTACCTCATTGCAGGTTCGCAGCGGGGGGCTGCGCGCTCTGGCGGCTGCGCTACAGTGTGCCCAGGGACAGTCGGCGGCGGCGCTGCGGGCGGAAGAGAACGCGCCGCTTGTCGGCCATATGGCATCGGTGCTGCTCCAGGTAAGCAGTGTGGAAGCGCCGCCAGATGTTGGCATAGGTCTGTTGCAGTACAGCATCAAACATGTTGTCCCTGGCAGCAGATGGTGGCGGTGCAGGCGACAGCCATCCGGCATGTTTGGTGCTGCACTTCTGGAATATGATCGCCTCCCAGGCAGCAGCCTGACCCAGAACGCTCGCTGACTGCAGGCGGCGCAGATGGAGATCGAGGCGGGCGCGACCGGCAGCGCTCGGCTGCGGGCGCTGGCTCTCGGCGCGCTGCGGCGGCTGATAAATGCCGTCGGCGATGGAGACGCGCTGGCATTCTTTGTCCCCGGGCTGACGTCTGGCCTCGGCAAGGCGCTGGTGGCGGCAGGTGCATTTGCACGGCGCAACCGACAAGTAACATTCAAGTGCTTGAGTTGCTGGGCAACGGCAACGACAACGTCCTGGCTTCCCACGTCCCCGGCTTGACGTCCGGCCTGGGCAAGACGCCGCGCGCAGTGTGTGCACTGCTTTTGCGAACGTGCTGCAGTGGGTAAAACTCTGTCTGAACATCTATATGGGCTTGACACGAATGCCCAGCGCCGTACAGCTCGCTGCTCGAAATCATGAGGGCAGAACCAGTTGCGTCTGGCGGCCTCATCATGGCGCGATGCCATGCACGAGTCGCTCAGCGGACTCACTGGGCTTCATGTTGCTCGAACAGCGCCGCACCGACCTTTCAAGCACACGCTATCCCACGGCACACACCATGTGCCACTATGACAGCATGAACCCTGAATGACTAATACACCTGAATGACCTATGGAACTTGGCGCTGTTGATGTTGGCCCTGCAGGCGGCTCGCATGGGGCGCCGGCCGGCGGCAGGATCCGGCGCCGTGGCAGAAGTCATGCGGGCGCTGGTGGCGGGCGCTGCGTCTGACACTGGGCGAACATAAGCCTTCTCGATCTGATAACATCTGCTCCCAGGCCCACTATGAAAGTGCTTCTTGTGCTCAGGCGGCTCGCACGGGGCGCGCGGCCGTGTCGGCCCGGCGGCGGGGTCCGGCGCCGCAGCAGAGGCAGTGCAGGCACTGGTGCTGCTGCTGCGGCTGGCGCTGGGCGATACCTGCGCACAGGCGCCGCCGGCGTCGGCAGAGTGGAAGCCAGGTGCGTGCTGTATGGCAATCGCGAGTTGCAGCGCAGCCCAGACGCGGTCATAACTCGATTGACGTGTAGCCAGGAGGCAAAATCTCTCCGCAGCCTTGCACGGCAGCTGCTGGCCATGACACTGCTGCTGCCAGTGTGCCGCCTGGCTGTGACTCAGGATCGCAGTGAAATCTCACTCGAGTCAGTGTGTCTATCGCGTCCAGGCGCCAGCTCTGCAGGCGAGGCGCTGGCAGCGCTGCACCGCCTGGCGCTTCCTGCTTCCCCTGCAGCCACGTCTCCAGCCGCAGGTGCGGCATTGGGCCTACGGCCTTGCAGATATAAGAGTCCTGCATCATCGGCCGAAACAAGGCAGAAACATCAGAATCACAAGGCAGCTGGTGTGGTCCCCAGAGTTTTGCACCAAAAACACCCTAAGGCATGGCCTGCTGCTGTTCTCGCTTCCAACTGGGCTGTGGGGGCACCTGCCAAGGCGCATGCCGAACGCCAAAACGTGTTTGAAGCCGGTGACGCTGTTCCACTGTCCAGGCGATAGGAAAGCAACAAGCCAATCGAAAGAATATTGTGCGCGGTCAGGTTTCTGGTGTCACGCATCTTGGTGTCACACATGCATGGGAGCGCTAGTGTGATGGCCATCCGGCCAATCTGCAGCGCCACCGCAGCGGGTAGTCCAACCACGCAGTCACCACCAGGCACAGCCGAAAGTATGGCCTGGCGCACTTCACGCATTTCGGCTGTGCACGAGCCCCTACACGATATGCTGCGGCAGTTCACTTGGCAAGCAGAATGGCTCTCATGTATTCAGGAATCCAACCGCCAGATCGGCAGCTGCGGCAGATGCTGCCGTCACCAGACAAGTGAGCTTCGTGCCTTGTCATCTGGCGAGCGGCACTGGTCTCATATGTGCAGGTCTCCCGTCGCCGCCGTGGCAGCCGCAGCCGATGCCGCCGGGCAAGCCCAGCTTCAGGGTGGCGCGTGACGCCGCGTTGCTGCACAGCACCAGCTGAGTCAAAGCCTAGCCATGACACCCTGCCAACAACTGCAGTTCATGTGTGCAGGAACCCTGCCGCCGCCGCGGCCAATGCCGCGGGGCAAGCCCAACTTCAGAGTGGCGCGCGATGCCGTGTGGCTGCGCGGAACTGCCGGCCGTGTGGCCAGCGTCCTGCAGGCGGCGGTGCCACCGCTCAGCAGCCACCCGCGCGCCACCGTGCGCGCGGCTGTCGCAGAAGGTAGAGAGTTGATGAGCGGTTTGCGATAATTCCCTCTGAAGTTAACGCAGCAGGTTGCACTGCTCTGCCATTCTTCCTTTTCAAGGACCTGCAGCCGAAACTTGACGAGTCTGAAGGTTCGCCATTCTGTGACCAACCCATGTGACATGCATCCTGTGCTCCAAAGAATGACAGGCTGAAGGGTGGCCCTTTATGCTGCAGGCGCTGCGGAGCTGCTGGATTGCTGCGGCATGGCGCTGGAGGCCGCCGCTCCCGTTCTGCTGGACGCCGTGCTCGCGGCGGCGCAGGACGACTGGCCCGACGTGGCGGCTCCCGCGCGCGCTTGGCTGGCGGGCAAGGCGATGGAGGACGCGCCAGCAGGTGCACAGCCTTGCTCAGCAATGCATTGCGGAGGTTGTTGTGATGTCGCCTCGCTCGGTCTTGCTGCAGCTTCTCAGCCGGCGCTGCCGGACGAACGACAGCTGCATCTTCAGTGGACTGGACCGAGACCGGTCCAGGGCAATACCAGAAACCTTTTGATGCGCAGGCGGTGGACGCGTGGCGTGGCCACGAAGCGGCCATCATGGCGCTGGCACCAACAAGCCGGCCGGTCCAGATGACACTGGTGTTCTGGATTTGTTCACGAGGACTGAAACACATCATACATCCGACGAGCAGGAGGGCGGGTGGCATGGCCGGCAATCGGGGCGGCCATCGTGGCGCTGGTCGACGGGCTGCCGGCGGCGGCTCGCCGCGGCGAGGAGACCCTCACGATGCACGCGCGCCGCCTCACCACCGCGCTGCAGGTGCGGAGCCTTGTTCAATGCTGCTCCGTTCATTTGCTGAAAGCAGGTGTGCTGCTCGAACTATCTGTAACAGAATGCACATGTATGCACAGGCAGCTCCTTGATCAGGGCGGCTGCAACGTTTCAATCCACAACACTTGCAGTCCACCTTGGGAAGGGGACATATGCGATTGCAGCATAACATGCTAGAACCATCCTGCAGGCGGCGCCGGCGGCAATGGTGGCGGGCGCTGTGCTAGCGAATCCGGGGCGCCGCGCCGTGTTGGCAGCCGCATTCTGCACCGCTTTCGAGTTCAAGCGCGCAGCCGCGCCGCTGCTGCTGCATGCGGGCGCGTCAGACGCCGGGCCGAGAGCCAGCGCCGCCATCTCCGAGGCCGCGGCTCCTGACGGAGCCAGCAGCGGCGGCGGCGTGCCAGTCACCGAGGAAGATGCGGCCGACAGTCTCGGCGTTGCAGCAACGTCGCCTGGGTCAGCAGCGGCTGCGGCCAGAGACGCCGACGCCATGGCCGGGAGGGCGGCTGCGGCGGCGCTGCCGCGCATGCCGATGGGCCTGGCGTACGTCGGCAGCCGACGCGCGTACGGCGCCCTGGCAACAGCAATGCGCCTCACGGGGCGCCTCGCGGTTTTGGCAGGACCAGGTGCGCACTGAGACGCTGAAAGCCCATGCTGTCACTTGTGAATGCATGTTATCACCCAGCTGCGGCTACCCCGTAGTCTCGCAAGGCACTGCAGCTGCATGCGTGGGCAGCCTGCTCACAAGATCGGGCATGGCAGGAGCTGTTACACGTGTGTTGTACTGCAAGCGACAGCCTGTGCGAGGAAGCAGCGCTGTACTTGATTGCACTCCGGGCTCACTCGTCGATTCCTCCTAAGCTGGCTGAGTGGGCTATGCTCTGCTGTCATGAACCATGGCACCCATCATGACAACCTCCCAGAGGAAATCCAGCAGTGCATATCACCAGCACTGAGCTGGGAGCTTCAAAGAGCCCACAGCTAAAAACGCTGCAATGACATGTTTGCTGCTGGGGCGCCATTCCAAACTCAGACAGGAGTATTTTGACGCTCCTGCCCGCAAAGTCCCCGGGCTTGCTGCGGGGCATCCTGGAGGAGGAGGTGCTGCAGCGGCTGCTTCAGTGAAATGACACTCTTCACTATGTGCCTGTCACTCAGATCGTGCCACTTATCGCCGCAGAGTCCCCGGACCTGCTACGGGGTGTCCTGGAGGAGGTGCTGCAGCGGCTGCGCGCCGGTGCCGAGCGCAGCGCGCCGCTAGACGGCGGCTGGCAGGTACATCTCGTACTTACGTGACCCACCCACTTGCTTTGTCTTCTCGATGCTGGCCAAGTGTGCGCATCGTGGTGGCGCCTATGGCTAGGGGATTCCGGCGGGATGCTGCAAGGTTCAGAATTGATAGTGTTGGCGATTATAAGTACACCTGCAGGCCAATATTGGGTTCTTCCACCCTGTAGGAAGGCTGTGCCTCCGCCGCGGCCGTGGCGTCTGAGATCCTCTTTGGCGCCTCGCCGGCCTGGCAGGACTCCAGCTGCATCCTGCTTCCAGCTGCCGCCTCCGTCACTGAGTCTCCGACGATGGCCAGTTCCACCATGGCAGCAGCCGCTGCAGAGCTGCCGCAGTGCGCGGCGTTGCTGCTGGAGGTGCTGTCAGACGAGCAGCTGTGCGGCCTGCCGACGCATGTGGAAGCGGCGGCAGCTGCTGCTGGGGCGGCGCCCGTCGGCGGGCAGCTGGACAGGAGAAGCAGCAGCGCCGGACCCGACACCGCCGCTCAGCAGTGGACGCCCCAGGCAGGGGCCTTGCCTGCTGCATGTCCTGCAGCGTGACACAGATGTGCACATGATTTTTGCAGCAATTCTTCTGGTGACCATGTGCAGTTCGGCGGTGCCTCATGCGGGCTCTTCATGAGTAGCGCCAAGTCATTCAGTAGCGCCAAATCAATTGCCCTCAGGCCTGCTCGTGCAGGTGCTGGGCGAAAACGCGATGCTGGTGCGGGTGGCGCTGGAGGCTTTTGGTGCCGCAGCCCGGTCGCTCGGCCCCATGGTGGCGCGCCCCGGCACGCTGCTGCGCCTGGTGCTGCTGCCCACCCTGGAGCGCCTCGGTGAGCTTCAAGTGATCGAGTGACAAATTCGCAGACACTCATGAGATTCACCAATGCGTCAGCTTGCAATTGTTCAGCTGATCATGGTCGCTGCCCAACCCCTCCCTGGCACCTTGATCTGCACACCCTCCTTCTGGAGTTTCCCGCCTAAGTTCCAACGGAAAGTGCCAGCACAAGTGCAGATCCGACATGCATTATTCTCGTCTGCCAGGCTGATCCGCAAAGCCCGCAACTTGTGTATTGCCGAGGCTCCCACTCTTGCGACTGTGATCCTCGGTCTACTCGGAGGAGTAATTGGTGTTATCATGCCAAAATCTGCAGGGGACCCATGTGCACCGGTGGCGGCGGCGGCGGACGCCGCCATCGCATCGCTCTGCGCAGCCTGCGGCTACTCTGGCGGCCTGGGGCAGCTCATCTCCGAGAACGCCGATTACGTCGTCGACGGCGTGTGCGCCCGCTTGCGCGCCCTGGACGCAAACTCCAGGTGCAATGCTGAAACTCGTTGCGACTGTTCAAGGATCTTCAAGGGGGTTTGATGACGGGGCGACGCCATCCACATGCCCCGCGGCAGACAGGCCTCTCGTGCAAATGTCGGATGCCGGCACTAGGGCAGCCCCCTTGCACGGGGTCCCTGGTAGTGGCACAGAGCTTTGCTCGCGAGCTCCTGACACAGGGCTGCACTAAGATGTGCGGCTGCAGACCCGCATGGTCGTGGCACGACTCTTGTGGTGCACAGCTTCCGCGCACAGAAATTGAAGGGTTCTTGGGCCCCTCTGAGATGGCTGCGATGTGGGCGCTCGGCCGACCGCTGACGCTGCTGAGTACGGACAAAAGTCGAACTTTGTGCCCGGTTGCTGGCGGAACTGGCCGCCCATGCAAGGCGCTGCAGCTGAGCTGCGGCGGCAGGGAGCTGCGGCGGGATGCCGCCCATGCCTGCTGCCATTCACACGCATCCCTGCTGTTCACCGACAGTCTCACGTCTGGCAATGCCTTTCAGGGCGCCGCTGCTGCTGGCGGCGGTGCTGGGCCGCGGCGGTGTGGCGCCGGGCCTGCTGCCGCTGCTGGCAGAACCGGCGTCCGCTGCGCTGAGAGGCCTGTCAATCACTGCCCGCCGCGCCCGCCCCGCCGCTGCTGCTTCCTTCCTCCAGGCGGGCACATGATGATGATGATGATGTACATGCACATATTCGATGATGATGATGTACATGCAATTGGTACATGTCTGGGTTGCGCGAAGATGGAGGCGCATGGGAACTTGTGCTGCGCGCAGAGCACGTCCCCTGCTGACAGCTCCTCCCTGCTGCCACCTGCTAGCAGCCTGCCTTGCTGCTGGCGTTCACGTCATCAGCATGGCAGATACCGGAGCTGTGGCAGCAGCAACTGTTTTTGGATGTTTTCAGATGACTTGTTCTCTCCATTCGGTGCAATTGCAGACAACAGCCTTCTTTCGTGTGATCTGTAGGCCATCACGGCGATGTGCGCCGGTGCCGGCGCGGACGCCGCCGTGGTCGCGGACAGCTATGTGCGCCTGGCGACGGCAGTCAACGCCCGCCTCACGGCGGCGCAGGCGGCGGCGGCGGAGCGCCGCGGGGCCGCCGGCGCCGGCTCGGTGCAGGAGCTGGGGCAAGCGCGCGAGTATTCGGCGCCTGAAGACGAGCCGGGCGACGACGCCAGCATCGAGGAGATACAGGACTACTTTTTGAAGCGCCAGCGGGTGTGTCTGATGCCGGTTGCGGCATGCGGATGAGCAAACATTTCGTCAAAACCAAGTTCAAAAACTCGATTGTGCACTCAACCACACCTGAGCAGTGTCTGGTACGATCTGTCAAGGGTGAAGGAAGTTCCAAACGTCATCGCATACGTGCGCCCGCCTCCGTCACAACTACGCCACTTGAGATACATTGGAGCATGCGATCCTTGCACAAGGATGTACGCCAGTGAGCTTTGCCACATGGGTCGGCAGCGGAATTGACCTTGCACTGCTGCAGGAGCAGCAGCAGGCGGCGATGGACAGCAGCGGGGATATCAGAGTCGACCTGTCCGCGCTGGAATGGGACGAGTTTGATGGGCTGGCACGCCGTATGGCGGCAAGCTCTAAGATCGGCGCCGCCGCGGCGGACGTCGCGGCGCCGCTGCTGCTGTCGTCCGACCTCCGGGTGCGATCCCGGCATTGTCTGTGATGAAAAGTAACCTGGGCTCTGCAGAAGAGGGTTGCGTAAAACGAAAGGGATTTGTCGGCAGTAGACTGGCGGGTAACATGCTGGCAGAGCCTGCCATGCGCTTGACTGGCTACATGTTGTGCGTTCATGCTAAATCAACAAGAATTGTCGCTACCCAACAGTTAATCCGTGGTGGGAGTTCTTGATAGCCGCCTTCACACACTCGTGGCGGCAGCCACAGTCTGTGGTGGGAGATGACTTCATCCACTTCCGCAAGAAGCAGGCGTTGCATACTCGCATAAGCTGAGGAGGATCATGCTGCAGACATGCCATCTCGGTCGATGGACGCGACATTTGACTCCATGCAGCATTCCATCAGCGCAGGAATGGCGGCCTTCGCAACGCACCAGCAGGGCCGCGCACGTAAGTATAAAGCCCGTAGCAAACCTCACTATTCGCATTCACTATTCTGTTCTCAATTGCACAGGTGGCACTGATGGCGATTGGCGCGGCCACGGCGGCCTTTGCCGCGCCGCATCACAGCGGTTAGGCTGCCGACGTCAAAGGCGAGCTACGAATACCAGTCGATATAAGTTCGCCTTCTCTTCTTGATCGCACAGGTGGGTCTGCTGGCGGTCAACGCGGCCATGGCGGCCTTTGCAGCGCTGCAGCACACCAGCAAAGCAGCGGATATCGACGGCGAGCTCCGGGAGGCGGTAGCGCCGCGCGAAGCGGAGCCTGCTGCGCCCGAGGCGCCGCGCCTGCTGCCGGCAGTGCACGTGCTTTGGCAGCCGCTCATGGCAGCGCTGCGGGTGAGGAACAACCCCATTCCTTACAGAGTGGGCTGGCGGTGAACATACTGTGGCAGCCGCTCATGGCGGCGCTGCGGGCGAGGCGGCACCGGCAAGACAGGTAGATAGATCAAGATAGATAAGGAAGCAAAAGATAAAACCGAGCCCAAAAGTGAGAGAAAGGAAACCCTTTGTCCTGGCGCACAATGCACTTGCTGTGGCGGCCGCTCATGGCGGCGCTGCATGTGAAGGAATCCTTGGCGGCTGCTTTCGCAAAGAGCTTTTGAGGCCATGTTGGGCTGCTGCATAGGGCTCGAAGCAGCGTGGGCAAGCCACACACGCGCGCGCGCACGGATAGGGTCGAGATGCACCAAATAAAAAATAAAACGTCTCCGATGGAGTCCCTCAAGTGGCAACACGAAGTCTGGCAGACTCCATGCTCTGCGCAAGGAACCTGGGCACCTTGTTGTCACTCTGCCTGTCCTCAGTCACGCTAGCCCAATATTTGACCACTGTCTGTGTAGATGCCTGCAGGATAGTCGGGCGACGCTGATAGAATGTGCGGCGGGTGCCACGCTTTCTGTCCCCCCTCCGCCCAACCTCTGTCGAATTTGTGTTCATCCCGTGTCCAACTCCTGCGTTGCTGTCCGCAGGACGGCAGAGCGGCGCTGGCGGAGCGCGCGGCAGGAGCCGTGGCAGAGGTAGCGGCGGCGGCTGGGGCGCAGTTCCTGGCGAAGCGCTGGCGGGCCGAGGCCTGGCCGGCGCTGCGGCAGCTGCTGGCCGGGCAGCCCATCCCCAGACCGTGAGCATCTGACCCTGCCACTGACTGTCGAGTGATGACTGTGAATTTCTGTGAGCCGAGGCGTGGCCAGCGGTGCGGCAGCTGCTCGCGTAAGGCCATGCCCTTATCCGGATGCCGCGACTGACAGCGGTAGCTTAGGACACACAGAGGAATACATTCACTCTTCCGTTTGGTGCTGCTGGTATCGCCGGCAGCGCGCCGGTGTCGCCTGCTATGACTGCACCTCGAGACATCATATTGAGGATCCACCCACTCCACTAGTAAGGGTTCATCAGCAAGCTTACACTTACTTTCTGTTTGTGCACAGGACGCCGGAGTCAGCCCCAGACGAGCGCGCCCCTGCGCCCGGCGCGGCACAGCGCGTGCGTCTGGCGGCACTCCGCAGCCTGGCGGCCACCGCAAAATCCGCCGACGGCGGCCCGGTGCTGCAGGCAGGTCGTCTGGTGTCTTCGTTAAGCATATGTCATTAGTAAGCATATACAGTTGGACATGCTGAACATGCACATGTTCTATGGGATGCAAGTCGCCCAGATCAACCAAAAGCACAGCACAAAGTAGTCGCAATCGTGACACAGGTGGTGGCCAGCGAGGTGGCGGAGGCGGCGGCGGGCTGCCTGGCGGACTCGCACCCTCCCGCCATCCACGCCGCGGCCTCAGACGTAAGCTGTAGACCTGCTCAATATATGCATGCAACTTTTGAAGACCGCCGTGCCCAGGGGTTATGATTAGGGTTTGCCCCCCAGTGTTCTTGCAGCTCCTTCATCGGCGAGCTCGCAGCTGCCACTTTACTTGTCCCAAAGGGAATCTCAACATGCATGCAGACGCTCACCTGTTCTAACCTGAAGCCGGAACCCGCAGGCGCTGCTGGCGGTGGCGGGCCAGGACTCTGATGCGGTGTGGCTGATGCTGACGTCGCTCGCCGTGTTGGCACCGGGCGCGCCGCAGCCGCCGCTGCCGCCGTCTGCCGCCTTTCCCCTCTTCCGGCAGGTGCAGCCACGTTTGCGTGCCGTGTGCACTGTCTCAACTTGAAAGCCAGTCTCAACCTGTGCCTGCTGCTTGGCACCTGGAAGGTTCCTGTTGCGCCCTACAGACCTCTGCCCAGGTCAGGCTGAGACAAACGCATCTGGTGGGCAGGCCTCCCGTTCCTTGCCCCTGCCGCACACAGCCAGGCTGTGATGCAGGCGCTGGCTACTGATGCCAGCCATGCCAGTGCGGCAGCTTTGCTGCAGCTCGGCAGCGGGGCAGCTGCTTTGTAGTGCCAGGCTGCAATGTCAGTAAGCTGCGCCCAATGACAATGCGCCCAATGACAAGAAGCTGTCAGAAATGACGAATCGGGTTGGCATTGCCAGGCAAGATTACTGTGCAGTGAACCACATTACTAAAGGCTGGCAGACAAGCTTCTGAGCTAGGCTGGCAGCCGAAATGTTATGAGGTGCCAATGCGCGTTACAGTGCGACTATGTGATTCGAGTTTTACTGCCCCTTCACGCTGAGACGTGTGCCAGACGACACATGTCTTGACTTGAGACAGGCCGAGAGTGCATTGCTGACGGCGCGGCTCTGATTGATCATGTGCAAGGGCAGATCCTTTGGCTGTTGCGGAGGATGCGACGCCTGAAGTGATACATCGCGCATGTCATGAACGGCTGTGCCGAAAGGAATTCAGGAACCGATTGCTGTGCATTGCAAAGAGCGTCCTGAAGCAGATATTCCAAACCATCCATCTGATGCCGCCAGCTGCCGCGGCCCACACGACAGGTGCTGCTGCCGCGGAGGGGGGCTGCGGCCGCCGCCGTGGCGAGCGGCGTTGCGCCGCGTGCCGCGGCGCTGCTGGAACGCCTGCCGGCGGCCGGCGCCGCCTGGCACGCCCGCGCACAGCTCGACGGCGGCAGCGACTGGCAGAACGGCTGGGGAACGGCGCCAGCGACAAAATGGAACTGCCGCCGGCGACTGGGAGGGATTTGCGTCAGCGATTGAATGGGAGTCGCGCCACGCATGCGCACAGCTCGGCGGCGACAGCAACTGACGAAAAGGCGCCAGCGACACAAGGCATTTCCCGCCAGCGACTGGGAGGGAATTAGTCGGCGATTGAGCGGGCATTGCGCCGGCGGCTTCGCCGGCGGCTGGACACACCTCGTCTCGCGGCGGCGGGACGGAGGTAACAGCACGTGTTTTGTCGCCGCTGCGCCGGTGGCAGAGAGGCTTGGGTCAGCAGTGAGGCGCCTGGCAGCGCTTGTGCGGCCGGTGGCAAGCATCATCGCGGCCGCAGGCGAGCACCGTCTTGTGGCGGCAATGGTTGCCTGCGGAACTGGATAGCTGGCTTGCAGCCAGAACCCGGCGACAGCTGGTCGCTGCAGAAGGCTGTTCAATCGAGGATCTTGGCTTGCAGGAATGTGCGCAGCTGGTGCAATGATGCATAATGTGGGACTCGTGAGGCAGTTTGTAGCCAGTCACCGGTGGCACGCCTCCAGTGTGGAGGCGCGCACCAATGGCTCTGTATCGGTGCAGCCATCTTGGAAGTGAGCTTGCCGTGGAACCTACAGCCGGTGCTTCCTTGAGGTTTGCGTTGTTGTGGTCCTTTTGATCTGGTGATGGATCCTGAGACAGAAGACCAGCGCCGTGTGCTGTCAGCTGCATCATGTGGATAACCAGAGAGAGCAGTCCGGCATAAATTTTGCGACACCGCATCGATACTCAGCACTCACACACCTCTGTTGCCCCCGTCCCCCGCAGTCCTCCTGCGTCTTTTCTCCTCCTTTGAACTATCATGTGAAGCATGAAACTGGCCATGGCAACTCGCCCGGCTAGGCTGCCTGGCTGTGGCTTCGGCGCAGCCGTTCGCCTTCAACGGTAGCTTGCGCCCAGGCTTGGGGAGCCCGCACAGAGGGCCGCGATCAACTACACTGGTGCGCAGTCATGGAGTGTGCATGTCGGAGCAGGCGTAGGTTCACATGACGTCCTGACGCATGCCGACGCCCCATGGCAAAGCGAGATCAATCACAGGGGACCTCGCTGTGCCTGCAGGCTTCGTGTTCGACTTCAAGGTGGCCAAGGTGTGTCCTTCAGCTCTGCGCCGCTCTCGGGGGCCTGCGTCTTTGCCGAGTCTCGTTTATGTCGATTAGCGGGGCTGTACGTCAGGTGCAGTGCCGCTGCGGGCGCTTTTGGGGCAGTGCCAGAAGTAGGCGTCCCATTCTATTGCTCCTGAACTCGGCTCACGAGGTCGCGCAGCCGTGTCCAGCGGCGCCGATCACTGCAGCTTAGCCTGTTACCCTACCACCTCAAACGCAAGCAAATGCGAAGTGCCGGCCGTCAGCAAGCCACGAGTCCGGCAGCTTGAGCCTTCAGGCGCATAGGATGTCTCATCAAAGCGTTTTGGAGCAGCTGCCAATCAGCCGGGCTGGTCCCGAGCGCTGCGTCTCAGTGATAGGAGGCTCCCCTTCCCCGCTGACAAGGCCCGCATGTGGTCGACTGCTTCCGCGTGCTGACGCCTGCTGCGCAGGAAGCGACGCGGCACGCCCAACACCAGCCTGCGGTCTTACCAGTTCAGCCAGAACCCCTTCCAGTCTACGCTGCCGGGTGAGGGCGCCGTGGGCGGCTGTCACCCCCAACACCGGCCCCACATGTGGGGCCGGTGTACACCTCTGTGCAGGCGATGTTCAGTCAGGGTGTTGCAGCTACAAACACTGTCGCAAAGGCTACGATACACTGTCGCAAAGATACTGCAGTCTTGGGATCAGTCTTGGGGTCAGTCTTGGGAAGCAACATTTCGCTGCCTTGTAGTGTTCACGCATTGTACGGCATGTGCGGCGCCGCGGCAAGGCCAGCCGGCCGCAGAGAGGACAAGTCGCCCCCTATGGGCGGCGGAGACTGTGCTGGGCGGCGGCGCAAGCGTGCAAATGTATCTTCATCCAAAGCTGCGGCGCACTGTGCGTCGTGGTGGTTCAGGCCTAGGCAGCAACCGTCGACCAGTGCCACCAGCTCGTCACCCTCGTCGACTTCGTACACTTGGAGCTCGTGGCAGATCTTGGAACGGTCGCCATTCTTGTTTGCCGATTCCGCCACAATATGTCTGTAGTTGATGCACCTGTTGTGCACGCAAAACATGAACGATCTCGGTATGCACCGGATCATTACATCACATGAGCTGCTAGCGTCACTCTTAAATGCACGTGGTGCGTGGATGCACCATGATTCGATGCTCTGACCCAATCACAGACGGCAGCGCACCAGCCGTGGGCGCAGAGGTGGCTGGCCTCGACTGAGATGCCTTGCGCCATCAGTTGCAGCATGCGGGCTCGGGTCTCTGGACATGCGATGATGTATGCGCGGACGGTCGGTTTAGAGTCTCAGTTGTGAGTAGAGCGTCTCTCCAGCCAGATTCATGCCTGCATTGCTCGCTGTGCAGACACATTCGCCAGCGTCCATGGCGCCTCTTCAGCAGTGTCACTGTCTTCCTGCCTTTCGAACGACTCTACTAAACATCGCAGTCGCTGTACAGACTGCTGGATGCAGATTCGGTTAGGGTTTTGCCTCCATCTGACACAACGGTCAGATGGGGGCCTACATAAGAAAAGCGGCTTTCTTATGTACTTGGGCATCTGTTGGTTCAGAGAACTCACCCTGCATAAAGGCCCTAAGAGAGAGAGAGAGAGAGAGATATTACACTGTTCCAGCCTCACTCAGGCTGATTAGCGTTCATAGAGGTCAATGTTGAGCATCCCGAATCGGTCAAACCCTGTTCGAAAGGAGTTGCTGCGCTAATTCTGCCGCTGCGGACACCATTGTCAATTTTTTTGTTTGTTTGTTTGCACAGATGGTCTATGCCATCCACATAGCTTTCCTCCTGCCACGGCTTCGTCTTCCGATCTCTTTCTGCCACTCGCCATCATCCCCTTTGCCGCCATGCCATCATTCTTCCCCCATTTTATGCTGCCGCCATCTTCAGGTTAGCTGCCGCGACAGCGGCGCCACGTTCATGCGGCACATGGCCACTGCCGTTGTCTGCGCAGCCCACCACGCCCTCTGCCATTTTCGAGAGCTCTCGCCTGCGCATCATCATATGAAACACTCGACAGCACCTCACACTGGTCACACGCAAGCATGCCGGCATCAAGCAATGCAAATCTATGTGGCAGTTGTTCATTTCGAAGAGACATGAGTAGGCTTCACCGAGTCGCTACTGAGGCAAGAACAGCTGCTGAACTGAGCCGACGACGCGCTGGCTGACGTTGAGAACGGGCCCGCTGCCAGTGGACTGAGCAGAGCGCCACACACTTGCACTTTCACCCGCCTTGCCAGGATTCAGGCTGTTGCCGCTCATTTGTTTCAAACAGCCTGGCAACAATTTAAAATGCTGTAAGATGCGTGTTCGCGATGCACGCGCATTTGCGAGTGGCTCAGAGAAGCCAACTTGAATGGAAGTTCGGAAAAGGGACCGCGTTGTGAGCCCGATCCGAAGGCCTGCAGAAGAGTCTCCTGAATTGCCGTACAACATGCCATTCCCCAGTTTTGCGATGCTCAAGCTGTTGCAAACGACCACGACACAACGCACGCGGCAGTACTGAATCAAGGACAATATGCCAAGGCGTGCGGCACAGCTGCTGTGACTTTGAGTCGGCATGGAAGCTCGGTGCGACGAAGCCGAAGCAGTGCTGGATGTGCAGTCCGTTGAAAACCTGGAGACTTCACCCAACCACGAGCAGCAGCCTGGTGCGCCGCTGAATATTGGATGGCATGATGTACAACATGTCGTGCAGAACACCTTCATCTGCTCAATGGACGAAGTGCCGCATGTTCGCCGCAGCAGCGCCACGGCGGACCCTTTAGCACGTCAGTAGCGATGCGACAGGGCTTCTGCGCGCGAGCTGCCTGCATGACGTGCGCGGCACCGCCTGTATCTGCGGCGTCACTTGTAATGTAGTGATGCGAGCTGTGCGCTGACGCGCAGATGCGGACGAAGGCAGAGTGCCGGAGCGCTACGAATGCTCGTGCTGTGAGGAGCTCACGCTGCGGGAACCGCCCCCTGGCACCTACCAAATCTGTCGCGTGTGCAACTGGGAGGACGACAATATGCAGGTACATCGCATTGCACAATTTCTGCCTGTGTGTGATGTCCCAACTTGTGTGTGGCTCCACTTTGCCCACACCAGATTTTTGAAAGCCTCAGACGGACTGAAGCGCCACTGAGCTGCGCGGATCATTTCATGCCTGGCCGGAGCACTTCGCACGCATGTGCAACGCCACTTTTGCTGCGCGGCTCTGTCATCAGCATTCCTGTGCTGTACATGCAGTTTGATGACCCGGACTTTCGTGGCGGCGCCAATGTACTGAGTCTCAACGAGGCGCGCGCCCTGCGCCAGCAATGTGTCATGCTGCGGAAACTTGAGAGCATGGCCGCATCTGTGGGTCCACTACCGACATGATGCCACCTGCACTCCTGCAGCGCAGCGCACGCCTTGCACGTCTTGCATGATGTTCGTGCATCTTCAGATTATTGGGCTGATCCTATTCCCCCTGATGCAGGCGCGCGCCGCCTTCTGCCACTACGGCATGGTTTGGATACCCGCCGACGGGGCAGCGATCCCGGCGGAAGCTCCTGGCGCGAGCGGCAACAATGACGCCGCCTGAATGCCGAGCCTGCGCGCTCCTACCACAAAACACTACAGCTGGCAGCGACACGGTATGAGTGCCGATCAGCATCGCTCTGCAGTGCCCGAGGTATGCGCTGTCAGTATGGGTGATCAACTACAGTGATGTAGACACCCCTAGGGGCAGTGCCGCCTTGCTGCAGATCCAGGGGATGCTGGCAGAGGGCTGCGTCACAGCAGCCCTGGCGGCGGCAGCGTTCAGCAGAACCCAGGTTTTGCTGAAGTCGGAATCAGCGCCGCCATCCTTCCTGTCACTGGCCACCAGCAGCGGCGGCAGCGAAAGCAGCCGCAGCAGCGGCGGCGGCAGCAGGCAGTTCCCGTGGCAGAGCAAGCGGCAGCTGACAGCTCTTGCCGGCAAGCAACCTGCACCCGCTGGGGCATGATCTGGCCGCCAAACCCAGCGCAGCTCCCATCTATTGATGGTACCCATCGCCCGAGGCGACGGCGGCAGCGGCGAGAGGCAGCTCGATAGCACCTGCGAATGCCCTCAACAATCGCCAACTGAGCAGGTGCGCGTGTGACTTCTACGCCACACATGCAGCCAACTAAAGACAGATATTGTCAGAAAATTTATTGAATTCTGACGGCTGCCTAATGCCATGATAAGCCGGCTGTGTGTATGGCACGGCTGCCAGGGTGCCTCCCCAAAGCCCCTACATGCGCACAAGGCTGTGCTCAGGCAGTGGCTGTGCTGCTGCGCGCACGAGCGCATCGTAGTGCCAGCTCCGCAGCAGCCAGCACTGATTATTGCGGATGGATGATGCACCTGGCCGATATCGTGTGATCGTGCACAGAGTAGGTAGCTTGGATATTGAATCATGCACCAGCGGTGCTGTTGCTGCAGAGAGCATCCATGATTTTGTCATGTAAACATACGACGGTCACCACCCATTGAGTATGCAATGCTTCCCCCGGCTGAAGCCTGATCACCCAGTGAAGGCAGGCACGAAACAGCAAAGCTCGCAATCCTCAGCAGCCCATGAACATTGCCGCCCGCATTTATTGTAGAGTTTTTGAAGCAATCAACGCCACTTTGTCTTCCAGCTTTGTCGAGGCCGAGTTTCCCTCCTCGGTCATTCGAACTGCTGTGATGCTGGCGCCACTTGCTCAGACCAATCGCTGCGCTGGCCGGCTGCCGCTTTCGCTGCAGGATCCTGAAGCTGCACATGCTCATAGGGCGCTTGGAAATGCGCTCTCTACGGCTGTTGGGGCGGCAGCACGCTGCAGCCGCCAAAGCGCGGCTGCTATTCCGCTCCGAGCGTGCCTGGCGGCGGATGCTGCTGATGGGGCAACAGAAACTGGTGCTGTGGCAGCTGCCCTGGCAGCGGCGACTGATGGTGGGGCGACTCGTACTGGTGCCGCGGCGGCGGCTGCTGCGGCATGGATGCGTACGCGTAGCTGGGTTCCCAGTCCGGCGGCGGCGGCGGCGCCTCGGACACCGCATCAGGACCGCTCCCGATTGCACCCGTGGCGGGCGGCGTGCCTGACCACTGCCCATGTTGTGGCGGTTGCTGCCACTGTGGGTGCTGCTGCTGCTGCCCCGGCCAGCCGCCAGGGTGCTGCTGCTGCTGCTGCTGCGACTGGCGCTGCGCCGGCGGCGGCGTGGCCCACGCCCCCGGCAGCGGCTGCTGCTGCTGGAAGCCGGGCCACTCCTGGCCACCTGGGACGGCGGCGGCGGCACTGCTGGGAGAGCCTCCAGGAAAGCCGCTGCTGCCGGGGGCCCCCCACGACTCCTGCGGGTGCGGCGGCGGCTGGTAGTGCCGCTGCGTCGGCTGCGGCGGGTCCTGCGGCCAGCTGGCCTGCTGTGCAGCGGGCGTCAGGAAGGTCTGCTGCCAACCGCCGGCGTCGGCGACGCGCGCCGGCTGCTGCTGGAACCGCTGCCATTGCTGCTGCTGCTGTTGCTGCTGTTGGTCTGCAATGTTGCGGCCTGGCTCGCCATGCCACTGCTGCGGCGGCAGCGGCAGGCGGGACAGCCAGGGCTGCCCTGGCGGACCCTGCTGCTGCGGCGACGGCACCGGCGCGCCAGCGGCTGAATATGCGCCCGGGCTGCCATTTGCATAGGCGCCTGGTGAGCTGTTGGCATGCTGCGGCGTCCACGGCGGCAGCGTGTGCTGCGGCGCGGCCGACAGCACCGGTATGTTCGTTGGCACGCCGCTGCTGACGTGCTGCCGCATGTGCGGCTGCCCCTGCTGGTATGCCGCCGCCGCAGCGCCGGCGCCGCTGCTGCCGCCGCCGGTGTCAGCGTCCATGCTCGTGGGCTCTGGCTGCGACCGCTTGCTGCCTGCCAGAACCTGCGGGCGCGCTGGCGCCTGCAAGCAGTTGGCAAAGAATGAACAAAGCGCTTTCTTCTCCTTCCCTTCCAGCCCATGGGCCGCCTGTGGGGTCGCAAGCTCAAGGCATTTGGAGTCTATCCCAGCTCTCAGTCAAGCCCATCGATTATAAGATCTGGACCTCTCACCTGCATGTGAGGAGCTGCACCAGACAGGCAACTCGTAGTGACGCGTCGCCAACAAATTCCGCATACCTTGTAGGCCAAGGGAACATTGCAAACGAACCCCACCTGCCTGGCGTCCAGCTTCCCACCCGGCGCCGCCTCCGGTGGTATCGCCCACGCCGCCGCGTCCGCGCCTGGCGGGAGGGGTGCGTTGAGGCCCGGGAACGGCGCCTGCCGCCGCAGCGCCAAAGCCAGCGCCCGCGCGACCTGCTTGCGCGACAGGCCGCCGCCCCCGCTGCCGCCACCCTGCAGCTGCGCCGCCGCGAGCTTCGCGGCCTGCACCGCAGCACAACACCATGTCAATGCATTGATCCACAGCAGTGCTTCTGGAATGGGTGACTGCTGCCCACAACCGGCATTTGCCACAAGAGAGTTAAACAGCAAGTAGCCGACTCATAGTCCGTGCATTGCCCAGACAAGGCTGCAAGTCACCTTGGCAAGCGGCATGGCCGCTTTAATGGCTGCCGCAAGACTGGCGTCCAACCGCAGCTGCAGCCCCTCCTCGCCAGACAGGCTTCTCCGCATGATGGTGCCGTTTGCGACCGCTGTGCCGTCATCCGCGCTGCTGCCTGCAATCCAGCAAACAGCAAGCTTCCAGACAGATCTAAACCCGATCGGTTGGCTTACTGAAAGCAGCGGGACAAGCATGCCGCTCTCAAGGCAGCAGAAGCCAAGGCACGCCCACAGATGAGCCACCAGCTGACAAGCGTGGTGGCCGATGCGGCGCATGCTGTCCTACAGGGTGGGCGGTCACAGCTGCAGCACTGGCAGTTGCCCGCTCGCTTGGGGAAGACGGCGCCAACGAACACCACCGCCACGCATCACATTGAAACCCTAAACCCACGAGAAACCCACACCTGAGAAGACGACGCCCACGACATCGTCGCGCGCCCATCGCGCCCTGCTCAGCGCCTGCACCAGCCGCGACACTGCCGCAGCCTCCGCTGTTGACGCCTCCTCCCGTGGCTGCGCTTCGGTGCCGGGCCTCGCCGCCGATCCGTCAGCGGGCACTGCCGCTCCATTCGGCGCTGCGGCGGCGGCAGCAGCAGTTGCCGACGCTGCCGACCAGGCGGCCAAGACGTCTGCGTGTGCATCCTCGCCAAACACCACTTCCAGCTGGTCTGCGGCGCCTGCACAGCAGACCGCAAAGAAGAGATGGGGGAAGGCGCTTGAACATTCGCAACCCCAGGCGTCAGAATAACAGCTCTTGCGAACCTGCGTGTGAACGGGGCTCTGTGTTAGACTCCTTCGTTCCTGCTGAGCCCGACCGCAAGCCCCTGCACGTATGCGACGCAGTCCCTTCAAAATGCATGCACTTGCCATGTTGGGCACAGTCTGCCACTTGCCTGCAGGAGACGCGTCACCCTCTGGCGCCAGGTAACCTGGCGGGTAGCCCATGCGCTTCATGCGGGCCAGCCATGGCGGCGGCGCCGCTGGCGCAATGCCGAGCGCGGCCCGCAGTTCGCCGCTCAGGGTGCCGGGCGCGAGGCCGACAGCGTCCGGGTTGTTAGGGTTTAGTCCTGCAGCGCCGGTGTCGCCGAGGACCTCCTCGGCCGTGTCAGCGCTGCCGTCGATGCTGACAAAGTACCTGTGCAGTGAATACAACTTTAAACTTCTCATTTGCCTCAGAGCTTCATCATCCAAATTCCGAAGCAGCGGTTCTGGTTCACGTTCCCAAGGATTTCCTCTGCCATGCCAGCGCTGCCTTAGCGCTGGCAGAGCACCTGTGTCGGCACAAGTAGCTTCGAGCCAACCTGAGGACCACGTGGAGAGACAATGTATGAGAATAGAGAAACGAGGGGAGAAGGAGTTCTGGCTGGTCAAGCGCAACCTCGTGCGGCATCCATTTGAGCAGAGCAGCGGCACTTGTACGGCGAAAACTCCTACCGAAGGACAGGTTCCCTCGAGGTTAGTTGAGCGGACGACGCATGTACCTGGCAGATAGGCGCATGCCGGCGACGGTGGCGTCCTGTCCAGCGGCGCGCTCACTGCGCGCGGCCTGTTGTAGGCAGAAAGCACACGTCATGCCCGGCAGCTACAGGAAACACAAATCGAACAGAAACACAAACACAGCGTGATCGTGTTGCAATAGCACAGCAACAGATCCGGTGGTGACTGATGCACTGATTGGTGTTGATCACCTCGACGGCGGCGCGGTCCCGCGGCTGCCAGCACTCCCGCAGCGCGTGGCCGTAGCTGCCGCAGTTGAAGCAGCGCTGCGGCGCACGGCTGGACCGCAGGACGGGCATCGGGCTCGCGTCGGCGGCGGCGCCCTGGCGGAGGAATGATGAATACGCTTGATGACACATCTTTAGGAACTTGCGATTCGCGCGGTCGGCGCTTTTCTGGCTGATGGGTTGGCCTCTGGCGACTGCTGGCGGCACTGGCGTGAGGCATGCGGGCATGGGTCGCGGTGTGCGGCAGCGGCAGGTGCTGCACAGCGACTGTGCACCCTTGGCTCAGCCGTTGTTTGGCTACCAGCAGATCAGCTGCCGGCACAAATTGCAGGCGCAGCAGTGGAGCCTTTGTTCCAGACCTCCGAGATGTGCGAGCTGCACAGTTCCCTTCACATTGCCGACGCAATGAAGGTGAAAAAGCAATGGACAATCTCTTTGATGCTCACCGGTGTGGTCGGCGCTGTCGCACCCAGCGGCGCCACGTTCTCGCGGTCGTACCTCGGCACGCCGCCCGCCTGCACATGGTGGCGATAGCAACGCTCATGTTGGTGTCGTTTAGCCCACCAGTTAGCCCACCAGTTAGCCCACCCCAGAAGGTCTGCATCCCAAGCCGGTCATGTACATCCTTAAGATCCCTAAGCCCTGGCACCCCTGCCTCCATGGCCGACCGGCACTGCCGCCAGACTCTTTTCAACCGGCAGATGTACCGCCAAACCCCCTGGAATTGGCCGAATTGCCTGTGAGTGCCACTGTGGCCACTATGCAGCACCTGCTCGTAGGCCAGGTTGAACTTGGCTTTCCCGGCCGCCGCCGCCGCAGCGTCCACCTCGCCTCCCTCCGGAACGTCCACCCAGGCATTGCCGGCGGCAATGCTGGGTTCCTCGCCCGGCGCTGCCAGCGCCAGCGGCTCAAACTGCAGCCGGCCGCTGCACTTCGCCAGCGGCGGCGTCGCCTGCACAGGGATATATTTTCGACAGTGTTGCGAGTTGCAAAGTGCCACTGCGGGCCTGCGGCAAGTATCACTCTTGCCCTGCTCTGGCAGCCTGACCTGCATGCAAGTGCACAGTCGCTGCTGACTGCAGCTTGGAGTGCAACATTGATCAGGGATGGCGCCTGGCCGATGCTGCTGCTTCGAGTTTCGGAGATCACCTGGCTGAGGTTGACAACCAGGCCAGCATCGGCATAGGCATCATCGGCGCCGACGTCGCCAAACGCCGCCGCGTGCCACGCCGCCCAGGCCACCAAAGACTCCTCCAGCCGCGCCTTGCTCTTGGGCGGCAGCCGCGCGTAGCTGACGGTGACACGCGGCCGCTGCCGCCGCTGCAACAGCGGCGGCGACTGCTGCTCTGCTGGCAGGCCGTTCGGCAGTGGCGTGTGCGGCACTGGTGCAGCCTGCAGGACGGTGGGCACGGGCTCCGTCGCTGCTGGAACGGACGGTGCTGGCGCAGTGGCCACAGTGCCTCCCACGTCACCAAAGTCCGCTCCTGCATGGCAAGAGCATGTGAACGGTGACGTTGCCGTGCCGTACTAGTGCGCACAGGGGCCCTGGCGGCAGCCTTGGAACGCGGGTGCGACACTTCAGTTTGCGAGAGGCGTTGCTGACAGACAATGCGATGTGTCTGACGCACACCGTAGATCTGTAGGGCGTCGTCATCGGCTGCGGCCGCCATGTTGTGCCGCACTGGCTGTGAGCGATGGCGGTGCCCGCCTGATGTCAGCACGATCAACTTACCTACTCTCTTTGTATTATACGGAAGTGAAATCCAAGCATTTCTGTGACGTCTGCGCCCCTGAAACCCCTGGAAGCAAGTGTGATCACGTGAGAACTGAAGGTCCAACCCGAGCTCGAAACCTGCCACAGCGTTGCGCGGCGGTGCTGTTTCTGCAAACTCAACATTGCGCAAATGTTCAGGGTGTCGCTGTGCCCAGCAGCTGGGCATTTTCTTGGCAGAAGATCGCACGTGACGTCTTTCGACCGGAATCTGAAGGGCGCCACCAGCGTGGCAGGAGCACATGTTCTGGCACACGCAGAGTGCCTTGAGATATTGGTCCGCGTTTCCGATCTGCGCCCAGCGCGCTGACCGAGTGTTGGCAACATTTGGATCAAGGCACTGAATAGTGATCCCTTTGCCTTGGCTCACATGACAACCGCTGAGAGCCTGTCTTGATAATTTAGCATTCTGCAAAATTCTCTGAGTTCTTCAGTAGATCCATATGGAGGAACCGAAACCTTAATGTCCGCTTGTCTTCATGCAGCTGCGCCACAGGACTTCTGAAGCTGCCGCCAGTGACAACGGTACAGCTGCAACACCGCACCCTCGGCCGCAGCCCCAGCCCTCAGACATGCCTTCGGCGTGACTGCGTGGGGCGAGATCGTAGCAAAACTCTCAGCCGCCTCGAATCGCGAAGTCGCAGGGCATGGCGGCAATGGATATGGCAAGCCCCGCGGCACGGCCAGCATACTCTGCGCTGCGGCCAGGACCCTTCATCAGCGGCACGACACATCAAGTGCTGCAACTGGGGCAGCGCCCCGTCACAGGTGGGTGGGATTGCCGCGCCAGGACGGATGCATATCGCGTTTCACATGGCGAGGCCGAGTGGGGTCCGACTGCCTGCTTCCGTCTCACACCTAGGCAGCCGGAGCATGCAGCAATCACAGAGCAACTCGCAGTTTGCAATCGCGAATTGTGCCTGCGCCTAGGGAGTGGACCCGCAGAAGGTATGGCACTGATGCCCCTGACGCTGCGTGCCGCATCCAGGAGAAAGCTCTGACGGCGAGCCGGAGCCAGCGGCGGGCGCCGACAAGTGGGCAGCGGGGGGCGCCGGACCCGGCGAGGTGAGGAGCACGTGCAGCATCTCCTGCGGAAAGGACTCTTATCCAGCGAAGGTTGCATATACATGCATGATTCGCATGCGGTTGGGAATGCCAGGCCTGATGGCCTCCCTTTGGGACGTTGGTCAATCCCACCCCATGTAACGAAATGGGCTGTGAAGAGCGTTAAAAGGCAAGGGATATGTGAAGCCTGCACTCGGCAGCACCTCAGCGCACGATTGTGCTCGTGATAAGACGGCCCCGTGACTGCACTCTTCTGGCGCAGGTGCCGGCGGCGGCCAAGCGGCCCAAGAAGGAGGGCGGCAGCGGCGGCGGCGTCAGCCTGGCCGACCTGCTGGCGGCAGGCATACTGAAGCCGGGGCGTAACAAGGTGGCGGTGTCATACAAGGGGGAGAAAGTGACGGCCACTCTCACAAAGGACGGCACAATCATATGGCAGGGTGCGCTGCGACTGCTCCTTCTTTCCACTTTCAACTGGTCCTGAATGATGCAATGAGCCTTGTTGGCCAACTTTACATATGTATATCGGTACAGCATATTTTTCATTCAGGCATCGACGGCGGAGATCGTCTCAAAGACTCGGATCGTTCTGGCGCTGCAAACCGACTAAGTTGAACGGCATATTTGAAGGCTAAGCGGTACGCGAGCCTGACCGCGTTCACGGTGGCATCCAAGCGGGAGGCGGCGCCGATCTGGAAGAAACCACCGTGGAACAAACTGCTCAAACACGTATGACTTTTTACTCGCGCAGGCAAGCGGTACGCCAGCCCGACCGCATTCACGGTGGCGGCCAAGCGGCAGGCGGCGCCTGCGGGGCGGCAGGGCAACGACGGCTGGCGGTCGGTGGCGTACGAGGGGGCACCCCTAGAAAAGTATCGCAAGCAGTATGCGGCCCAGTTCGATGCGCCCGCAGACGACGACGAGGTGGATCGTCTCCCGCTTGCTGCTGCCTTTCCTAGCCTCGTTCGGATCAATCCAGCAGACTGCCCAATGCATGACCGCATGTCCAACGTCTGGCCTCAGGAAAAAGCGTGCTTGACGAAAGAGTAGGCAGGCCTCTTGCTCATGCTCGGACAAGCCATCAGCACAAGTCGTGACTGCAGGAGCTGCTCGGGGATGGTGACGGCGCCATAACAGCGGTGGAGGAAGGCGCGGCGGCCACGCCAGCAGCGGCAGCGCCCGCCACGGACCAGTGGGTGCAGTGCGACATGTGCGCCAAATACACTGTCGCAGCACGCTTCAAATCAGTGTCAGATTTTGAGGTTCTGAGTTGAGTGACCCTGCCACTCTACGCAAGCTGGCGAGGCTTATCTGCGGGACGCGTCGTTGACATCCACGCATATCCACATGATGCATCTGCGCCCCACTTCCCTGCAGTCGGTCGTGATCAGCCTTCAAGCACAGCTGCTGTATTCTGCTTCCCCACGGCGCGACTGCTCTATCACTGCCCCGTTGGTTATCTTTTGCGCATTGTTTGCACATTATTTGCACGCCATTCGCACGTCATCTGCGCCGCAGGTGCGACACCTGGCGGGTTGTGCCGGACTCGGCGTGGCCAGCGCTGGAGGCGGCTGAGTCGGAGACGTGGGCGTGCGCCGACGCGACCTGGAACCTGACGCTCATGCCGCCGCACACGCCCGCCTGCCAGCTGTAGCCGGGGACGCCTGAGTGCACGTCACATGACCCGGCTGCAGCCCTGCACGCTGTCGTTGTCCGTGGAATGTCACAAGGCCTGTATGCCAAGTGGGGCGGCCGGCGCCTCACCGTGGCGGCGGTGGGGCCAGTGCGCAGACGCAGAACCTGCAGCGCGCATGTGCTCTCTGCCAACACAGCAGCTGCAGAGGGAGGAACAGCTTGTTTTGACAGAAAATTTTTTGTGAAAAAATAAATTATCTATAGTGCACATTTTGTTTGCCACGCCGACTCCGTAGCGGCGCTGTGCCGCCACTGTGCAGGACATATATATAGGTGTGCAAAGTGTGTGTGCGCTATGCCAACCTTTCGCTGCAGTCTGACCTACGTCATGACGAAATGTTGTTCTTCATGTACCAGATTGATCGGCAGCTGCAGCAGCGTCAGACAGGGCCGAAGGCCCTGATGTTTAGGACGATTTCTTTGTGAAGGTTGCTTCAGGAATGTGCGCAGGTGTTTTGAAAGGCAGCGATGGGTTGTAGATGTGCTTGTTGAAGGCTCGGACATTAGTACGTCACATTGCAGAGGTCTGCAGTGCTCGCAACTTCAGTAAAAGCAGTCAAAATGGTCAAGTCAGTACGGTTGATCATTCGTCATCATTAATCCAGTTCTCATATACATACCTCTCTAGCTCAAGAGAGTATCACTGTTTCCGAAGTCTACAACGATGTGAGCACCCAAAGACACACAGTTGCGAAAATGGTCTGCCGTCGCTACCGACGTACGAGTGCGCGTCATTTGGATGTAGAACGGAGACAACACAACTTCCCAAACAATTCTCTAATAAACCACAAGCTTGTTGCAAGTGCTATCTGCACGAGTGACTGCAGTAAACATGTACAGGCTGTCGATGTGCCTGGCACAGCGGCCGCGGCCAGATCGCATGCCACCGCCAAACATGAGTATTTGGCGCCTGCCACCTGGCGCCGTCAGCATCGGTGGCCCCTGATGTCTTCCGCTATCAGCAGGCTCCTCAGCATGGGCACTTTACATAGCAGCGGCCTCCGCTTCACAGGCTTGCCACTACGTGACGCTTGGCTGGCTTCCGCTGTCGCGCTTTGGTTTGCTGAATGCCCCGGCGACCGGGCTGCGCTGGATTCTGCAGACGCCTGCTCCATGCTGACTAACGGCGATGCCTGCAGTCCAGGCTCGAGCTGCAAAGCAGGTCCATGCAACAAAGTAGCCATTCTTGCGCTGCAAGAGTGCCTGTGTGTGCCAAACCATTATGCCGCAGCACATGGTTGCAACTTTCGGAAATTGTCATACATATTGCCGAGGCGTGCGAACTAGGGCAACTGCAGTGCATTCCTCCGCGTACAAAGGTTGACTGTGTGGACCAGACTCTGGAAAACCTCATATGCTCTGGCGACCGTCGCCGCTGCGTCCGCAGCCGCCGCCGCAGCACGGGCGTCCGCCGCGGAGCACGCGCCGCCGCCTTTAAAACCATTGTCCGAGCCCACAAACTCGTCTGCGACGAACTGTCCCTCATGCACCGCCAGCGACCCGTCGCCGCGCGTCGCGAGCAGCGCGCCGCAGCCGGACATGCGGCCGTCGTGCCATGCGCCGCGGTAGATCCTGCGCACGTATATTGATTAACATCTGAGAGCTGGACCATTTTGGAGTCTTCCAGGTCTTCCAGCGCTTCTGTCAGCCTTCAATGTTCTCATCCACCCGCATGTCTGCACTCATCTTTTGGGTGGTCTCGGCAGCAGCTTGCCCAGAGGACCAGGATTCATGATAAATCTTTCAGGATCAGAACCTTGCGAGGGCAGAAACTTACGTGCCGCCATCCCACACATAGACGCCCACACTATTGTATTGTCCGGCGCCAAATTCACCTTCGTATCTGCACTTATAGGCGACGCAACACTGTGGTCTCAACATGGCATGAAGGAACCTACCCAACAACCAACTACGCGCTTGTGCACTTCAGCTGTTGGCTATCAAGAAGTGCGTACTACTGAAACAAGCACCTGCCGCCCGAGGCGTGCCGCAACACGCCTCTCACTGGAGTCCCGGCCTTTGCAAGACCTTCGAATCTGCACGAGGGGAGACTCAGAACGCTCAAGTCTCATATACGACATGCAACGGCAGTCTCGTCCTCAGTTTCCACTGGCACAGAAGTGCGCACGTGGAACCGTCCTGCCACTTGATGCTTTCCCAGACAGCGCCGCCGTCCTGTTGCGCCATGAACTTGGCGTTGTGCTTGAGTTTGCAGCGTTTTACGCTGCTGGCCTCAACATGCTGGCAATTTCGGTGCTGCAAATTGCAATCTGGAGGAGAATGGCATCTGGCATGATGAACGTTCACAATGCGCATCACAAGCATTTCTGCACCATTACACAGTTTGCCATTCCTCTACTGCACTCTCTGGTGTTGACATCGACTCATATTCAGCACAGCATCAAGGTTGCGAACCACACAGACATCAGCTTTGCTAGTGCGATAGTAGTAAACTCAACGCAGCATCAGTGAAGCGTCGACGTGAACAAATCCGCGCGCAGCCGATCCAAGGCAGACTCGGCACCTTTAATGTTCTGAAATCCAGGTTGAAATTTCAAGAGCTGGCTGCAGCAAGCCTGCACGATGGCAACACTTGCACAGAGAGCGCCGATAGCATGCAGCGCACTGTGCACGCTCTTCATCTTGGCCGGGCAGCTCGCCAGCGCTGCCGAGAGCGAGGAATGCAGGGCGCTGGGCTTCACGGGGCTGCAGCTATGTTCCGACTGCGACACGCTGGCCAGCTACGTGAAGGATGAAGGTGCGCTCCCGCTGCATTTGCAGATATGAACTGGTCCCAACCAGAGGCTTGGATGTGGTTTCCCATCTTGATTGGGCAAAGCATCGGAGCTCTTTGAACGAGTCTGGCAGCCACCGCGTCTCTCAGCCAAATCCGCCATCGGGTTGACATGATTGCGGGACCGCACCTTGGCCGCAGAGCTGGTGGCGGACTGCCGGAGGTGCTGCGTCCGCGGAAAAGCGGCGGTGGCGCGAAAGTACACCAGCGCCACGCTGGAGGCCATGATGAGCCGCCTCGAGTGAGTAGTAAAGCTGCAGCACGTGTGATGAGATTTCATTGTCCGGTACGTATAGTATCACTGCAGACCAGGCTGCATGACTGTCGCTGCGTGACTGTTGTTGAATGACAATCGCGGCGCTGAATCCCCATGGTGTAGCAGGCCGGTCTGCAGCAACCCAGCTCTCCTGAAATGCCGTCTTGCTCCGCCGCAGGGCCTTCCCTCACATCGAGGGCTTCGTGAAGAATCAGGCGCAGAAGTATCACCCAGCACTGAAGGTTTGGCAAACGCGCAGTTCTCAAAAGCCTGTTTGCATGGTGCTGGGCTCCCACGCTCATCCTTCAATAATGATGGCGAGCAAAGATTTGAACTCATATCCTCAAACCCAACTCCGGTGGGTTTGAACCCTATGCCCTGTGTCTTGCGCAGCTCGTGGATAGGTGGAACACGATGCCTCGCCTAGTGATGTCCGCGCCGGGGGCGGCGAAGCATATCGTGCGCATCGAGGGCTGGAAGACGGTGAGATTCATACCAATTCACCAGATGATTTTGAGCGCCTCGCTGATTTTGACAGGTGCAACGCTGGTCATTTGCTTGCGCAACTTCTAGCCTCAACTGCAATGCTCCGGACGATTCAAACCCTGTAATGCTGGACATGTGCAAGAGCTGAGCACGTTTGCTGACTTACTCGTGTGACTCCAACCCTTACAGGAGCATGTCGTGGAGTATCTTGAGGACATGTTGGAGCGGCGGGCTGACGCCGAGGAATCCGATGCTGCTGCGGAGCGTTTAGTGGACGCAGCTGCAGGCGCTGGGGCGAGCCGCAGGGAACGTCTGGAGTCTGAGTGAGTTGTGGCGGGGTCTGTTGGCGGCGCTGCACCGCCATGTTTTTGCTATTAAACACTGCGAGCCCGGAGGAGCTTTCATGGAACCCGGGACATTTGCAATTGAACCCAGGACATTTACAGATGACCAGTGGCCACTTCCTAATGGCTTGCAATGGACGTCGACAATCAGCATTAGCCAAGACTATCAGCACTAGCCTCGCACTTCTCTCACACTGAGACCCATCTCTGACACGAGCTGCAAACCTGGCTGAAGATGCACTCTCTTGCTGCTCTCGAACCCTTCCAACCCTAGTGGCGACCACCTCGAGGCCATAGCCCTGCTCGAGGTGGTCACAGCCCTGCTTCGATTGCCAACGGCTGCCATGCTGCTCCTGCGGCATCCTACTCTGCTACCGTCACTCTTCAGAATTGCCGGGCACCCCGTCACTGAGATTTCAGTCCTTTCCGCAGACCCACCGCGCTAAGTGTTGACCCTACTGCCCACTCCCTCGCCTTGCCCATCAGGAACAAGAAGAAGGGGCCTGCAAATGGGAAAGCACACACGATCAGCATGGCTCCCATGGAGCCTGCGCAATGTGACTGCCGTCCTTGCCAGCACTTGGCGGCCGGATTGCTATAGAAGGTAGACCTTGTTGCATGAGACCGGCAGCACTGCAGGCCCCACTCCGGAGCGCATCGCAGGTCAAAAAACACAGCAGTGGAACCTGCATGCTAGAGGATGACGACTGACAGGAATGACGACAGGATGACTACTGACGACAGCACTGACAGCACGGGCCGGAGGGAGGTCACTCGCCGTAGAGTGGCCCCGGGAGCACGACATCGCACAAGTACACAGCCACGGGCTCCACATTTTTGTAGTGGGACTGCCGCGCCGCGGGCTTGACAATACGCTCCTTGACTGCAGCAGTGAATGTGTGTTGGTTGTGTCATCATGCGCCTTGCTCGAAAACAACAGTTGAAGGCAGAACATGTCCGCAGCGGTTGCAGAAGGTGGCTGATCCCAGCATGTGCGGTCTGCTGAGCAACAGGCAACTATCGCTGGTTCGTTCACCTTCGTGGAAGACTGCACAGGAGATGGACGCCCTGAGGCACGCCTCCGGCAAGTTGCCCTTCAGAAAATCCGTCACCCAGCTCTGCAGGCGGGGCCATGCACACTGCATTCAAAGGCTGCAACGCCCAGGATTGCGTTGCCAGCATACTCCAGCGCCCCAGGGCTGCGAGCAGAAGGTCTGACCAGCCCACTTGTCAGCTGACCGGGTGCACAGGAAGGACGCAGCCCAGGAGAAACGGGCAGTGGCGGCAATGGCGAGCGCACCTGGGGGTCCACCACTTTGTGCAAGCTGTCCATGCCCTTCGCCACCGGGTTGTCCTTGTTCATGTCCGAGAGGTTCTTGTCGGCGTCCTTCCATATGCGGTCCACCGCTTGCGGCAGCTCCAGTTCCCCGACCCTGTCCTCAATCTCCTGTGGGTAGCAGACGCGGCGCAAGTTGTGGGGTGCGGCATGCGCTTGCAGCAAGCTCATGACTGCAGCTTCGGCTGCATCGTGCAGCTGATACTACCAGGACCGCCATGCATTCCCGAGCATGCAGTCACGACGGTGCACGCGCACGTGGCGGACACCGCCAAACCATAGTTTGTCCTTTGCTTTGTTCTGGCGCACGAACTGTCTTCCGGCTTTATGGCCTGCAGAACATCTTACTTGATCAGAGGCAAGTGCAGGCGCACAGGCATTGTATACACTGCACCAAAATGACAGGCTGGCACCTTTAGCACACCTTGACTTGTCGAGTATGCAATCTGCTGACGGATGTCATTGCTCACGAATCCAGTCATAGTCCAGCTCATGTGAAGCTGGATCGAAGCGTCACATGCACAAAAAATATATTGGCGCTCGCGTCAGCGCAAATTCACGAGATGGCGTTTGATCTGGATCGTGCCAAGCTTGCAAGCGTTTATGCAGGGCGTGCGGGTGCGTCGTGCAAGAACAGGGACGGAGGACAATACAATCTCTCTCAAGTGCTGGTGCAACCTGAATATGCACGATGAAGCCAATGCGAAGTGCAGCGTGTGACGAAATTCCCGCCGTTGCTATGGGGCGTTTCGTTCGCGGACAGCATTTGAACAAGGGACCCCTCGACTTGCACCATATTCGCACTGGCACTCGAGCCACCGAATGCAACGCTATCAAGGAAATGCTTGAGCCAATTGAAACGTGATGCTGTGCCCTATCGAGCCATCTGCAGCTGCTACACTGCGACTCGACCGGCGTTGAAGTTGAAGTTCAGACCTTGCTGCTCCCAACCCCTGCCAGTATACGGAGTGCTCGTTGCTGTGTGCTGCCTAGCTACGCCGTCACCTTCATGCCGTACAGCTGCTCCGCGGACGCATCCACATCCGCTGCATCCAGGCCCCCGCCGCCCGGCTGTGCTGTTGCCACGGCGGCCGAGACGCCGCCTGCCGCCACCGTATCTGGGACCAGACCTTCGAACAGCGCCGGTAGCTGCCGCTGCACGCTCTGCCGGTCGCTGCCGCCCGGCTGGCTCGCGGTGTTGCCGCCGCTGGCCGCCGAGGCAGGGATGTCTGCTGCAGCTGCTGCCGAAGGGTAGGCGACCGTCCCCTCGGCCTCTTTGGCCGCTTCCACCTGCTCCTCTGGCGCCTTGCGAACCAGGACACGCAATGTGGGTCGCATAGGTGATTGCAGCCTGCTGTTGCCACCACATCAACTGTCCACAGCAACTGATCGTTGGCGGAAGCACAATGCAAGGACCATTGAATGCCAAAAAGGCAGCCCATGACCAAGAGTGTACACACGAACAATTCCGCCAGCGACAGTCACCTTAGCCCACTCGTCGACGACTTCAAAGGTGACGCCGGCGGCGTTTGGATCCCGCAGCGCCGCGACGCAAATGGCCGCGACGTCCACCGGAGAGATGCTGCCGTTTATCGTGTCGCCCTGGCCTGCGCGCGCCAGGCATCGAGGAAGGTTCACCGTCCAGCAGGGGGCGCGAATGACGTCCCGCAGAATGAGCGCAGCAGCATGCGTGGCTCGGGCAGCATGCATCGACATTCGCTGCCGGAGCATCCGTTTTCATTCCAGGAAAGGTGACGCAGCGCCGGGTGTGCAGCAGCTTCCGTTGGCCTCTCTTCGCCACAGCGGGAACCATCGCTCTCCCTGAATGACGATGTGAAAATGGCTTGCCTGCCTTCAGCTTGGCCTCCGAGCCTGCCGGTTTGTCCACGAAGCGGCCAGGGCGCACGATGCAGTAGGGCAGCCCGCTCTCCCGCAGCCGGTCCTCACCTGCACAAATTAGGTGCATGGTCACGAATCGCACGCATCGCACGCACGCATCGTCAGTGGCCATCTGTGTACATGAGGTATAATAATCTGGCGATGCAGAGGTCACCAGTTCGCGCACCATTCTTCTTGTTGTCCATCATCTTCCACCTGATCATGAAGACAGCGATACGCTAAAGATCCAAGATAAATTTATTGACAACAGTCCAAATAAAGTTACGATGCGGACGAGACGAGAGTCGTGCCTGATCGTGTTGAGCATAATGCGCAGCGGGTGCTTCCTGCGCATGGCAGAAGGTTCGCCTTGGATTGATAACTTGACACAGCCTTGGAGCAACCAAGAGAAGGCTGCGCCGCTAACGGCCATGTCCGTGCATTGATCATCACTCCCATGCACCCCGCAGCGCCAATCTGCGAATGACGCACTTGTGCTGGTCGGTGACGAGGAGGGACGAGATCAGGACCACGCGCTTGACGCCCGCTGCTTTGGCGGCCTCCGTCACGACCTTGACGCCCTTGGAGTGAAACAAGACAACGATTGCATGCAGGCGATGTCATGGCGCATGGGGTTGCAATGCAATCCACCATCATTCAAGGCAGCATAAGGATGCATAGTCCAGGTGTGCTGCACATTACATGACTCACTCCGTGATCCACTTTGCCGGCGCTGAGGTAGCCCCCGCCCTGGAATGCCAGGATGACTGACTCCGCCCCGGCAAGGCACCTTGCCATCGACTTGGCATCTGTGGCGTCGCCCTGCTGGCGCTCGAGCTGGTGTAGTTGTGCAGATGTGCCTGTGAGCTTGTCTAGCTGGCCACGAGAGAAGTCTATGGCCCTGACTCTGTCGCCTGCCTCGAGCAGTGTCTTGACGGTCTGGGACCCCGCTGTCCCCGTGCCGATGACCACGACCAGCCCGGCCATTTTGGTAAAAGATGTGGTGAGCAATCAAGACAACTTGCAAGTGTCTGCGAGAACACTTCTGCAAACTTCGTGACTAGAATGAGACGATGCATGGAGCGCGCCAAGACTCCGAGACATTTCCGGGACCCACGAGGAAGCTGCATCTCTACAGGGAAAAATGTAATCACTTGAGAGTGTCATTCACAAGTTCCCAAATGCCAGTATCGTTCTATATTGCAGCCACATATTTTCTAGGTTACGGCGCCCCCGCCGCTCAGCTCCACCGACTACGGCTCGCCATCGGGCATGACCAGCGCGGCCAGCAACATCCTCGCGGGATCAGACCGTGGACGCCTTCGGCCGCAGCTCAGGGACTGGCGGTGGCAGACCTCCGGGCTCTGCATGTCATCGCATGCTCCTGGCCCCGCTCCAACTCACGGTGGCAGGTGCCGCCTGCCTGAAAGCAGACCATTACCGTCAGAGACCCAACAGCTCTGGGGAGCTGCATAACTCGCAATATACAGCACCACAGCCAACGAGCGCAGTGTGAATGCCTGCCAAGACTGGCTGCTGCAAAAGCGACTGGCCCTGGTACATGAATGCTGCTGCTGCTGCTCCTGCTGCTGTTGTTGACGCCGCAAGTGAGACAGCCGGAAAACTCGTATGTTGGTGGTCGCCTCTGATGCGCTGTAATGGCCGCTCCAGCTGCTGCCGGCCGGCTGTACTCTGTGCTGCTGTCCAGGAAGTGAAGTGTGTAACCCTCACTTGGCTGGCCCGCGAGCCTGGCCGCTGAAAAGGCCACCACAACCCCTCCCGTTGCCATCCTGCATGAGCCTCAATCACGCGCAGCCGCAGCGGATCGGCGCACTGTTACCAGACAGCCCGCCGCCGACCTGGGGGCCTAGCGGGTTGGCGGCACCGCGATCCCTAGCCCAGTGCGCCTCACTGCCCGTCTACGTGGCGGTTTCAGGCGGCGGCCAGCCTACCAGACGCCCCCGGAAATACATGGCTGCAAAACGAACGAAGTGAGCACCATTTGAAGCATTCGAGTGCAAGGTTTGGCAGAGGTGCTGACACCGCCTTTTTCGCAATATTGCGGTAGCATTGATGAACATGATCGTGGCATATATTGTCCGCCTGGGCGCAGCAGGATATCAGTCTCACGTGCCATGCCCTGGTAGACGGCCCGGATGGCTGCTGGTGCTTCGGCAAGTACAACTGCAGTGCATATGGCATCATGTGATTCTGCATGACAACTCGCCTTCCCGATGACGCATGCCATCGCATCATCTTTTCACCATGCCGCTCTTGCGGCCATCAGAGCAAAGCGACACTTACAGGGGTCAAGCAGGAGCATCTGTCTGCCACTGCCCTTGTGCACTCCGTCAGCTCGGCATGAACCAAGCATTAGCGCTCCTCTGCCAACGGGGGGACAGGTCCCATTGCTGCTGTATCTCCTCACAGCATTGTCCGAATTGCTCAACGGCAGATCGCTGTCGTTGCCGCGCATGTTGCTTCTAAAGCCCTGCATTGGACGTCGCCGCCGTCACAGCGCAACTCACCTTCCAAACCCTAAATGATACATGATTGGGAGACTATGGCTGGCCGCCGCCCAGCTGACGCTGCTCGGGGATGGTGCTGGTCACCCTCAGAAGTGCCAATGTTTTGCCTGCCTGGTGAATAGACAGCCGCCAATCGACGAAGCCTTGCTGCCCTCGGCGCTGGCAGGCTCAGAGGGCGGCTCCGCGCGCGGCGGCCCGTTCCACAGCGCCTCTGTCTGACTCCCCTGGTCGCGCCGCTGCCGCTGGCTCTGCCCCTGGCTCTGCTGCGCCTACTGCCGCTCCTCCGGCCGCCGGCGAGACGCGCGGCAGCAGGTCCGACCAGCTGAAGGGGATGAGCCCAGGCGGATCCTGCCGGCAATCGGATTCACGATGAAATCAAGATCCCACTTCATCAACAGAAAAATTTAGCGCTGCAACATGATGCCGCTTTGACAAATGCCACATACGTTCAATGACAGGCTGCTTCTCCATGACCGCCAGGTGCCCCGCCCAATGTAAACCCGTTTCTTTCGCCTTCTTCCCAAAGCATGTGTGGTCACCTTCAGGCCGCGGGCCAACGGGTCGAGCTTCGCGCGCGGCAGCGTCCAGATCTTGGGCGCGCCACTCATGCGCTGCGACACGACCAGCCGCCGCGGCGCCTCGCACAGCCATGCCTGCGGCGATGCCACCTCCATCTGCAGGCTGGCGGGAAGCCCATCCCACGCCTCGACATCTTCTGCCTGAGAAACACAATGCACAGACAGATAAGATGTACAGAAGTGTTATCAGATGTGGCAACGCCACCTCCATCTGCAGGCTGGCCGGCCACTCCTCACATGCCCTCACCTCCTCACATGCCCTCACCTTCCTCCTGTGCAGGCCTGGACCACGACGGAATTTGAGTAAAGGACATGAACGGGCACTGCAAGCCCACCCCGGTTCCTGGAGTACAAGCATCCATGCAGCTGCAGGTTTTGGGCAGCTCAACGCCGCACCGGCAGGCAGTCGACCACGTTCACGCAGCCCAGCAGCGCGCTCGTTGGGTACACCGCCGGGAAGATGGGCAGTTTGCCGTCCGCGGCGTGCACCTCGGTGTAGAAGGCCTCTAGCTCCTGCGTGCGGCGAGGACGCTATAAGCTTTACGACTTGCATGCGATCGGCAGATGTGCATGTGGACATGCATGTGCATGTACATGTCATAGAATGATGCCTGCACCTTGCAAGTAGGCTGCGCATGCAGGCCAGCAACTGGCAGAGTGATTGAATGACACAAGGTCTCTGCGCCCCAAAGGCATGCCGTGCATGCGGGCACATGGTGTACTGCAGCAGGGGCTCTGTTGCTGTTGACAGGGCTGTGCAAACCAGTGCAAACCAACGGTGCACATGCACCTCTGGGTGTCAACAGAGTAGAGCTCATCAGACAGAACGTGCGCTCAGATACGCAGCATGATGCGCACCCCACCCGGATGTCCGCATCGGTGGGCTTCTGGCTGGTCGCGTGAATCCACAACCGGCCGCGATGCTGCGTCGGCCAGCTGCGGCCCTCGATGCGCTTGATGCCATACACTAGCAGGCTGGCCCACGGCTGCTTACTCAAAAGCATGCAGATGTCAGCATTCGTTGAGGAATAGCTGCCTTAGCTATCTCAGAATGCGAGGCATGATCGACAGGCATGTATGCACCGACGACCATGTCATCGGGAAGCAAAAGCTACAGCTTGCCTGGTGCATCGAGAGGACAGCGTAAGGGTCACTGTCTGCTTGTGTGCCAACAGCACCAGGGCCGCGATATGGCAGAACTGGCGCCTTCGGCTTGCGCAGCGACATCGTCAGAGGGCCTCAGTCGCAGCGTGTAGGTCACTGTTCGAAAGTTCTCTCGTCCAAGCCTTCTTCGAGGTATTGCGTGCAGGTGCTGGGATGGTGGACACGGCGGCCACCACTCGAACGCCAGTCACCGCTGTCGCTGGTGGCTGGCTCACTAGCTCGTCGAAAGTGACCGAAATAAACGATGCTGCAAGACTCGCGGATCATGTACAGTGGCGACTGTGAGGCTGCATGCATGTGCATGCGGCGCCAGCTTGCTGCAGCAAGATGGCGATGAGCTTCAAAACGGAACAGCGATGTCAGAACCGCCGCTGGTTGCTGCTTATTGCCTGAGCAACTGAGTTGCAGTAGCAGTCGCGCTGGATGGGTTTCCGAATCTCGAGCGTTCCAGCACCCACTCAATATCGAAAATTCAAAGATACAGGCAGCAGGCCAGCCGGTGGTGATTGGAGCAGCTTTGAGTATCGTGCAAGACTGAAAGTAGGCGCGTGCGTTGAAACTGGATGCACCTGGTGATTTGCAACATGCACTGCACAACAAACCCGACTTTGGGTTGTGTGAAATCTAGCGTCCCTGCGATCTCGGTCGAATCGCAAGCAGATAAAGCCGCCATCACTTTTGGAGTTGAAGGTCTGTACGCATCATATCACCCGAAATCATCAACAGACGGCGTGTGGTTGATCTTGTGTTCAGTTGCAGCGAGCTCGACAGTCCAGGACAGTCCAGTCGAACACACAAACTTCTTGGATTTTTGCACACTCGTAACTGGGAGTCATGCAGGCGCTGGGTCAGACCGCCTTTGTCGGCAGCGCAGTGCCGCTCTGCAAGCCCAAATGCACAGCTCGCAGCCGCGGCATGGTCGCTGTGCGGGCGGTGGCAGCACCAGCAAAGCTGGACACCCGCAAATCCGAGCAGGTGCGCGCTTCAAAGCTTGACGCGTGAACGTCACGAAATGTTCCTGGAGCTTGTGAATGTCTACAGCGTGGAGTGTACTGTTCTGCCAGCCTGCACACAGATCCACAATCTGACATGCCAGCTGCTTGTGAAATCGTTAACTCATTGACGAAAGAGCATCAACACACCGGACGAGATTAGCAGGCAGTGCTTGCATTGCCACGTCCCGAGCTCGGGCTCCTGCTGAAACATGGATGGACGCACCAATGCGCCAACTTCTGTGCGACGGCGTGACTCCTGACATCACAGCACATGCTCTGCAGATTTTTAAGGAGGCACAGGACCTGCTGCCCGGCGGCGTGAACTCGCCGGTGCGCGCGTTCCGCTCAGTCGGCGGCTCGCCCATCATCTTCGAGAGCGTGAAGGTGCGCCGCTATTTCATGGCATGCGCGTGTGTTTGCTGCTGCAGCTGTGTCACTGCTGGGTGCCTGCACCGAGTTTACTGTGGCTGTCCCCTTCCTTGTCCGTTGGTGGCTGCAATGTAAATGTTCTTGTCTGATGCTGCAGCACTAGAGCCGCTGACATGCCGTACGACGTGATTGCCTCGATGCCGGACGGGCGAGCTCACACAACTGCAATGAACCGCTACCAACTTGCTCCCGCAGGGGCCGTACTGCTTTGACGTGGACGGCAACAAGTACATTGACTACATCGGCAGCTGGGGCCCCGCGATCGTGGGCGCCGCCAACGACGAAGTCAACGAGGTGCTCAAGGCGCAGATCGACAAGGGCACCTCCTTCGGCGCGCCCTGCGAGCTGGAGGTGCGGCGCCATGGAAGAAACTGAAAGCTCACGACTGCCTTTCTTGAGTATCACCGAAGTTTCGTCCAGGGCACCGCCTTCGGCGCACCCTGCAAGCTGGAGGTGCGGCCGGCGCTCGGGAAACATATCAAAAGAATGTATCCCGGGAGCATGGGCATGATGACGGCCTGTTGCCTGTGCCTGGCATCTCTGTGCAGGCTACAGCTTGCGCAGCACCACCTGGAAATGGATATGACCAGAGTCATTGGGATAAAAAAACGGGATTGGCGAAGCTGCTAATGGCGGCGTCCGCGCACGACCATCTAGCAAAGGGACGCCCGCAGAAGGAGATCGGCGGATCCGTTCATCAACCGCAAGTTGCGCTGGGTGGCTCAATCTTGTTTCAATCGCAGAACGAGATGGCAAAGGCGGTGATTGACCGCGTGCCGTGCGTGGAGATGGTGCGCTTTGTCAACAGCGGCACAGAGGCGTGCCTCTCGGTGCTGCGCCTCATGCGGGCCTTCACCGGCCGCGAGAAGGTGGGCGACACATGCAGCACTGCCGTGTCACACCGCAGCGTTGCAATCGTGCTCACGATCAATGCAACGATGCTGCATGCCCTGTTTGTGCGAATGGTTGCCATTCCTGATTCGCCCTCAGTCCTTACACACGCCCCTGTACTGTGCGGGTTCCGGCAGGACGCTGCACATGCGTGTCAGTCACGAGCACTGAGTGTACGCTCGTACTTCTGCTGCAGCTCATCAAGTTCTCGGGGTGCTACCACGGGCACGCGGACTCCTTCCTGGTGCAGGCGGGCAGCGGCGTGCTCACGCTCGGCCTGCCCGACTCCCCCGGCGTTCCCAAGTCGTCCACCGGTGAGCTTGCATCAAGAAGCAAAGACGACACCGGCCACATGGACCACTGCCACGTGAAGACGCCGCGGCAGCGCAGAGTCGCGGCCGCTGTCCGCAACACTGCCTGCTGCACAAGTGGGGAATTGAGGGGAAGACGGGATTGGATCTCGGCACGAGCAGCGAGGTCAGAGCTTGCTGTGGTGCAGCTTTGCAGAGGACAGGAGCGCACCCCAACCTGCCGCCTGCCCTGCCGCTCCTGCGCTGACGGTGTCTGCACTCCCGTGCCGCGCAGCCACGACGCTGTGCGCAAAGTACAACGACCTGGACAGCGTGCGCGAGATCTTCAAGCAGAACAAGGGCGAGATTGCGGGCGTCATCTTGGAGCCTGTCGTAGGCAACTCGGGTTTCATCGCACCCACCCAGGAGTTCCTGGAGGTGAGATTATAAAGTAGCTTTGGACTCCCGCACATTCGCAACATCATCCTGGAGCATATCGCCTCAGCACTCCGGCTTCATTGCGCCCACTCAGGAGTTCTTGGAGGTGGGGCCTTCAGCAGTGTACGAGGAGAACTCAGCGGCTTCTGATTCTCCGGCCACGGGCGTGTTCTGAAGACCCGACATTCTGTCGGCCTGCATCGTTCATCATTGCAACATCTGCAGCTCATGCTTGAACACGCACGTGCGTGCTGCAGGGCCTGCGGGACATCACGAAGGAGGACGGCGCGCTGCTCTGCTTCGACGAGGTCATGACCGGCTTCCGCATCGCCAAGGGCTGCGCACAGGTGAGCGCGCTTGCCACCCTGCAGACATTGGAATGCAGCGCCTGCTCGGTGCAGGACTCTGAATGACGTCTCCGCTGCCACATCAGGTGCCCTGCTGCTGCCCAAAAATGCTTCTTTCGCCTACGCGGAAGCGCTTCCTGCTGTCAAAAGTGCACCATGTGCTTGCTGGCACCCAATCACAGCGACGATGGCGCACGTCAGTTCTGCCCCACATATGCGGGGGTGTGCCCATCCACACCAGCACCCTGCTACACATTGGCAGCACTTTCGCATCATGCATATTGTCATCGCGCAGGAGCACTTTGGCGTGACGCCGGACCTGACCACCCTGGGCAAGATCATTGGCGGTGGCCTGCCGGTCGGCGCCTACGGCGGCCGCCGCGACATCATGGAGACTGTCGCCCCGGCCGGCCCCATGTATCAGGTGCAGAGATGGTGTCCTTGTCGATTGCAGCGCTGACCACTTATGGCAAGGAAGGATGGTGACGAGCAGCGCATACGGCAGGAGCTCCTGGCACAGGACGCCGGAGTGCACAGCAATGGGTCGGCGCACAGACATCGGCGGCAGCACTGCTGAGCACAGCGATGGAAGCTCAGCCATGGCAGCATTCGTGACCATGCGACATTGATGAGGATCTGGCAAGCACAGCAATGGCAGCACAGCCATAACAGCGCACATGTTCAGGCGCCAAGCGGGTGCTGCATCTGCCCAACAGGCGGGCACGCTGTCGGGCAACCCGCTGGCGATGACGGCGGGCCTCAAAACCCTGGAGATCCTGGGGCGCCCCGGCCAGTACGAGTACCTGGACAAGATCACGGGCCGCCTCATCAAGGGCATCCTGGATGCCGGCCGCGAGTACGGCCACGCTGTCGAGGGCGGCCACATCTCAGGTGAGCGTTTTGATGCCAGACCCTGGACTTTGGGAAAGGCTAACCGAGAACAGGCGCAGGGTATCTATGTCAGCAATCGAGCGCTGCTGCAAGGTGTGACCTGCACAATATGCATATGTAAGTTGGCAGCACGGTGAACATCTATCACCTTTCAGCCAGGCGCAGTCTGCTCACGCGCTCCGCTGTGTGGGGCGCACCCGCCAGCCATGCCAGGCGCTTTGTCTTTCCTGCGCTCCTATGTCCTGACCCTTCTATCTCCTGCTCCCCGCAGCCATGTTCGGCTTCTTCTTCGCGGAGGGCGGCCCGATCAACAGCTTCGAGGACGCGGCGGCGCGCGCCGACGGCAAGAAGTTTGCGCGGTGGCACCGCGGCATGCTGGAGCACGGCGTGTACCTGGCGCCCTCGCAGTACGAGGCCGGCTTCACCGGCCTGGCGCACACGGAGGAGGTGCGCCGCGCTGAATCCACAAGGTTTAGGATCGCACAAGTGCAGCACAAGTGCAGGGCATAAACCCAAGGTATTAGTTTTCCGCGCCAGCAGGGCTTGCCAGGCCAGGCGTATGTTAGAGAGGGCGGGCAGCATTGTGGCGGGCAACAAAGGCTGAATGCAGCCCAGTGTCAGCGTTGAGGCGTCCAAACAGCTGCTGACGCTCAGAAACGCTTCACACATGCACGGCGGCATCAGGACCCACGAACTGCAGCTATGATGCTGGCCATCTGCAAAGTCGCGCAGTCTGTCAGCAGGTCCACGGTGTGCAAAGCACTAGCGGGCTTGATCATCCTCCGCTGAAATTCACGCTCCTGCTTTGCAGGATATCGACAACACCATTGCGGCAGCGCGCGCAGTCATGAAGGAGCTCTGAAGCAGCACTGATGCTCAGTAGCAATGCGGCTGCAGCCGCGGCACCCTCGCAGGGCTGAAGAGCAAGCACATCGCAGGTCAGCACCTGGCGCAGTCCGCACGGGATGTGACCAGCGCGGCTCACACCCGCCGTCAGGGCGGCAGGCTGCGGTGCAGTCTACAGTCTGAACTGCCGGAATGTCCAGTAACGTCTGGCAAGAAACAGCAACCAGCTTGCCATCTGTCGTTGGATCTGCCGCCACGGGACATCATGACGCTCTTCTCTAGGTAGTGTGTGTTGCTGCATCGACATGTCAGGGTGACTGCGGCCCATGTTTGCAGCTAGATCATGGGAGCTTGGAAATGGCAATGAAAGTCTGAAGCCTTCTCTTCCCACTGCTCCACTGCACTGCAACACATGCTGAAGTGCTGAGGCGGACAAACAGGTCATCAGGATTGATGCTGGCACGTGTTCGGACCCGCTTGAATCAGCCGCAAGGGCCAGGAATAGTTGGATGCACTCTCGTTCTGCAGCTGAGTCATTGTGCACCCGGTTGAGCGCGGCTGCGCACGTTTATACGCTCACGACGCCTTGTTATATAGCAGCGTGCGCCAGCACAACGTCTGCTGCCGGTCGGCCAGATTTTCGCCCGATTTCAAGAGGCCTAGCAGCATCGCTTTGCCATTGGATCTGCGCCTTGACTCTTCGCCTGAACGCGAAATCAAGCGGACCGACCCTAGGTGCCGCAGTGCTGTCCGGCAACTTGCATGGCCCGGCGGCCGTCTGCAGGCAGACCGCAGCAGTGATCCTGGATAGCAGGCCATGGCTCCACCGTGACGGCTGGGCCTCTGAGGTGAGACGCCGCAGCGACTGCTCCCTCGGGCTGACTCACCAACACAGGCTCCGGCTGGATGTTGACAAGGTATATTGTACGTTGCTGGGCACGCAGGCTGTCGAGCGGCGACAGCTAGCCAGACAGCTTGTGCATGGCCCGCGTCGTGGCCTTCGAGGACCTGCCGCTGAAGGGCACAGCAGCCAGCATGCCAGCTGCTGATGTCTCCGCCGCGCGGCACGATGGCGTGCCCGCCACGGCGGCAAAGCCGCCGACACCATCGCCGGCGCAGCCACAGGATGCGGAGGGCCGCCAGCACCCGCGAAGCTCCGTTGAAGCCAGGCAGCTCTCAGCCGAGTTGGCGCCGCCAGGCGCCAGCCAGCTGCCCCCGCAGGCCAGCCCCGCAACAAGCGCAGTCGGCAACAACAAGCAGCGGGGGGACCGGGTGCCCACCGCCAGGGGAGGCTCGGCGGCGGAGCCGGCGGTGAGAGTGGCATCGCCTGCGGGGAAGGTGCCCCGCTCACAGCCGAAGGCGGCGGCGGCGGCGGCGGCGGACACTGCGGCTCTCAAGCCCTCCAAAGCAGCCAATGGCGAGCAGCCTGCCGTGGCGCGGGTGTCGCCGTTTGCGGGAGCGCCAGCGCTGCCAGACGAGCCGCCGTCGCCCAAACGCGGCACCTGGCCGGCGCCAACAGAGCGTCATTCCCTTTCACGGGCGAGGCTCGTTCATGATGCCTGGAACACTTCCGGCTGTCCACGGAAGCAGAGCCGTCAGGGCTGCACCCAGCCCTTCGCCAAGCATCCATCGTGATGCATGCCGGTGTCCTGGATGCTCAGCTGCAAGCCGTCAACCCGCATTGGCATGCCCTATGCTGCTACTTGCCGGCCTCCCCATCGTACATTGAAACCTCCCACGACTGCAGGTGTCAGCCGCGTCCACGTCATCGCTGGGGCCGGTGCCGCAGTCAGGCGTGCGTGACCTGGAAAAGTCTGGCCACTCGCTGCATGGGGAAAAGGCCGCCCGCCGCCAGGTGAGCTTTACTCTCGCACGCTCCTGTGATCCAGCGTTTACACAGTCACGCAAAAAGAGTTGTGATCCCGTTGACAACTCTCCGCACCTGAAGCAGGCCGAGATATGGCGCTGCAGCAGTGGTGCACCAATCGACACTCCTGAAACGACAACATGGGCGGCTCCGCTGGCCTGCTGCGCTGCGCTATTGCCTAAAGAACAGCAGACTCCAACGCATTTCAAAACAACGGTGCCGTCCATGCAGGCCGCCGCGGAGCTGCTGCTCTTCGCCAGGGTGGGCGTCCTTGAAGCGATGCCATATTGAACTCCAACCCTCTGAAACGCAGCCCCTATACTTTGGTCGTCTGCAGGCCACCATGGAGCTGCTGTTCTTCGCGAGCGTGGGCGACCCGGAGCGCTGCCGAGTCATCTGCGAGACGTGGGACATCAGCGTCGCGGACCACGCCTGCTGCGACTACGACCGCCGCACGCCGCTGTGAGTTCCACGTGCCGAACAGATATGCATTTGGTGGTACGTGAACAGGCGGCAGAGCGTGAAAGGAATTACGCCTGCTGCGACTACGACTGCCCCACGCCGCTATGAGTCCGCACTCCAAAAAGTATTCTGATGGTTCCAAGCAGGCGGCGGAGCGTGAGAAAGTCATGGGCTGGCAGCTGAGCGAGTGCGGCAGTCGTGAGCTGTCTCGCGCGACATCAAGCGCGGTTGGGGAAAGTGCCGTGATGCTATGAAGTCGTACTGCTGCCGGCCACACAACCACGGAAGCAAATCCGCCAGGCCCTGACGCCGTGTCATCTGGTGTGCCGCAGGCATCTGGCGGCCTGTCATCGATGGCGTGATGACAACTCCCTGCTGTGCTGCAGGCACCTGGTGGCAGCGGAGCGCTTGCTATGCGGTGGTGCAGTGGCGCTTGCATGAGGCTCGAGATTGCGATGACTCATCTCTCAAAATAACCAACCGTGGACATTCGCAGGCATCTGGCGGCGGCGGAGGGCTGCTACGCGGTGGTGCAATGGCTGCTGCACGAGGCGCATGCAAAGCCCAACCCCATCGACCGCTTTGGGCGCACGCCGCTGGAGGACGCGGTGCGTGTTCCTTTGCTGAGAAAACAGTGTGATCTGACAAAATGATAAACCGAACAACTCCTTACTGCAAACAAAGCATTGCAAACGAAAAGGGATCAACTGTCTGCCACCGCAAAAGTCGCCTGGCGGCAGATCAAGGATGTGGCCCCACCAGACGCGGACCCCTGGCACAGGACTCCTCAGCTCGTCGTCCCACAGGATGCAAAGTGAAAGAGGGCACATGGGGGCGTCTGCAGGTGCGGGGCGACCATGGGGAGGTGGTGAACCTGCTGGTGTCGGCGGGCGGCAAGGTGCGCGCCACCAGCGGCGCCCTCATCGACCTGCAGACCACGCAGCTGTCCCGGTGCGGCGCTGCACCCATGCTCATGCCGGGCGCCTTTTTCTTCCTTGGCTGATTGTTGTTCTGGCCGATGGAGCCAGTCCTTCAATGCAAGGCGTGGCTGCCGGACAGGGAGATCGCTGAAGTTGCTAACTTTAGGTTTCTGCACATGAATCCAGTTGAAATGAACCCACCCAGATGCAAGCAGCTGCGCGGGCGTCCTGAAGACGCTGTATGGGAGCTGCTGTCAGATTGATATATCTCGTGATCACAGTCGATTGAGTTCGCGAGTGTTTACCCCGCTGTAGGTATGCGGGCAGCCTGGAGACATCTTATGACAACGAGGAGCTGATGCCGGACTGGGAAATTGACCCCGCGACGTTGGAGATTGGCGCAAAGGTTGGCCAGGGCGAGTTTGGTGCCGTGCACAAGGTGCTGCAACATCGACGTTATTGTGTTATCTGTGCTCATGCCGCTAATTTTTCGGCGCAAATGTCGACGTGGGAGTTTGGCGCCGTGCACAAGGGCCGCCTGCAACCAATAACCTTCCTTCCCCTTGCGTACAATGGGGCGGTCGGCCAGGGCGGGTGCGCCGCCGTGCACAGATAGCTTGATATTGTAGCGCTGGCTTGGCCATATCTGCGTGCGCCGCGATTTGGGCGCCATGCACATGGTGCTGGCATTGCCACGGCGCCCGCTGCTTCTCTGTGCTGCAGCGCCTGCAGCTGCAAGGCGAGCTTGATGTACTATGCTGCAGAACGGCATGCCGGCGGCGACGAGAACCATGTGGGCCCGTGTGCATTTCCGGACGATCTTTGGGAAACGGCAGGCCAAGCTGTGGACCATGATGCTCCCATGCCTTCCTCCAGTCCTGGTCTGGTGGACAGGCTTGTGTGCATGACACAGGCGAGGTGGCACGGCGCAACGGTTGCGGTCAAGATCCTGCGGCAGGCGGACGAGGCGGGCCTCGGCGATTTTCGCACAGAGCTGAATGTGCTGCAGAAGGTGCGGCGCTGCCGTGACCCCAAGCCGCATCTCACACGAGAGCCACACTCGTGCTCCCTGCTTGATGCGACAGCTGCTGCGGCAGCAAGGCCTCAGCCACGTGGACCGCACGGCTTGGACGCTGCAAACCCGCATCAGCGGCTTGCCGGCTCCTGTCCCCCGAGGTTCTGAGCCCACGCATTCCTGTCAACGGTGGAGCCTTAACCCTGAAAATCTATCTGCTGAACATACCGTTTAAATTTTGATCTGAAACTCTGTTGCTTGCAGGTGCACCACCCCCATGCGGTGCGCTTCTTCGGCGGCTGCACCAAGCGCCAGCCCTACATGATCGTCACGGAGTACCTTCCCGGCGGCTCCCTGGCGGACCTGTTCCGCCGCTCGGAGCACTACTTCCCCTCGATGCGGCGCGCGGTCGCGATGGCACTGGACTGCGCCAAGGGCTGCGCGTTTCTCCACTGCCACAAGTGAGCCTTGTCTCTTGCACCTCACTTGCTCGTCCTTGCCTCGTCTCCATGCTCCAGTGACATCACAGTGCTCCTCTAGCCTCCTGTCGCTCGAACGACTCGGGATTATGCATGGTGGGGATTCTCCAAACCGTATCAATGCCAATGTTCAATGCCAAAGACTGCTTGTTTTCCGCCCCGAAGCAAGCGTGTCATCGTGCACCGACCTGAAGGCCGCCAACTCAACGCTGCGCGGCGTTTCGATATCGACTGCTTAATGGCACTGCCGAAGTTTTCGGGATGAAACACGGCGTTCTTCATTGCAGCAAGCACATTATCGTGCACCGGGACCTGAAGCCCGCCAACCTGATGCTGGGCGGCATCCCGCACGACACGGGCACGCGGGAGATGGCAGCAAAAGAAGGCGTCATCAAGATCGCGGACTTCGGGCTGTCGAGGTCGCTGGCCATCATGCAGCACCGCCGCCCCGTCGGCGATTCCATGCTTGGCGCCAGCAGAACGGTAAGGTTTTTTGTCTGTTCTAGTGGAGGCTCCAAAGTCTGTGTGGTCATTGAGATTGTCGATTTCGGGCCCCGCGGCTGCTGGCCATCATACCGCACGCCAGCCGGAAGGTGTGTCTTTGTACCCGTGTGTCTGTATCCGAAATAGATTGCGTGTGGCAGTCAACGCGCGGACGTAGATCCGTTGCTGAATCGCTGGTGACCTCATTGGCTCCTTAGCCACCAAGGCTGGGGCAGCCCACGTGACAGAGCCGGCTCGGTTCGGTTGCACGGCGCGTGTCATCGTCATCTTCTGGGCTCGCTCAATTGTGGTGACGGGCTGCTGTAAGTAACCTGATAGAACTATCTCCACTGTGTGCAGGGTGGCGACGAGGCGGCGCGGATGCTGGGCCGCGCCTCGATTGCCCCGGTGCGCCCTGCAGATGTTCACTGCGTGAAGTTCCCCGCAGCATCTGAGTGTCTGCTGCTGCACCACCCTGCAGCGTGTCATGGTGACTTCCGTGGAGAGGCCGCGTTGTCAAGCCCATCTGCATGTGTGCTGCCGTGCCAGAGCTTTTGGTGCAGGAGTAGCTGACCGGCAGCTGCGCCTGACAGTCTCTGCCGCAGAGAAATCTACTGTGTCATGATTCAAAGCCCCTGGATCCCTGAACCCCCAGATCCGCAGGCTGCACTGTCCCACCCACATCGCTGAACCCGCCGGGCCCTGCCAAACTTGCAGGATCAGTCGGAGGGCCGGAACAGCGGCGGCGGCGGCGGCAGCAGCGCCAGCCGCAGCCTGCGCGCGAGCATGAAGCGCGCGGCGTCCCGGCGCTACGACATGACCGGGGAGACGGGCTCCTACCGGTACATGGCGCCCGAGGTGTTCCGCCACGAGCCGTACAACAGCAAAGTGGTGCGCCCCCCAGCCCGAAAGGCTTCTGCCTGTCCCTTTTGGTTTCTGTGCCCCCTGCCTGTATTTGGGTGCGCAGCAGGCGAGAAGTCTCACGTGGCAACCACCCTGGGACATGCATAATGCCGCAAGCTGCTGGATATCAAGGGTTTCAGAGGAAGGAAAGTTGCTGATGATGGGTGTATTGCATGGTGCAGGATGTCTACGCCTACGCCATGATCTGTGAGCGGACTCTCCTTTCGATTGCTCGCCCAGTCACTTCGGCCTGTGCAAAAGAGCTGCCAAAGTGACGTCTAGCACCAAAAGCTTTTTGAGCATCCTCGTGCATCCTGGCCAGCCGCATGTGTCACACAGGCTGTGACGAGTCGCCCAAACTTCGCTGTAGGCTTCGAGCTCTTCAGCGGGCGCAAGCCCTTTGGGCAGATCCATCCCATCGAGGCGGCGCGGCGCGCCTCCATGGAGGACGCCCGCCCGAAGTGGGGCCAGGGCCACGCAAACAAGTGCGTGCAGCAGGGACGAAGCTGAATCTGTGGCAGCTGCATCGAAGAGTGATCGCCAAGGTCTCTCAAAGTGTCTGCGTACAACAGCCTGATCCAAATGCTCGTTTCAAGCCTGCCTGCTCGTTCCATGCCTGTCTGCGGCGCGGTGTCGGAGTGGGGGAATAAGCTCAGCTTCTGGTGATGTGGCAATCGCAGCATGTGCTGAATTTCTTTGCAATGACTGCAGGTTCGGGACGACGATTCCGGAGCCGCTGGTGAAGCTGGTGCAGGACTGCTGGTCGCCCAGCTTCGAGGACAGGCCAGAGGTGCGTGCCGAAAACTACAAACCCTGCCGCGGCCGTCGCCACGTCACTCCCGGTGTGCGTACCTGACACGACCAGCGGCGCCAGGCTCACGCCAGCGTGCAACGCGAAGGCGATGCACGAATTCGCGTTCAACGCCTCAAGTCTGTCCGCAACCCCCTACGCACATGAGCTAACATGTTAACACCTATGAAATGGCCCACACCCGCTGTCTTTGCTCATGAACAGTTTCCCGTCGTCATCAAACGGCTGGAGGCGGTGCTGAAGACGCTGCCGGACGAGAGGCTAAACCCTGCCAGCACGCCCACGCCGCACCCCTGCTGCACCATGCAGTGAGGCGACCGATGAGGTCTGCAGCAGTGGCGGCGGCGTGCCGCGCTGGAATCGTTGGCGGCAGGCTTGAAGAACTTTCGTTGATGGTGTGTGCCGCGTCCGGTACGCCACGGGGAGAGGGGAGGGCTGCCATCAAAGAAGTAGGAACCGGAGGTCCATGCCTCACCGTCTGGGTGCTCACTACGGCGACGAAGTTTGAAGTGTCTACGGTATATTCAGTTTTCAGCGGTGGCGCGGCAGCGAGAAACAGGCGCAGCGCACTGCGGATTTCGTACTTACCGGTTGAGGGGGATGGCGTACTCTTTGTCGCCAACTTAGCCCCGAATGTCAGATTTGCTCACTGCAAGAATGCATGCAGTCTGGGAAACGACTCCCGGCCTCTCAACGGCTCAACCAAGGGGGATGAAGATCTTCATCCCCCTTGGCTCAACCGAAGGTTCACTTGCATTCTGAGTAAACATCCAGGGCTTAGCACCCGAGGTTCCGGGACAAGTCGGACGGTCGGCGAGCTCGCGATGCCTTGACTGAGCATTTCCATCAGCTGCGTGCAGCAAGCTCGTTGATGCTGAAGAGGAGAGTGACGTCCGCATTCTTTGGTTCCGCATGTCCAGTGGCGTTGGGCTTAAACGCCGATCTAAAGGTTTCGGGACCCTCTTACCAGCAGCAACTGATCAGCGTCATAATTGATCCTGAAGCCTGCAGAAGAACGCCGCTGCGCCTGGCACATGGGTGCTGGCTGCACACGGCTTGCCGACGGACGATGAGCGCTTCAGCGGCGGCTGGAGAGCGCTTCAGCGGCGGTCTAGGCGAGCGATATGCCGATTAGCAGCGTGTCCGCTCGACAGCAGTTTGCCAGCAACTCATTGGCCGCACGCCTGCTCAGAGACGCGTCGATCAGCAGCACAGCAGGGCCAGCGACCCTTGCAAACCGGCCGGCTGGCAGGCAGGCACGCCGAGCCGAGGAAAACCCTATCGCGGAGGCTGCCCAAGCAGAGGCGTTCCTGCTGTCAGAAGCCACGGGAAGTGTTGTTGCCCTGCGCGGCAATCGCTTCGGCAGGCACCCAAATTGCAGCATCACCGGGGTGGTGGACGAGGTGAGCTACTGGCTGCTTGATGCGTCATGGTGCACCTCTAGCACCTCTTTCAAACCTGATCTACACGCCGGTGCTGGCTGGCCATCCGAGGCTTGCATGCAATGCTATAGCTGCAGCTCTACTCTGGATGGCGCCAGTGACATCATGCACAGGCCATGCGGTCACACTGCTGCGCAGACTCCTGCATTATGAGACGCCACATGATTCACAATTTACTGCAGCAACCTCGTCTGCCCGGCCCATGTGTGTTGCAGAATCTCCTTGCGTGTTTTATCTTACCGCGTGTACAAGACAACCAAACGCCGCTTGAACATCATTCGGCTCGCCTCTGATGCGCGCACCTGATGGAAGCAACCCACATGACTGCAACGGCAGGATACTTCTGGCACCATCGGCGACAGCGTTGCAGTGCGTTGGCGGTCGATCGCGATGGCGGACCTGGAGCAACCGCCAAGCACGCGGCCGGTAATCGCCGGCGCCAGCCTGCGGAGCGTGCGCACGGTGGACAATCTGCAGCGGCTGCTGGACGGCCGACCCGCTGGAAAATCGCCGGTGGGGCTGCTGCGGACGCAGACGCTGTCGCCATCGCCCTCGGAGGTGGGACATAGAAGCACTGTACTATGATCGCACTCGTTCGCGAAAGCCATCCTGCTGTAGCCTTGAGTTGTGCACCCCGGCAATGAAGAGCGCAGCACGGCAACGAAGTGCCTGCCACCAGTGGCGCACCTCACGACGATGTCTTCCATCACTTGCTCTCATCAACTGTTTTTCTGCCGCGCTGTGCAGCGGCGGCTGAACGGCAGCCGCGACGCTCTAAGCGAGTCGGGCGTGCCGGCAGAGGCGGACCAGGCGACGCCTGAGGGCGTGTCCAACGGAGTGCCCGTGTTCGTCATGCTGCCGCTGGACTCGGTGAGTCCTTGCAGCTGGGTCCTGCTGCAGAGCGTGCCCAACACGCATGGCGCGCAGGGATGTGACGACTGTCGAGGACAGCACATCTGGCAGACAATGCGGAACACAGCGGCAGGACTGTTGCAGACGATGCCTGCAGGCGCCCAAGTATAATTCTGCAATTGCGGCGCAGGTGACGTCGAGCGGCAACTTTCGCTACGCCAATTCGAAGTGGTTTGCACGGGCGCTGGCGTCGCTCGTGTGCACCGGCGTCCGCGGCGTCGCGATCGACGTCTGGGTGCGTACCCCGCCTGAAGCCCGTTACCAACCACTTTTGCTCTCAGCAGCTGATGAACGGGCGGTGCTGTTCTGCCGGTGTGCATGCATGCCCAGCTCCCGATGCAGGCGGTTTGTGCCATCAGCACATGCAGGGCGCCCATATCAGGCAGGGGCGGAGGAAAACTGCAGCAGAGCGAGGTGCATTTCTGCGCGGCTCCTCGTGCCGCCCTGCGGTGGAGCGCTGTCGAGTGGGCGCCGCGGAAATACGGTTTTGGGGTCTTCTGGGCGCTTTCCCATTCCAAACGAGCATCCACTGCTGCAGGTGATCAGAAACTTCTTGTGTACTCATCCTGCAGTGGGGCGCCGTGGAGCGTGCGCCGCAGGAATACGACTTTGGGGGCTACCGGGCGCTGTTCGAGGCGGTCAAGCGCGTGGGGCTCAGGGTGCAGGCGGTCATGAGCTTCCACGCGTGCGGCGGCAACGTGGGCGACTCCACTCAAGTGCCGCTGCCGCAGTGGGTGCTGCAGGTGGGTGACACCCATATTCGAATGGGAGGAGATTCCGGAGAGGAGATTCCGGTTCGGGGGTGCAAGTAGGAGACGACTGATGCGGCTGTTGGCCGAGGAGTCGCCGGGCAGTGGCTGCTCAAACATACTGCCAACCCGGCAGTTTCTGCGGTCCATGCCATTGCGCAACACGCAGAAGCTCACACACTGTGTGTGGGCCAGACCCGCGGGAGGCGCCGTTGACGACCCGCGCTGCCTCAGCTACTGGACCAACGACACAATCGTAGCTCGTGTGTGCCTGTGCTTGATGCAGTCGGACGTGGAGGACCCAGACCTGTCCTTCCGCGACCAGCCACCGTGGGCAGCGCCCACGGGCATCGTCATCTTTCCTCCGCCAGAACAGAACAGGAAGGACCACTGCCACTGATTTCAATCCACCTGTTGGCTGCAGTCGGAAGCAGAGGACCCGGACCTGTTCTTCAGGGACCGGCCGCGGCGGGAGGCGCCCGAGGGCAATGTGAACCGGGAGTATGTGTCACTGTTCTCGGACGAGGTGCCGTGCCTCGCGGGCCGCACGCCGCTGGCCTGCTATTCCGACTTCATGGTGCGTGCCCCCTACACCCTGAACCTCAGGAGCACAAGAACGACCTTCACTTGCTTGTATAAGCAGAAGGAGAACCTCTGCAGACAGACAGACTCGTTCACCTACAGAAATGACAGAAAACCAAGTTGTGTACTGATGGAGGTGCTTGGTGAGAAGTACTGATTTCCAGATGCTGAACCGCAGTCTGCCTTTGCGACGGAGTTTGAGAGCGACCTGGGCGCGTCAATTGAGGAGGTGGTGGTCGGCAGCGGCCCCTGCGGCGAGCTCCGCTACCCCTCCTACCTCGAGGGCAACGGCTGGCGCTTCCCCGGGGTGAGTAGCAGCAGCCACTTGCGTCTGAAGGACGTTGTGAACATTTTGCTCAGCATGCCTGCGCATGCCTTGTGTTGATCCACGGGTGCAGACGAGGTTTTCCATGTAGACGCTGATGTCGGCAAAGCAAACTAGGCAGGCTGCACCTGCACCAATTGTGCGCTCATTCCAGCACGGCAACCTGCTTGATGTGATTACAGGTGGGCGAGTTCCAGTGCTACGACCGTCGCGCGCTGGCGTCGCTGGCGGAAGCCGCCGCCGCCGCCGGCCACCCGGAGTGGGGCCACGCCGGACCTGCGGACGCAGGCAACTACAACAGCACGCCGGAGGTGGGTTGGAGCATGGCATGGGCAGTGTGCTGGATGTCCGCACCATTGGCAAATTTGTCTGAGGACGCCAGCGCCTGCAGCTCAGAAGATTCATGCTGCATGTTGATTTCCACTGCGGGAGGCGCCTTCATCCATGGGCCGGCTTCTTAGGTTACTCCACATGGGTTCCATATTGGTTTGGTACGATAGCGAAACACTCCTTTCATCCACACTCCAGCAGGCACCTTCTTTCAGTCGTGGGGCGGGTCGTAAGATTCTGACTATGGCGTCTTCTTTGTGCCCGCAGGAGTGATGCACTCCAGTGTCCATTACATGAACCGTAAACCTGCTGCTTTACAGGAAGCGCCGTTCTTCCGGTCGTGGGGCGGTTCCTGGGACTCGGACTATGGCAGATTTTTCATGGGCTGGTACTCCGGGGCGCTGCTGGCGCACGGGGAGCGGCTCATGGCCGCCGCCGCCTCCATCTTCAAGCGCGACTGGCCGGTGGGTCCCTTTCTGACGCAACAAAGATTGTGCTTCGGCTGCGGGAGCGGCTTTCAGCCGCCGCCGCCTCCACCTTGCAGCGCGACTGGCTGGGTCACCATTTGGGGTCCCAGCTGACAAGAAACACATGTGTCTTGTTGAGCTGCCGTGGCCCGAGCTGCGGTGGCCGCCGCCGCCTACATCTTCAAGCGCGGCTGGCCGGTGGGTGCTGCAATTACCGGTGCTCAGTGACAGTGCTGCGCGGGGCCAACACCTTGCAGTCCGCAAGGTGTTGCGCCGATCAGGCGGACGCGAATTCGCCGTGACTGACAGGGAAGAATCACATCATGACTCCAGCCAGCGGGCGTGGAAGGAACAACATGTACTCCTCAAGGATCGCGTTCTTCACATGCAGCAGGTGGAGCATCCGCCAGCAGGGCTGGACGGCGACAAGGCGGCGGGCCTGCCGGCTACGGGCAGCCGCAGCGGCAGCGACCCTCCCAGCATCTTACATACACATGATGTCTTCGAACACTCGCGTGAACCGATATTGTTGAACGCAGGTGGAGCAGCCGCCAGTGGGGCAGGGTCGCGAGAAGGCGGCGGGCCTGCTGGCGGCAGGCGGCGGCAGCAGCGACATGCTCAGCAACATGTCAACGGGGACGGTCGCCTCTGCTACGGGCTCCCCCGCCGACAGCAGCCTCGCGCAGCCTGGTGCGCCATTAGCCCGCCCGATCGAAAATGAGAGCGTTGACAAAGTCTCTGCCGCATGCTGGCGCGCCGACAGCAGCCTCGCGCAGCCAGGTGCATAAACAGTCTTCCAGGTTCATCGTGAAGATGTGGGTCGAGCCTCCTTTGGTGCACTGGTATCCTCATCACCAGGAAGCGTGGCGTGCTCTCACGATGTGCTGTCAAGCCTGCAGGTGTGCCTGCGCAGACACTGCGCACAGCGGCGGTGACCGCGCTCGACGACTGCCTCGCTCCTGGATGCGACTTGCGGCGTTGGCACTGACGAATGCGTCTTGATGACCGTGTCTTGACGGCTGCGCAGGCCTGCCGCGGCCGTTCAGCGCGCCGGTGGGCATGTGGCGGCAGAGCAGCGAGGGCGGGATGTCGGCCGCGAGCACGCCGCCGCAACCGGCGCCGCCCTCCTCCACTGCTACCATGGCCACCAGCCAGGTGCGGTGATGCTGATATATGTACATGATGACAACGACTACCCACACGATACCTGAAACCCCTGAAGTCTTGGCCCTCGCGCCGCCGCGGCCAGCGCTGCCACGGCCGGCGCCGCCCCCCTCCACTGCCACCATAGCAACCAGCCAGGTGCACGTCGTTTGGGTGTTGAACTTCAGAGTCTGAATCCTGAGTACGTATCCGGTGCGACCGGCGCTGCCCTCCTCCACTTCCACCATGGCCACCAGCCAGCAAGACGGCACTGACAAGTTGCTGATGGCTTGGTTCCGGTCTCATAGGGTTGTTAGCCCTGATGATCCTCGCGCTTTTGATGGTTTGCGAACTGCTGCAGGCTGTGCTTTGGCGAACATACATGTCCTTTGCGATGCCTCATGCTGTGTTCCTGCTGTGCAGGGAGGCCCCGTCAGCCCGTGGGGCTCGTCCGGCTCCGGCTCGCAGCTGAGCGAGGCGACGGACATGGCGATGTCGCAGCAGGTGATGGCTGATGTATATGCTAGTAACACAAGCACGTCTGACTCTCTGTGATTTCGCCAGCTGCGCCCACTCCCACTGCCGCTGCAAGACTGACGAGCAGCACAAGCAGGTTGTTGCCGTGCTGTGCAGCGCTTTCGTGCATATGCTCTGGACTTGATCGACGCACATGCGGCGTAGCACTTACCCTGCACCGGCTGTCGGCTTTTCATCATGTCGCAGCACCGGATGTCCTGTCCACGCAATTTGCACAATACCTTATTGCCGCTGTCGCAATGTCTGCAGGACGGCAGCGCCGAGGCGCAGCGGCAGCACGCGCAGAGCGCGCCGCCAGAGGCGCAGCAGCAGCCGGCCCAGCAGCAGCAGCAGCCGCCTCGTGGCGAGGGCGGCTCGCCCACGGCCTCAGCGGACGAGGAGGGAGCCGGTCCCCGCCAACAGGCGCAAGTGCATGTGCCCGGCCAGGTGCACGTGACGCTCAAGGTGCGTGCCCGGGCTGATGACGAACCTCCTGTACTGCACCCATGTTCCTCCTCTGAATTCGGGCAACAGGAGAGCGGCGGCGACGGGGCTGTTGCGAATGCTGTGCTGCGAATGCTGTGCTGTGTGAGGGCTGCTGCTCACGCCGGTTTTTGTCCTATCTTCTGGCACCTTCTTGACACTTGCCAATCCTGCAAACCGCTGTGCAAGTGCCGCGGAATTCAAGCCGCCCCGACTCTATGATTGGTTGTACCAGCCCCATCTTGCCAAGCTACCCTTTGTTTTACCCCTTCCTCTTGCTCTGCCCAGGTGGCGGGCCTGCACTGGTGGTGGCACACGCGCAGCCACGCGGCGGAGGCGACGGCAGGCTACTGGAACTGCGCGGGCTGCGACGGCTATGCGCCGCTGGTGGCAGCCTGCGCGCGGCATGGCCTGGCGTTAACGCTGACGTGCGTCGAGATGTGCGACGCACAGCACCCGCCCGCGGCACTTTGCGGCCCCGAGGGGCTGCTGCGACAGGTGGATTTTGGCATGTTAGCGGGAGACCTTTGGTGTTTTGAAGGCCTCTCTTTGACAACCTTGGCGATGGCAGGTTGGGAGGTGATTTGGCCGCCTGCATTGGGCTGCAGTGATATTGCTGAGGAGACATGCACCAACCCCGCCTTGAGATCGGCTCATGGCCTCTGCTTCCTGCGCCTCGGTGAGGGGTGCTGGCAGCGGCGGAGCGGGTGGTACTGGGCGGCAGAGTTTGATGCTAACCATACGCCTAATGCCAATAGCAATATCCTTGTGACAAAGGAGTTCAACTGCAACTCAGGTGCGGGAGCTGGCGGCGGGGGAGGGGGTGGTGCTGGGCGGGGAGAACGCGTTGCCCTGCTTCTCGCCCAACGGCGTTGATGCCGTCGCCCTAGAGCGCATCGTGTACAACACCCAGGTGCGCGCTTGCTCGTGGCACGACATTCAAATACCCTGCATGGCGCAGCATCACTTGAGGTTGCCATCACTGCTGCTGTGCCTGAAGCTGTTGGTATGCTTCGCATGGTCTCTGAGGCTGCCGCCAGCTGCCTGCACCATGCGCATCTGCACCGGTACGCCTGCAGCCAAGTGCTGATCCCGCTGCTGCCTTGCCCGCAGGCGTGGGCGCCGCCGCTGCAGGAGAACGCCCGCCGCAACTCCGCCTCGCGCGATGAGGCCACCGCGGCGTCGGCAGCGCTCAGCAGCCGCGACGAGCACCGCCTCAGCAGCAACGCCATGGACGCCGCGGCGGCCGCGGCGTCCACGGGGGCGGCGGCAGCGGGCGAGTCCGCGGCCGCAGCGGCGGACACCAACGGCCTGGGCAGCGCAAACAGCGGCCCAGGCGGCAGCGGCAGCGGCGGCCGCAGCGGCGGCCTGTTTGACGGCAGCGCCGCGGCCGGCGGCCATCAGGCGCCGGCGCAGGCGGTGTCGCTGGGGCTGGCCAGCCCGTGGCCGGGGCAGCCAGGCGTCATGCGGGCGCTGCCAATCATGCGTGCGTTCACGTTCCTCCGCCTCAGCCCGGAGATGACCAGCCCCGCTTACCAGGGCGCCTGGATGAGGTGGGTCCCCTTGTTGCTCTTTCGGCATGCTCCGTGAACCTCGGCACTGCCCTTGCCCCTTGCAGCATCTTGGATGTGGTGCGGTTGCTTGCGGTGACTTGCTGCCCGGGAAGCACCTTCGACACACCCGCTGGCCCTCTGGTCTTGCCACTTGCAGCATCTGGGAGAGTGCAGGCCGTTCTGCCACGGCCATGGCTGGACTGCAAGTGATGCAGAGTGCCCAGCATGCCGGTGTGCACAACCTGCTCCCGCTTCCAGGCCCAGTGCAAAGGTGCAGCCCAGTGCAAAGGTGCAGCACAGCAGGAAGCATTCGGGGCTCGTGTTAGAGCCGCACCCGGGGCTGCAAACGCAGACTCAGGAATGCAAACGCACACTCATACGAGCCTGAAGTGTTATATCCATGCAGGTTCGTGGCCGAAATGCAAACAATGGCAATCGGCCGGAGCCGATGCCAAAGCCGCACGTTCGACTGTACATTCGAAACACAAAGCATACTACCAGGTACTCAATCCGAGTCCCTTTCCCCACACAGGTTCATGGCGAAGATGCAGAACAACGGCAAGCGGCCGGAGCCAATGCCGGAGGCGCACCTGGGGCTGCGGCCGGTGGCGGCGCCGCGCGGCATCGTGACCGCCTCGGGCGCCAAGTGGGTGCCGCCGCCTGCGCCGCCGCCGCGTCGCAACTCCTCCTACGACAGCCTGTCTTGAGGGTTGGCTCATGACGTGGGAAAACACGCGCCTGCAGGAGAACATCATGGCACCTCCCTCTGGGAGATCACGGGGAGAACAATTTCCCACGCCCGGCGCGAGGCTAGCCGGCAGGAGAACCGTTCGGCTTCGAGACATCAGATGGCTGCCGAAACATCAGACACGGCTCCCAGCGCGTCCGGGGTCCCTGGTACAAAGCCGGCGCTGTTTTCTGGAAGAGCCGTCAAAGTTTGAACGACAGCACGCAGTGAGGAATGTTTGGCATGGCCTGCAACGGCGCCGGCACCCCAAGCACGAACAGGGGGCACAGCTTACCTGTTAATTTCTCTTTTGTACCTGAGATGCAGTCTTCGAGTGCAAGTTGACGGTTTGGCATGCAGCGTCGTCGTCTATCTAGGTCTGGTACCATGTGGCCACCAAACAACGATGAATTGCTGGGAGGGTAGCACCGTCATAACACCGTCGTGCTTTGACACTGAGCCGTGGGATTGCTGGGATTCTTTCTTGAGGTATCTGTGTTGTGCGCCAAGAGCGGGAAGTACTGGCTGGGTCGTTGTGTAGGTCACAGTAGGTTGCGGAAAGGCAGACATCTTTTGTGTGATTTGGAAGGTGAAGTTGACACTGCCTGTTCATGACACCTGTGTGGTGTGGTGCCGCATGAGCTGTCGCATGGGACTGGCTTGCTCCAGGCAAAACGCGGCGTATTACAGCACATCAGGAAAAACGCTCAATGCAAACCACGCGTAGGCATACACCTGTGGTCAGACACCCGAATCAAACCAGGCCAGCAATTGATTTAACGTTGCAGTTTCGACAGAGTCTAGATAAAGCAGAATGAATGTCAACCGCGACTGAATGATACAGTGGTGCATGTGGCAGCTCGTCAATGCTGGTGCATAGGAGCTGAGTCCGGCCCTAGGTTCGATTCTCTGACCACTCGCGCGCTCCAAAGGCAAGACGAAGTTCCTACTGTTCTGTGAGCACCGTCATCGCGGTAGATGGCGGCGACGGCGCGAGGCCCGCAGACCACTGATGTTGTCGATGCTGCTGTGCAGCTGCTGCTAGAAAGATTCTGCACCGGTTAAACAAGACTGTCAAGTTCTTTCGTCGTGCCGCACAGCGCCTGCATGTGGCTGCTTTGCTGTGGCGCTGCCGCTGGCCGGGAAGAGGGATGCCCGCCGTGTCAGTTGAGGAACTGCTCTTGCTCCGCCTCCTGCTCGGCGAACCACGCCTGCTGCTCGATCCAGCTCTCGGCCTCCTCCAGCTCCTCCAGCTCCTCCTGGCTGACGTTTGCCTGCGAGCCAGAAGACACGGCATGATGTTAGTTTCTGGTTTCAAGAGTCACTGCATGGTTGGCTGGACCATCCTCACTCGTCGCCCACGAGCTCCCCTGTGATCGAAAGATAAAGTCAGAGTCCAAAAACCTGCGGCGGACAGCTTGCCCCGCGGCCAAGCTGCGTCATCAAAATTTCGACAGCGCATCAGCAACCAACTTGCAATTTCGGAACCAACTTGCAATTTCGGAGCACCGCCCCCGATCTGAGGGTCAGGGCCGCAGCTGCGCTACGGGGCTGGATTCGGAGCAGACAAAGCTGAGTCAGGTGTTGTGACCGTCTGGGATGGATCGGGGCTGCGTGTGGACTTGCACAGCTAAACAGTCAGCATCGCGCTGGCCGGAGCCCCCGATTGACTTTAAAGGCCAGGGCATCTCTCGGTATGGTAGATCAGCTTGCTTTCAAGTCGTGTTTGCAGATTGGAGGACGCAGAGCCATCGTGGACGCTGGCCGGTGAGGTTAGATTCTTCTGCGCTTTTACGGAACAGCAACGGGCGAAGCAGGCACTGACCTCGACCTCCCAGTCGGTTTCCTGCAACTGGATGTTGCTGAATTTCAACATCGTCTGCTCTGTCAGGCTGGAGTTCGCGACGGGCGAGCTGCTGGGCGACGGGATGAACTCTGGGCAGTCCGGGTTCGGAAACATGTCTGTTGTGTCTGCTGACGCAAGCTGCGGAAATATAGGTTGTACGAGTCTTGCAAGAGTGCGTGTGTGGCAGAGGCAATTGACTGGATGCGCTGGGAACACAGGCTGTGAACTTGAGCTGTACCGAGATGTGAGCTCGCATCCCAGAAACCCTACGAGACTCTCTGTCCTCCGAGAGTTCAGAAGTCCCGAGCAGCGGTAGCTGCCAGTACAGGGGCATGTACGGCACGACTGATCTTGCTTCGCTAAAACGCAAGCGGCGTCTTTCTTCTGTCTTCCACAGTCCCGAATCAGAGCGCGCATCTACAGCGACTCTACAACGCCGCAGTGCATGCGCGGGGACCTTGGGGTGTTCATATGTGTCGATCTTCTTCAAGTTGTTTGCACGTAAGCGCAGCAGCGATCAACCAAGTGCGCAGCGCACAGCTGCGTTGATCCGATAATTGCTAGTCATTCAACCATGATCCAATCACACAAGCTCACAGATGAGCAGGCGACCGCAGCAGAACGGTGGGCCATCCTTTAGGTCTCCTTGACCGGATCACAAGCCGCCCACAATCGACGCTGTGCTGCTTCAAGCACGAACAGATTGAGCCTGCAGTCATGTTGCAGTATTGCTGCCAAGGCTACTCCTGTCTGCTGATGGCGCTTTCACGTGCATGTGTGAGCGCTCGCAAGCCTGCGCAATGCATGATGGACTGACTCGCTGACGGGAATCTAGGGCGGTCATCCGCACTTGCTGCGAGCAGTCAATCGCCCCACATCCCTCCTCGAGCGATGTTCGTGCGAAACTGTAGGGCCTCCTCAGACAAGCCACCAGTCTCCTCAGATGCCGCCGATGGCGGCACGGCTGCGGCGGCAGCAGCGGATCCCGACAAGGCAGCCGACCCCGACGGCGGCGCACCTTGGCCGCCTGCCAGCCACGCCGACGGCGGCGGCGGTGGCGGCGGCGAGAACGGCGGATCTGCTGACGGGCCCACGGGCGGGTCTGCCGACAGCAGCGTTGCCGGCGAGTCGGACGAC
>JAABUM010000607.1_pt1 | contig 60978 bp, 57 predicted proteins | sample 5559161 | NCBI WGS metagenome assembly JAABUM01 (sample SAMN10711868, study PRJNA513369) | rock metagenome | isolation source: Antarctica rocks | place: Antarctica: Victoria Land, Siegfried Peak nord
GAATATACTTACCGCTTCAACCGCCACAAGATGAAAGAAGGCATTTTTGAAAACCTTATGGTCAGAATGGTAGAAAAGCCACCACACACCTATAAAATGATTATCAACTAAACGCCTATTTCAATAAATTTATATAGAATAATTTATATGCTTCTTTTATCAATATAAATTCTGTATCTAAACTTTATGCTGATAAAAGAAGTATTGAATTTTGATGTTTTTTAGGTGATAAAAGAAGTATAAAAAATAAGCTGACAGAAATTTAAACAGGCTCGAAGTTTAAAATTTAGCTGCGGTATGAATGGTAAAAGGCAGGTAAATACGCTAACATAAGCACTGTTGATTCATTAAAAAGAATAACTTTTATATACAATAATAAACCTTGACAGCCATGTGGTTTAGCATGGCCTTAATTTTTTACCTTACTTAATATGAATTAAAATGAAAAAAAATTTACTTGTTTTTTTGACAATCCTAAGCTGCTCTCTTGGATATGCTCAAAACAGAAAAACCGTTAACGGTACCGTAAAAGATGCCCAAGGGCAATCCCTGCCGGGTGTTAGTATTATCGAAGTTAATGGAAAGAATGGCGTTTCCACCTCTCCGGATGGAACTTATGAGATTAAAGTAAGTGCTGATGCCACCTTGCGCTTTTCTTTTATCGGCTTTAAAACACAGGAAATACTTGTAGGCGACAAAACCACAATTAACGTTACTATGGCCGAAAATGGGCAAGCGTTAAAGGAAATAACAATCACTACAGCTTTGGGTATTAATAAAGCCGACAAAAACCTGGGTTATTCTGCCACAACAGTAAAAGGCGAAGATATTACCCGAACCAATACAGTTAATCCTATTACCGGTTTACAAGGTAAAGTTGCAGGTGTAAACATTAATGTGATGAGTGCTGCAGGTATTCAAACTTCGCCTTTTATCCAGATCAGGGGTGCAAAGGTTTTGGGTTCAAGCCCTGGCCAGGCCAACAATCAACCCATATTTGTAATAGATGGCAATGTGCTTCAAAACAATATTGTAAATGCAGATGACACGGATAGCGGTTCCCAATTAAAGAACTTAAATCCGGATGATTATGAATCTATTACGGTATTAAAAGGTGCAGCAGCCACTTCACTTTATGGTTCACGCGGGTTAAACGGTGCGATTGTGATCACCACAAAAAGAGGAAGATCCGGCCAGGGTTTGGGTATTGAATTCGGTTCAACTTATCAAACATCTAATATTTACAAAAGCCCGATGGCTTTTCAAAATGTTTACGGACAAGGAAGTGCATTAACCCGGGAAGGAAATTTTGCACCCGATGGTTCGCAGGCAAATACGGTAGGTAGCTGGGGGCCGGTAATGGATGGTAGTTTACACCCGGTAATTTATGATCATTCCAGAAAAGCACCTTATTCGCCGCAACCAGACAACTGGAAAATCTTTTATCAGAATGGGAATTATGTAAACAACAACTTGGCTTTAAGCGGTGCAAACGACAAGTTCAATTATCGTTTCTCTTACTCCAATAACTCAAGTGATGGAATATTACCAAACAATAGCTTGAAAAGAAATGCTTTTGCCATTAAAGTTGGCGGAGAATTAAACAAAGTATTTTCTACCGAAATCGGGATTAACTATGCAAATACGGTAACATCAAACTATTACAATCAGGGAAGATATGCTTACCAAGGCGGATCAAATTTAGCTTTCAACACTTATTATTTACCCCGGAACTTAAATTATAATGATTGGAAAGCCACTTACCGGAATGCTGACAACTCGATCAATAGCGCAGGTGTTTTTGGTAACTTAAACAGTGTAACCTCTGCATTTTCTGTTATTGATAAAAATCATTACAGCAACAGTGAAAATTCTTTCCTGGGTTATGCACAATTAAAGGCACAAGTGGCACCTTGGTTAGATTTCTCGGGACGGGCAAACGTTAACTTCCAGAAAGCTTTTCAGGAAACTGAAAACTATGGCAACGATAAGAATAATGCAGGTGGTTCTTATGCTTCCGGTGGTATTTATTCTACCGATTACACTTTGTTGTTTATGGCACATGCAGCTAAAAAAGTGTTGAACAACGATTTAAACATTGATTTCAGGATCATCAATGAAATCTACGGAAATGGCCTGGCAGAAAGATGGGGCGCAAGCACCAATGGTGGCCTGGCTGTGCCAAATCAGTTCTTTCTGGCAAATTCTTTTAATACGCTTACTAATAATTACTATTATAATTACAATATACCTCCATACAATGATTCACCCGGTGCACAAAAACCATCTATGCGCACTATTGGTTTAGGCGGAGATTTAACCTTGAATTATAAAGAATATTTAAACCTCGAAATAACCGGACGTAATGATTGGCTGTCTACTTTAACCTATCCAAGCAGTGTGCCTGGAGCTAATAATTACGCTGTATTTTATCCGTCGGTAAATGCTTCCTACTCCTTTTATGACCATTTAAAAACCTATATGCCAGCATGGTTATCAAGCGGAAGGCTAAGGGCTTCTTTAGCTTATGTGGGCAATGCAGGCGTTGCAGGCCCTTATGCCACCGGGATTGGTTATTCGCCGAGTACAATTATCAATCAGAACAATCAATCAGTAGGTACTGCTACCCAGGTTAATGCAGATGTTAAACAAAACCTAAATTTAAAGCCTCAAAAGCAGCGTTCGATAGAATTAGGCACCAATTTCGGATTGTTTAAAGAATTGGTAAATGTTGATTTTACCTATTATAAAACCAATACATTTAACCAGTTACTGTATGTACCGGGCGTAATTGAAACCGGTTACAGCAGAAATTTCCTGAATGCGGGCAATATTCAAAACCAAGGCATAGAACTCTTGGTCAATGTTACCCCGATCCGTACTAAAGACTGGAACCTGAACTTTGCTGTGAACATGGCGCATAATAAAAGTAAAATTATTGAATTCGGAAGCGGCATAAAAGAATGGGAACTAAGCGGAGGTTATGACGGGGCAAATGTTTACGCTTATGAAGGCGGTGCTTTTGGTGTGTTGACATCAGAAACAGGGGCATCTTCAAAAATTGACCCTAAAACAGGATTACCTATCATACAAGTTGGCAGCCGCCTAACCAACACTAATCCGGCGGTAAAATTTGATATGCAGGATTACAATCTGGTCAATCCGGATTATTCGGATGCACAAAAAAGGATCAATATAGGCAAGGTAGAACCTGATCTGGTTGGCGGGATCAGTACAACATTGCGCTACAAAAATTTTAGTCTTTTTACGCAGGTTGATGGCCGCTTCGGCGGTGATGTATATTCTGAAGCTTATGGTTATGCAACCGGACAAGGAACTACCTTAAACTCTTTGCAATTCCGCGACCAGGCACATGGAGGCGTAGCACGCATTGATTCTTACAACGGACAAGTACGATATGACGGCGTAATACCGAATGCTGTTTTTGACGCAGGCCAAACAAGCCCGCTTAAACCGGGTGTAAGTATTGCCGGTATGACCTTTAGGGATGCGTACAATCAAGGTTTAGTTGAGCCCTGGAAAGCTTCCCTTTATTACAATACTTTTTACGGTTACGGAACAAATCTTAATGCAAATGAATCAGTATCCAAGAACTCCTGGATCATGCTGCGCGAAATTAGCTTAGGTTATAGATTGCCAGCACCTTTAATCAATAAAATCGGTTTAAAAGGTGCCCGCTTAAGTGTATCGGCCCGTAATATTGCTTACTTATACAAAACCCTGAGCGGCGACCAAAACCCTGAATCCCTTCAAAGTAATGACCCTTTCAGGCCTTATATAACCGGCGGTGTCCCTTTCTACAGGAATTATTCTGTGAGTTTAAACATTTCCCTATAACAAAAACATTTAAAAAAATGAAAAAGACAAGTAAATATATAATTGGCCTGATGGCCTTAACCCTGCTAAGCCAATCTTGTAAAAAGGAATTGGTTGATATCAATACCAACCCTAAAACGTTAAGCAATGCCAATCCTGAGTTTTTGTTTACCGGTGCCACTGTAGATTTTAACCTGACTTCACGCAATAATACTTTCCAGAAATATGGTACGACCATGACTTATATGCAATATGTCGTTCCGGATGTTGCAGATGCATCTGCACTAACAGCCACATACTGGGACCCTACAAAAACTATCGGCCCAAATCCCAATTTCCCCTATTACACCGATTATTTTAACGGAACCGGAAGGGATATGCACCGCATTATTGATATGATCAATTCAATGCCGCAAGGACAAATGGCAACATATCAGGGATTAAAAGCAATATGTTCTATTGTAGATACTTACCAAGCCTGGAAAGTAGCAGACATTTATGGCGCGTTGCCTTACAATCAGGCTTTTAACAGTACACAGTATCCGTTGCCGGCTTATGATTTCGATTATAATTTATATAAAGTGTTTGATCAAAAGCTGAAAGATGCCGCTACTTTGCTAAAAAACAGCACAGCACAAATTGCCATTAGCAACCAAGACCTTTTTTATGGTGGTGATTATGGAAAATGGTCGTCTTTTGCCAATACGCTCCGTATCAAAATTGCACAGCGTTACGAAAAACGTGACCCTGCACAATTGACAAGCGTTTTGACAGATATTGCCAATAACTTTGCAGGGAATATCATTTCTTCCAATGATGGTTCTTTTGGATACAGCCAAACCCGCGATTGGAATAATAATGTAGACGATATCAATGTTATTCTTTTTACCTATGATGCCGCTTACCCTTTTGTGCAATTTTTAAAATCAACAAACGATCCAAGATTAGCTTTTATGGTGCGGCAAAATGATTTTGGCACAAACTATAAAAACTATGTAAGCGTAAAACAAAATGGCGATGCTACAACCCAGGCAGCTTTGTTGCAACCCGAAAATGATGTAACGGATCCTAATAACCGTTATTGGGGCAAACATGCTTTTCCTGCTTCAGCCAATACAAGTTATGGCTCTACCGGGAGCGACCGTTTTAAAACCTTTACCGTTACTGGTGGTTCCGGCACACAAACTTTAGGGTTTTTGTCTGCCATCCAAAGCCGTTTATTTGTTAAAAACGGTGGTTTTGGCGGTTTTGATGCCAGGTCTTCCAAAGATTTGATGCACGACGATGAATCTTATGTAGATGGCAGCACCATCAAAATGAGGACACCTTATTTAACTTATGCCGAAACTTGTTTTATGATGGCAGAAATTGCAGAAAAAGGCGGTAATGGTTTAGGTAAATCTGCGGCACAATGGTTTAATTTGGGTGTGCAAGCATCGTTTGACCAATATAAAACAATGGCTACTGCTGCAAACGTGCCCAATGCAACTATTGTAACCATCGGTAATTTTGCAACTACGCTTCCTTACAAAGGTTTGCCAAGTATCTACTCTCAGGCTTGGGTTAACTTTTTGACAGAGCCAGACGAAGCTTGGGCAATGTGGAAACGTACCGGCTATCCTCAGTTTGAAGATGTGCGCGCCGGACAACCAAACAGGATTGGCGACGGTTCAACCATTGCTTACTTAGAAAGTTTATGGGACGGCAGGCAAAACCTGTTGATCCCTCGCAGAAATTCTTTGGATCTGAGCACCGGTTCTAACCAAAACTCAGCAAATTACAGCGCTGCTATCAAGGCGATGATGACTAAAGATCCGGCTTACGGCACTACTGCCCAGGATACCAAAGGCAGGATTTGGTGGGACGCAAAGTAAAAAGTGTTTTATTAAACCGAAAAAAAGACAACATTAAAGCCAGCCTGAATTTTAGGCTGGCTTTAATGTTTTTTGCTGAATTTGAAAAGTTTATTTGCCGGCTAATTTGATAAAAACCAATCAATAACTATGGTTGGAAATAATCCAACTTCACCAAAAAATCCAATGCTTCTTTTAGCAAAAAAAATTAATGTTTGTATCTTGCACAATTAAAAAAATAAAGCAGCTTGATGATTTTTATGTGATAAAAGAAGCATCATTAAAACTATTGGAAATTGGAATAAATATCAAAAGTAAAATTTAAAAAACATTAAATAACTTTAGAAAATAATTTTTAAATTTATCAGATCAACTCCAATTTAAAACATGATTTATTCAAAATTATCCTTTTTGATATTTGTGTTTTGGATGCTTCTTTTATGGCATAAAAATTAGGTTTGATCAGTTCTGCCCGTTTGCAATCTTAACCAAAGCTTTTACAATATTACAATCAGTTTGCTCCGTTAAAAACTCTTCTTCATAACTGCCTGTTCTCATATCCTTAAAAACCATTTCACTTTTAAAAACGCCTTTTGCCGTAGTGTGAAATTCAGTTGCGCCCGTTAGTTGCATCAATTGTTTTAAATTATCCGGACGAATACCGGCACCTGGCATAATTACAATTCTGTCGTTGGCCTGTCTAATTAATTCAGAAATCAGTGATGCTCCTTTTAAGGCAGTATTTTCTAAACCGGAAGTCAGGATGCGTTCAAAACCCAATTCAATTAGATCTTCCAAAGCCTGAAAAGGGTCTTTACAACGATCAAACGCACGGTGAAAAGTGGTGCCCAGATTCCCGGCTGCCTGTTTTAATTCCCGGCACCGCTCTTTATCAACCTGGCCATCTTTTTTCAAAATACCAAAAACAACACCATCACAACCTAAATCCCGGCATTGTTCTATATCTGTTTTCATGATTTCTATTTCCAAATCAGAATAAAGAAAATCACCGCCGCGCGGCCGAATAATCGGATATAATTTAATCGTGAGGTATTTCCGAGCCAAAGCAATCTGCGCAAAAGAAGGCGTAGTTCCGCCTTCTTTCAAATTATCGCACAGCTCCACGCGGTATGCCCCACCATTTTGGGCTGCCAAAGCGGAGGTCAAAGAATTGGCACATATTTCCAACCGGATCATTTCTTCAAAACCTTAAAAAATGCTTTTTCCTTTGATCAGCAAATCCTGTCTTTCTGCATTGCAAACTGCAAAAGAAAAGCCTTTTTGGATGGCATAAGCACCATACTCACCTTTTTTATTAATGGCTAAAAACCCGACCTGCAATGTTTTTGCCAGGTCTGGTTTCTTTCTGATGATGCGGTTTACGGCTTCTTTGCAGGCGTCTTCCGGTTTGTAGCCCTGGCGCATTAATTCAACTACCAAAAAGCTTCCCACGTTCCGGATCACTTCTTCGCCTACACCGGTTGAGGTTGCGCCGCCAACTTCGTTATCTACAAAAAGTCCGGCGCCAATAATCGGACTATCGCCTACCCGGCCATGCAGTTTAAAAGCCATGCCGCTGGTGGTGCAAGCGCCCGAAATATTTCCGGCTGCATCCAAAGCCAGCATGCCAATAGTATCATGATTGTACTGGTTGCCCGGAAGTTTTTGAGGAGTGTACAATTTGTTTTCGATGTTGACTTCCGGTTTGTATTTGGATGTTTTGAGCCATTCTTTCCAGGCTTTTTCAGAATCTGCATTTAGCAAAATCTTTTTCTTGAAACCATTTTCCAACGCAAATTGCGTAGCCCCTTCGCCAACCAGTAAAACGTGCGGCGTTTTTTCCATCACCATACGCGCAACAGCAATCGGGTGATCAATATATTCCATCGCGGCCACGCCGCCGCAGTTTCCTTTTTCGTCCATGATACAGGCATCTAAAGTAACATGCCCATCGCGGTCGGGATAACCGGCCGCTCCAACGCTGTGGTTATTGGGATCGGCTTCCGGGATTTTTACACCCGCTTCCACGGCATCCAAAGCTTTGCCGCCGGCGGAAAGGATTTTCCAGGCTTCCTGATTGGCCGGAACCCCAAAATCCCAGGTGGAAATCACGATGGGAAAATTGGCAACAACATTCTTTTCGGAAGAAATCCCCGCAAAAACTTTAGGGCCTAACACGATCCCAGAAGCACCCAATGTGCCCGTTAACAAAAACTTACGACGGTTGAGCATAATTAGAATTTCATTTTAATACAAAAGCTTAAAAGAAGCTGGAAGATAGCATTTTTTGCAGAGGAAACTTACCTTTTAAGTTTTGTTTAACTGATTTTGAATGCTTCTTTTACCACCTAAATTTTATAGGCATAAAAGAAGCATCATGGATTTTTAGAGCTTTTTTACTTTGATATTTTTAAGCCATACCTTTTGCCCGTGGTGCTGAAACATCAAATGGCCGCTGGTGGATTTAGCAAAATTGGGGTTGTCTTTATACTTGCTGCTGCGGATCAACGCATTCATTTTTTCCGATCCTGCTTCGTATTCCACTACTTTTTTCCCGTTCAGCCATTGCTCTACATGCCCGTTATTTACTAAAAGCCTTCCCGTATTATAGGTTCCAACAGGCTTTAAATATTTATGCTGAGGGGCAATCAGATCGTACAGGGAACCTGCCGAGCGTTTAGGCTCTTTGTCGTTAAAATCTATATCGTCCAATAATTGCATTTCAAAATTATCCAGCCAATTAGGGCTATTTCCATTGCCGGATTCGTGGTTTGAATTTTCCTGTACATTATAAAAAACGCCGCTATTGCCCGCTTTGGATACTTTCCACTCAAACCTCAAATCAAAATTGGTATAAGTGTCTTTCGTTACGAGGTCAACATTGGGAACATCCGGCTGGGCGACTAAAGCACCCTGTTCCACTTTCCATGCCTGGGCAGGAAAACTGTCCATTTTGTAGCCCCGTAAATCTGCTGTTGATCTTCCGTCAAACAGGTAAACCCATTTACCGGCACTTTGGGCGTTGGCAATTTTGCTGAAACAAACCATGAGCACCAACAAAGAATAAATAATTTTTTTCATAAGATTATTATGTAATAGGAAACAAGGTAGAAATTAAAAACCAATAGTTGATTTTTTTGCCTGTTGATTTTGCAAAATAAACTCAACCTGATCCGTTATTTAAAAAGGCACCCAACTGGAAACCCTTTTTTGATTACAAGCTGTTTTAGGCGGTTTAAAACTATTCCCGTCTTGATATTAAAAATAGCTTGATATTTTTCATGCTTCTTTTATCACCCAAAAAACTTAAAATACACAGCTTTTTGTATCATTACAGCGTATAAACAAAATTTACAGGCATAAAAGAAGCATGATAAACCTTCTGTTATAATTGGGCCCACCACTATTATTTTAATTCATTATGAAAAAAGCACTTTTCTTTTTAACGGCTGCACTGTTATGGATGCTTCAATTTACTTTTGCCCAAAGTCCTCCCGGAGACAAAGTAGTTGGCGTGTGGCTTACTGCTGAAAAAGACGGCAAGATTGAAATTTATAAATCGGACAGTAAATACAACGGTAAAATTATTTGGGGGAAAAATCTTTATGAAGCGAACGGAAAGACGTTAGTGAAGGATAGTAAAAATCCTGACCCCAAATACAAAAACAGGCCTTTGTTAAATGCCGAAATATTGACTGGCTTTGTTTACGGTAATGAGGAATGGATAGACGGCAAAATTTATGACCCTAAAAGCGGTAAAACCTATAGTGCCGTGATGAAACTAAAAGGCAATACTTTGTACTTGCGCGGTTATGTCGGTATTTCAATGTTTGGCAGAACAACTATCTGGGAACGGGCAAAGTAAAATGAATTTAATTTTATGAGCCAGATAAAAGCATTTTTACAGTTTCTGTAGTTTATTTTAAAAAAAACAATTACTTCCCGATACAAAACTTACTATAGTTGTGTTACCATTGTAGTAAAGTGCCCGGACAAACTAACAATAATTTTGCTGTCTCAATTTAGCTATCTCAATTTAGACTGGTAACGAATTTTTACCACGCTATTAATGTAACTGTTTAAACCACGTCCTTGTATGGCCAATGCCTTCATTTGTTCAACAACAACAGCACCTGGTATCTTATAGGTGTACAAATAGGTTGCACCCGTATCAAATTTAACTGTTATGCTGTCGGCTTCTATTTCATAGGAAAAAACCGCAGAGTTACCGCCTAAATTTTTATATCTGATCATTTAACTGGATATTAATCTATTTTGACAACACCTTAACAAGCAACAGCCACTACGCCTCCTCCTTAAAATACACCTTGTAATAATTCATAGCCTTGTTTTCGTCGAAACCTTTTTCAATCAAATCTTTGTTACCATGAATGTAGATATGAAAGTTCTTATCCAGTTTTAAAACGCTTTTGTAAGTTCTGGCTTGCTTTTTTACGGCTGCACCGGAAATATCAAAACTATCCGGAATAGGTTTATAAAGAAGCATTTTCATTGACTTGCGGAATTACAAATTCCAAGGACGTAATTACAAATCCCGACCAGAAAAGAGTTTTTTTGGAGAAGATGATTGTTGTTTATTGATGTAAAGGATTAAAAATCCCAAGCTCTTAGGACAGGGATTGCAAATCCCGACCAGAAGATAAACGAGTTGGTCGATTTGGGATTCGAGAGAAAGTGTATCTGCATTTATCAGTTTTTGTTCGAGAATTTGATCTACTAATTTTGTAACTGCTTCTTTCGTTACTTCATTAGGAACAGCAATTTAGAAATCATTTAAAATATTATAACCTATCAGAAATAATAGCTTTGTTTATTTAAATTGCATTTATGTTTTCAATGCCTACAATCCCAACTGATAGTTTATACAAATTCCTTTTTGTTGGAGGAATAGTGCTAATGATTGCTTCACTTTTCTTTGTTTTTCAAAATTATAATACGGAAAGGAGTATTACAAATTATAGAGATAGTACGTTAAACGTTCTAACTTATCGCTTAAATGAAAGTATTAATGATCATAAAAAAATAAAAAAACTTTTTGATCAATATAATTCTAAAAAACCAGATACAACCTTAGTTAATGAAGTTGATAATGTTTCTAAGCCTGACACCATCCTAACGAATTCCGTTTCTCGCTTGGTCTCAAAATATAATTCGAACAAAATATCATTACAGGAATTTAATAAAATTGCTAAGTCAGAGGCAAAGAAAAATCCTATCAGGAGAAAAAAGTTATTTGAAAAAAAATATGGTAGTTATAATATTGCTGTAAAAAATTTAAAAGGTCTTATTGACACTTTAGATAATAACACCAATAAATTAGATGTTATGATTACAAAAAGAGGTTTTTTTATTGATAGTATTACTAATGAGCTTTACCGTCATCAAAACAAATATTCAAATGAAGAACAAAAGTTGCATTCAGCTAATATTTTTTTATTAATTATGACCGCTTCCGGTTTAGTAATGACAATTTTCGGTTTAATACTTTGGAGAAACAAAATTCAAATACCACAAGATAGATTATTGGATATTCAAGTTGAACTTGCAGAAATTGAATTAAGATCAAAACAACCACAACTGAAACCTGAATCACCACCAGAATAGTAAAAGGTTTGAATTATTAAAATAAACTGTTGATAATGATATTTTTTCAAACTTAGACACTACCGAAATTGATAGGGATTGCTTTAACATTTTATTTCTGCTCGCTGATCGTTTCAGCTTTGTTCAACACACTTTTAACTTCCAGTATTACGCCAATCGGATCAGCAGGCGATTTGCCGCTATGGATTACCAGATCATTTTTACCAAAAGGATTGATTTGAAAAGCATCTTTGTACCAGGTAAATTTTAAAAAATCTGTAATTAAAGATTTTAAATGTTCCTCGTCGCCTTTATTGTTTATCTTCTCTAAAAAACCGGTAAAGTTTGTTTTGAACAATTCAATATCTGCACGGTTAACTTTTTCCCTCAGGTATGCTTTGTTGATGGCTTGTTTAGGCGTAATTAGTTTGAGGTGCATGAATAGTGTAAAGGCCTGAGAAACGAAATTATCATGCTAAAAACAGCACGCTCACAATATTATAAAAATTATTGTCAATAGAAAATAAGTGTTGCTGGCTTTTTAAGTACAAAAACCTTCTTAAATAAGAATAGGATTAAATTTACAATGCTTCTTTTATGCCTGTAAATTTTTGTTTTTATAATTGATGATAGCAAAAAAAGCATTCAAAAATTTAGGTAATAAAAGAAGCATCACAATAAACTGAATACATTTCAAGTACTACTTCATTCTATACACTATGCTTTACACATTTTTTGGTGTATTTTCGTAAAGCAACAATTTATCATTTATGTATTTTGATGATTATAAAGATTTTCCTGACGCTACTTTAAATCCAAAACTACTTTGGGAATACCGGCTTTCGGAATTTGATTATCAGGATATGCGCAATGTTGTGGTACAAAGGGTAATTGAGCGCGGCTGGCCCAGCGACTGGTATTTTATATTGAACTATTACGGAATTGACAGTGTAAAAGAAGCTATTAAAAATATAGCTTACCTAAATGACAAAGACCTGAATTTTGTTAGCCATCAATTCGATATTCCATTAGCCGCAATGAAATGCTACGAAAAGAAACAGTTAGTGAACCAACACTGGAACTCTTAAAAACCTTGATGAACGACGAACTTCTGAAAGATTTTTTTTTGGTAGGAGGAACTGCGCTATCTTTACAAATTGGACACCGGATTAGTATTGATTTGGATTTTTTTAACCAATCAGCTTTTGATGAAAATTTCCTGATTGCTGAATTGGAAAGCAAATACAAATTCCGATTAGATTACCAGTCAAAAAATACACTTAAAGGTGAAATTGAAAATATAAAAGTCGATTTTATCACGCATAATTATCCTTTGTCAAAACCCTTAATCCAGGAAGAAGGAGTGCGTATGGCATCACCTGAAGATATTGCAACAATGAAATTAAATGCCATAGCTGGAAATGGCAGCAGGCTTAAAGATTTTTCCGATTAGATTACCAGTCAAAAAATACACTTAAAGGTGAAATTGAAAATATAAAAGTCGATTTTATCACGCATAATTATCCTTTGTCAAAACCCTTAATCCAGGAAGAAGGAGTGCGTATGGCATCACCTGAAGATATTGCAACAATGAAATTAAATGCCATAGCTGGAAATGGCAGCAGGCTTAAAGATTTTATTGATATAGCTTATCTTTCTTCTACAATTACTCTTTCTCAGATGGTAAATGCCTTTGAACAAAAATATGCTTCTAGAAATCCATCAATAGTACTCAAGGCTCTTGAATATCATCAAGATATTAATTTTAAAGAAGTTATTGAGATGGTTGACAACAAATACCAATGGAAATATATTGAAAAACGGTTATTTCAAATGACGAAATTTCCTAAAAGGTTGTTTTCTGAAATGTAAAATACCTGACAATAACTAAGAGAACTTCGCTTCCCGATACAAAACCTGCTAAAAATATTCTCCGGTAAATCATCCGTAGTAACTAAACAACCAAAGAATACTGCTTGATACCAAAAAACTCTTCCTGCTTTGCTGCCAATTCAACCCGTATATCATAATCATCCTGAATGCCCATCCAAAACTTAACAGAATTGCCAAAGAAATGACTTAATCGAATTGCCGTATCAGCAGTAATACGCCGGCGGCCTTTCAATATTTGTGATACCCTGGTTTGCGGAATGCCTGTTGCTTTAGCTAAACGATAGGCAGAAACCTCAAGCGGTTTTAAAAATTCTTCTAAAAGTATTTCTCCGGGCGGTATGTTTGGTAGTTTTTCCATCGATAATTGTTTTAATGATAATCCACAATTTCAACATCAGTAGCATGATCATCAACCCACTTAAAAATAATACGCCACTGGTTATTAATCCGAATACTGTAATAATCTTTAAGCCTGTTTAAAATTTGTTCAGTCTATTTTATATACTTCTTTTATCACCTAAAAAATGGTAAGCGTCTGATTTTTAATTGATGCATACACCAATTTTTATAGGGTAAAAGAAGCATTGGTATTTTTTGTTGTATAAACTTAAACAAGCTCTTACTTCCCGATACAAAACTTACTAAAAATATTTTCCAGCAAATCATCCGTAGTAACGGCACCGGTAATTTCGCCGAGATAATACAAAGCCTGTTTGATATCCATCGCCAAAAAATCAGAAGTAACCGGGTTTTCTATACCGTATAAAACACGTTCTAAAGCATCATTGGTTTTTTGCAAGGCTTCGAGATGGCGGATATTGGTGATCACGGTTTCTTCTCCCGTCAATCTGGTTTGGATTGCGGTATCATAAATCAGTTGTTTCAGTTCGTCAATATGCTGCTTTTCTTTTGCAGAGATTTCCAGGTATTTCACGGCTTCCGGCAAAGAAAACCCAATGCTTCTTTTACCGGCTAAATCTATTTTATTGGCTATGGCCAGTACCGGCATTCCCGGCCGCTGCAGGTTGGCTACGTCTTGTTTTAGTTCTGCTGCGGATAGTTCGTTCACATCAAAAACATAAATCAGCAAAGCTGATGTACTTATTTTATCCATTGTTTTTTGTACGCCGATGGCTTCAATAGCATCGGTTGCTTCGCGGATTCCGGCCGTATCGATCAAACGGAAATTAACACCGTTGATGTTTAAAATTTCTTCAATTGTATCGCGCGTTGTTCCGGGAATTTCGCTGATGATGGCGCGGTCTTCATTCAGCAAAGCATTTAATAAAGTAGATTTCCCGGCATTTGGCCTTCCGGCAATTACCGTATTTACACCTTGTTTGATCACGTTTCCTAACTCGAAAGAACGGATCAATTCAAAAACAACTTTGTTAATTTCCAGGATCAGGCTTTTTAACTGACCGCGGTTGGCAAACTCTACATCTTCTTCCCCAAAATCCAGTTCCAGTTCAATCAGCGAGGCAAAATTGATGAGTTGTTCGCGCAAAACCTGCAACTGGTTGCTAAAACCGCCGCGCAATTGCTGCATCGCAATTTGGTGCGAAGCTTTGGAATCGGAAGCAATCAGATCGGCAACGGCTTCTGCCTGAGAAAGATCCAATTGTCCGTTTAAAAAAGCGCGCAAAGTAAATTCGCCGGGTTTTGCGGCGCGTGCACCTTTTGCCAGCAATAATTTGATGATGGATTGCACAATGTACGGTGAACCATGGCAGGAAATTTCCACCACATTCTCTTTAGTGTAAGATTTTGGGGCGATAAACAAAGCAACCACTACTTCATCCAAAACAACTTCTCCATCCACAATTGACCCAAAATGAAGTGTGTGCGAAGCTTGCTTCAACAAGTTTTTGCCCTTAAAAACAGCATCGGCAATTTGAATGGCTTGCGGACCGGAAAGCCGAATCACCGCAATTGCGCCCACGCCGTTGGCGGTGGACAAGGCCACAATGGTATCTTCTGTTTGGTTTTGTGTTGAAAATTGCAGGTTGTTCATGACAACGCAAAGTTCGGGAAATGATTTGGTTTACGAATTTGACAATCAGCTAAGATTACAAAACCCGGGCAAACGTAGCTTTGGAACCAGATTTTATACCGATAAAAACAGTATGCAAGACTATATCAACAGCATTAAAAGCACGATAGAACCGCTTCGGCAGCAAATCATCAACCATAAGGTTTATTCGGCCATTAGCAGTCCGGATGAATTAAAAATTTTCATGCAATATCATGTTTATGCTGTTTGGGATTTTATGTCGTTGCTGAAATCCTTGCAAAATCAATTGACTTGCACTTCTGTCCCCTGGTTTCCAAGCGGTGATGCCGACAGTCGTTATTTAATCAATGAGATTGTGGTTGGCGAAGAATCTGACGTGGACAGCAACGGCAACCGAACCAGTCATTTTGAATTGTATTTAAAAGCGATGGAACAAATTGGTTGTGATACCGAATCGATGAATGGTTTTGTGGAAACGCTTAAAATTACAGGGAACTTTCCCGAAGCTTATGCTGCTGCCGATACTCCTTTTATGGCACAAAAGTTTGTGGACTTTACTTTCGATGTCATTGGCAGTAACAAAGCTTATTTGCAGGCGGCGATTTTTACTTTCGGAAGGGAAGATTTGATCCCGGGAATGTTCCTGTCCATGGTGAATGATTTGAACCGGAATTTCCCGGAAAGTATTTCGCAGATTAAATATTATCTGGAACGCCACATTGAAGTGGACGGCGACCACCACAGTCATTTAGCTTTGCAGATGACGGCTAATTTGTGTGGGGATAACGGGCAGTGCTGGCAGGAGGCCGAAGAAGCCGTGGTACAATCTTTAAAAATGCGGATTGCTTTGTGGGATGGTGTTTGTGAGGAAATTATGGCGAAGAAAAGCGTGGTTTTTGGCTAAAGCCAATGCATTGGGCTTTATCAGTCCACGGCCTAAAGGCCGTGGCAAATCAGCTACCTTATTCTACAACGTACTTTAACGAATCTGAAAATGTTATTTATTCAATTGCCACGGCCTTTAGGCCGTGGGTAAAGGGTAATATACATCGGGCTTTAGCCAAAAAATCTACTGATTTTGGATAAGCCTATTTGTTACCTTTCATCTCCCGCATCATCTCTCCATAATCCAAACCTTTACTGGCGGCATTTAAAGTTGCAGCAATCCGTTTGGCACGCGTAGCTTCTGTTTTAGCTTCGTTGATCCACTTAAAATAATAATGCTGGTGCGATTTAGGCAATTGGTTAAAGTTGTGCAAAGCTTCCGGTTCATCTGCAAAACATTCTGTCAGATCATCGGGCATTTCTATTTTAAAATCTAAGTCGATTTCTAATTGTATTTTCACCATCGCGCCTTTGCGTTTGCCCAAAGCTTTTTGCAATGCTGCTTTTACCGGCAAAATAAAATCGCCTTCGCCCATGGGCACTAATGCTATTCCGCTGATCGTTGTTCCGTCTAAAAAACCTTTTACCCGGAAACTCAATTTGTTGTTTGGTTTGATTTCACAAGCCACAACTGCGGGAATAGGCAGGTAAGTCCAGCCGGTTTTTTCGCCTTTTTCTGCAAATTGAAGTAAGGTTCCTGTTAATTCAACCATAAACAATCCTTAAAATTAAAATACTCTTTCCTTTTACAATGCTTCTTTTAGCACCTGATTTTATACAAAGAGCTATTCTTTAACCTATTATTAAAATTATTATATAAACATCAGAAAAAAATTGTAATTTTTAACACGAAGAGATCAAACTAAATCAACTCAAAAGATGAAAAAAACGATACTTAATTTATTGCTGCTTTTAGCGGTTTTTAGCGCAAAAGCACAGGACGCCATTAATTACCAGATGCCGCCAAAAGCCATGGCCGATCTACTCCTGGCCAAACCAACACCAAGCGTTAGCGTGGACAGCAAGGCCGAATGGATGCTATTGATTGACCGAAATTCTTACCCTTCTGTAGAAGAACTGGCACGGCCGGAACTGCGTATTGCCGGGCTTCGTATCGACCCAAACAATTTTGCACCGAGCCGTCAGCTCTTTGTGGCCAATAATTTCACGCTTAAAAACATTAAAACCAACCAGACTTTCCCGGTTACCGGTTTGCCCTCTCCGTTATTGGCAGGAATCCCAAGCTGGAGCCCGGACGAGAAAAAGATCGTTTTTACACAAACTAATGCCAACAGTGTGAATTTGTACGAGATTGATGTGGCTATGCATAAAGCATTAAAGCTCAACAAAAAACCATTAAATGTGGTTTTAGGGAGCGGACTTACGTGGGAAGACAACAACACAGTGGTTTACCGCGTAACGGTTAAACCCGCAAGCATTGCACCAACCAAACCATTGATGCCAAAAGGGCCAACCATTCAGCAAGACTTAGGAAAAGCTGCACCGAGCGCTACTTTTGAAGATTTGATCAAGTCGCCGTATGATGAGCAATTGTTTGAGTTTTATGCAACCGCGCAATTGGTGCAAAATAAAAACGGCATAGAAACTGCTATTGGCAAACCGGCAATTTATACCACGGTTGCCATATCACCCGATAAAAAATATTTTTTAGAACGCACGCTGCGTAAACCTTTTTCTTATCTGGTTACGGCTACCGGCTTCCCTTCAACCGTTAGTATTACAAATTTGAGCGGAAAAAACATCAAGGTTTTGGCAGAACTGCCTTCCAGGGAAGGTACGCCTTCCGGTTATGACAACACACAAAATGTGCCGAGGGATTTCGACTGGCGCGACGATGAACCGGCAACCATTACTTGGGCACAACCTTTAGATAGCGGTTTGATCAAAAAGAAAGTTGATTTCCATGATGCGGTTTATGCGCTGAACGCCCCTTTTACAAACTCAGCAAAAGAACTGTTTAAAACGCAACTGCGCTACCGCGGGACGACTTGGGGAAACAATACGGTGGCATTGGTGCAGGAAGGTTTACGATCCAAACAAACAGAAAAACTAAGCCGGTACAACAGCAGTACCGGAACCTTGGAAAAACTATTGGAGCGCAACCAAACAGATGCTTACAGTAATCCCGGCGAACCTATTACCGAAAAAAACAAGTTTGGCCGCGAGGTAATCCAAACTACAGACAACGGAACTAAAATTTTGATGAACAACATTGCAGGTTCTTCGGCCAAAGGCGATTTACCTTTTTTGGCCAAGCTTGATTTGTCCACCAAGCAAAACGAAATCATCTGGCGCAGCGCAGAAGGAACGTATGAATTTGTTTCGGATGTGATTGATCCGGAGAAACTTATTGTGATCACCAGAAAAGAATCGCAAAAAGAAGTACCTAATTATCACCTGAAAAACCTGACGGCAAAAATAGCAGATAAAGCGATCACTAATTTCAGCAATCCTTATCCGCAAATGGTTGGGGTCAGTCGCCAAAAAATCAGGTATAAAAGAAGCGATGGTGTTGACTTGACCGGCGATTTGTACCTGCCTGCGGGTTATGATAAAGCCAAGGACGGGCCATTGCCGGTACTGATCTGGGCTTATCCGCGTGAATTTAATTCGGCTGCCGATGCGGCACAAGTACGTGGTTCTGCCAATCGTTTTACTACGATTGGCGGCGGAAGCCCTGTGTTTTTTGTGACCAACGGTTATGCAGTTTTGGATAATGCCGAAATGCCAATCGTGGCAAAAGACGGCAAAAAACCAAACGATACTTTTGTAGAGCAATTGCAGTTGAATGCCGAAGCAGCGATCAATAAATTAGCAGAAATGGGTGTAGGCGACCGCAACCGTGTAGCAGTTGGCGGACATAGTTACGGTGCTTTTATGACGGCTAACTTATTAGCCCATACTAATTTGTTTAAAGCTGGATTAGCAGAAAGTGGTGCCTACAACCGCACACTAACACCTTTTGGTTTCCAAAACGAAGACCGCACTTACTGGGACGATCCGAAGTTGTATTATGACATGAGTCCGTTTAGTTTTGCTGATAAAATCAAAACGCCGATCCTGCTGATTCATGGCGATGCCGATGATAATCCGGGCACTTTCCCCATCAACAGCGAGCGCTTATTCGCCGCAATTAAAGGTTTAGGCGGAACCGTTCGGTTTGTGTATTTGCCTTATGAAGCGCATGGCTACCGCGGCCGTGAAAACCTGCTGCACAAACTTTGGGAGCAGAACCAATGGCTGGACAAATATGTAAAAAATGCAAAACCAAGTGCTCCCGAAACGCTAAAACCCAATCTCGGCAGCAAATAAATTTCATTAAAAAAGGTTAATAAAAGAAGCATTGTTAATAACGGGATGCTTCTTTTATCAACCTTTTTTATGTTTTCAAACTTTCCCTTAAAATTTATCTGTGTTTACTTCAATCCAGTTATTGTCCGGGTCTTGAAAGTAGATTTGTTTTACGCCGTCCGGCCGTAATTCCGGCGATTTGCTGTCGCCTTTCCAGTTGCCATATTTTATGTTTAGTTTATCCAAATGCGCCGCAAAATCCTCTATCACCGGAACGTTAAAAGCCAGGTGGATGTTGATATCACGTTTAATAATTTCTTTTGCGCCTTTTACAATGTGCAGTTGCGTATGCGGCCCGATGCGCAGCCAAACGTGCCGGCCATCATGGAAAGGTTCCGGGATTTCTTTTAACAGCATCACATTTTTATAGAAATCGCTGCTCTTTTGCAAATCAACAACATAAACAGTAATGTGATCTACCGTTGGGCTAACTTGCGCCAATGCAGCATTTTTCCACATAAATAAACAGGCAAAAAGTAAAAAACCGGAACTTAAAATTCTTTTTTTCATTAGGTAAGTATTGGTTTTTAAAGATAGCGGGAAAATCATCATCAATCAAAATCCATTTTAGTCAGATCAAAACCTTCGCCCCAACGTTCTTCAATTCCTAATCCAAACAGCGCGAAATCATATTTTGCCGGATCTTTCGGATCAAATTCGCGTAGTTTTTCTGTCAGCTCCAAAGCCGTTTGCCAGTCGGTTTGCTTTCTGTTGATGAGTTTTAGTTTTCTTGCGATGCGATCAACGTGCAAATCACAGGGGCAAATCAAATCAGCAGGTTTTATTTTTTGCCACAACCCGAAATCAACACCGCAATTATCTTTCCGAACCATCCAGCGCAAAAACATATTCAGCCGTTTGCAGGTAGATTTTTGCTGCGGAGAAGAAACGTGTTTAATTGTTCTTCTTGGGAAATCCGGCAACGAAAAAAAGTAACTTCTAAAATGGTTGAGCATTGTTTCAGCGGTACTGTTTTTACCGGTGTAAAATGCGTCTTCCAATGATTCATACTGCTGATAATGCTGTTTAAAGAAAGCTATAAAATACAGCAGATCGGTATCGTTAAAAGTGCGATGTTTAAAACCCAGCAAAGCTTTTAAATCCGTTTCCTGGTGTTTTTGGATGAAATCGAAAGGCGAACCATCCATCCGTTCTATCAGTTCCCGGCATTTATTAATGATTGTTTTCCGTTGCCCCCAAGCCAGAATTGCGGCAAAAAACCCCATAATTTCGATGTCTTGTTTTTTGCTGAACTGGTGCGGGATAACGATTGGATCGTTTTCAATAAAGCTGGGCTGGTTGTATTGTGCTACTTTGGCATCGAGGAAGAGTTGGAGGTTATTGAGCATTACAAGGAATATTCTTTAAATTTTAAATTAGGATTAAATACTTTTTTAAAAAGCGCGAATTTGATTATATTGAAAATCCAAATATCCATAAATGGCAAAACAAGAAATTGACACAGTAAGAGAACTAATATATTTTTCATATGCAAATTTAGCTATGGCTCATTCTGCTGTTGTTAAAAAGCAAGAAAAGTATGGCGCATTAAATTTTATGATCAGAGCCAAATTATTCAAAGGACTTAAAGAAGGAACAATGAATATGAAGACAATTTTTGATGATGAAAAAATAAAACTTCAAACCGGACAAATTTGCAATTATTGTGGTGCGATAGATAGGTTAGCTCTTGATCATATTTTTCCTCAAAAATTTGGAGGACAAGACAATGCAGAAAATTTAATTTTTGCTTGTAGGACTTGTAACAGCTCAAAAGGAAAAAAAGATTTAATGGAATGGATGAATCTTCGTGGACAGTTTTTGCCATTGATGATTATAAGACGTTATTTAAAACTAACTTTCACTTATTGTTTAAGCAATGATCTTCTTAACAAAAAAATTGAAGATTTAACTTACTTGGAATTACCGTTTAAAATTAAATTATTACCAATCTCTTTTCCTAATCCTTCAGAACTTTCATTAAATATTAGAGAAAGAATAATTTAATGAAATAGATACAAAATTCTTGAAATACGCTCACCTAAAAAATTACAAGACATGAAAACCAAGTGTAAAAAAGTTAAAGAATTTGACACCGTCAAAACTTTCAGAGCTATCAAAGAAAAAATATCTACGGAAATGGCCGATATGGATTTTGAACAGATCAAACAATATTTAAAAACTGGTAGTGAGCAGTTTCAGGAGCAATTGAAAACACTTGACTCTGATTGATGTGGTTAACATAAATTTTAGTCGATAAAAGAAGCATTCCTTCTAACTCAAAACCCTTTTCAAATCCTCCAGCAAATCTTCCACATCTTCCACACCAACACTTAAACGCAATAAATTATCAGTAACACCAACTTTATCACGATCTGCTTTCGGGATGGAAGCGTGCGTCATCGTTACCGGATGATTGACCAAAGATTCTACACCACCCAACGATTCAGCCAAAGTAAAAACTTTAAAAGAAGAAGCTACACGGAAAGTTTCTTCCAGCGATGCTTCTTTTATGGTGAAAGAAATCATGCCGCCAAAATCGCGCATTTGTTTTTTGGCGATTTCGTGGTTTGGATGATCCGGAAAACCAGGCCAGTAAACTTTGTCCACTTTGGGATGATCTTTCAGGAAAGCTGCAACCTGTCGTCCGTTTTCGCAATGCGCTTTCATACGCAAATGCAAGGTTTTTATTCCGCGAAGCACTAAAAAACTATCTTGCGGACCTGGCGTTGCGCCGGTTGCATTGTAGATGAAAAACAAATCTTTGTACAACTTTTCATCATTTACAATCAAGGCACCCATTACCACATCCGAGTGGCCGCCCAGATATTTGGTAACCGAATGCATTACGATATCGGCGCCCAGATCAAGCGGTGTTTGCAGATAAGGTGAAGCGAAAGTATTATCAACCGCTAAAAGAAGCTTATTTTCTTTTGATATTTTAGCTACGGCTTTAATATCAACAATTTGCATAGTTGGGTTGGTTGGCGTTTCTACCCAAATCAACTTGGTGTTTTCATTGATATATTGCTTGATATTCTCCGGGTCAGCAAAATCAATAAAATGAAATTTAATGCCATAAGGCGCATACAATTTGGTAAACATGCGGTAAGAACCGCCGTACAAATCATTGCCGGTAATCACTTCATCTCCAGGGCGAAGGAGTTTCATTACCGCATCGGTTGCACCCATACCGCTTGAAAAAGCCAATCCGAATTGGCCATTTTCCAGCGCAGCCAAACAATCTTCCAAAGCCTTACGGGTTGGGTTGGTGCCGCGCGAATACTCGTAACCTTTGTTATCGCCCGGCGATTTTTGCCAATAGGTAGAAGTTTGGTATATAGGTGTCATCACGGCACCGGTTGTCGGATCAGGTTCCTGACCTGCGTGTATGGCTTTTGTAGCGAATTTCATTTGTTTTTTGTTTGAAGCCTCACCCCAACCCCTCTCCAAAAGAGAGGGGCTTTATGATTTAGCTGTGCAGTTAATTGATAAATTTATGCCTGTAAAAGAAGTATAGGGCAAGGGCAAAAGCCTCACCCAAGCCCCTCTCTTTTGGAGAGGGGCTTTAAAAACTTGTCCGTATACTAATTGATGATCTTTACCTATAAAAGAAATATCACCTTAAATAAAGCCAACACTAATTTTTTGCCTGTAAAAGAAGCATTTTGTTAATCCGGACATTCAAAGTCCTCCCTTTTGGGGAGGATTTAGGTGGAGCTTAATATGCCCGTGCAAATAATACTCTTTGAGTAGAAGGTTTTCCGGTAAGGATACATTTGCCTTCTTCCTGCGGATTATCTAATGGAATACAACGGATAGTTGCTTTGGTTTCTTCTTTAATGCGCTGTTCAGTTTCGCTGGTGCCGTCCCAGTGTGCCGACAGGAAGCCGCCTTTTTCATCCAGCAAACGTTTAAACTCTTCATAAGTATCAACCAAAGTAATGTTTTCGTCGCGGAATTTTAAAGCTTTCTGATAGATGTTCTGCTGGATTTCCTCCAACAGGTTTTCAATCCGTGCAGCCAACCCTTCCTGCAGAACTGTTTCTTTGGTTTTGGTATCGCGGCGGGCCAGTTCTACCGTTCCGTTTTTCATATCCCGGCTGCCAATGGCTACACGCAACGGAACACCTTTTAATTCGTATTCGGCAAATTTAAAACCTGGGCGTTGCGTATCGCGATTATCAAATTTTATACTGATATTTTTTGAGCGAAGTTCTTTTGTCAGTTCTTTTACAAAAGCGGAAATATTCTGCAATTCTTCCTCGTGCTTATAAATCGGTACAACAACAACCTGTATCGGAGCTAATTTCGGTGGCAAAACCAATCCTGCATCATCCGAATGCGCCATTACCAGCGCGCCCATCAAACGGGTAGAAACGCCCCAGGAAGTCGCCCAAACATAATCCAGTTTGTTTTCTCTGTCTGAAAATTTCACGTCAAATGCTTTGGCAAAATTCTGTCCTAAAAAGTGCGAAGTACCGGCTTGCAAAGCTTTTCCGTCCTGCATCAAAGCTTCAATACAATACGTATCCAAAGCACCTGCAAAACGTTCATTGGCTGTTTTTTTACCTTTTATAACCGGCAAGGCCAGCCAGTTTTCAGCAAAATCAGCATAAACATCCAGCATTTGTTCCGTTTCTGCAATGGCTTCTTCGGCAGTTGCATGTGCGGTATGGCCTTCCTGCCATAAAAATTCTGTAGTGCGTAAAAACAGGCGAGTACGCATTTCCCACCGCACTACGTTTGCCCATTGGTTGATCAGCAGCGGCAAATCTCGGTAAGATTGGATCCAGCCACGGTAAGTGTTCCAGATGATGGTTTCTGAGGTTGGCCGCACGATCAATTCTTCTTCTAATTTTGCGTCTTCATCTACAATAATGTTTCCTTCTGCATCGTTTTTAAGACGGTAATGTGTTACAACAGCACATTCTTTAGCGAAGCCTTCTACATGGCTGGCTTCTTTGGAAAAAAAAGATTTCGGAATAAATAAAGGAAAATAAGCATTGCTATGGCCGGTGTCTTTAAACATCTGATCCAGTGCAGCCTGCATTTTTTCCCAGATTGAATAACCATAGGGTTTAATGACCATACAGCCACGTACGGCGGAGTGTTCAGCTAAATCAGATTTTATTACTAATTCATTAAACCATTGAGAATAATCTTCGTCTTTACTAATAATACTTTTGCCCATGTAATGGAATGAATTTTGACATAAAAAAATTATATTAATTGCATTCAAATTTATAAATTTATAGCTATAAAATTTTTACACTTTAATACATTAACAAAAATGAAAACGAATATTTTAAAAGGTATTGTTATGATGAGTGCGGTGGTATTGGGAGCTTGCACAACTACCAAATATGCCGCGCAGCAAAAAGATTACAACGATGACGTGTATTATTCCAAAGCAAAAGCCGGAGATGCAGTAGAGTATGCCAGCAATGACCGGTCTTACAGAAGCGGTGATGGGTATTATGATAACTATGCTTCCCGTATCAACCGTTTTGGCAGCTATTCGCCATTTGCATATGATGGTTTTTACAATTCATACTACGGTGCCGGATTAGGTTTGGGCTTGGGTTATGGCATAGGCTCTCTTTATGGTTACTCACCATATTCCCTTTATTCCCCATACTCCCTTTACTCGCCTTATTCTTACTACGGATCAGGATATGGCTATGGTGGTGGTTACGGTTACGGTGGTGGTTACGGAGGTTTGTATTCTGCTTACGGTACTACGGTAACTACTAACGGAAGGCCCTCCAGAGGGACCGGTAACCCGAATGCGGCTTATGGTGGTGCTATGAGAAATGGCACTTCTATAATTAACGGAAGAAGCTTTAATCCTGGTATTAGAACTAACAGTGTCGGCAATACATACAACAATAATAATAACCGAACTTACAATCAGCAACCGACCAGACAGGTTGCTCCTCAAACACAACGTTCTTTTCCTACCTATAATGCACCTTCTTCTATGGGTGGCGGATTTAGTGGCGGTGGTGGCCGCGTTAGCAGTGGCCGTCCCGGACGAGGATAAATAATAATTCCCTCTCTTTTATAAAATAATATGAATTTAAAATATGCCTTAACAGGGGTCGCTATAGTAGCGGCCTCTCAGGTTTCCTATGCTCAATCTGTTTTTAGCAGTGACGCTTTTCGTTTTTCACAAACACAAACCGGTGCTACTTCCCGTATTAAAGCCATTGGTGGTGCTTCAACCGCTGTAGGCGGTGATCTAAGTTCTGTAAGCGGAAATCCGGCTGGCCTTGGTTTTTTTACCAAGTCAGAACTAAGTGTAACGCCGGAGTATGATGGCTCAAAAGTACAATCGTCATACTTCGGGCAAAATAATAACAGCAGTAAAAATCAAATTAATTTAAATAATGCTTCTGTTGTGTTTTATAACCGCTTAAGCACAGCTCGTGGCAGCGACAAAACAAAAGGCTGGTTAAGTTTTAATCTTGGTGCTTCCTATAACCGTACCAACAATTTTTACGGGAATGAATATTACTCTGGCATAAATCCGAATGGTTCTATTTCTGATTATTATTTGCAGGAAGATATTAGAGAATATCAAAGATTTGGTAATAATGCAAGCGGAACGTTGCAAGATTGGGCAAACACTCAAAAATTAATTGGTACTCCTACCGGTGGATTTCAGTCTAATGTAACTTCAAAAAACAACAACCAAGCTAATAATAGAATTTCCAGCGGAGGCCAATCAGAACTTAGTTTAGCTGGTGGTGCTAACTATAGTAATAAATTATATCTCGGTTTTGGTATCGGTATTACCAGTTTAAGATATAACACCACCAGAACTTTTGATGAAACTGGTACTGCACTAATTCCAGTTAATGGTGTAAATACATCTACTGGTTTTGCTTCTCAATTTTATCAGGATCAGGCGACTATTGGTACAGGATTTAATGCAAAAGTTGGTTTTATTTACAAACCGGTTGAAGCCGTCCGTATCGGTGCTTCTTTTACCAGCCCAACCTGGATGACTATCAATGATAATTATGTAGAGGCTTTGCAAACAGCATATGTACAAGAAAGAACCTACACAAATGGCAATGATCAGCCTTATCAAACAACTTATAATTTACGCACACCATTAAAAGCAAGCGGTGGCGTAGCGGTGTTTGTTGGTAAATATGGTTTTATTTCTGGTGATGTAGAATATGTAGACTATAAAGGAATGCACTTAGGCGGCGGTTATGATGGTAATACCCAAGACAATTTTAATTTATCAACTCTTTATAAATCAACCGTTAATGCCCGTATCGGTGCAGAAGCTAAATTGGAAGATTTCTTTTTGAGGGGTGGATTTAATTATCAGGGAAATCCGGAAGTTGGAATAGGTGGTCCGGTGAAAACCAGCAGTGCCGGTATTGGTTATCGTTTTGGGAAATATTATGTTGATGCTACTTATCAATATGTTATGCACAACACAACTGTTTATCCTTATGAGTTTGATCCGACTATTATCAATGCTGCAAGTCCGGCTGCTAACTTAAAAAACACTTATAACAATGCTTTCCTAACTTTGGGCATGCGTTTTTAATCACCAAAAATAGTTTTAACGAATGTAAAGCCGCTGTCAAAAACAGTGGCTTTTTTTATGTGCTAAAAGAAGTATCAGTAATAAGTATGACCTTAGTAGTTCGTAAAAAAATTATGGCTTACAAAAACCTGCAGCACTTTATAAACACACTTGAAAAAGCTGGCGAACTGGTCCGGATCAAAGAAAAAGTTGACCCGAAATTAGAAATCACGGAAATAACAGATCGTGTTTCCAAACAATACGGCCCGGCTTTATTGTTTGAAAATACCGGTTATGATTTTCCTGTGCTGATCAATTCCATGGGCAATTATAAACGCATGTGCATGGCTTTGAGTGTAGAATCGATGGATGATATTTCCAAAGAAATCGAAGGTTTATTTAAAACCTTAACCGGCCCGAAAGACAGTATTTTAGACAAATTGAAAATGCTGCCTAAATTGGGTCAGATTTCTTCCTGGATGCCAAAAACTATTTCCGGAAAAGGTGCCTGCCAGGAAGTGGTTATGCAAAATCCTGATATTACCAAACTACCGGTTTTAACCTGCTGGCCGGAAGATGGCGGTCCGTTTGTTACGCTTCCGGTTATCCATACTAAAGATCCGCTTACCGGAATCCGAAATGTTGGCATGTACCGGATGCAGGTTTTCGAACCAAAACTAACCGGAATGCACTGGCACAAGCACAAAGTTTCGGCCCGCCATTTTCAGGAATATAAAAAATTAGGACAAAAAATGCCGGTTGCCGTTGCGCTGGGCGGCGATCCGGTTTATACGTATGCCGCAACTGCTCCGCTTCCCGATGGGATTGATGAATATATGCTGGCCGGTTTTCTTCGGAAGAAAAAAGTAGAACTAGTGCAATGTTTAACGCAGGATGTGCAGGTTCCGGCGGATGCTGATTTTATCATCGAAGGTTACGTTGACCCGGAAGAAGACTACATTTGGGAAGGCCCGTTTGGTGATCATACCGGTTATTATTCGCTGGCCGATTGGTATCCGCGTTTTCATATTACGGCAATTACGCACCGAAAAAATGCGGTTTATCCGGCAACGATCGTTGGTATCCCGCCGCAGGAAGATGCCTGGATTGGCAAAGCCACCGAACGTATTTTCCTCGCCCCGATTAAAATGACGATGGTGCCCGAAATTGTGGATATGGTTTTACCGATGGAAGGCGTGTTCCATAACCTGGCCATTGTAAAAATTAAAAAGGATTATCCCGGACAAGCCATGAAAGTGATGAACTCGCTTTGGGGTGCCGGACAAATGATGTTTACGAAGATGATTGTGATTGTGGACGGAGACGTAAACATTCACAACAATGCGGAAGTTGCCCGTTACGTTTCTGAAAATGCCGACCCGCAGCAAGATTTTATTTTTACTTCCGGCCCGATGGATGTGCTCGATCATTCTTGTTCCAAAGCTGCTTTTGGTGGTAAAATGGGAATTGATGCCACACAAAAACTTCCGGAAGAACTGAGATCGGACACCAAAAAAGTACCGGTAAAAACAGTATCGGCATTAAATAAAGACGCTATAAAAATCCAGCATCCGGTAATTGCTGCAATTAACGATTCTTTGCTGCAATTAGGCATTTCGCTGATCTTCATCTCCGTAGAAAAAACGGAACCCGGACAGATCGAAGACCTCAACCAAAACCTGTTTAAACAAAGTTTGCTGGATGAAGTGAAAGTGGTGATCTATTTAGACCATACGATTGATATTTCTGATACCGCAGATGCCGTTTGGCGCTTTGCCAACAACATCGACCCAAAACGCGACGCTTTCGTGATTAAAGCTGCAACCAATCAAAACCTTTCGCACATCGGTTTTGACGGAACGCGGAAAACGAAAGAACTGGACGGTTTTGAACGCGATTGGCCGAACATTCTGGCCAACACAACTGAAGTGATAGAAAAAATTGATGAAATGTGGCCGCGCTTAGGTTTGGGCGCGTTTATAAAATCGCCATCACTGAAATATCAAAAACAACTTTATAAAGGCGGTGCTGTTGTAACCGAATAAAAGGGTCATAAAAACAGCATTGGTTTGTACTGTCAACATGGAATTATCGGCGGCGGATGCGCCGGTTTACAAATGCTGAACGCATTGCTGCAAAATCCTGCCACACAAAACGACAGCATGGTCATTTTTCAACCTGAAGTTGAAATCCCGGATAAATCGTGGTGCTTTTGGTCAAAGGAAAAACACACTTATCAGGATTTGGTAGAAAAATCCTGGGATCAACTTGTCTTTCGTGCAAAAAATAAAGTAATCAAAAGGACTATTTTTCCTTATAAATATCAGTATATATCAAGCCAAAAATTCTATCACCATCACCGCCAACTCCTTTCTCAGCATCGAAATGTAAAACTGCTGAACGCAAAAGTAAGCCAGGTTACCAGCCAAAACGGTTTATTTGTTGTTGAATGTGAAGAGGGCCGCTTTCAGTTTGAAAATGTTTATGACAGCAGGCAAAATACCAAAAACATTGAACAGCCGCAAGTCTGGCAACACTTTTTGGGCTGGCACGTGATTATGGCAGAACCTGTTTTTGATACTTCTGCCGCAACAATTATGGATTTTGATGTACCTGGAAACGGTTTTATTTATTTGCTGCCTTTTAGCAGTTGCCACGCATTGGTAGAGTTCACATATTTTTCTTTAACGCTTTACCAATCAGAACATTACCGTTTTTATCTGCAAGAATTTATGGCCGAAAGGTATCCGCAAACAGCGTTTCTAATTAAAAATGAAGAGTGCGGCAAAATACCGATGAGCGGCAAAAGTTTTACCGGGATTGGCGAGGCTGGCCAATGGTTGATTGGCACCACAGGCGGCATGACGAAAGCAACAACCGGTTACACGTTTACACGGATTATGAACGATTGCGAACGCATTGCCAAGGCTGTGGCAAAAGGAACATCTGCCATACCAAACCGCGGAACCACAGGACGGTTTTTATTTTATGACCGTTTGCTTTTAGGTATTTTGAAAAGAAAACCAGCTTTACTGGAAACAATCATGTATCAGTTATTCAGCAAACAACCTTTTCAAAGAATATTGTCTTTTTTGGATGAAAGCTCCTCTTTAACGAACGAGATAAAAATTTTTGGCACTTTGCCCTGGAAGCCTTTTTTAACAGAATTTTTTCATTATAGAAAGAATCTATGAAATTAAGGACAAGTTATAGACAGCTCGAAACCTGGATTTTGATAACGGGACTTATTCTTGTGGTAATCAATCAATTTTTTGTACAGGTCAACCAAACTACATCTTTAATTTTTTTAGGCGTAACGCTGTTGTGTTTTGGCTTGCCGCATGGTTCTATCGATCATTTAGTTGAAGAAAAAAATGCCGGGAAAATTGACTTGATCCGCTTTATAATTATTTATCTGGCGCAAGTCGCGATGGTTGCCGTTTGCTGGTTTTTTTTGCCGCTGCCTTCCATTTTGTTTTTTCTGCTGCTTTCTGCCTGGCATTTTGCAGAAACCGACTTGGCCATACCGCCTCAAAAAAACGGTTTTACTTCTGCGCTCCTCAAAATTTTATACGGAACAGGGATTTTAAGCTGGATATTGTTCGTACATCCTACCCAAACGTTAAACTATTTACAGCATCTTTCGCCTACGTTTGGCCATGCTTCTTTTATCGGCAAAAAGTTGGCCGTGTGGCATATGGCTATTATGGTTTTCTGCGGAAGCATCACTATGCTTGCCGCGACAATTTACAGCATCAAACAGCAGGATTTTATACTGATAAAAACAGCATTGCTGCTTTTGGTCACTTATTTTTTGCCTTTGTTGGCTGCATTTGCCTTTTACTTTGGGCTTTGGCATTCTTTGCACGCGCTAATGCACATCAAAAACCATTTACACCTCAGTTGGAAAAACCTTTTTCTTCAGGCATTGCCCTTAAGCATTGTTTCTGTTTTAGGGTTGATATTTTTTTTAACGCTGATCAATCATTTGCACCTCAATTTAGTATTGCTCACTTTTATTTTTATCTCTGCATTAACGCTGCCCCACGCGCGGGTGATGAGCACTATGTACCGTACAAAAAACAAAACCCCGGCTGTTTAATCCGGGGTTTTTGTTAATTTAAATATTATTGATAATCATCAGCTTATGGTATGTTCGTTTTGAACTGCTGTGTCCAATACGCGTTTTTCCACTATACTTTTGGAAGCAAGATAAGCTACCACACCGATACCAACTTTATTCAGGATATCTGCGATGGTGAACGAAATATGTACCCAGTTTAAATCGAAGTTTGGCAACATGGTCAACAAATAACCAACGGGATATACGCCCCAAAGCGTAACCGTGCATAAACCCATAATTTTGAAAGCCCTACGTTCTTCCGGCTGGGCACGATCTGCAAACCGTTTCCAAAGGCTGAACAAAATAATCGGGATAAAAATATATCCAACCGTAGAGATAGCCCCCCACATGAGTTTATTACCAACCAAAATCGATCCGTTAGCGCCCAACTGTTGCTCGCCGATATAACCGGTCACGATCATAAACACATCAGCAAGCAACAACCAAAAAATAGAACTTTTTGCTTCATGCGGTTTTACTTTCAACATGGTTACTGCTTTTAACAGCAATAAAGGCGTAGTAACGGCCCAATCCATATAGCGGTACTGGCCAATGGCCTGATAGGAAGCATGCATGAACACTTCACGGTCTGCCGGATTGCGTAAATGTGAAATTACGCCAAGCATATGGCGGTAATCATCCTGAATGATGAAATAAGAGATGCCCGCAACCGCAGCGATAATAGCGGTAAAATCCCTGGACACACGATGTTCCGGTGCAACGCTTCCCCTGGTCATCACGGCAGACAGGAAGCTGCCGACGAAGGCGTAAAACGCGACGATCATACAATAATAAGTGACCATTGGCAACACGCCAACCTGGGCGGCCGTAGGTACAAAAGAGTTTAAAAAGTCCATAATCAGTAATTTTTTATAATGGAACTTGCCAAGCTTACCCTTGTTTTACAAAGAAGAATTATATTTTACTAATATTGTAACATTTTTAACATAGGGGAAAACTATTATTTAAAAATAAAAAAGCCGGGATTTGACCTGTCCAAATTCTGGATTTAAACGTGGAACCTGTTTAAATTTATATCGAAAAAAAACATGTTGCTTCTTTTATGCCCACAAACTTGTTTTCGAAATTTATGCCGATAAAAGAAGTATGGGAATTTCCCGTTTTCGTAGGTGATAAAAGAAGCATGGGAAATTAATCGGATAAAATTTAAAGAGGCTCTTTTAATATGAATTAAAAATGAGTTTTAATCCTGGTTTAAAAACGAACGCATTATCCAGTGACAACCTCTTATTTTTTGATAATGGATATGATAATTGGTCAGTAAATCATTCAAATGATCAACAACAGGTCCGAATTTTTTTCTTCCAGGCCAATTGCTTCTGCTTTCATCGTTTCAAAACATTTTACATTCATCAACATTGCGGTGTCAGCTATTGTTTTTACAACGAAAACAAAGGGATTTTTTCTCAATTTTGCGGTGATGCCTTTCGAACTTATTCCCTTTGTCGCACAGCAGTTTTCTGCCCTGATCTGGAAATTGGAAACCGACACGGAAAATGATTTGCTTTATGTGGAAACAAGAAACCAGCAGGAACATACCGTTGCTTTTTCTGCTTTCGACCTGAAAAATGAAAAGGCCAATTTTATAGAACTGGAAACTGAAGAAAAATGGCTGACAGGTATGAGTGGCGGCCGGAAGCAGATACTGTTTTTACACGGTTATAAATCGGCACAAAGCCCAGAACACAAAAGTATTATTGCTTTAGATGGTTTAACCGGAAAGCAGCTTTGGGCAGATTATAACCTTTCGGTAGAAGCATTTACAAAGGACGGTTTGCTGGCTGCCGATCAGCGTTTTCAATCCAAACGTTTGGTTTTATTGGATTACCAAAACGGAACGATGAAAACCGGAACCAATCAAATGGTTTTGCCGGATGTCCCGCAGGAAATAACGTGGCCGGAAATGCTTCGTTTACCGCCTAAAAATCTTTTCAACATTATTTCTGCCACAATAACAGGCGAAATAAGCTGTTTAAAATACAATTCGTACTTAATTATATCTTTGCACACGTTAAACAAGGGCAATTTGATGCAGGAACTTTATGTGATAGAAAATGAAAAGCTTGTGTACCGTGATTTGTTAAACGAAAACATACAAAAGTTACAGCCCGAAGCGTTTGTTTTGACCAAAAATCATTTAGTTTATATCAAAAATAAAACTGCCCTTAAAGTTTTAAACCTTTAAAAAATATCAATATCAATGATAAAAATTAAATTTTTAGCCCTTGCCTTCTTTTCTTTCAGCTTCGCAGGACAAGTTTTGGCACTTCCCTTAGCAGATTCTGTTGGAATTGAAAACCAGAACGGCAAGATGGTCATTTTGCATAAACTGGATCCGAAAGACAATTACTACTCGATTGCCCGGCGTTACAATGTTCGGCCAAAAGAAATAATGGATTACAACAACAATGCAAAAATGCAGATCGGTGCGATTATCAAAGTGCCAACAGACCGTCCTTTCGCTGCCAACTTTGCACCGGTAAAAACAGCATCACCAGTTACTCAGCCTAACGCCAAATCCACTCAAAATACAACTGTAAACACCGCAGCTCCCTCATCTGCAAATTCCCCGGAATACACACAGTATAAAGTTTCGGCAGGAGAAACACTTTACGCCATTTCTAAAAGGTTTCAGGTTAAGGTGGATGACATCATCACTTGGAACAATTTAAAAAGCAACAATTTAAATGCTGGCCAAATGTTGCAGATTAAACGGGAAGAACCAAAACCGGCAATAACTGCGCCGCCGGTAATCAACACAGCACCGGCAGAAACTTCGACAACAGTAGTGAAAGACAATACATTAAAAAGGGATTCGACGCGTGTTATCGGATCGGACAGTTCTGGTAGCAGCCGACGTTTGCCCAACAACCGCTACGGATTAACAGAGAAAAATGAAAAAGGAACGGCTGTTTGGATCAGCGACCCGAATTTAGACCCTAAAAAGAAGTATGTTTTGCACCGCACGGCCCCTGTTGGCACAATCATCAAAATCACCAACCCAAATACCAACCGCACTACTTTTGCCAAAGTGGTAGGCAGTTTTACGGAGAATGAAACCAACAAAGATGCGATTGTGGTAATGACGAAAGATGTGGCCGAATCTTTAGGCGCAATTGATAAACGCTTCTACGTAAATTTAAGCTACGGCAGCCCAAACCCATAATGAACAAACCTTATGTAATTGGTATTGCGGGCGGCAGCGGATCGGGCAAAACATTTTTTTTGAACTGTTTTTTAGCACATTTTTCGAAGGAAGAAGTGTGCTTGATCTCGCAGGACGATTATTATATTCCGGTTGCCGAAGGAATGACGGCAGAAGAAAACAAACTGTACAACTTCGATTTGCCAAGCACTATTGACGAAGCAGCTTTTTTAGCCGACGCCAAAAAGCTGCTGAACCGGGAAACGGTTTACAAAAAGGAATATACGTTTAACAATGCTTCGGCAGTGCCAAAAATGCTGGAGATCAAACCGGCACCGGTTATTATTATTGAAGGATTGTTTATCCTGCATTTTGCAGCAATGGCAGCAATGCTAGACCTGAAAATTTTTATAGATACCAAGGAAGAAGTGGCTTTGCACCGCCGTTTAAAGCGTGATCTTCACGAAAGAGGTTATTCTGCGGAAGATGTGCATTACAAATGGACAAACCATGTATTGCCCGCTTATAAAGAATTTTTGCTGCCGTATAAACCTATTTGCCACAAGATCGTGACCAACAATACACAGGTAGCAGAAGATATTATTAGTGTTACGAGGGAAATTTCGCAGGAAATCAGGGAAAAGGTGTTGGGTTAGGTTAATGCTTCCGTTCCTTTTTCGTTTTCCTGTTAATAAAAGGTTGGCGTGGTGCTTAGCAATAAGGCATACCTTCATTTGCTTCTGTATCTGTTGCCCAGTTTCGATTAAAATCCTGTTCATTTAAAACAACCAACCCTTTGGCCGGGTCTGCAACGTAGTAACTGCCCCTTTTTATTTTATACAATACCACAAAGTGGTTTTGGCGTCAATGCAGGATACAGGGAAGCTCAGCCTCTTTTAATTGTTCCAGGCTTAGTTTCGCACCTAAAGGCCGGAATGCAATTTTTTCGGCAGCTTTACTGATGCCTAAAAGGGAAACGCCTTCCTTATTAATTTCACAAAGCTGGCGCAAGGTTTGGACTTTAAAGTTGCGGCCGTAGTATTTTGCCACCATGCGGAGGCAGGTTAGGCCACAGTCTATCTGGTCGGGTTGTTTGTAAAAAGGAAAGTTCATGGTTTATTATCTTAACTATAAGTTATTAAGAAAACAATCAAGTTCTTTAATTTGATATTTTTAATGGTTTTTACAAATTCTCAACTTCAATCTCTTTAATCATTGCCTGAAGATTTATCGGGAGTTGCGCTGATGTTGTTCTATAACTTCCATCTTTCCCAATAATGATGTAGGTAGGATAACCGGTTGACTTCGCTTTTTCCATAATATCTTTGGTTAAGGCAGGATTTGCCAAAATCTGCATCCCTTCGATCTGGAAATAGGCAATGGTCTTTTTCCACTCTTGCTCCCTTGCAATATCAAAATTGGCGATATAGATAAAATTGACGTTTTTACCTTTAAAGTGATCTTCTAACTTGGCGGCATTTTTTTCAATTTCCTCCCGGCACGGCGTGCACCAGGTGCCCCACATATCTACCAGCGCGACTTTACCTTTTGTTAGTGCCAGCACGTCTTTAAAAGTATTCAATTGTGTACCATTATTTCTAACGAAAATTGTATTGCTATTGATTGCTTTCTGTTGCTTTCTAACTATCTCCGCGATTGGAACGTTAAATCCCTTAATATACGCACTGGTAGGAAATTCTTTTTTAAAATGATCGTACATCGAAGTAACCGCCGGATAATCTGCTCGCAAAAATTTAAACTTTATGGTCTGGCCATAAGCATTCTCGGCCGCTTTTCCGCTAAAGTATTTATCGATCGCCATATTATTTAGAAGACCTACTTGCGTTCCATCAAAAATCTTTTTACCCTGCCGCGGATCGGAATGAAACCATTGTTGGTAAAAAGCTATTGGATCAGATTGATGTTCCATTCTTGCAGCTTCCACCTCACGCATTACAACATTACCGATCAACTCATCATAATTATAAGCAAATAATGCCTCATCATTACTTAGTTTGATTGTTGCGAACAAGCTGTCTTGGATTCTCAGCCATGGTTTTAACTCTTCCTTAGACTTAAAAAGATTATTGTTATGACTAAACTCGTAATATTTATCAGGCGCAAAATATTTTAAGTTGATCTCTGCATTTTTGATTAAGGCGGCTGACGGCTTGTTTACTTTGATATAATTGGACAATGTGCTTTTATTCAGCAAATATTGTTTGTTGATGGCGGCAATTACCCGATCAGGCGTTTTGTCGCCCTTAAAAGGTTGTGTATCCATATTAGTTAAGGCGAAAATTTCAGGCTGATTATTGTTGCTGCCCTTACCCGTTACCGTGACCTGATTGCTTTTTTTGGCAAAATCTGCCGATAAAAAAAGCTCGTCTCCCGGCGTTAAAAACAGACTATAATTAAAAAATTTATCAGACGGAAAATGCAAGATAAGATAACTCGGCTGATCCATATTCATTGTATAAGAAGCATTGCCTTCCGCAGTTAATTGAAGTGCATTTAATTTCTTTTTCGTTAGATCGTAACGCAGGTTTGGATCGATAACATAGAGTGAACCACTGAAATTCTTAACCGTGATATGCACTGTTGCGCTTTTGGGAGGAGTACATGTTGACAGAAATAAAACCATCAGGATACCGGTGATAAAAGTCTTCATAATATTTGATCGTGATTAATTAACGTATTTAAAAGCTGAACCCTGAAAGATATTACTGACGATACTGCTTTGTATATTACTTTTTGATCCAATAATCGCCGGGTAAAACAATTATGTTGAGAAATTAGATCAACTGACCTAATTTTCCCGTTCCGGCGATTGGTTAAAAACAAAGTTTAAATTTAAAACTAAAAGTTTAAGAACAAACGGTTTTTTGAAGAATTTTCAACCAATACAATGCTTCTTTTACCACCATAAATCCTTTAAACCCTGCTTTCCCTACAAACTTGGTGTATAAAACTGAGCTTACTTATCACTTCCGCGCTGATTACAAAAGGATAAAGATCGGTGTGGCCCATGCTGCGGTTGATGCTGTTCATGGCAAAACTCATGGGCAGCCAGGTAGCAATAATATCGGCAAAATCCGAAATCCCATAGGGGTCTTGCTGCATGTCCATATCTAAATGATCCTCCGGTTTTGCGATCTGCGGATGCAGGCTTAAACCAAAAGCATAAGCACTTTGCAGCGTATCCATGATATGCAGGTAATGCGCCCAGGTTTCTGCCCAGTCTTCCCAAGGATGCGAGCTGGCATAAGTGCTGATAAAATGCGTGTTCCAATCTGCCGGTGCGCCTTGCTGGTAATGTTTTTGCAGCGCTTCGCCGTAATCTTCGCGGTCATCACCAAATAAATTCCTGAATTCTTCTAAATAAATTGAGTTGTCGATCAGCCTGTCCCAGTAATAATGCCCAACCTCGTGCCGAAAGTGCCCGATCAAAGTACGGTAGGGCTCTTTCATCGCCTTGCGCGATTTTTCGCGTTCCACATCATCAGCTTCAACCATATTTAAAGTGATCAGGCCATTGTCATGACCAGTCAGCACACGTGGTTTCCCTTTCAAATCCGCCAAAAAATCAAAGGTCAGGCCTTTTTCAACATTAACTTTTTTACCCATTAAAGAAAGCTTCATCTTTAACAAACTGTAAACCAAGCGGTGTTTGGCGTTTTCGATCACCAGCCATTGACTGATTGCTTCCGGTTGGTTCAAATTTGGAATGGTACTGTTGAGTTCGCAAGCTTTGCAATAAGGTGTTTCGTTGCCTTCTTTTACCAGCCAGTTGCAAACGCCATATAAATGGTTTACGCAGTAACGATAAGCCCGGTCAGCTTTGTTATAGATGGTATAAGTCCCGTTTCCTTTAGAAACCAAAGGATAAAGTTTCAGTTCCCGCGCTTCAAACCCTAAGGCGTAACCGCATTGCACACAGGTATTGTTTTCAAAATATATAATATGGCCGCAATGCGTACACTTAAAAATTTCCATGGATTTGGGTTGATCAATTTTCTTTTGCTAAACTTGTTTTCAGGGTTTTTGATTTAGAAAATTATAATACTTAACAACCTGCTTCTGTGCAAAAATATCAGTAAACCAGGAATAAGTGTTCCGGCCAAAGCCTCACCCAAACCCTCTATAGAAAGCCTCACCCTAAGTACCTCTCCAGGGGAGAGAGACTTGAAAGCGGGCGAAGCTAGCTCCCTCTCCCCTAAAGAGGGCCGGGGTTAGGCTAAAACAACTTTATTAAAAACACCAAACAGCTTCTTTGAAAAAAGAAGCATATCATTACTTTTGCTGTTTCGATTAAAGTCATTTCTGCTGAATGATCATCTTCCGCTGGTTTCATGTTTAAAAAACTTACTTCTTTTTTAATTGCTTTCCTGTCGTTCCACTTGGCTTCGGCACAGCAAACCGATACTTTAAAAAAATTGCAGGAAGTGGTCATCAAAGCTTATTTAACGCAGCAACCGCTTTTAACTATTCCGGCTGCAGTAAGTTCTATTGGTTTGCAAACATTACAAATGCAGTCCTCTTTTTCACTTGTTCCGGCAATAAATACCGTACCGGGCGTGCGAATGGAAGAACGTTCGCCGGGCAGTTACCGTTTATCAATCCGCGGCAGTTTGCTGCGTTCTCCATTTGGTGTACGCAATGTGAAGGTTTATATGGACGAATTTCCGCTGACCGATGCCGGAGGAAATACTTATTTAAATTTATTGGATTTAAGTGCCATACAAAACATGACGGCTTTAAGAGGGCCAGACGGAAGTTTGTACGGTGCCAATTCCAATGGTGTGGTTTTGATTGACCCTTTTGGGAACCATCAACCTGTAAGCACGGCTTCTGTTGGTTTTGATGCCGGTTCTTACAACAGCTATCGAGAAAATATAGCGATAAAAGAAGCATCAAAAAACAACCAGTTAAACATCAGCCAAAGTTGGCAGCAATCCAACGGTTACCGGCAAAACAGTGCTTTGAAAAGGAAATTTATCCAAGTTGCCAACAATTGGACTTATTCGCCCAACAGTCAATTAAAAGCTTTATTTTTTTATTCTGATCTTAATTATCAAACGCCAGGAGGTTTAACACTGGCACAGTTTCGGCAAAACCCGGAATCGGCACGGCCGGCAACTGCAACTTTGCCCGGAGCGGTAGAACAACAGGCAGCGGTTTATAATAAAACCTTGTTTGGCGGTGTTTCCAACGAGAGCTTTTATCTGCCTAATTTAAAACACGTGGTTGCTGTTTATGGGATGCACACTAATTTCGACAATCCTTTTATCACCAATGAAGAAGTGCGGCTGGAAAACACTATTGGTTTACGGACTTATCTGGAACTGAGCAGCAATCCGCAGGAAAACCTAAATTGGAAACTAAACTTGGGAACAGAACAGCAGCAAACCCGTTCCGACATCAACAATTATGACAACAACAAAGGTGATAGAGGCAAATTGCAAACAGCAAGCAATATCCTCACCAAACAAGCTTTTTATTTTACCCGCTTTGCTGCAACGATCATCAAAAAAATACACGCAGAAACAGCACTCAGTTTAAACGATTACCAATACGATTTTACAGACGTTAATTCATCCGCAGGAACAAACCGTTTTAAACCGGTGCTGATGCCGCGGATTGCCCTATCCTACGAAATAAACAATAGTTTTGCCTGGCGCGCAACCGTTAGCCGTGGCTACTCTACGCCTGCAACAGCGGAAGTACGGCCAACAAGCCACCAAATCAATAATAATTTACAGGCCGAAAAAGGCTGGAATTACGAGACTGGTTTTAGAAAGCAAAGTTTAAATGCACGTTTTAATGTTGATGCTTCTGTATTTTATTACCGCCTGAACCAGGCGATTGTGCGCCGGTTGAACGATGACGGGACAGAATATTATTTAAATGCCGGAGGGACAAACCAGGCAGGAATAGAAACGGCAACCAGCTTTCAAATCATCAAAGCAAACTCCAATTCTTTTTTCAGAAGTTTGGCTGTGAGTAATAGCCTGACTTTAAGTAGGTTCCGTTTCAGGGGTTATTTTAATGCAACTAATAATTATTCGGGGAACAAATTGACCGGCGTTCCTGCTTGTGTTTCCGTCAGCCAGATCAATGCAAATTTCCCAATAGGGTTCTCCTTCTTTTTGCAGCACAATTATACTTCCAAAATCCCGCTTGATGATGGCAATACGGCTTTTGCAAATGCTTATCATCTCATCCAAGCTAAAACCGGCTGGAATAAAAACCTCAGCAAAAAAACCAATCTGAATATTTTTGCGGGGATTGATAATTTGCTCAACCAGCGTTACAGTTTGGGGAATGATTTAAATGCGGTTGGTTTACGGTATTATAATGCTGCGCCTTTACGTAACTGGTTTGCCGGAATTAAAGTTCAGTTTTAAACAAAAAAGCGATACTGTTTTTATAGGCATAAAAACAGCATCGCTTGCAGAAGGAGACTGCTATCTGTGGTTCAACCCAAGTAATTACAAATAGCAGTTGCTTTAACTACTTCAACCAATTTTACTAACCTCTACAGCAGGGCTATTATCTAAAATATTAACTTCATCTGATGCAATCCTGCTTTGTTGTATTGTGGCCTTCAACAACATCTCTTGTCTTCTCGTTTCTTTATTCTTAATGCGGTTTAAAGCCCAGTTATTCCAGTCTTTATCAGAAAAATTGTTTAATACTTCATCAAACTGCTTGTTTAATAAGTTCCAGTTGGCCATAATTTTTACTTTCTTTATAATATTACCTACAAATAATATTTTTTATAAGCTCGAAATTAGAAATAACATCAGGATTATTAACCCGGATTTGTATCCTCTTTTTATAGAAAAAACCTTTCACTTCTAAAGTACTTCCGCTACCGGCTATATCCTGAAATCGAATTACTTTAATATTGTCCCAGGGATTAGTATCTGCAATAAAATCATTAAATTCTTCGAGTGTTGGTTTTTTCCCAAATTTTCCCTGAAATATTTTTGCAAACTTTTCAATATTGTTTACATAATTATAATAATCGTACTCGTCAAAAACTGTATCTATAAACTCTTCTTGCTGAAAATACAATTTAGATTTAAATATACAAAATTGTCTTGATTCATTTCTTTCAAAACATTTTTGCTGAAAACCCCAAACCTCTGAAAATTCAATATCTTGCCAAAAATAAAAGCCATCTCCTAACCAGTGATCATTACCTTCTGCTAAACAAGGAAATTTTAATATAACATCTCTTACTTCTTGGGTATGGTAAACTTCCAATTCCATTATAATTACGCTACTTTATACTTTTGTAATAATAAGGCTTTTTGTAAGAAATATAGATCCAACAGAGTTTACTTTTTAAACCCACATTTTTTATTTATGATTAATGTGTATATAATTAATCTTATTGTTTTACAAAATTGTAAACCACATAACCTGTTTTTCCGCCATATTGTACCGGGGATTTTAAAGTCATGGTATTACCTGTAGTAGCCGTAACCAGCAAACGGTAACCTTCTTCTACGTTCTTCGGTTTATCTTTATCGTACAGTTTTTTAAATTGGAATTCCGGCCCGCTTGTACCGTTGGAAAACGACCAGTAAATGTTTTGTGAAGTGCCAACCGGACAGCCATTTTCCGTATTGTTGATCGTGTAAGAACCATTTCCGCTATTGGTTAATTTCCAAATGCTGTTTTCAAAACATTTATAGGGAGCAGCATTGAATGCAGACTGCACACTTCCAGGTAGCAAGCCTTCCAGGGAAACCGCTGTAATTCCCCAATTGCCAGAAATTTTCCCGCGGGAAATCGCATTTGGGTTCTTTTTCAAACTGGAGCAGGCAGAAAAGATCAATGCAACGAGAACTACACATACTGTTTTTAACAATGTTTTTTTCATGGTATTCTATTTATTTGGTTTAAGCAGATGGAAGACGTTTACCTTAAAAGTACAATATTTCCTCCTGCAAAGGTAGATAAAAGGACGGTAAGTTTTTTTGTTGGTAAAAGAAGCAAAAAGGCAAACCAATCTTAATTTTGGTTCTATAACGGATAGTATGGGTAATTATGATAAGCTGCAATTGCCATGGCCTTCAGGTCGTGGGCAAAGAATAATAAATGCCGGGCTTTAGCCAAAAATTTGAATACTGAATAAGCAAGATTTAAAGCAATTTTTTTTAAAAGTGTTTTGGGCTAAAGCAAATATTTGATTTTTATACGATCCACAACCTAAAGGTCGTGACAATTAAGGCCGTGGCAATTTTAGCTGCACAAATCGTTACAGAAATTACTTTTTATTCCGTTCGATCCAGGATTGATATATTTCTTCAAAAACAGTTTGCAACGGTTTGGTTATGCCCCAGTTTGGGTAATGTGCCTGCATTTTCCGTAAATCGCTGTAATAACAAATATGGTCGCCAATGCGGTTTGTTTCGCTATAACTATACTTCATTTCTTTACCACTGATGTTGGAAATGATGTCAAAAGCTTCCAGGATAGAACATGTATTTTCTTTTCCGCCGCCCATGTTATAAACTTCTGCCACTCTCGGCGCTTTGATAAATTCTTCGATAAAACGCGCCACATCGTAAGAATGGATATTGTCCCGCACCTGCTTGCCTTTATAACCAAAAACGGTATAAGGTTTTTCTTCGAGGTTACATTTGATCAGATAACTTAAAAAGCCGTGCAATTCCACGCCGGTATGGTTTGGTCCGGTTAAGCAACCACCACGTAAACAAGCGGTTGGCATATTAAAATAACGGCCGTATTCCTGTACGGAAATATCTGCGGAAACTTTGGAAGCACCAAACAAGGAATGTTTGGTTTGGTCAATCCTAAAATTTTCGGCGATGCCATGCTCAAAGTTTGGATCGGCATAATCCCAACGCTTCTCCAGCTCCATCATTTTAATTTCATTTGGCGCATCACCGTAAACTTTATTGGTGGACATGTGCACAAACGGAACTTCCGTGTTATATCTCCGCGTAGCTTCCAGCAAATTAAAAGTTCCAACAGCATTGGTATCAAAATCATCAAAAGGAATATCGGCCGCGCGGTCATGGCTTGGCTGCGCAGCAGTGTGCACAATAGCGTCTGGGCTTACCGTACTGATCAATTCGATCACACCGTTACGGTCCCTAATATCCAATTCATGGTGATGGAAATTTTTGATCCTGCTTTTTAAACGGCTTTCGTTCCAGCGGGTATCGCCATTGGCACCAAAAAAAACAGCGCGCTGGTTATTGTCAATGCCATGGATTTCCCAACCCAAATCTGCAAAATGAATACAAACTTCGGAACCGATTAATCCTGATGAGCCGGTTACTAATAATTTTTTCATGTATAATCTGTCAGCTTTGTTGTATGAATTTATTGATCAAAAGGTTTCAGAAAAAATCTAATTACTGCAACTGTTAATCGAAAGATTACAACCTTCCATCTGCAACACCGGCTTTTAATGCTCCTTTTATGTCATAAATAATGGCGTGCTGCTGGTTTTTCAGGTTGTTTAAATCCAAATCCTGAAACTCCTGATGTGCAACGGCCAGCACAATGGCATCGTAGTTATTTTTCAATTGTTCCGGTTGGTTAAAAGTGGCAAAACCATATTCCTGTTTTACTTCTTCCGGGTCCGCCCATGGATCATAAACCGTCAATTCCGTTTCAAATTCATTAAAAACTTTTACAATATCAATCACGCGTGTGTTGCGCACATCCGGACAGTTCTCTTTAAAAGTAAAACCCAAGATCAATACTTTGGCATTTTTTACCGGAATGTCCTTTTTCACCATCAACTTCACTACTTCCAAAGCAATGTAAGCGCCCATGCCATCATTTAAACGGCGGCCAGCCAAAATAATTTCCGGGTGATAACCAACTTCCTGTGCTTTTTGTGCCAAATAATACGGATCGATTCCTGTACAATGTCCGCCAACCAAGCCAGGTTTAAACTTTAAAAAATTCCACTTGGTACTTGCCGCTTCTAAAACTTCGCCGGTATCAATGCCCATTAAATTAAAAATTTTGGCCAGTTCGTTCACAAAAGCAATATTGATGTCGCGCTGCGAATTTTCAATCACTTTTGCAGCTTCCGCAACTTTGATACTGGGTGCCAAATGCGTTCCGGCAACCACAATCAACCGATATAATTCATCCACAAAAGCAGCAGCTTCGGGCGTAGAACCGGAAGTAATTTTTTTAATGTTGACCAACGTATGTTCTTTATCGCCGGGATTGATACGTTCCGGAGAATATCCGGCAAAAAAATCATGGTTAAAGGTTAAGCCAGAAGTTGCCTGGAGAACGGGAACGCATTCATCTTCCGTAACACCGGGATATACCGTGGATTCATAAATCACCAAATCACCTTTTTTTAAAGCTTTTCCAACCAATATTGATGCTTCTTTTATCAGCCTTAAATCCGGACGGTTATGCTTGTCGGTCGGTGTGGGCACGGCGACGATAAAAACGGTGCAATCAGTTAAATTCCCTGCTTCCGAAGTACAAAAAAGTTTTCCGTTTGGAGACAGAACAGCTTGTAAACGTGCAGCTTCCACTTCGCGTGTGCGGTCGAAACCAGTTAACAAACCTGCAATTCTTTTCGCGTTTACATCAAAGCCAACGACCTCAAACTTAGCTGCAAATTCTACGGCAAGCGGTAATCCAACATAACCTAAACCGATGACTGCAATTTTAACCTGATCAGGTTTTTGGTAAATGGAATACGGTTTTGTAGGATTGTATAATGGCATTGATAAATACGAAGTGGGCAAATATATTAATTTTAGAGACGCAAAGAATTACCTGCTAAAAACAGCATTCGGTAGAACGATCAGGAATTATAAATTTGATATACTCCTTTTACCGTACTTTTTTCGGCATTGCCCACTAAAATTGTCGCAATTTTCTTTTGGATCATCAGGTTTTCTGCTTCGCTGATAAATTCATTTTCATCAATAATAATAGGGTTTGGGTTGAAAATATTCTGGATTTTGATGGATGAAGTATCCGGGAAACGAAGCAATCCGCGCCGCAAATCGCCATCGGTTAAAATGCCTTCTGCCTTATTTTGATCTCCAACAATCACCAAACCCAAACGCCCGGCAGACATTTTTAAAATTAGGTCGGTAAAAGAAGCATCAGCTTTAATAAATGGCAAATTGTCTGTCCGCATTAAATCTTTTACCCGCGTTACCAATTTTCTACCCAAACTTCCGCCCGGATGAAAACGTGCAAAATCTTCCTGCATAAAATTCCGTGCTTCCATTAAAGCTATCGCCAAAGCATCGCCCAAAACCAGCATGGCTGTGGTGGAAGAAGTTGGCGCAAGCAAGAGCGGACAAGCTTCCTGTGTGATCATCACTTTTAAACAGCAATCCGCATTTTTAGCTAAAGTAGAATTTGGGTTTCCGGTGATTGTGATCAGTTGGTTTTGGTGCCATTTTAAGAATGGAATTACTTTCAGCACTTCATCTGTTTCTCCCGAAAAAGAAATCAAAATAATGACATCTTCTTTGCTGATGATGCCCAGATCGCCGTGAAAAGCTTCGCTTGGATGCAAAAAATAAGCAGGCGTGCCGGTGCTGGAAAGTGTGGCTACAATTTTTTTGCCAATTAAGCCGGATTTACCAATTCCACTTACAATTACTTTGCCTTTGGTGTTCAAAATCAGTTCTATCGCCTGGTCAAACTGTTCGTCCAAATGCCTAGCAACTTCCTGTAAAGATTCAATTTCTGTTTGAAAAACTCGGTGGGCAACTGATAATCTGCTACTTTCCATCGGCCAACTCCGTAATTAAACCTTCCAGATCTTTCAAATAAAGCATGTTCGGCCCGTCGCTTAAAGCATTATCAGGATCGGGATGCGTTTCGATGAAATAACCATTGGTGCCAAAAGCTTTTGCAGCACGTGCCATCAAAGGGACAAACTTTCGATCGCCGCCAGTTTTTCCTCCAGCCCCGCCTGGCCGTTGTACAGAATGCGTGCAATCCATACAAACCGGATGGCCAAAGGCTTTCATATCATCCAAATTCCTAAAATCAACCACTAAGTTATTATAACCGAAACTATTGCCACGTTCCGTTAAAATTAGCTGGTTATTACCTGCTTCAGCTACTTTTTGTGCCGGGTAAAACATATCCTGACCGGATAAAAACTGTGCTTTTTTGATGTTTACAATTTTACCGGTTTCGGCAGCAGCCACCAACAAATCGGTTTGGCGGCAAAGGAAAGCCGGAATCTGCAAGATATCAACCACTTGGGCAGCAACTTTGGCTTGAGAAGGTTCGTGGATATCCGTAGTTACCGGCAACCCAAATTTTTCTTTCACGGCCTGCAACATTTCCATTCCTTTTTCCAATCCCGGCCCGCGATACGAATGAATGGAAGTGCGGTTGGCTTTATCAAAAGAGGATTTAAAAACGATGGTTACTCCTAATTTTTCGCGGATGGCGACCAGTTTTTCTGCCACTAAAAACAGCAGTTCACGGTTTTCCATTACGCATGGGCCAACAATAAAAAAGGGTTTTGTTTGGAGGAGGCTGTAATCCATCGGAATTATCTTTAAATGAAATGCTCAAAGATAAGAGTTGAAGTAGGAAAAGCTTCTGCAAGAATAGAATTAAGTGTTTTGAACCTAATGCTTCTTTTATCGGTAAAAAATAAGTGTATAGTAGAAATAAAACACTTAGCTTTTGTTATTACGCTTTTACCATCAATTCAAGTTTAATAATTAAAGAGGGTTGGTGGTGAAATTTTACATAAAATATTTTAGAATATTTGAAATATAATTGATATATCAATTATATTTACATCAATAATTATTGAAATGGAAAACCTACATGATATATTATTTTATTCACTTGAAAAATCAATCAAAACCTATCGCCAGTTTGCACAACGTCAACTTGTCCAACAAGGATTCAATATTACGATTGATCAATGGTTGGTATTAAAAGCATTAAATGAAAACATCGGGCAAACGCAACAGCAAATTGCAGTATCTGTATTTAAGGATTATGCTTCTGTAACACGTATGATTGATTTATTGGTAGAAAAGCACTACTTGGTTCGTACCCAACATGTCAATGACCGCAGAAGATTTAGCATAAAGCTAACTGAAAAGGCAATCAGCATGTTAGAAGCAATGCAACCTGTGATTGAGAAAAACCGAAGTATTGCCCTGACTGGTCTTAGTCAGCAGCAAGCTTCGCAATTTCAGGATGTTCTTAATCTTATTATTAACAATTGTCAACCTTAACCTATCCTATCATGAAACAGACTTTTAAGTACATTTCATTTTTCATTATCGCTATCTCTTTTTACAGTCAAGGGTTCACTCAAACACCATTAACCCAACTTACCGGCAAAGTTAAAAAGCGTGTGATAGAGAACATTTCTGAAAACTTAAAAACTAATTATACAGATCTTGATACAGCGTTAAAAATGAGTGGATTTATTAAGCAACAACTTAACATTGGAGCTTATGATACGATTAAAACGCCGTCGGTGTTTGCTAATAGATTGACAAAAGATTTATTATCTGTTTATCATGATGGCCACTTATCTATTGAATATGACCCAAGGTTCTCAGAAAGTTTTAATACTCAAAACTTAGAGGCTGAAAAACAGCAATCGGAAAAAAGGCTTAAATTTAGAAAAAGAGTAAACTTTGGATTTGATAAAGCAGAGGTATTTCCTGGAAACATCAGCTACCTAAAAATAGGAGGATTTTTTGCACCGGATAAGGAATCGAAAGATATGGCTGTTTCTGCATTAAGGTTTGTAAGTAATAGCCAGGCATTAATTATTGATTTAAGAAACAACATGGGAGGTGATCCAGGTATGGTAGCTTATATCTGTAGTTTTCTTTTTAAGAATAGGACTCATTTAAATGATTTATATGCACGTAAAGACAAGTCAACAACATCTTATTGGACTACTCCGGACAGTACGTTAAAAGCATTGACTACTATTCCCATTTATATTTTAACAAGTAAAACCACATTTTCAGCAGGTGAAGAATTAACTTATGATTTACAAACTCAAAAACGGGCAATCATTATTGGCGAACGAACAGGCGGCGGTGCGCATCCGGTTCAACCTTATGTTGTAGGAAATGGCTTTGTTGCCAACATTCCATTCGCCCGTGCCATTAATCCAATAACCAAAACCGATTGGGAAACTGCCGGCGTAAAACCCGATATAGAAATTGCAGCAGATAAAGCATTGGAAGCTGCACTAAATAAAATTAAAAATGTTCAACCATAATAAACTTCTTATTAGGATTTAAATAATGATGGATATAGTTACAATTGACCAGAATGGATAATGCTTCTTTTACCCATAAAAAATTTGTAAAGCAGGAATAAAATTTTTACTTGTGCCAATTAATTTAATTTAAAGTTTTTTCCAAAATTGGATTTCTTTAAACAATCAATCACCATGCTTCTTTTACCAGTAAAAAATTAGTGTAAATATTTTAATGTTTTTAAATGGTTGGTACTTTAATCCATTTCGGCAGTTATATTTTTTCTGATACAAATTATAAGGCATTCTTGTTGTCAATTATCCTGGTTTAGCTGTTAAATTTGTTGCCCCAATATGAAAGAGAGCAGCACCATAAAACTATATGACACCAAAACGTTTACGAACAAGTTTATGCCTTCCAACGAACTGCATAATTTATTAAAAGGTGATTATAACAAATTCCTGCTGGTGCCGGTAGAAGAAATGCACCGCCATGTTACAAAGCCTGTACCGCCTTCTAAAGGCATCAACCATACTTTTATTTATCTCACCGACGGCGAAGCTTACATGAAAATTGGCAGCGAAAAGTATAAGATCTACCAGGATGAAATGCTGATCATTCCTGCCGGACAAATATTTTCATTTGAAGAATACAACAGCAGTAAATTTAACAAAGGTTTTCTGTGTAATTTTAATGAAGAATTTTTAATTGGCAAGTTTGGAAAAAGTGACCTGCTGAAAGACTTCGAATTTTTAAAAGTTTGGGGCAATCCTTGTATCCGTTTGGGGAAGGAAACTTCCGGCTTTGTTTTACAATTGTTAAAAAGGATAATGATTGAATATGTTAAAACCGGGCTTGATCATTTGGATATTATCCAATCCTACTTTATCGCTTTGTTGTGTGAGATCAACCAGGTTTACAAACCACTTTTTAATACCAAACAAAACGCTGCCGTAAGCCTCACTAATAATTTTAAAGAATTACTTTCCAGGCATATTAAAACCAAACACCGTGTTACAGATTATGCTTCGATGTTAAACATTAGCCCAAACCATTTAAATAAAATAGTAAAAAGTGTAACCTCAAAATCGCCAACCAAGTGGATTGATGAAGCTATTGTGCTGGAAGCAAAGGTTTTACTTTATCAAACTGATTTTTCCATTGGCGAAGTAGCGGCAGCAATCGGCATTTATGACCAGTCTTATTTTAGCCGCCTGTTTAAAAAGTATGAGTTTGTAACACCTTTGCAATTTTCTAAAATGATTGAAATGTCCTGATAAAAGATTTGATCGTCCTAACTTGTTCTTGATCTGCTTACGAGCTTTGCCCTAGCAAATAAGTCAAGATATAATATGTTTTCCAACCTTCAGTTCTTTCTAATTATCCATTCCTTGTTGCGCTGGCTGGTGCTGCTTAGTTTGGTTTATGCTATTTACAGAGCTTATAAAGGTTACACATCCAATTTAACATTTACCAAAACAGATAATTCAGCAAGGCATTGGACAGCTACTATTGCGCACATCCAATTAATAGTTGGAATAACGCTTTACACCCAAAGCACGATTACCAAATACTTCTGGCGAAATTTTGATGAAGCCATCCACCAGCAGGACACCACTTTTTTCGGGCTGATCCATATCACTTTAATGCTTACAGCCATTGTAATCATTACCATCGGCTCGGCTTTGGCAAAACGAAAGAAAACCGACAAGGAAAAGTTTAAAACAATGCTCGTGTGGTTTTCTGCAGCTTTGCTGATCATCTTTATTGCCATACCCTGGCCATTTTCACCTTTGGCAAACAGGCCTTATATCAGAACAAATTAAATTATGAACAAATATTTTAACACCAGCATTGGACGATTGCGTTTGATCGCTTATTGCGAAGGCATTTCTTTATTGGTACTTGTTTTTGTTGCCGTCCCGCTAAAACACTTTTACGGCAATCCATCCTTAGTAAAATCGCTCGGGCCAATTCATGGTGTACTTTTCCTGCTTTTTATATTTAATACTTTGAGCGTTGGAATTGAACAACATTGGAAATTTAAAACCACTACCTGGAAAGTGTTGCTGGCTTGTATCATTCCTTTTGGTACTTTTTATATTGATCATAGAATTTTGAGCAAAATCAAGCAACATACAAGTTAATTTATTTTTTGAAAAAGTATGAAATCAATTTTTATCATAATTGTAGTATTAATTGTTTGCTACATCTTTTACAAAACTTATAGCATCCAAAACGTAGATAAAAACCTTGTCCAACTAATTAACAAGGGAGCGGTGATCTTGGATGTGAGGACAAAGATGGAATATGAAGATGGCCACATTCCCGGTTCGGTCAATATTGCCTTGAGCAAGTTAAGGGCCGCTTCCATCAACTTGGATAAAAAGCAAACAATAATTACCTGCTGTTCTCATGGCTTAAGAAGCATTAAAGCTGTGGAAATTTTAAAAGTAAGAGGCTTTAAAGATGTACACAATGGCGGCGCATGGACAGACTTAGAAAAATATACAAACAATAAACAAAACAAGTAATGGTATTGGTATTTAAAACATCAGTAACCACAAAAACAAAAGCTCAAAAAATAAAAGCACGCCTTAACAAGTTATTTGGCAAAGCTAATTGGAACTTTGATTTAGAAGACTGCGACAAGATTTTACGGATTGTAAGTAAAGACGATATTTCAAACTTTGTGATTACAGAACTTAACAAACTTGATTTTGACTGTACAGAATTAGATTAAAATTAAAGTTTGCAGGAAGTTGAAAACTATCCAATTTTTATGGGGTAAAAGAAGTATAATAATGAGGGTGGAAAATTAAATTAATTGTTTTGGGTGAATGCTTCTTTTATCGGTAAAAAGTATGTGAAATAAAAAACCTTCCAAAGTAAATCAGAAGGCTTAAATTTTATGTGATAAAAGAAGTATTCACTACCAGAAAACAGAATAAATAGCAACCAAAATACCGCAAATAATCAAACTGCCCGCAGTAAAAGCAGGTGTAACGCGGAACATTTTGGTATCTACTTCTAAAGCATTTACGCGTAAACCCTTGCTGTTTTCGATCATGCTGATGATGTACATGCCGATGATACAGATGATGAACACGAAACCCATCCGGTCGAGAAAAGGGATTTCGTAAATACCTGTGCCGTTGTCTTTCGAGAAACCGGTAGAAGCCAGGAAGTGAAGATCAGCAAACCGGGGCAGGAACTTGAAGAAAACAGATAGTGCAAACCCGCCAATGGTAGCAAAAAGTGCGGCGTTGGAAGTTGTTTTCCGCCAAAAGAAACCCAGCAAAAACATGGCAAAAATACCCGGCGACACAAAACCGGTGTATTCCTGGATGTATTGGAAACCCTGTTTGCCTTCGCCCATTAAATTATTTCCAATTAATAAGGATAAGATCACCCCTAAAATCATCGCTACAACTACCGCAAATTTTCCAAGTAAAACCATGTTGGTTTCACTGGCATTCGGGCGGATCACTTTTTTGTAAATATCCAAGGTAAAAATAGTGGCAATACTGTTTGCTTTACCTGCCAATGAGGCAACAATGGCTGCTGTTAAAGCGGCAAAAGCTAAACCTTTCATCCCAACGGGCAACAAGTTTAATATGGCCGGATAAGCTTTATTTACATCGGTAGCACCTGTTGAAGTTAACATTTCGGTATGGAACATGCCTTTTTGGTACAATACATAAGCGGCAATTCCGGGGATTACCACAATAACGGGCATTAGGATTTTAAGGAAAGCTGCAAAAAGCAAACCACCACGGGCCGTTTTTAAATCGGCACCCAAAGCACGCTGCGTAATGTATTGGTTACAGCCCCAATAGTTCAAATTGGTGATCCACAAGCCGCCCAACAAAACAGTTAATCCCGGCAAATCCATATAGTTAGGGTTATCGCGTTTAAAGATCATGTGGAAGTGGTCGCCTGCTTCGGTAGTCAACAGTTTCAATCCGTTAACCAAGCCTGTAGTCCCTGCTTTTTCGCTCACTAAATTTAAGGCGATATAAGAAGCAACTAAACCGCCCAGTATCAAAAAGAAAACCTGGATTACATCTGTATAACCGATTACCTTCATTCCGCCCAAAGCAATCACGATAGAAAATACAGCCAGCAGTACGATACATATAACTACATTAAAACCAGATATACCACTGATAGCCAATGCGCCCAGATAAAGTATGGACATTAGGTTTACCACGATATACAACAGCAGCCAGAAGATGGCCATGATCATAGCCACCGTTCCGTTGTAACGCTGGTGCAGGAACTGCGGCATGGTAAAAATTTTATTTTTGAGGTAAACAGGGATAAAAAAGACGGCTACAATGATCAGCGTTAAGGCAGCCATAAATTCGTAAGAGGATATGGCCAAGCCCATCTTGAAGCCAGAACCGCTCATGCCGATAAACTGCTCAGCAGAAATATTGGAAGCAATTAAAGAGGAACCAATTGCCCACCAGGTTAAAGAACCTTCGGCCAGGAAATAATCTTTAGAAGATGCAATAGCGGTTCTTTTACGTTGGTAAACCCACCAACCATACAAGGCTACAATCAAAAAGTAAATCAGGAATACAGCGTAATCCGGTGTTTGAAGTCTGTTCATTTTTAACTTAGGTTTGAGGGTTTCAATTTAACAATTAATTATAATTATTCAAGAATATTTATAATTATCTTGTTTGGGTACTTTTACGTAAATGCCTTACTTTAGATTACAAAATTTGCTTAAAAACATAAATTAAGCCTATAAAAGAAGCATGTACAAAAAGAGGCTCGGTTACCCGAGCCTCTTTTAATAAGTTAAATCTGTTTTATACGCCAAGCAGTAACCTTGCCGGGTCTTCCAGCAATTGTTTTACGCGGACTAAGAAACTTACCGATTCCCGTCCATCAACAATGCGATGGTCATAAGATAAAGCTAAGTACATCATTGGGCGGATCACTACTTGTCCGTTTACCGCAACCGGACGCTCAATAATATTGTGCATACCTAAAATGGCAGATTGCGGCGAGTTGATAATTGGTGTGGACAACATCGAACCAAAAACACCGCCATTGGTAATGGTAAAAGTTCCGCCGGTCATTTCTTCAATGGTCAGTTTGCTTTCACGTGCTTTACCAGCTAATACAACAATCGCTTTTTCAATTTCTGCCAGGCTCATGCTATCCGCGTTGCGGATGATGGGAACAACCAATCCTTTTGGTGCCGAAACCGCGATGGAAATATCCGCAAAATCACTATAAACTACTTCTTCGCCTTCGATACGGGCACCAACTGTCGGCCAGTCTTTCAAAGCTTCGGTCACAGCTTTAGTAAAGAAAGACATAAAACCTAAGCCAACCTGGTATTTTTCTTTGAACTTGTCTTTGTATTTGGTGCGCAATTCCATGATTGGCTGCATATCCACTTCGTTAAAAGTAGTGAGCATGGCCGTTTCATTTTTTACGGCAACCAATCGTTTGGCAACTGTTTTACGAAGGGACGACATTTTTTCACGTCGTTCCCCGCGGCTTCCCGCAACTACAGGTTCTGCCGTAGTGGCTTTTGCCGGAGCAGGCGCAGCAGGTCTACTTTCAGTTTTTGCGACTGGTTTAGGCACTTCGGCTTTCAGCGCATCTTCTTTGGTGATCCTTCCGTCAACACCATTGCCGTTGATGTTTTTGCCATCCAAACCTCTTTCGGCCAATATTTTTGCTGCTGCCGGTGAAGGTACTCCCGAAGCATAAGTTTTAGGCTGATCAGCAGAACCGGCAGAAATTTCCGCATGTTCCGATACTTCTTTTACCTCTGTTTTTTCTGTTTGGGGAGAAGCAGAACCAGCAGCGATCTTTCCAACCAATGTTCCGATCGCTACGACATCGCCTTCCTTCGCAATGATAGATAGCGTTCCGGCAGTTTCGGCATTCAGTTCAAACGTGGCTTTATCAGATTCCAGCTCGGCAATCGGCTCGTCCATTTCGACTTGCTCACCATCTTTTTTCATCCATTTAGTTAAAGTAACTTCTTGGATGGATTCGCCAACGGCCGGGATTTTTATCTCAATTTCCTTAAAAGCTACAGGGGCTGTTGCTGCTTTCGGAGCTTCTGTTTTTGGTGTTTCTGCTGCTGGTTTTGTTTCTGCCGATGCTTCTTTTACCGGTGTTTTTTCTGTAGAAACAGGAACTGCACCGTTATCAGATTCAATGCTGCAAACAACGGCTCCAATCGGCAACACATCGCCTTCTTTTGCAGTGGTTTTAAGTGTTCCTGCGGCTTCGGCCGTTAATTCAAACGTAGCTTTGTCTGATTCCAGTTCGGCAATAACGTCATCCATTTCTACATGGTCACCATCGTTTTTTACCCAATTGGAAAGGGTTACTTCAGAAATGGATTCGCCAACCGGTGGAACTTTGATCTCTAAACTCATATTTTTTATAAACTATATTTTAGTGTTAATCAGCTCCGGCATTAGCCATTTTAGCTGTCGTTTCTTCTACTTCTTCTTTTACTGCTTTACCGGCAGGTGCTTCAAATGCTTTACCAACAACATACAATTGTTGTGCAGCGTGTTGTTTTGCATAACCAGTTGCGGTACTGCTGCTTTCTTTGCGCGAAACTACTTCAAATTCTATTTCGGTATGCAATAGTTTCCGGCACAAATACGGCCAGGCACCCATATTTTCGGGTTCTTCCTGTACCCAAACCCAGCTTTCTGCATTACTGTATTTAGCTTTGACTTTTTGCATTTGTAAAACTGGCGTAGGATACAACTGCTCCAAACGAACGATGGCTATGTCTTTACGTTGGTCGGTTTGCTGTTTTTCCAGCAAGTCATAATAGATTTTACCGCTACAAAACAGTACCCTTTTTACATCAGCAGCAATCACAAAACTATCATCTATGACCTCGTGGAATTTTCCTTCCACAAAATCTGTGATGTTAGACACGCATTGCGGGTTCCGCAACAAGCTTTTTGGTGTAAAAACAACCAATGGCTTCCGGAATTCATGTTTCAACTGACGGCGTAAAACATGGAAAAAATTGGCTGGTGTAGTACAGTTTGCTACCTGGATATTATTGTCTGCACAAAGCTCCATAAAGCGTTCAATCCTTGCAGATGAATGTTCCGGCCCTTGTCCTTCATAACCGTGCGGCAACAGCATTACCAAACCATTTCCGCGCTGCCACTTGGTTTCTGCACTGGCAATATATTGATCGGTAATGATTTGGGCACCGTTTACAAAATCACCAAACTGTGCTTCCCAAATAGTCAAAGCGTTTGGATTGGCCAAAGCATAACCGTAATCAAAACCCAAAACACCGTATTCTGACAGGTGCGAATTGTAAATATGGAACGCTGCCTGATCGGTGGAAATATTTCTCAACGGCACATATTCTTCTTCAGAATCTTCCAGTGTTAAAACAGCGTGGCGATGGGAAAAAGTCCCTCTTTTCACATCTTCACCGCTTAAACGGACTGCATGTCCTTCATTCAGCAAAGTTCCATAAGCCAGCAGTTCGCCCATTGCCCAATCAAAGGTTTTGGTTTCGTTCACCATTTTTTGGCGGTCCTGAAACAATTTCTCAATTTTTTTGAAAAACTGCTTTCCTTGCGGCAATTCAGTTATTTTTTTGCCTATCATTTCCAGTTCATCAACACTTACGGAAGTATCCGGCGAAGCGAGAAAGTCTTTGTCATTCGCTAATCTTAAACCTTTCCAAGCCCCGGCAAACACAGGTTTTACTTCCGAAAATTTTTCTTCTGATTTGGATTCGTTCAGCTTTTCCTGCAACATGGCACGAAAATCTTTTTCCATTTGCTTAGCTAAATCTGCATCGATGCTTCCTTCAGCAATCAGTTTTTGATTATAAATTTCTTTTGGGTTCGGATGCTGCTCTATTGCTTTATATAAAAGCGGCTGCGTAAATTTTGGCTCGTCAGATTCATTATGACCAAATCTTCTATAACATAAAATATCTATAAAAACATCTTTATGGAACGTCTGACGGTATTCCATCGCCAGATTAATAGCGTATGCTAATGCTTCAACATCATCACCATTCACATGGAAAACAGGCGACAGCACAGTTTTGGCAATATCGGTACAATAAGTGCTGGAACGGGCATCTTTATAATTGGTAGTGAAACCAATTTGGTTATTGATAACCAAATGAATTGTTCCGCCAGTGCGATAACCTTCCAGCTTTGACATCTGCAAAACTTCATAAATTATACCCTGGCCGGCAACAGAAGCATCGCCATGAATTAAAATCGGTGAAATTTTTTTATCATCGCCGCCGTATTTAAAATCAATTTTTGAACGGGTTAACCCTTCAACCACCGGATCAACCGCTTCCAAATGCGAAGGGTTCGGGCAAAGGCTTAGATGCACTTTTTTACCGCTCAAAGTTTCTACATCGGTAGAATAACCCAAATGGTATTTTACATCTCCGCTAAATGGTTCTTCCTGATCAAAGCCTTTTCCTTCAAATTCGGAAAAAATGCTTTTGTAAGATTTCTTTAAAATATTAACCAGCACATTTAAACGGCCGCGATGTGCCATGCCGATCACAAATTCTTCGATGCCTAACTCAGAACCTTTTTCAATTACGGAATCCAATGCCGGGATTAAAGACTCCGCCCCTTCCAATGAAAACCGTTTTTGTCCTAAAAATTTTGTCCCCAGAAAACTTTCAAAAACAACCGCTTCATTTAGTTTTTTTAACAGTTGTTTTTTTTCTTCGATAGAGAAATGCGGCGTGTTATGGCTTCTTTCCATCCGCTCCTCAAACCAGGTGATTTTATCCGGATCGCGCAGGTAACGGTATTCTGCACCGATCGACTGGCAATAGGTTTGCTCCAGCAAATCGCGGATGTCGCGCAGTTTTGCCGGGCCTAAGCCTACTTCTACGCCTGCATTAAAAACCGTATCCAGATCGGCATCGTTTAAACCAAAAGTTTCCAGTTCTTTTCCGGGAACGTATTTGCGTCGTTCGCGTACCGGATTGGTTTTGGTAAACAAATGACCGCGGGTACGGTAACCGTTGATCATGTTCAACACGTTGATTTCTTTTAGAAAATGTTCACTATCTGTCGGGGCAGCAGTTTGATCCTGCTCTTTTACGGGCTGTTCTGTACGGCCGAAATCAAAACCTTCAAAAAACTTTTGCCAGCCAAAATCAACCGATTCGGGGTCTTGCTGGTAATTTTGGTATTGTGTGTCTATGTACGCTGCGTTAGCGTTATTTAGGTACGAGAGATTATTCATGGAAAATCCAATCAGTGAAACGCCACAAAAGTAAGAATTAATAGAGAAACAAATTCATCTAAGTTTCCATTAAGAAAATCAAAATAGTTTTATCTACTGGCATTTATGATTTGTTGAAGCTGTTTTTGATTGGATTTTGATTGCATTATAACTGTAGTTTATTATTCATGCAAAAAAAGCATTGGTAAAAACAGTATTAGTTGGTTTTCTTTTGTGCGTTCTTTTGCTTGATCAAAAGAACCAAAAAATCAAGAATGCCGGATCGCCTCCGGGCGGCATTCAACCCAACGCTCCTTGGCGGCTACCTTTCTGGTTTTTCATCTTTCTGGCGTTATAATATAATTGCAGTTACATCAAGAAAAATAAGTACAATCTTTTTCAGTCCTTGAACCTGTTTTTATCCAATTGCAAGAGAGCCGTCAGAAAGGTATGCACTCAGGAGCGTAGGGATGAACGGGTGCGCGGACGAGCGATCAGCCGTTCTTGATTTCGTTGGTTCTTTTTCATCAAGGAAAAAGAACGTTAAATACAATCAGCATACTTCTTTTACCACCTAAAAATCATAACGAATCAACTTGATTTTTGTACAAAGCCGCCTGCTCCAAAAGCTTTTCCAAATCATCGGGTTTCAGCCGGTGCAAGTTGCCGTAGATCAGTTTCAATCGCTGGTTACCTGATAGCAAACCTTCATTTCGAAAGAAGAAATCCCAGTACAAACTGTTGTACGGACAAGCTTTTTCGCCATACTTCTTTTTATAGTCGTAAAAACAGCTTCCGCAGTAATCACTCATTTTGTTGATATAGGCTGCCGAAGCTACGTAAGGTTTTGTGCCTACCATTCCGCCATCGGCAAACTGGCTCATACCACGCGTATTGGGCAGTTGCACCCATTGCATTGCATCTACATAAACACCTAAATACCAAACATCTACCTCATCCGGATTAGCTCCCATCAGCAAAGTAAAATTGCCGATAATCATCAATCTTTGAATATGATGCGCCCAGCCCAAATCCAGCGATTGGCCGATGCAATGCTTTAAACAGTTCATCTTCGTCTCGCCCGTCCAAAACCAATCCGGCAATTTTGCCTGATGGTTGAAAAAGTTCTTTTCGGCAAATTCCGGCATTTTGTCCCAGTACAAGCCCCGCATATATTCGCGCCAGCCCAAAATTTGCCTTACAAAACCTTCAATTTGTGGCAAGCTGATTTCTTTTTGATGCTGTTGCCAATACATAATTGCTTGTTTGACTACTTCTTTTGGCGAGATTAATTTCACATTCAAAGCAAAAGACAACCGCGAATGGAAAAGTGAGCTGTGCAGCTGCAACATTGCATCTTCATAAGTGCCGAAATGCGGCAACAGGTTTTGGCAGAAGTAATCCATCAGTTTCAAAGCTTCTTTCCGGGAAAGCGGCAAATCAACTTTATTGTTCACCACGTTACCAAAACGCGGCACTTGCGTGTCGTCAATCATCGTCCTGATTTCCGTCAGATCATGCTCAAAAACAAGCGGTTCCGGCAGCGAAACTTTGTGGTCGTAACGGTTGCGGTTGTCCTGGTCAAAGTTCCACAATCCGCCAACCGGTTCGTTTCCGTTCATCAACAGATCATACTTTTGCCGCATGTGGCGGTAAAAGCTTTCCATCACCAATTGTTTTTTGGCGGAGAAGAAATCGCCTACTTCTTCCCTTGTTGTAAAAAAATGTTCCGTATCGTAAGCTTTGGTTGGAATACTGAGGTTTTTGCAGAAATCTTTCAATTGCTGGTCTAAGCGGTATTCATCCGGCAGCAAATATTCAAAAGTTTTAATGCTTCTTTTATCGATGATTTTTTGAAGATTGCCTGCCAGCGTCTGCACATTTTCAGGATCATTCAGTTTGAAGTAAATTACCTGATGCCCGGCTTTTTGCAATTGATAAGCAAAGTTCCGCATCGCCCCAAAAAATGCCAGGATTTTCTGGATATGATGCTTCACATAAGTTTGTTCCTGCATCATTTCTATCATCACATACATCGTTTCCGGTTCTTTTTGCAGAAACCAGGAATGCGTACCGATGAGCTGATCACCCAAAATAAGCCGTAAAGTTTTCACTAATTTTTAACCGATAAAAGAAGTAGTGTAAAGAAGTAGTTTGGGTGATGGCTCATGGTTGATAACGCTGTGCAACAAACAGGCGTGGCAGTGTTGGGATATTTGAAAAATGTCTGCACACAACTGAAGCGTAATATTTTTAAAAAGTTGAAGTTAAGAAATAAAGCTAAAATTATTAACGTCGAGATGGATATACAGCCAAATTGAAATACAAAAAGTTGAAACACGGATTACGTCAGTCTCTTTTGGCAATATCTTTGTCAGCGATAGTGGTTGTTCATCTGTTTATTTTCTTTGATGTTCCGTCATACCGCCCATTACCTTTTCCATGATTTTTATTTTGCCCCATCTCGGAACTGTCCTGAGTGAGTACACTAAAATTTTGGTTAATAGCCCTGGTAAAACAGTCGTCTTACGTCCTAATGCTTTTAAAATTGGAACTCCGATTTGCGAAGGCTTTAACGACACTGACATTTTCATATTAGCTCTTTGTTCAAAGCCACTTTCAACAGGTCCGGGTGCTGCTGCTAAAACATCAACACCGAGCGGTTTAAGTTCAATAGCTAATGCCTCTGCCAATGATTGCACATACGCCTTTGTCGCCACATAGTTTGCCGAATATGGCACACCTTGAAAAGCTACCATAGAGCTCATTAAAATTATTCCGCCACGTTTTTGTTGCACAAATTGCTGGCTGTAATAATGTGTTAATGAAAGTAAGCCTTCACAATTAACTCTAAGCATATTTATTTCGGAATGTAAGGATGTACTTATGAATAAACCTGAAGTTCCATAACCAGCTGAAACAACTAAAAGCCCAACATTTAAACTTCGGGTTGATTGAATAATTTTATTAATGCCTTCAGGTTCTGAAACATCGGCATCAACTACTTTAATTTAAATTTTAAAGTCAATTCTTTTTCAACTTCCTGCAACTTGTTTAAATGCCTTGAATTAAACTACTATCGGCTGAAGGCCGATAGATTTGTTATCGACTGAAGTCGACTTTAAGCTTATTCACTAATTGTAAAGTCTTCGTCTTTTGGATCCTCATCCTGGTTTTTTATATATTCCAGTAC
>JAABUM010000609.1_pt1 | contig 60874 bp, 60 predicted proteins | sample 5559161 | NCBI WGS metagenome assembly JAABUM01 (sample SAMN10711868, study PRJNA513369) | rock metagenome | isolation source: Antarctica rocks | place: Antarctica: Victoria Land, Siegfried Peak nord
CGACCAGGGTGACGCCGATGACGGTCAGGACAACGAACTCAACCGTGTTGAACAGAACGGTGAGCCACAGCGGGTCCGTCCATAGATCCGCATAGTTCTTCAGTCCAATAAACGGCGGGTTCTTGTCAAAGAGTTGACGGTTGAAGAGACTCATGTAGACGGTATAGGCAAGCGGACCGCCGGCGAGGACCAAAAATATGATGAAATAGGGCGCCACGAATAGATAGTTGGGCAAGACCCGCCACCATTGCCCTTGTGGGCGCCGCCGGCTCACGGCCCCGGACCGCGCCGTGGGCGCCGCCTTTACGGACATCCTGTGCTCCCTTCTCCCGCCGAGTAGACGAATCGGGCGTGTTTCATTCACGTTGGGGTGCGGCCCTTATCCCCACCCCATGGCCAACTAGCGCCTCTCCCTGACGTGGGAGAGGGGGAGCCACCCCTTCAACTCACTTGAAATACACCCAAATGAATCGTTATAGTGTTGCGCCAGATGGCGGCGGCGCCCGGTCGGGAAAACGCTTTCCCGACCGGGCGCCGCCATGCCATGACGCTAGGCGCGCGTGAGCGCCCGCGACACAACGGACTGCGCCGCACTTATGGCGCCAGAGACGGACTTAGTGCCGTTCAAGAGCGCCGTGAACTGCGGGTCGTACCCATCCTGCACGTCGAAGAACACCTTGCTCGGCTGCTCAATGCGGCCAATCTCGGCGAGTTCGGGCGCGTAGGTGCTCTGCGGGAACAGGCTCGTCACGGCCAGGCTCTTGCGCTGGGACGTACGCGCGGGGATATGCCCCGCGCCCGTGGTCCACTCCACCCCCCTACTGGAGAGGTAGCGCATGAAGGTATAGACGGCGTCCTTCTTCTCGCTGGGCAGGCTGGCCGGCGCGGCGATGACGTGCCCCGACATCCAGGCCACCTGATCGGCGCCGAACTTGGGCATGAAGACCGACTTGACGCTCACGTTCTTGTGCGCCGGGAACCAATTGCGCATCCAGTCGCCGTCCGGCACCATCGCCACCTGGTTCTTGGAGTAAGCGCTGTCCCACACGCCAATGGTGCCGTACGCCGCCGGCTTGGACACGGCGTGGTACTTGAAGATGAGATCGCTCCAGTACTGGAAGGCGCTGCGCACCATCGGCGTGTTGAACGTAGCCGTCTTGCCGTCGGCGCTCAAGGTGTTGCCGCCGAAGCTCCAGATGGTCTGCAGGAGCGTGGGAAGTTCCCAACTCGTGGCCAAGCCGTAGACCTTCACCTTGCTACCGTTAAAGTTCTTGCTCAGCCCGTTGTTGCCGCTGCTGTCGATGGTCAGCTTACGCGCCCACTGCGCCAACTCCTCGCCGCTGCTCGGCGTGCGCAGCGGCAGGCCAGCCGCCTGGAGCAGCTTGGGGTTCAGGTAGAAGCCCCAGCCGTGCATATCGAGCGGCATGCCGTAGATCGATCCCTGATACTTGACGTATTTCATGGGCTGCGCCGCGAAGTCGCTCTCGGGCAAGCTCGGGCCGAAAAGATCGTCGATCTTGGCGAAGAGGCCGTTGGCCTGGAAATAAAGCATCTCTTGGACGTGCGTCGTGAACACCTCGGGCGCGGTCCCGCCCGTCAGGGCCGGCAGCAGTTTGCTATAGAACTGCGGCCAGGTGCCGATAATCTGCATCTTGACCTGGATGCTGGGGTGCGCCTTGTTGAACTGGTTGACGATCGCCTGCATCGTCTGGCCGTCGGGGCCGGCGAGGCCGGTCAGAAAGTTGAGGGTGGTGGCGCTACGCGCGCTGCTCGCCAGCACCGTAGGGGCGCCGGGGATCTGCGCGAGGGCGCCGGCGGCGGCGACACCCGCCGCTACTTTACCACCGGTTTTAAGCAGGTCGCGCCGTGAGATAGGAGTAACCGTCTTCGCGTCTTCCACAAAACACCTCCAAGAGGAATAAAGATGACCCGGTCGTTTCTTACAACGTTGGAAACGCCGTGTGATCAGCGTAGCACGCCGAGCAAAACTTTGTCAAATCGTGATGGTGATCGTGGGAACGCGGGCTTCTTCACTGGTTGGATTGTGTCCGCAGGTATGCGACGCTCTGCTCGATCTCGCTCACCTCGTACGCGGCCAGTTCCTCGGCGGCCGCCTCGCGCTCCCACGGCGTGCGCCAGTCCTCGTCGAGGGGCTGCCCGCGCGCCTCGCGCAGCCGCAGCGCCGGCAGGATCTCCTCGGCCCGGCGCGGCGGGTAGCCGAGCCAGAACTCGTCGTCGAGGAAGCGGACGTGGCGCGCCTGTAGGGCTCCCAACTCGATCGAGACCGGCGCGTCCGGCGCCTCGCGCGCCAGCAACTCGAGCAGCCCCGCCACGTCGAGGACGCCCGCGCCGATCGCGCAGCGTACCAATCGGTAGCCCTCGATCGCGGTGTAAACGTGGTAATCCTTGAGGTGCACGTTCTTGATGAGCGGAGCCACGCGGCGGGCGAAGGCCAGCGGGTCCTCCACCACGGCCAGCGGATTGACCGCGTCCAGGGTCACGCCGACGCGGGGGCTATCCACTCGCGCGCAAAGATCGACCAACTCGTTCGACGTCAGGTCCTGGTGGTTCTCCACGGCGATGGCGACTCCGGACTCCTCGGCCAGCCCGCGCACGGCGCGCAGCCGGCCCGCGATCTCCTCTAGGTAGGCGGGCCAGGTCTCACGCACGGCACGGCGGTCGCCGCACAGGATGCCGCTGGCCACCACGCGCACGACGGGGGCGCCGAGCGTGGCGGCGGCCGGCAGCAGCGCCCGCAGCTCCTCCACGTCGACGATGCCGCCCGCGACGACAACGGACAGGCCGCGCGCGGCGGCGTAAGCGCGTGCCGCCTCCAGATCGGCCAGGGCCAAGCTTGGCAGGCCCCAGCGCGGCGGGAACTCCACACCGCCGAGGCCGAGCGCCTCGGCAAGGTCCATCAGCCGGTAGGCGTCATAGGGATCGGGGCAGGCGCGCGGCGTGCCCGCCCCGGCGAAGCCGCACAGGTAGCCGAAGCCGTAGGCCGCCAGGCCCACCGGCAGGCGCGGCGTGCCGCATGTCTGATGCATAGTCAAGGCGCCATCCGCATTCACTGTGTGGGACACGATCTGAAAACCAGGGGTACCTACTATCCCCTACCCTTTAACGCCGGAGAGCTTGACGCCCTCGACGATGAAGCGCTGTAGGATCAGGAAGACGATCACCACGGGCAGGATCGCCACCAACGCGCCCATGAAGACTTCGTGCAGAATGATCGTCTGGGACGCGATGTAGGCGGATACATCTACCTGTACGGTCCACATGCTGCTGCTCTGCCCGATCACCAACGGCCAGGTGAAGTCGTTCCAGCTATTGATAAGGGAGATAACGCCCAACGCCGTTATCATACCGAGCGAGTTGGGGATGGCGATGCGGCGGTAAATACCGAAATAGCCCAGCCCATCCACACGCCCGGCCTCCTCGACCTCGGTGGGGAAGTCGAGGTAAAACTGGCGGAACATGAAGGCGGCAAACGCGCTGAACAGGCCGGGCACGATGAGTCCCTGCAACGTATTGACCCATCCGATACTATCGACCAGTAAGTAGAGGGGTACGAAGGTGACGGCGCCCGGAATCATCAGGGTGCCGAGCACGAGCAGGAAAACCACGTTGCTGTAGCGGAATGGGATGCGCGCCAACGCGTAGCCGGCCATCGACGCGAAGATCATCTGGCAGATGACCTGCGTGACGGCCATGAGCGCGGAGATGCGCAGGCCGGTCACAATCGGCACATCGGGGTTGCCGAAGAGTTCGGAGATGTTGCCCCATTGCCAGACGCTCGGCAAGAATTGGAACGTGGGTGCGGTAATGTCCAGATCCGTCATGAAGGCGTTGCGTACCATGATGTAGAAGGGTACCAAAAAGATGAGCGAGAGGATGATGAGCGCGCCGTAGAGCAGCACACCGCGCGGCGTGACACGCACACGCTGCCGGCGCCGTCGGAGGGCGCCGGGTGGGGCCGTCACAACTGCCATGTTGAAACCTCCTCGAAGTAAAAGGTAACGGGTGACGGTTATGACTGCGACCGCCCCAAACCAAACAGACGGAGTTGCACGAAGGTAAAGGCAATGATGAGCAAGGCGACAATAAACGCGCCGGCGCTGCCGACGCCGTAATTCTGATCCTGAATAGCCGTGTTGTAGAGGTATAAGAGCGGCGGCCGCGTACTTGGATCCGGAGCCTGCACACTGAGGATGTTGTAAAACTCGGCGAACGCCTGGAACGCGTTGAGGATCAGCAGCACGCCGACAAAGATTGAGGTGTTGCGTAACAGCGGGAAGGTGATGTGGCGGAAGGTCGTCCAGCCCGGATTGGCGCCGTCCACGCGCGCCGCCTCGTAGAGGTGACGCGGAACCTCCTGCAAGCCCGCCAGGAAGATGATCATGTAGAACCCGACTTGCAGCCAGAGGCGCACGGTGACGAGCACCACCCACACCCAGGGCGCGCCGAAGGTCCACGCGATCGGATCAATCGGGTGGATCGGACCGATAGTCGGCAGGTTAAGCAGAATCGTGTTGGCGATACCGAAGCGGACGCCGTTGAAAAGGCTTAGTTTCCATACCAGCGAGGCCACGACATACGAACAGGCCGTGGGCAGGAAGAAGACCGAACGAAAAAATGCTCTGCCGTGGGCCACACTGTTTACCAAAAGCGCCAACCCTAACGACGCCGCGAAGGTTGTCGGCACGATAAAGACCGCGAAGATCACCCCGACCTTTAGCGACTCGGTAAAGGAACTGTCGCCCAGAACAGTACGATAATTGTCAAACCCGATCCAATGCCCCACATTGACCGTGCCGTGCGCGGCGCTCAGGCTGACCAGGAAACCCCAGATAATCGGTATGACGGTGAAGACCAGCAACCCGATAAGGAGCGGCGCCATAAAGGCGAAAAAGGTCAGGGTCGTGGCCCACTCACGCCGCCGCCTTGCACGGGTCCTAGCTGTCGGTACGGCTCTCGCTACCCCATGCGGTGCGCTCATACTGCTATCCCCTCTAAACTGTTCGTACGTGGCCCGCGAGATAAGGGAGGAGCACGCGCGCTCCTCCCTTATCAGTTATCAGTCCGAACCGCTCAGTCGTGCGCGCTATTTGAGCTCGGCGTTAAGCGCGGTTTGCGCCTTCTGCGCGGCCTGATGCACCAACGTCTTCACATCGGTGTTCGTCTTGGTGGCGGCGGTCGCGGCGTCCAGGAGCGGCGTCTGGACGCTGAGGTCGTTGTAGGGGATGGCGAAGTAGTGCGAGTACTTCTGCAACACCTGCACCGCCACCGCGGCTTGGCCGGACTTTAGCTTGGGAGCGTTGGACACGGCCGAACTACGCGGCGGGATGTGGAAGCCGTAGCTGGTGTTGAAGTCAATTTCGTCCTTGGTATTCTGGATCCACAGCCACTTCACGTAGTCCAGGGCCTGCTTGAGGTGCTGGCTCTTGCCGTTCACATACTCGTTCCAGCCGCCGAAGAAGGTGGCGGGCTGGCCCTGCGCGTCGAGCGCCGGCCACCCCATGTAGCCGAAGTCATCGCCGACCGCCTTTTTGATGCCGGGCATGGCCCAGAGACCGGTGTATTGCATGGCCGCGAGGCCCTGCGTGAAGGCCGAGGGATCCCACCAATCGACGGGCGCCCCGAGCAGTAACACGCCGGACTTGTTCAGCGTGTGTAACGCCGTCAGCGCCTTCACCGTGCGCGCGTTGTCGAAGGTGAGTTGGTCACCCTTCATCATGTCGGTCCCTGCCGACCACTCCAGGATGCCGTTGCCGAGCGCGCTGGCGCCGCCGTCGTTACCGACGAACAGGCCCTTGACGCCGCCGGTTGTGAGCTTCTTGGCGTCGGCCAGCAACTCGTTGAACGTTTTGGGCTCACTCTTGATGCCGGCCTTCTGGAAGAGGCTCTTGCGGTAGTAGACGCCGCCGGTGTCGATGATCATGCTCACGCAGTAGACGTGGCCCTGATAGGTGCATTGGCCGATGGCGTTCTGGTTGAAGTCCTTACGCACCGAGGTCGTGTAGAGGCTATCCAGGGGATAGACCTGCTTGGTCTTGACGGCCGTGATCGACAGGCCCCCGTTCTCATACACGTCGGGGCCGTTGCTGCTCAATAGAGCAGGATTGAGCTTGGTTGGATACACATTCTGGCCGACCACCCAAGTGACATTTACATGCACGCCGGGATGGCTCTGCTCGTACTGCTGGGCATACCGCAGGACCGCCTCGTGGGTACCCGCCTCACCATAGGCGTGGTACCAGACGTTCAAGGTGACATCGTTCGCATGGACCCTGGCCGCGGCGTGCCCGCTCTGGCTCTGTGGCAACACCAGTAGGCTACCCAGACCGAGCGCCAACACCGCGCGCTTGATCGAACTCCGCATGATAGACCCCTCATTCCTTTCGACCGACCGTCGGCGCCTCTCCGGCTCTTATCGCGCGGTTAAGGCTCTGCCTAGTCATGTCGTCGCGATACTGCTAAAAATACATTCATGCTAATTAGAGAAGACCGCGTCGTCCTTATTGGATCCTGCCGCGACGCCCCGTATCGTATGTCGCGCGCCGCGCTGTGAACCATCCTTCAGTTCTTCCGTCCTCGCGCTATCGACCACCCCCCTTTCCAGGTGTCATATCACATGCTCCGCGGTCGAGAGATGATTCCCTCGCGACGGGCGCCGCCTCATCAGAAAGCGTGTTACCAGATATAGCATATTGCGTCGCGTCAGTCAACTTTCCAACGTTGCAAAAGGCTCCCTCACCCCCAACCCCTCTCCCGTGCGCGGGAGAGGGGTTGGGGGTGAGGGAATATTCATAGACGCGATACGTCAAGCACAGTCACGCTGCCGTTGACGGACGGCGGCGGCAGCGCCGGTGGCGGAACGAGTGCGACACGCCGCGACAGCCAGCGCCGCGCCGACGCCCACCAACCCTCCGGCGCGGCGGCGCCGACCGGACCGCCGTCCGACCAACGCGCTGTGTAGTTGACCACGAAAGCATGTCCCGTCCGCCTGTCGACGGCCATGTCGACGGGGAAGACACCCACCGGCACGACACGGCCGGCCACGCCATCGCGCGCGTCAAGCACGCTCACACTGCCACGCCCCGTCGTGTCACCCATGCTATCGGTGTGGCCGACGCTGCCGATCAGCACGGCTCCGCCCCCGGTCGACGCGATGGCGGGCCAGGGCGAATAGCCCTGCGCGACCGTACGCAACAACGCGCCGTCGCGCGCGTCGAGCACGATGGCGCGCCCCTCGACGCCCGCCGGCCCGACCACGACGACGTGGCCTGTCCGCGCGTCTACGATCGGCTGATAGCCTTCGGCGCCTATGGCGACTGTATGCAAGACAACCCCGTCGCGCGCGTCGAGCACGCTCACCGTCTGATCATGCGGGTTCGTTACAAAGACGCGCCCGGTCTGCTCGTCTACCGCTACCTGCCCCCACGGCGCCGATCCTACCCGCGTCGCGCGCAGCATCGTCCCGTCACGCGCGTCAAGCACGTCGACGTACCCGCTGTTGCAGCGCACGAAAACCCGATTAGTCCGCGCGTCCACGGCGGCGACCGAGGGGAGCACACCCACCGCGACCGTGCGTACAACGGCGCCCGTCGCGGCGTCGAGGACGCTCACCGTGTTGTCCGAGCGATTGGGCACGAACACGCGCCCGGTCCGCGCGTCCACCGCCAGCCACTGCGGGGATGTCCCCACCATCGTCGTGCGCACGAGGCCGCCGGTTCGCGCGTCGAGGACACTGACCGTCGCGTCGCCATTATTGGACACAAAGACGCGCCGTGTGCGCTCGTCTACGGCGGCGGCCACGGGGTCCGACCCCACGGGCGCCGTCGCCACGAGCGAGGCCGAGGCGCTATCCAGCACGCTCACGGTCCCGCCGCCACGGTTGACGACGAAGACGCGCCCACTGGCCCCATCCACGACAACGCGCCAGGGCGCCCGCCCGACAGCGACCGTCGCAATGACTGGATCGGCGCTCGCGTGGCGCAGCCCTAACAGGCCGGCCGCGGCCAGAACAGACAGCCCGCTCCCCAGCCAGAGCGTCGATTGTTTCATCATCATACCCTCACGATCCGCTGCATACGCTGCGGTCCGCATCGTGTATAGATGGTAGCACATCGTCCGCTCACGCGTCGTGCGCACGACGCGCCTGGGGCGCGCCCCACGATTGTGGGGGGGCCAGGCGCGGCCGATAGCCCACCCCGTCCGGCGCCTGTGTTCCTTGACAACCCCACCCTCCATGCTAGAATAGTCCTGTTAGTTAGGACGCGTGTCCTACTAAGAAAGGGCGCCGGGGGACGAGGCGCGAACGCACGGCAACGCACGAGAGATGGTCGGGAGGCTGAGCGCACTGCACGGGCGCGCGGTCCGTGCGGGCGCCCGTGCGCCGCGCGTCTAGCGCCGCGGGCGCACGGCTGGCCGCGTCTCACCATCGTGGGGCGCGCCCACGCGCCTGGCCCAGCACATCTACGAGAGTGGTAAAATAGAGAAACGCTGACGACGACCAACGGGAAGGGAGATCTATACCTATGGAACCACGCCTGTCCTATGCCGAGGCGCTCGACGCGGTCGGCGCCTACGTCGAGCGCGCCGGCGGCGCCGATGTGTTCGTCAACGAATTGGAGACGGGATTCCTCGTCTCATTTCTTGTAGAAGACGAGCAGCGCGTGTCCACACTCAGTCCGGATGACCTGGCGCGGCTGCGCAGCGAGTCGCAGCGCCGTGGACTCGGCGGCCTGTTCCGCCGCCGTGACAGTGGGCGCGAAACGCGAGCGCGCCTCCGCGCCGTCGGACGCCACCTCGACGTCCAGGTGATGGCGGCCGCTATCCTGGCGCAGGAGCGCGCCGATGGCTACTCGGTCGATTATACCGGACTGCTCAATCCCAAGGACGACCTTGCCGGGCTCACCCGCCGCCACGACGAACTCGACGACGCGCGCATTGTGAAACTCGCGCGGTGAAACAGTCTGCGCAGTCGCCCATCAAAGGCTAGTGAGGCAGGTCAGTAAGATGGAGGTGCGCCACAAAAGGGAACTCTCTTGTGGCGCATCCCGGTAAAAGACAAGGAGGATGGCCGAATGAGTGTCATGGTATACTCGCGGCTCGGCGACGTGCTCCGCACGCGGAACCTGACAGTGGGCGATCTCCAACGCCAGATCGCCGCGCGCTTCGACTTCGCGGTGGATGCCCGTCGTGACTGGCCGGCAAGCTTCGATCTTGCCGCACGGCTAGGCGACGACAGCGCCGGTCACTGACCACCCCCTCCAAACCGACTTTTCACGGCAACATCATCATTAGGACACGAGTTGCTCGCGCCGCGCCGGCGGCTCGGATGGCGCGGCGCGCGCCTCCTCGTCGCGCTCGACCGGGCTGCCGATGAGGCGCTCGACGGCGTCCAGCGGCCGGTTCAGCCAGCGCGGCGCCCACCAGTTCCAGTGCCCAAGCACGCGCATGGTCGCGGGGACCAGCAGCGAACGGATCAGCGTGGCGTCAATCACGATGGCCAGCGCCAGGCCCAGCCCCACCGCCTTGACCAGCACCAGGTTGGTGAAGGCGAACGAGCCAGCCACGACGACGAGGATCAGCGCGGCGCTGGTGATGATGCGTCCCGTGCGCGCCAACCCCTGTTGCACGGCGTGCTCGTTGTCACCCGTGCGCAGGTACTCCTCACGGATACGCGTCAGCAGGAACACCTCGTAGTCCATGGACAGCCCAAACAAGGTACAGAACATCACGATCGGCGTGATCTCGTCGACGTAGCCCGTGGCCGAAAAGTTGAGGATGTTCGCGAAGTGGCCCTGCTGGAAGATGAAGACGAGCGCGCCGTACGAACCCAGCAGGCTCAGGATGTTCATGAGCACGGCCTTGAGCGGCAGCACCACCGACCGGAACAACAGCAGCAGCACCAAGAACGTGCTGCCGATCACGAAGAGGACGGCCTTGGGGAAGTCGCTGTAGAGCGCGCCGATGTAGTCCATTTCACCGGCGGTGTACCCGCCCACCACGACGCGCAGCCCCCCGCCGAGCGGGATCGCGCGGATAGCCTTGACCAGCGCCTCACCCCGCGCCTTGGAGAGGCCGCGCCGCGGGTAGACCACGACCAGCGACGCGTGCGTGCCCACGAGCGGACCGACGGCCCTGGCGACGGCCGGGTCGGCGAGGTGCGCGGCCAGAGCCAGGTAGCCGGCGCGCGTCAGGCCCGGATCAAAGCTGACGATGCTCTGCACGGCGAGCACGTTGGAGTCGCGCTTGATCCGCTGTACGTAGTCGTAGAGCGCGCCGAGGTAGCGCGGTTGCAAGATGAGTTGCGAACCCGGCGCGTAGACGACCGGCAGCGTGGGGCTATCCTGATTGACCTTGAACGTGTTCTGTAGAATGTCGAAGCCCTGGCGCGACGGCACGGACTTGGGCAAAATAGTGGCGTCGGGGATGTTGAGTTGCAACGCGCGCACCGGCGAGGCGATGAAGAGGATGATCACGAGCGTGCCGGCAATGAACGGCCAGGGGCGCCGCATCACCACACGCGCGAGGGCCGACCAGAAGTGGCCGCCGCCCGGCCGCTGCGGCAGCACCGCCAGGCGGTCGACGCGCTGGCCCAGCACGCTCAACACAGCCGGCACCAACGTCAGCGCCGCCAGTACGGCCACCGCGACCACGACGGCTCCGCCGATACCCATCGAGCGCAGCGCGATGGCCTTGAACATGAGCAGGCCGCCCAGCCCAAGCATCACCGTGAAGCCCGAGAAGAGCACGGCGCGCCCGGCGTGCGCCACTGTCGTGGCCACGGCGTCCTCGATCGAGCGGTGCGCCAGTTCCTCGCGGTAGCGGCTGACGATGAGCAGGGCATAGTCGATGCCCACGCCGAGACCGATCAGCGTGCTCGTGTTGAGCGAGAAGATGGACATGGGCGTGATCCGGCCGAGCACGTAGAGCACGGCCAGCGTCGCGGCGACGCTGACGCCGCCAATAATGAGCGGCACACCGGCGGCCACCAGCGTGCCGAAGACAAGCACGAGCAACACCAGCGCCACGGGGAAGGTGTAGCGCTCGACCTGCGACAGGTCGTTGATCGAGATGCGCACCATATCGTCGTACACAGGTGGGTCGCCCGTCACGATGGTGTGCAGCCGCATCGTATGTAGGCGCGCGCGCAGCGCCGGCAGCACCGTCTGCGTCTTCTCCAACGTGGTTGTGAAGTCGAGCACCGCGTAGGTCGCGTGGTGGTCGGGCGAGATCATGCTGCCGGCGGCGCCGGGCGCGCTGAACGACGAGGGCGCGCCGGCGCCCTGCGTCGTGTTGTCATAGGTGTCGATGCGCGCCAGGTGCGGCAAGCCTTTGAGCCGGTCGAGGGCGGCGCTCATGTCCCGGCGGAAAGCCGGGGCGTCGACGCGCAGCGTCGGGTCCGAGAAAATGATGGTGACGGCGGACGGATAATAGTGCAGGTCGCTCTGTAGCAGCGACAGCGCGCGGTCGGAGTCGGTCGTACCGTTCGCGAAGCCGCCCCCGCTCAACACGCTCTGCACGCGCGGCAGGAAAGGCGCCGCCACGAGCAGCACGATCACCCAGGCGGCGATGACGAGGTAGCGGCGGCGATAGGTCCAGTGGCCGAGTCGATAGAACATAACACATGTAGTATGCCTGCTCCCGAGGCAACTGAAAAATAAGGGGAGTACCGGTTTGCTATCGGTCTTCGTCCCCGACGCGGTACAGACCGGGCGGTACGACCTGCGGCCGGATTGCTACGTGCGAGTCACCGGCCACCTGGGCGTGCCCGGCATCACGCTGGCGCGCGGCCTCAACGACCCGCGCGCGGGCATCACCCTGGCCTCATACGTGGCCAATCTGGCAGGCCACGCGCATCGTTCCCACCGAGGCGCTGCGCGATAGCGGCTGAAGCTTCTCAACATTGTAAGTTGCACGGTCACGCATCAAAGCTTGACGGGTTATGTAGTATAATACACTACGATGAATGATGAATGAGGATGAGGTGTCCAGCGACCTCCTGCGCTTTGAGGGCATTCCGCTCACAGAGTTAGAGATCGACGCCGTGGACTGGCAGCATCGCGCTGACTACATCCGTACCCGCTCCCGGCGCAAGGGGCCGCGTGAGTTCGATGTCGAGCCGCACTGGGCGACGGAAGCTGCTTTGGACCCACACCGTCTAATTGGTCGAGGGAGCAGCCACACCAGCATCGAGGTCGTCGGCTACGCGCCCAGCGCCCCAAGCCGTGAGGGGGAGGAAGGGCGGGGCCGCGTGCTGAAAGTTTGGCTCGTACCCAAGGATCATCCGCCGACGGGTGAGTGGTGGGACGCTAATGCTTGTGACGCGAATGATCGGGACCATAGGGAGTACCAGGAGCTAGACCGATGAGTAGTGATACCCCCCATACCATCGCCGATGTGCTTGCCGCCGAGGCGGAGATGGCCGAACGTACCAAAGATGATCCACCGGGTCCGCGGGTCCGCAGCCAGCGACCGCCCAAAGATCCCTCCGAGGTGTACTCGCTGCGCATTCCCATTGATCGTCTCGATGAGGTGCGCCGGCTCGCGGGGCAGGGGCATGCGACACCGGCCGCGCTCCTGCGGCGGTGGATCCTCGAACGCCTCGATGTCGAAGCAGGCCGGCGTCCAGTGGACGGCAGTGATGAGGCGCGGCGACAGGTCGCCGACGCTCTGCGCAAGGCCCTCGCCGTCGTCGAGAACCGTGAGATAGCGTGAGTTGGGAGCCAGCAAAACGCTTCAGTATTCGCTTGTCATCGAATGGAGTCCCGAGGATAAGGCGTATGTGGTGATCTTGCCGGAATGGGCGGACGACTATGCCATGCCGGTGGCGGACGGGGCAACGTATGAAGAGGCCGCAATAGGGGGCTGCGATGCGCTCGAAACCTACATCCACTTCGCGCATGAGGACGGCCGTCCCTTGCTACAACCACGCGTCTTCGCGGGCGTCTAGGTGGCGATCCTGTCCGCTTAGATCGTGAGGGGTCCACACAATCCACCATGACGCCTATGCCGATCCTGGTATGCCTCCACGGCTGCGGCTTGTGCGCACGTCTCGATCGATCCTGGGCGGGTCGCCCGCACGCGAGCGATGGCCGCGCTGGCGTCGAGCCCCTGGTGGACGAGGTAGCACGCGAGGAGCGTCCCGGTGCGCCCCTTCCCCGCGCCACAGTGGACAGCGACCCGGCCGCTGGCGGCGGTAGCCACGACGATGGCGGCGACGCCACGGTCCAACTGCCCTGGCGATGGGGACGTGAAATCCGCGACGGGCAGGTGCAGTTCAGTCAGGCCATGCCGCGCGAGGCGGGCAGGATCGTGCGGCCGCTCGTGGAGATTGATCAGCAAGGACACGCCCTGACGCGCCAACCCCGCTAACGCCGCCTCACGCCGTGGATAGGCGCAGCCAAGGACTCGACGCTCCTCCAGCCATGTCCCCCGATCCACGGTGAGACCAAGGCCTGCCAGCAGTCTCCTTGCGCACATCAACTCTCTACCCCTTCACTAGCACCTTAGACCGCCTGGTTAAGCAGCGCGTGCAGATCCACCCGCATCTGGGCGAAGGAATGCACGCGGATCGCGCGCAGCCCCAGTGTCCGCGCGGCCACGACGTTCGGCGCGTAGTCATCAAGGAAAACGGTTGTCTCATAGGTAGCCCCCAGCCGTTCGACGGCGCGCTCGAAGATGTGAGAGGACGGTTTCTTGATGCCCTCCTCGGCCGATACCACGACGACGTCGAAGTGCGCGGCGATGTCGGGCCGCCCCTCCAGCCACGCGCGAAAGCCGGCGTCATTGTCCGTGAGCAAGCCGAGTCGGTAGTCCCCACGGAGTTGGCGCAGCAGATCGTCCATGCCGTCCGGCATGCGATACGACACATCGAACGCGCGCCACCACTCCTCCCAGACATGGCGGGGGCCATGCCATACCTCGCGGCGCAAAGCCTCCCACAGGTCCGCGTGCGTGGCCTGACCAAGATCGACAGCGGGAGCGAGCGGGTGGGCGGGGAGCAGACGGGTTAGCACGGTCTCCGGTGGCACGGCGAAGAGATGCAACATCGGGCCAGCCGCAGCCACGGCTCCAGCCACATCGCGGCTCGCCACGACACCGTTGAAGTCGAATAGGACGGCTCGAATGAGCTGTATCATCACCTCTATTTTACGCCGACGTTGAGTCTAGCCGCTTTGATATATGAAGGTGTCTCAGGGCTCGTGAAGTATCCGTGATGCCACGGCTCCCGGCGTGGCGTAGGCGCGTATGGCATACAGCCCTGTCCGATTAAACTATGGCGCGTGGAGCGGGGTGTAGGGGCGTATCGCTAGACGCCCGATAATCGTGGTCGGGCGGTTTGACGTTCGTCGGCGTTTGCCGTCGAGTGGACATCTCTGCAGCGAACACGGGCGTATAGCGATACGCCCCTACAATCGTTATGGCAATGGGGCTGATTTTAATCAGACAGGACTGTATGGCAGACGCCCGCGCGTTCAAGGCCACGGGCGTCTGCCATACGCCCCTACAATAACCCACAAGCCCTGCGGACGGGACTACTGCCCAAACTTGAAAACCTTTGAGTATGGCACACTGACGTAGGACCGCGACGCGCCCACGGCAGCTTTGGAGAGGACGAGTGGCATGCTTTCGGAACCTACGGCTCAGGACCAGCGCCTACACCCGCTGGAGTGGTATCGCCATATGCGCGACAGCGCCCCGGTGAGTCAGGGCGCCCAAGGAAGGACCTGGCAGGTCTTTCGCTACGACGACGTGAAGCGCGTGCTGTCGGACTACGCGACCTTCTCGTCGGCCTCAATCGCGCGGGCCGGCGAGGACGGCGAGCCGGCGAGCCCGCTAGAGGCCAGCCTCATCAGCACTGATCCGCCCCGTCACCGGCAGTTGCGCGCGCTCGTTTCGCAGGCTTTTACCCCCAAGGCCGTGGCCGACCTGGAGCCGCGCATCTCCTCTATCGCGAACGAGCTGCTGGACCGCGTGGCCGCATCCGGCCATATGGATGTCGTGGACGATCTAGCTTACCCACTGCCCGTGATCGTGATCGCGGAGTTGCTCGGCATCCCCATCGGCGACCGCGCCCGCTTCAAAGAGTGGTCGGACGCGATTGTATCGGGGTCGCGCTCCGCCGCTATGGCGGGCCGCGATCCGCAAGCGGAGATGAGCGCGTACTTCCTCCGCTTGGTTGCCGAGCGCCGCCGGGACCCCAGGGACGACCTCATCAGCGCGCTGCTCGCCGCACAGGTCGACGGCCAACACCTCACCGAACTGGAGTTACTGGGCTTCTGTGTTCTCCTACTCGTGGCGGGGAACGAGACCACGACCAACCTGATCGCCAACGCTATCCTCTGCTTCGACGACAACCCGGAGGCGCTGCGACAACTGTACGCGCGCCCCGAACTGCTGCCGAACGCTATCGAAGAGGTGTTGCGCTACAGTTCGCCCGTGCGCTGCATGTTCAGGACCACCGCGGCCGAGGCGCGGATCGGCGCGCACACTATCGGGGCCGGGCAGTTCGTCATCGCCTGGATCGCATCGGCTAACCACGACCCCGCGCAGTTCGCGGACCCGGACCGCTTCGACATCGCGCGCAGTCCCAATCGCCACATCGCATTCGGGCAGGGCGTCCACTTCTGCCTGGGAGCGCCGCTGGCCCGCCTGGAAGCGCGGATCGCGCTGACGGCCATGCTGGCGCGGCTGCGCGATATCGAGCGGGACCGCGCGACGCCGCTCATCCCGATCGAAGGGACGGTTGTCGCAGGCGTCCGGCATCTCCCGGTGACGTTCACGCCGGACACGCGGACCCCTGGACCGGCGCGTTGAGAGGTCGCGCAGCGGGATTGCTGAAGGGATTTCGTTGCGTCGCTATGCCGGCAGGCTCCGCACCGTCACCATGTCTGGGGTCAGCCGTCCTCCTGGTCGGGTGACGACGATGGCGCGGCTCTGGCCCGACGCGAGGTCGAAGTAGTTGTCGCTGTAGCGCACGCCCTCGTCCGGCACGATCAGATGCACGACGTAGGCGTAGGCGGCCGCGCTCACGCGCACATGCAACTCGTCGTCACGAACGGGCGTGATGTCGACCTCCAGGCCGGGTGAGACGCGCCGCAGGTCTTTGATGGCGGTGAAGAAGTGACGGTTGTCGGGGAACAGGCCGCCCCGCACATGAACCGACAGATAGCGGTCGGCGCCTCCCGCCACCTCCGCCGCGCCCCAGCGGCGCACCGCGACGCTCGTCAGCGGCTCGACCGCGACCGCATGCTTCTCTTCCCACACCATCGTCCCGTCGAAGGCGCCCAACCGCACCCTCACCGTTTCCTCGACCGGCGTCAGCGTGTCGTTGGTGATCCACAACTCCATGCCACCATCGTCCAGCGCCTTGAAGGAGGCCAGCACGGGACTGTAGACGCGCGTGAGGTAGTAGTAGCCGGCCTTGCCGAAGCCGTAGTAATCGAGCACGCTCCAGGAGAGAACCGGCCAGCAGTCGTTGAGTTGCCACACCAGCGTCCCTGAGCAGTGCGGCCGGCGGCGGCGGTAGTGCTCGATCCCGAACTTAAGCCCTTCAGCCTGCGCGATCATGCTGTAGTCGATGTACTGCTCCAACCCCTCCGGCAACCCTGTCACGGTCTCCATCAAGTTATCGCCCTTGTTTTTGGGGTTATCTTTGTTGTGGTGGTCCATCGACGCGGAGTGGTGGTAGAGTTGGTCGGCGGGGATGACGCGGCGCAGCGTCTCGTAGACCGGCGCGGCGTGCATGCCGAACTCGCTGATGAAGCGGGCCATGTCCTCGGCGTAGTGTAGGTACGACACGCCCGCCGGTGTGTGGTCCCCTTGCGGCTCCTCGCCAAAGCGGCGCGGCCGGCTACCATGCCAGACCTCCCAGTTGTGGCGGTCGCCGTCCTGGGCGCCGTTGTAGTCGTCACCGCCGTAGGGGCTGCCCGGCCAGTAGGGCGTACGCCCGTCGTGCGCGGCCACCTCGCGTGGCAGGATCGTGTCGTAGTAGAGCGAACCGGGGACAGGGTAGTCTGTGCGGTCCCAATAGGCCATGTCATGAATCCACTGATTCTCGTTGTTGCCGCACCACAGCGCCAGGGAGGGATGCCCGCGCAGCCGGCGCACCTGGTAGCGCGCCTCAGCCGCGACCTCGGCCGCCATCGCCGCGTCCTCGGGATAGGGCGCGCAGGCGAACATGAAGTCCTGCCACACCAGTAGGCCCAGCCGGTCGCACTCCTCGTAGAAGTGGTCGTGCTCGTAGACGCCGCCGCCCCACACGCGCAGCATCGTCATGTTGGCGTCGCATGCGGCCGCAAGCAATCCGGTGTAGCGCTCGGGCGGAATCGCGCCGACGAACGAGTCGGCCGGTATCCAATTGGCGCCCTTGACGAAGAGCGGCACGCCGTTGAGCACGAAGCGGAAGAAGCGCGCGCCGCGCTCCTCAGGATCGGGCGACTGGTCGAGTTCCAGGGTGCGGATGCCGGCGCGCGCCTCATACTGATCGAGTTGGACGCCGTCGGCGTCGAGCGTCACCCGCAGCGTATAGAGGGCCGGCTCACCGAGGTCATGCGTCCACCACAACCGCGCTTGCTCGACCGTCAGGTAGACCGTACCGGCGAGCCGGTCGCCATCACCGGTGAGGGTCAATGTAGCGGTCGCGGCCGCGGCGCCGTCAGGCGACGCTAGCTGGATACGAGCGGTTAGCGCCTCGGATGCGCCGAAGCGCTCGGCCTCGACGCGCACGGCGACGAGCGCCTGTCCGGTCTCCCGGTCCGCCTCAAGCGTGTAGCAGTGCACGCCGTCGAGGCAGGCCACACGTTCGCGGCGCAGCTTGACCGGACGCCAGACGCCGATGGTAGGCAGACGCGGCCCCCAATCCCACCCGTAGCCGTACTGCGCCTTGCGCATCGCCACGCGGGGCTGGTCCTGGCCGTCCCAGCCGCACACGTCCCGACCATCGAGGTGATCAAGCGGCCGGTCGAAGCAAAGGGCCAGCGTATGCGTCGCGCCGGGACGCAACAGGCCGGTCACATCGAAGACGGCCGGACGGAACATGTTCTGGTGGCGGCCAAGCTCCTGCCCATCGAGCCATACCGTGGCGAAGGTGTCCAGCCCATGAAAGACCAGACGCAACCGCTCGCCGGGCGCGAGCGGCTCGGTAGGGGCGGTCAGGCGCGTGCGATACCACCACTCGCGGGCCTCCATCCACGCGCATAGGTCCTCGTTGCGGTCGTAGAACGGATCGGCGATACGGCCAGCGGCGATTAGGGCGCGGTGGACATCGCCGGGGACCGTCACGGGTATCCAGGCCGCGTCGTCAAAGTCTGTCCCTTGCGCGCCGGCGGCCAGCCCCTCGCTGGGGGCAAAATCTTGCAGCTTCCAATCATCGAACAAAATAAACTCTCCTCTCAACGAGGAGTATGGTAGCACATGCGGGCCATGGCCCTGATGAGCATATACGGAAGCTGACCCGTCACGAGACTAGTCGTGCTAAAATGGGACTATGAATGCCCCTACACACCCGTCTTTGACTAAAGCACACGAGAGCCTCGACGGCGCTCAGAGCGAGTTCGCCAACAGCCGCTACAACAACTGCGCCAATCGCTGCTACTACGCGTGCTTCCAGGCCGCTATTCATGCGCTTCAACACGCGGGGATTCAACCGGGGAATGTACAGGCGCGATGGGGGCCCGACTTTGTTCAAGCGCAGTTTGTAGGAATGCTCATCAATCGACGCAAGAACTATTCGACGAACCTGCGCGATGTTTTGGCCCGCGCTCTCGCGCTCCGACGAACGGCAGATTACCGCACTGACGCGGTCAATAAAACACAAGCGCAACGAATGCTCAGATCGACCCAAGAGTTCCTGAGCGCGATTAATAGTCAAGAAAGTAGTAGATGAATACGAGCATAGAACGAGCGAATGATCTCGATGCACGCATCGAGCAGGCCGTCGACGAGCTACAGGGTATGATCAAGGAACGTTACCCCACAGCAAGCTTCGAGGTGGGGCCGGAGGAGGATCCTAGTGGGATATACGTGACGGCAACGGTCGACATAGACGATCCGGATGAGGTGATGGACCTGATCATCGACCGCCTGCTCGACATACAAATCGAAGAGGGCCTACCCGTGTACGTCGTACCGGTGCGGACCGAGGAACGCGTACTGCGGGAACTGCAATCACGCGCGCCGTCACAACGTCCACTAGTAGGGACACCGATCGACTGATAGCTATTAAACGTAGAGAGATGATGCATTATGGTCCTACGCATGACACCGGACATCGACTGGTCGGCTTTCCCAGAGAGCGACGGCGAGCCGATGGCTGAAACCTTTGCCAACGAAATCCAGATGTTCGACCTGTTCTGGACCTTGCAGATCCTGTTCTATAGACAAGGCCGTGGACGGTCGACCACCGTGGGCGGCAACCAGTTCATTTACTACAACCCGGCCAACGGCCGCGACAACATCTCACCCGATGTCTACGTGGCCTTCGACCGCGCGCCGTTCGCGCCGCCTAAGTGGCAAACATGGATCGAGGGCAAGTTCCCCGATATTGTCTTCGAGATTACCTCGCCAAGCACTCATAACATCGACCTGAGCGAGGCGCCCGATGGCAAGCGCACGCGCTACGCGCGGTTGGGGGCCAAAGAATACTACATCTTCGACCCGCAGCAGGAAACCTATCCACCGTTTCTGGGATTCGAGTTGCGTGACGGCCGCTTGGAGCCGTTGTCCTTATTGGCGAGCGGGGGCATCTACAGTACGCTATTGGAGGCGGAGCTGCGTCCGATGCCAATCAAAGAGTGGGCGTTGCGGCCGACAGGGAAGTGGCTGCGTGTCATCGACCCGCAAACGGGACAACCCGTCCCCGTAACCGACCAACTGCGCCAGGATCTCGCAACCGAACAGCAGGCTCGTGTCGCGGCCGAACAAGAGCGCGCGGAAGCCGAGCAGGCTCGTGTCGCGGCCGACCAAGCCCTTATCGAGGTTGAGCAAGCGCGCCTCGAAGCAGAGCAGGCCCGCAGCGAGGCCGAGGAGTGGGCGGCGCGCGCGGAGGCGGCATTGCAGGCGTTGTTGCGGCAGCAAGACATGTGAGGAATGAGGCGAGCTATTGCCGGCGCAACACAACCGGCGCGTCGATGCCACCGCCGTAGCGCGTGGCGGCGTCGCCCTGGTTGATAGCAAGCATCAAGCGGCGATAGGAGTCGACGATGAGCGCCGGCTGGCTCGCGTCGACCAAGCCGAAGGAGCGCGCGTAGGGGATGCGCAGCGTCTGCCCCGCGAGATCCACCGCGATCAGGTCACCCTCGCGCACGTTCCAGTGAACGATAGGCTCCTCGTCCGTGTTCAGGCGCAGATTGCCGAAGCGATCGACATAAGAGACGGCGCAGTGCAGCGCGTCGCCCGCCCAACGCGGCTCCGGCAGCGTCAGCGTGACCAGCGTAGCCGGGTCGAGCGCGGGGCCAAGGGCGCTCAGGTCATGACCGTTGACCAGCGCGGCGGCCATCGGCGAGAAGATATCGCGGCCATGGAAGGTGTTGGAGCGCGACGAGAGCATAAACTGGTCGTTCGCCAACTCAACCGCCGCGACGATTCCGCCCAGCGCCTCGGCGCCGGATGCGAGCAGGCCATTGTCCGGCCCCACCAATATATCGCCGCGCGCGACGCGTAGCGCGACCGGCCGCCGCGCCGTCCCCACCCCTGGGTCGACCACACCGACGTGCGCGCCGACCGGCATGTAGGGCAGCACGTTGCGCCACGTCAGCGCCCCGCGCCGGATGTCGTACGGGGAGATCTCATGCGTTATGTCAATGATCAGCGCGTCCGGCGCGCGGCCCAGCATGATCCCATGACAACAGCCTACCGAGTCATCGCGGGTCCCGAAGTCCGTCATGAACGTGATGTATTTTGTCATCCCTGATGGCGCTCCAATGCTAGTTCGACGAGGCGGTCGATGAGTGCAGGGTAGGGCAGGCCACTGGCGGCCCACAGCAGCGGGAACATGCTTGTCGGCGTGAAGCCGGGGATCGTGTTGATCTCACTGATGTAGAGGCCGCCATCGCCGCCAAGCAAGAAGTCCACGCGGGCCATGCCCGCGCCGTCTATGGTCAAGAAAGCGCGGCGAGCCGCGTCGCGCACGCGTTCAGCAAGCGCGGACGGCACGTCGGCGGGGATCACCAGATCGCTGGCGTCGGGCTGATACTTGGCGTCGTAGTCGTAGAAGGCCGCGTCGCGCACGCGTATCTCGCCCACGACCGATGCGGCGGGTTCGTCGTTGCCCAGGACCCCGCACTCGAGCTCGCGCGGCGCGCGCACCCCACGCTCCACTAGCAGACGCCGGTCGTGCCGGGCCGCCTCGTCGAGCGCGTGAGGGAGGCCGTCGGGCTCATCGACACGGCTGATGCCAATCGAGGAGCCCATGTTGGCCGGCTTGACGAAGCAGGGATAGCCGATGGTGTCCGCTACGCGCGCCGCGATGGCCTCCGGCTCACGCCGCCAATCGGCGCGGGTCAGCGCCATGAACGGGACGATAGGCAGCCCGGCCTGCACGAACAGATTCTTCATCAGAATCTTGTCCATACCCACAGCCGAGCCGGCCACGCCCGCGCCGACGTAGGGCACGCCGGCCAATTCGAACAAACCCTGCACCGTGCCGTCTTCGCCGTGTGGACCATGCAGCAAGGGAAACACGACATCGATAGGCCGCCTGCCGCCCAGTCCACCACGCGGCTCGACGGGCGAAAGAACGCGCGCAATGCTGGCTACGTCGTGATCCGGCGCTACCGGAGTCGTTGACGTGGCAGCGCTGGAGCTTTCGCCGTCAACCGGCCCAAGTAGGCCGGCGGCCGGGGCGCCGGTGAGCCATTCGCCGCCGGGCGTGATGGCAATGGGCAACACGTCGTAGCGCGCCGGGTCGACGGCGACCATGACCGAACGCGCCGACGAGAGCGACACATCGTGCTCGGCCGACTGGCCCCCAAAGACGAGGGCCAGCCGGATCTTACCGTTGGTCACGACGTACCATACAATTCAGGCTACTGACCCACCGGGGTCGCGGGCGGGAATTGAGTGTTCGGGTTCGGCGGGCTGACGCGGTTCTTGGTCGCGTCGGTCGCGCTCGTGAACCAGGCCTGATAGCCCTTCTGCCCATTCTGCTGTAGGATGGCGTTGCGCTCGGCCGTGGTCAGCGTGCGCGTCGCGCGCGCGGTTACCTGGATGACATGGTAGCCGTACTGGCTCTTGACGACGCGTACCTCGCCCGGCTTCATGCTCAGGATAGCGTTGAGCACTTCAGGCACGAACTGCGTCTGCGGCGTCAGCCACGATGGCTGGTTGGCCACAAACGGTTGGCTGGGGTCGCGCAGCCAGCCGCCGTTGTAGGCGCTGCTCTGCTTCTGGGCCGCCAGCGCCTGGGCCTGCTGTGCCTTGGGCAGCTTGGAGATCTGTGTCCCATTGGTCCCGTTGTCGATAGAGTACTTCTGTGCTAGCGCGCCAAAAGTCGCGCCGTTATTAGCTTTGATCGCCGCCGCCAGGTTATCGGCCAGCGTCTTGTTCTGCGCACTGACTAAGATGTGGCGCGCCTTGGCCTCCGGCTCCGTCTTAGCGACTGTCCCCTGATAGTGCTTGGTGACGTTCTGCTGTACGACAGCGGGCGTGGCAAAATAGGTGCGGATATCCCCGTCCTGTACACCTGTGCCAGAGACAAGGCTAGCGTAACCGCTCTGCTTGCGTAGTGTGGCCATCTGAGCGTCGAGTTGCGCGGTCGTCGCTTGCGCACCGATCTTCCGTGCGGCCTGCTGCAGTTCCAGCGCCTGCTCCATCTGCGAGAGCGTATAGGCCGGAACGTTCTGCTGGTTGCCAGCCACGGTCGTCTGCTGCGTTTGCAGTTGCTGGATCACTTGCGCATTGGCCGCCGCGTTCTTGGTATCGGCCTGCAATTGGTAGATCTGCGCCTGCAATTGGCTGCTCTGATTAGTGAGCAGCGTGGTCTCGAACTTCTGAAAACGGTTGAAGGAGTCGGTTCGGATAGACTGCCCGTTCACCGTAGCGATCGCCTGACCTGGATAGATGACGTACTCCCACAGGGCGCCGCCGATCAGCGTGATGACGACCAAGGCGACGACAGCGAAAAGCACGGAATACCATAGGCGCTGCTGCCGCGCCTCGCGGGCGAGGCGTACGCTTTGCGCGGGCCGCCGCGGCGCGGCCCGGCGCGCCGTACCAACCGGTGGGACCGCGCCGCCACCAGCGGTGGCGCGCGGTCTACTCGACGTAGTAGAGGAAGCGGATGAAGGAGTGGGGTCAGCCATGTTCTTGCTCATCGTCCCATGAAACGCACATGATCGGCGGTGTACGGAAGGAGCGCGAGCTGGCGCGCGCGCTTCAGGGCGGTCGTAAGCCAGCGCTGGTGCTTCGTGCATGTCCCCGTCTTACGGCGCGGCTCGATCTTACCACGCTCGGACAGGAAGCGGCGCAGGCGCGCTGTATCCTTATAGTCGATGTACTGTATGTTGTCCATGCAGAAGCCGCAGACCTTGCGGCGGCCGAACGCGCCGCGCTCACCACGACCGCCGCCGCCAGCGCTGTCACGGCGGCCATAGCCGCCGGTGCGCGGCCCACGGTCCCGATCACGGTCGCGGTATTGACTCGGCGACGCCGAGCCAATCGGGGCCGTGCCGTGCCCCAGGCCGGGAGCTGGCTGGCTGATATTCGAGTTCAGGGGGGCGCGCATCACGGGGGCGGCCATCGTTTCAGCGGCCACGCGCGCTGGCGGATCAGTCTGCGCGGTCACCGTTTCGGGGGACTGCGCCATGTCCTCGGTCGGGCGCGTCGCCGGCTCGGGGCCGACAGCCTCGCGGTAATCCTGGCTCTCGTCGTTGGCGTCGGATGGTGTGTTAGACATTGTAGCTCCTATTAGTTAGGTAGTAGGTAGTAATTAGTAGGTAGTAGCTAGAAGTTCTTCTAGTTACTACCTACTAATTACTACTTACCTAGAACGGAATATCATCCATGTTATTGTTGTCGTCAAACGTCGCGGCGGGAGCGGGGCGGCTGGAGCCGCCGCTCGCGGCCGGCGCGGCGAAATCGCCACCGCCGTAGTCGCCCCGGTTCTCTCCGGCCTTGTCGAGCATGCGCATCTCGCGGGCGCGCACGTCAAGGCTCTGGCGAACCTGGCCCTCACGGTTGGTGTACTCGCGCTGCGTCAGCGGACCCTCAATGTAGACGTAGCTGCCCTTGTGCAAATATTTCTCGCAGACCTCGGCGAGTTTGGCGAACGCGCTCACGTTGAACCACGTCGTCACATCACCGTTCTTGCTCCGCTCGGTCGTAGCGACCGTGAAACTGGTCACCGAGTCGCCGCTAGGGAGCATGCGTGTTTCGGGGTCGCGGCCGAGGTTACCGATGATAGTAATTCTATTGTATGTACCCGCCACGGGACCCTCCTTAGTATTGATCTTGAACAACCAGAGCGCGGTCGAAGAGCACTTTTATTTGCTACTAACCTAGCGCTGCGGTTACGGTGTCATTAACCCTGGTCGTCCATGCGGAAGACCAGGTGCCGAATGATGTTATCGTTGAGCCGAAGTTGCCCGTCGAGGCCAAAGGCGGCGGGCGGCGTCGTGCGAAACTTGGTCGTCACGTAGTAGCCGTCGCGGTGATGCTCAATCGGGTAGGCCAGGCGGCGCTTGCCGCCCCATGGCTTCAACTCGGTCACCTCACCGCCCGCTGTCGTGATGAGCGAACTCACGCGCGTCGTTGTCGCCGTCACATCCTCATCCGCGAGGTTGGGGTTTAGAATATAGGTTACTTCGTAGTCGTGCACGAGGATACACCTCTCTCCTTTTGGGTTTGCCCCGGCCATGGTACCCTAGTGGTCGTGCACGCCATGGGTGTCAAGGCGCGTACGGGCCCGAGCAAGGAAGAACCGCGAAACGCGGCGCTTAAAAGACACGGCATACGTGTGCCGTAGTCAGAATTATAGTAGCACCTGCGGCGACACGGCGCAACGCCGTACAGAGATCGGGGTGCGCCCCGCGATTGGTGAGAGGACGTGATACCCTTATCAAGTGATTCTGTGCAGGACTACATTTTAGTCGGCGACTTTATGCGAGCCCTTGCCAGATAGGTATCGCGCAATGCTCAAGAGGAGCTAAATGGCGGCAGATAACGAGGGGGAGCAGGCGCTCCAACTGAGAGACCGTGCTCGGGTACGCCCCTTGAGCAACGCGAGTTATCTGACTGCGGCCAATATCGGCGTCAAGGCGTTTGCGCTCGTCTTCGTGGTGTATGCATACCATGTGCTTGGCAGCGGCTTGATGGGCAACTATTACGGTGTTCTTGGGATCGTGGGGCTATATGGTATCGCCACCGATCTCGGCCTGGGCGGTATGGCCGTGCGCGATGTCGCACAGAACAAAACGTTGGCTAACCGCTACGTTAGCAACCTGCTCGCGTTGCGCCTAACAGTTTCGGCCGTGGCCATACTCCTTGTGGTGCTTCAAGCTCGTGCACAGCTTGATCCTTCACTGTATAGTGCGGCGTATATTTATGCCTTCACCTTGCTCCCTTTAAGTGTAGCGAACACAGCGCAACTCGTCTTTCAGTTTTCTGAGCAACTTTCCTATAGTGCCATTATCAACGTGGCTACATCGTTTGTGACAGCGTCTTTGGGCATCTTGCTAGTGTTTTTCGGCCAGCAAGTACTCGGGTTGGTTATCGCCTTGACAGTGGTGACGACCGCAAACGCGCTCGTGCAGCTATGGTTGATCTACACGCATTTCCTACCGCGTCGATTCGAGCTTGATCTCGCGTGGTGGCCGCAGCTTATCCGAACTGGTATACCATTCGCTGTACTCGTGCTGACCAACATCTTGTACAACTACGCCGATCGGCAGATTCTGCTCGTTCTCAGTGGTTGCGGGCACAAGCACATTTGCAAGCCAGTGGGCGAGTACATCGCGGCCTATCGTCCCCTAGATATTTTAGTCGCGATCTTCGTCAGTAGCATCAACGCGGCCGTTCTACCGGCTTTCACGCGCGTAGCTACAGAGTCGCACGCCGCACTGGCACGCCTCATGCGTACGTCGGGGACTCTAGCGTTGGTGTTCGGTGTGCCAATCGCCATTTTTGTGACGTTCTACGCACATGTGGCCCTTAGCGTCATCATGAGGCCCAACGACCTGGCGCAGGCGCCTATGGCCGCGCCTGCGATGGCTATCCTGGTGTGGACTTACCCCTGTATTTTGCTGCTCACGTTGCTCTACAACGCGCTCTATGCCCTGCACAAGCAGCGGGTTGTGACGATAGCTTTCGTGGTAACATTGGTCTTCAATGTTTCGTTGAATCTAATCCTCATCCCCCACTTCTCGTACCTAGCCTCGGCTGCCCTAACGGTCGCGTCTGAGGTGCTTAACGGGACAATTGTTTTGATTGCGCTTCGACGTAGCCTCGGAACATTAGGACTCACTCGAGCGGCACAAAAAATGGGAGTGGTCACCGCGGCAACCGTCCTGACGTTATGGGCGCTACAACGTTATGGTATATTCGTGAGCGCGCCTATCGGAGCTATCGTAGTTCTGCTCGGTCTGCGCTTGACGCGTGTCCTTGGTCCGGCCGAGCAGGAAATCCTGGGGCGCATGCCCCTATTCGGTCGTTATGCGCGCTTGCTGTCGTAGGAAAGGGATCAGCGGCGGGGTGCGCGCCACCCCGTTCCCTCCAGCATCTCTTGGTAGACGGCGTAGGTGCGGCGCGCCACCGCTTCCTGCGTGAAAAGCGCCAGCGCGCGCACGCGCGCTCTCTCCGCCAGGCGCCGGCGTTCGGCGGGGTCGTCGCGCAGGCGCACGATGGCGCCGCGCAGCGCTTTGCTGTCGCTCTCAGGGACGATCACGCCGGCGTCGCCGACGACGTTGGGGATCTCGCCGCTGTCGGACCCGATAACCGCGACGCCGCAGGCCATGGCCTCGACCAGCATGCGGCCGAATTGCTCCTTCCATGTCGGCGTAGTCAGCGAGGGGCCGGCGAGCACATCGAAGCCGGGCATGACCTCCGGCATCGCGGTCGAGGGCCGCACGCCCAGAAACGCCACGCGCGCCCCAATGCCCAGCCGCCCGGCCAGCCGCTCGCAGTCGTCGCGGCTCTCGCCGTCGCCGATCACCTGTAACCGCCACGCGCCGTCGACCCCCGCGAGGGCTTCCAGCAACACATGCAGCCCTTTGACCGGGGTCAACCGCCCTGGACCGCACACGAAGCCGATGGTAAAAGGGTCGGCGTCGGACTGCTCGCGCGGCGTGAATAGCTCGGGGTCAATGCCGAACTGGGGGATGACGGCGATCGGACCGTGATAGCCTTTGGCGCGGATGATGTCGGCGGCGTCCTGATTGCCCGCGATGGCGTAGGCTGCGTGGCGTAAGGTGTAGCGCTCGATCAGCGAAAAGGGCGGCGGGTAGCGCTTGGGTATGTTCTGCCAGGCGAAGAAAAGCGCTGGGATGCCGCGCCGATCGGCCAGGCGCATGCCCTGCAGCGTGGCGACGTTGTAGTGCTCTTCGTCGACGTGGATGACGTCCGGGGCGACGCGCGCGATCAGCCGATCCAGGTCCCGATAAAAATGGGCGTGGTAGTGCCCGTTGAAGACCATCGGCAACGTCACCAGTTCATACCCCGTGGTATACGTGCGCTCCAGGGTAATGTGGTGCGCCCCTTCGCGCCAGTACGGCGGGACCGCGACGGTCAGCTCCATGCCCGGCAGGCGCGCCAACTCTTCGGCTTTGCGTTGGTACGTGCCCACGACCAGGGCTTTGGTGATCATCAAGACCCGCATAGGCTACCTTTCTTCAATTTGCACGCTTCTATGCAAGAAAAACACGGCGTCGCCCCACGGCGCGAGCGTGGTCGTGGCGACATCAGGACACAGCCCCCGCAGGCGCGCCGACCAGTCGGCCGGGTCGACCGTGGCCAGCGCCGGCGGGTGTCCATACCCGCGTTGCGGGACGGTAAAGGCGAGCCCCCTGCGACAGCCCGCGTACAGCGCACGGACGAGCGTCCAGGCCCAGCGTCCCCAGCGCGGCACACGCAGGTGCAATAGCCCGCAGGCGATGACATAGTCGAACGTTTCAGCGGCCACGACGCGCGCCGCGTCGGCGGCAATGAAACGCGCGTGTGGATACAGCGCCCGTGCGCGCGCGATGTGCGCGCCGGATAGGTCGCAGCCTGTGTACGAGACGGCTATCCCTTTCTCCTGGAGATATGGGTAGAGATGGCCGAACCCGCAGCCCGCGTCGAGGACCGTGGCGCCCTCGGTGAGACCAATCGTGAGAAGCGCGTCGAAGCGCGCCTGTTGCGCGGCGGCGCTGTGCCAGTCGACGCCGCGCGGGTCGTCGCCATACGCGGACAGGCGGTCACCGAAGTACAGCCGAAGCCGTCGCGCCGTCGCGTCATCCAATGCGGTCATAGCTACCACTATTTTGGCAACGGACCCTATGCCTGCTACCGCAAAGGGGGCTAGAGCGCGACGGTTTGCCGCTCCAGCGTCCCTTCCCGTGAGGAGCCCTCGAATCCAATCACCACCTTGAGATCGAGCGCACGGGCGATGCGCAGAAGAGTGTCCAGACTCGTCTTTTGGCGCCCACTCTCAATGCGTGAAATCTGCGAATAGCTTGTGCCCACGCGCTCCGCCAACTGCTGCTGTGTGAGCCCATGATCCATGCGGTACTTGATCAGAATCCAGGCAATCTCACGATACGCCGTTCGGGCCTCTCGCTGTGCATGATAGGCAGGATCACGCGCTGCCCATCGCCCGTCGTCATCAGCGACGGCCGTGCCGATGGGACTAACGGCCTCCTGTTGGTCCCCTGGGTCTGGCATGACGGCAACCTCCATGCCCCCAATTTACCAGGATTGGTAAATCCTTGCTACTCGCCGCACAGCGCGGCTACTATGGCGCGTCATGGCCAGCGGGCCGCGGTGGGCGTCGATCCGTGGCGTCGATCCGCGCTTTGAAGTCTGCCCATCGCCCTTGCGCCAGCGCCTTGTCGGCATCGGGTAGTCGCGCGGATCGCTTGGCGAAGGCGTGGAGCAAGATGAAGAGGTTGCCGGAGCGTTGGTAGAGAATGCGATACAGCGTCCGGCCGTAGTGACAGCGGAGCTCCCGGAGCGGGCCCTCAACTTGAGAACTGAAGGGGAATGGCAGGGGCGGATCATTGGGGCCAAGGCGATTCAACAACATGACCGAGGACACAATTTCCTCAGTATGCCATGCTGATTGTGTAGGCTATAGAGGTTCTATTTCGTTTAGGTGAGGTATTTATTGATTATGTGCAGCTTGCAGAGACACGATGATTATACGCGCGGCGCGCTCGATGAGGCCGGCGCCGATCCCAACCCCTTCCGCCAGTTCGACGCCTGGTTCACGGACGCCCAGGCCGCCAACATCCCTGACCCCAACGCCATGACCGTCGCCACTGCCACGCCCGATGGCCAGCCATCCGCCCGTATCGTCCTGCTCAGGGGCTACGACGAGCGCGGTTTTGTCTTCTACACGAATTACGAGAGCCGCAAAGGACAGGAATTAGCCGGCAACCCCGTCGCGGCGCTCGTCTTCTTCTGGCCGGCCTTGGAGCGGCAGATCCGTATCACGGGCGCGGTCGCACAGGCGTCACGCGACGAGACTGACCGCTACTTTCGCGGCCGGCCGCGCGGCAGCCGCCTCGGCGCGTGGGCCTCGCCCCAGAGCGCCGTCATCGCGGGCCGCGCGGAGATAGAGGACCGACTGCGCGGCCTGGAGCAGCAGTATCCCGGCGACGACATCCCCGCGCCGCCGCACTGGGGCGGCTACCGCGTCGCGCCCGACGCCTTCGAGTTCTGGCAGGGCCGCCCCAGCCGCTTGCACGACCGCCTACGTTACACGCGCCAGCCCGACGGATCGTGGCGCATCGACCGGCTGGCCCCCTGAGCGGGAATCCGGCGCCTCATTGTGGCCCATTGCCGATGAGACTAAACATTTCAGCGCTCCCAGGTGTGTTACATAGTGGAAGGTGGACAACAGGGGTAGCGCGAAGGAGATGATGTGGACGAGGCGGCGGCGATCCTGGCGTATCAACGGGGCGACGCTCATGCGTTCGATGTCCTCTTTGAGTTACACGCGGCCCACGTCTACCGTACGAGCTATCTGATCGTGCGGGACACGGCGCGCGCGGAAGACGTGGCCCAGGAAACGTTCCTGATCCTCGCGCAGCGGCTGCCGGGCCTCGCCCCCGCGCCGCTGCGCTCATGGCTCGGGCGTGTCGCGGCCAACCTCAGCCTGAACGACCGCCGGCGCGCGCAAGCGGTACCCCTGGAGACGTTGCCGCCGGTCCAGTACGCGGCCCTGGAACACCGCGACGCGGTCGGAGGGCCGGAGGCGGCCCTGGAAGCGGCCGAAGCGCGCGCCGACCTGCGCGCGGCCGTCGCGGCCCTGGCGCCGCGCCAGCGCGCCATAGTGGTGCTGCGCTATTACGCCGATTGCTCACTTGAGGAGATCGCGACGGCGCTCGGCTGCCGCCCCGGCACGGTCCGCGCCACGCTGCACCAGGCCTTACGGCGCTTGCGCGAACGGGGCGTGCCCGATGTAGTGGATGAAACGGCGTTGAGCATGAACAGGGACGACGGAGGTATCGCGCATGACGAAGGATGATGGAACCATAGAGGCCCAACTCCGCGCGGCGTTGCGCGAGGAGGCCGGGGAGCTGTGGCCCCCGCCGTCGCTGTGGCCGCGCGTGCAAGCCGCCCTGGCTCAGCCCATTGCCCCGCCGCCTGGGCACGTCCGCCCACGCGCCGAACTGCGCGCGCTCCTGCGGCGCGGCGACGCGCGCCGCCTGACCCTGGCCCTGCTCGCCGAGCACGAAATGGACGCCTTCGCGCTCGCGCGGCGCGTGGAGGATCTCGCGCGCGGCGCCGGCATCGCCGACCTACCGGAAGGGGCGTTGCTGCCGGCGCTGCACCGGCTGGAGGTCGAGGGGCTGCTGGACGCGCGCTGGCGGCCGGGGCCGCGTGGTCCGCGCCGCGCCTACGCGCTCAGCGCGCGCGGCCGTCGCCTGCGCCGCCGCGCGCGGTTGACCTGGCGGCTGATGGAGATGCGCTGGCGGCTCGGGCGTCTGGTCCCCCACCGCGCGCCCTATGCCGGCGTCGGAGGAGAATAATGGACACGTACCGGATGTACCTGCGCACGCTGCAACAGGGCCTCAAGCTGGACCCCGAGGAAACTCGCACGGTCATGGCCGAGGTGCGCGGCAATCTGGAAGACCTCGCGGCGCACCTACGCGCGCAGGGCTACGCGGCCGATGACGCCGCGGCGGAGGCGGTGCGCCGCTTCGATGACGCGGGCCGCCTGGCGCGCTCCATCCGTCGGGCGCGGCGTGACCCGCCGTGGCCGCTGCGCGCGCTGGCCGCCCCGCTTGCGCTCGGCGCCCTCAGCGGCGCGTGGTTCGGCGCCGACGCCCTGGCGACGGCCATCGTGTCCGTTTCCCGCCACACCGACAGCCTCGTGGTCGATTACGGTTTGATGCGCCGCCTGGCTGGCGCCGTATTCCAGAACCCCGCCCCCGCCGCAAACATCCTGGGCGTGGTCACGATGATGGCGCCGAGCCTGATCGTGTTACTGCTCGCCGCGCTAGCGCTCTGGCTGGTGGCCACCACTTTGATGAGGAGGGTTTCTATGAGAGTGCGCGGAGCGCTTCTTATTCTTGCCGCGCTCGTCGCGGCTGCCATCGGCGGGTTAGCCGCCCTGGATCAGCCCACGACGGACGCCATGCGCGTCGTGACGAGCGGGCGGAGTCCGATGGTTCTCGCGCTCGACGCGCGCGCCGGGCACGTCTTCGCCGTCAACTACAACGATGGCAGCGGGCCGGGGTCGATTGACGTGCTGGACGCGAGGAGCGGAGCCCTGCAACGGGTAATACCCATCGGCATGTTCCCCCACGCGATGGTCGTCGACGAGCGGCGCGGCCGTGCATTTGTCCTGAACGAGGCGGCGCACGGGCGACAGTTTGAGTGTTGTCGATACGCGCGCCGGGCGAGAGATACGGAAGGTTCCCCTCGCGGGAGCGTCATTCACGCTGGCCATCGACCACACGACCGGCCACGTCTTCCTCGACCTGCCGAGTGGTCCCTCGCGGCGCCTGCCGAACGGTTCCGCACAATATGTGCCGAACGACCGCCTACAAATCTTCGACGCGGCGACCGCGCGCCCTGTCAGGACGATCCCCCTCGGCTTCTCCCCGATCGCCACCGTGGTCGATGAGCGTCATGGGCGCATCACCGTCGTCGGGCGTCGCGCGAAGAGCGGGGTGGGACGCGCGGTCGCGCTCGATACGCGCGACGGTCACGTCCTGTGGGCGACGACCGTGGGCCTCGCGCCGCTATCGGTAGCCGTGGATACGCGGCGTGATCGCGTGTTCGTGGGCGACTCCGGCCGGGCTATTTGCACCCCACGAATGGCCTACTGCCGCATGCTCAGCACGGTCAGTACGCTCGACGGACGCACCGGACAGCTACTGCGCACCGCGGGCGTGGGGCAAAATCCAAACACCATCGTCACTGACGAGGCGACCGGGCGCGTCTTCGCGCTGAACGAGGGCAACAATGAGGGCGATATCGGGACGGTCAGCATCCTTGATGCCCGCCACGGTCACGTCTTGCGGACCACGACCGTCGGCTCTCAGCCCAATGGGGCCGCCGTCGATACACGGCACGGGCGCGTCTTCATAGCTAATGGCGAGGGCGGAACAGTCAGCGTGCTCGACGCGCGCGACGGCCGGCTGCGCGGAACGTGGCGTGTCATCGACGGGCCAGGCGCCGTCGTGGTCGACGGTCAAACGAACCGCGTGTTCGTGAGCAGCAGCGACGTAAGCAACGGCAGCGCAAGCTACTACATTCCCCTAGCGTGTCGCGGCCCCTTGGGGCGCATCGGCTGCGTCATGCAGTCACTCGCCTACGGCGCGCGCGAGTTGCGCAAGGGGCGTACCGGCACGGTCAGCATGTTCGACGCGTCTACGGAGCCCTGAAGCGCGCCGTCACTGACAGAACACAACAGATAGGAGCGCGTATGATCATCCCCGAGGCCGCGCCAACGGCGCCGCGCACGGAGCCGGGCGCCGATTTTGCCCAGTTGTACCAACGCCACCACGCCGCCGTATTCGCCTTCGCCTGCCGGCGCACCGGCGACCGCGTGCGCGCCGAGGATGTCGCGGCGCAGACGTTCCTGCAAGCGCTCCAGGCTTACGGGCGTTATGAAGAACGCGGCGCGCCGGTGATGGCCTGGCTGCTGCGCATCGCGGCCAACGTCATCTATGAACAGGCGCGCCGGGAGCGACGCGGGCCGCAGGTCGTGTCCGCCGCAGCCTGTCCGGCGGGATGGGACAGTTCCCTTGGGGACGGCTCCTGCGACTGGGCGGAACGCGTTGAGCGCCGCGCCTGGATCGCGCGCCACCGCGCCACGCTCTCGCGCGATGAGCGCCGCGTTGTGTGGCTACGCTACGGCGAAGATTGGGCCATCGACGCTATAGCAACGGATATTGGGCGCAGCGCCGGCGCGACCAAGCAGTCGCTGCACCGCGCCATCAAGGCGTTGCGCGCGTGTCTGGCCGCTGACGTCGATGGCGCTATTACCTCGTTCGTCTAAGACTGTGACGCCTCGACCTGCTTTTCGCGATAGCCTTCGATATGCTGGAACACATCATCCGGGAAGTTGAGTTCGCGGTAGAGGTTGCCGGAGTCGGGGTCGTCCGGGTTCGGGACAATCGGGAAATCCTGCTTGGACTGATAGTCGAGCAGCTTCTCGCGGCGCGGCGGGCTATAGTCGCGGCTCTCCACTTGCTGGATCAAGACATCCACCTTGGCCTTATCGGTGTCACCGCCTTTGAGCATAATCTGCTCGAGTTCGTCGTTGCTCAGGAAATGATGCCCCACCATGGCGAAGACCAGACGGCCATAGTGCCCGATGTCCTGGCCCTGCTCCTGCGCCTCCAACAGATGGTTCATCGTGGGGCTCTTGCGTAGATCCTCGACCGGCATGGTGTCCTCCTTGTACTTCGTACGTTTGCGTTGTACCGTCGCACTCATAATGTCCGCGTGAGCGCCGTCGCCGCTCCCGACTGGACCCACCGTCTACCATAGCAAGTTCCTTGCCAATGTCAGAACAGACGTCCTAATTATATCCGATGGACCCCATGACTCCGCCACAGGGACATGTCGTTTTCCCCCTCACCCCCAACCCCTCTCCTTTTGAGGGTACGTTAGCCATATTGCCATTGGGCCGCCTGTAGACTAGGGGCGAGGGCCGCGGCGCGAAAAGATGGCGCGCATCGGATATTTTTTACCCCTACCACAACAGCGGCCAAACACGCTATACTAAAGGGAAAGCGGCCGGTTGTGTCGCTCACCGTTCGGCGTGCGTCGCGCGCCGTGCAAGTAGGCCACAACACAGGCCATAACAGGAGAATCAGAAACCATCTTGGCAGAGTCGGATCAGGGCACTAACAGCGGGACGCCCCCCGCCTTGGCAGAGTCGGATCAAGGCACTAACGGCGGGACGCCCACCGCCACGGCCGCGCCTCAGCGGCGCCCCTTTGTCCCGCGCGAGGAGCGCGACCGCCGGCGCCGCGAGGCGCTGGAGAGTCTGACCGTTGGCGAGTGGCGCGAAGGTCGGGTCACCTCCGTGGTACCTTTTGGCGCTTTCGTTGACCTCGGCGGCATTGATGGGCTTGTCCACATCTCGCAGCTAGGGACCGGCGGCTACGTCGAGAAAGCCGAAGACATCGTACAGCCTGGGCAAACCGTGCGTGTGCGCGTCGTCGAGATTGATCGTGACCGCCAGCGCATCGGGTTGAGCATGCGTGAGCCCAACGCGACGCGCCCCGCGCGGCCCGCGTCGACTGATCGCCCGCAGCAAAGCGGAGGGGGATACACTCCATCCGCGCCGACGTCCGAACCAAGCGGTTCGATGGGCGAAGGTGGCGAGCGCGGTGGGAGCCGGCGCCCCGACCGCGGCGGCAACGCCCCTGCCGGTGGACGCAACCGCTTCCAGGAACCCCGCGGTGAAAACCGTCCGCGGACCGGCCGCCGCCGCGACGCGGAGGACACGGGGGACTTCCGTCCGGTCCGTGGTGGCGCCGCGCAGGACTACTACACGATCTTCGGTGACGACGACGCGGATGAGCCCGCGCCGACGACGGCCGAAGAGTTGGTCGCGCGCTTCAACAAGGGCCGGCACTAAAGAGTAAAAGCGGGTAGAATAGCGGCAACCCTTCCATAATGGAAGGGTTGCCGCTATTCTACCCGCTTTTGTAGTGTTTGTAGTGGTTGACGCACATGCCCGACGCGCGTATACTTATCGCCCGTTAGAAGGGGCGTTCGTCAAAGGGGAGAGCCTATGCAAGAGATCGACGGTTCCGGTAGCAGTGGCTATCGGTTCGAGGGCCTGGAAGACCTCAGCGGTACGGTCTTCCCCGACGTGCTGCTCGATCGGGTCATGGCGAACCTCACGGGCGCCGAGTTCAAGGTGCTTGCCTACATCGTGCGCCGGACCGTCCCCTTCAAACACGGCTCCGATACCATTTCGCTCGAGCAAATCTGCAGCGGCGTTAGCGACCGCGACGGCGTCATCATCGACGCGGGGACAGGTCTCTCCAAGAAAACGGCCATCGCCGCGCTCAAAGGACTACAGGATAAGGGCATCGTCATCGCGGGCAAGCGCACAGGCAAAGATAACCTACCAACCGCTCTGTCACTGCGCTTCAAGGATGGGAACGCTTAAAGCCTGCGACTGCGGTCAGCATGGCAGACCACGAGCACTGCCGTGCCAGGGAAGCTAGCATAGAAGGTAGCGCAGTCCACATATGGGGACTGCGCTACCTTCTATGCTAATGTACAACCGACCGCAGTCGGCGTTAATCTGCCATCGGGGTTCCCACCGCAGTGGAGGCAGTCGCAGGCCGCACAGGCCGTTTAAGCCTTACGATGTCGACAGGGTGACGCCCGGCACAAGGATGCGTACGGTGTCTTGCGCGCGCTGGTTGAGCAACCACTTGCGGAACACGTACGTCGTGACGGCCTGCTGCGTCTGCGCGTCGAGTGATTTGTAGGCGACGGTCTTGCGTCCCTCGACCTGGATGATGTGGTAGCCGTACTGGGACTTCACCGGCTTGCTGATCTGCCCCTGTTTGAGTGAAAAGATGGCCTGGTCGAACGGCGGTACTGTAGCGCCATGCGCTAGGTAGCCCAACTCACCGCCGTTAGCCGCGCTGCCGGTATCAATCGAGTACTTCTTGGCCAGGGACACGAACAGGCTCGGATTCTTCTGTAGCTGCGCGTAGATAGAGTCGGCAAGGGCTTGCGTACGCACCAGAATGTGCCGAGCGCGCACCTCCGTAACCTTTGTCGGGGTGGGCGCGACCTTGGCTTGCACCTTGCTTTGCAGGATTCCGTCGGCAATGGACCGCCGCAAGCTCGCTTCCGTGAGCCCTGCGTTCTTTATTTCCCGCGTGAAGGTGATAGCCCCGCCAGCTTGCAACTGATAGGCGTTATAGCGTTGTTGAACTTCGGCCTGCGTGGCGGTAATGCCATGTTGACCCGCATAGTGGTCGACGACCGCGCGATCGATCAGGCTATTGAGGGCCGCGGAGCGGATCTGTGTTTCGCTCGGCAAAGGAGAGCCCGGTTGTTGCGCCGCCTGCTGGCTGTAGTATTGGCGCGCCTGGTTCGCCGCGTCGGCGTAGTCGGCCCCCGAGATCGTCTGCCCTGCCACGATCGCGGCTGGCTTGGAGCGCGAGATCGGCGGAAGGGGCGCATTGGCCGCGCCGGTCGTCACCGTCGGCGCGGATGCGGCGCTCGTCGTGGACGTGGGTCCGGTATAGAGAGCGCTGCCACTTACGCAGCCACTCAGACCGACGGCCGCGACGACGAGCGTAGCGGCGGCCAGAGCGCGCGGGGCCAGTATGCGGATGGGACGACGGTGTAGAGCGCGATAGAACATGACGGGTCGTGTCTCCTCAGTAGCGGCGGCGGCTGTCTGCCACCATGACCGGCCCTCAATATACGCGCTGCGACGGTTCCCGGCAATGGCAAGATACCTTAGCGCGGCCCTCACCCCCGACCCCTCTCCCTGACGCGGGAGAGGGGAGCCGCGCGGCGTGTCGCGGGTCTCTCCCCTCGCGCCTTGAGGGAGAGAGCGCTGGACTGTTGATCCTGCGGCTAGGGATCGAAGATCCAGTTAGCCACGGAGTGCGCGTGAGGGGATCAGTGCTTGAAGTGCCGCGTCCCCGTAAAGACCATGGCTACACCCTGGCTGTCGGCGGCGGTGATGGACTCGTCGTCGCGGATCGAGCCGCCGGGCTGGATGATCGCCGTGACGCCGGCCTCGATGGCGTGCTCCACGCCGTCGGCGAAGGGAAAGTAGGCGTCCGAGGCCAGCACCGCACCGCTTGAGCGGTCGCCGGCGTGGCGCACCGCCAGGTCAACCGAGTCGACACGCTTCATCTGGCCCGCACCGACACCGACGACGGCAAGGTTCTTGACCAGCACGATGCCGTTGCTCTTGATGTGCTTGACGCTCTTCCAGGCGAACTTCAGGTCCGTGATCTCGGCGAAGGTCGGCTGCCGCTTGCTCATGACCTGTAGATGGATGTCTTCGTCGCGCAGCACGTTGTTGCTCTGCACCACGAAGCCGCCAGTGATGCGCTTGAAGTCGAGGCGATTGTCGGGGAGCCACCCGAACTCGCCCTTGCGCGGACCCGAGCGCTCCCCGATGGCCAGCAGGCGCAGATTTTTCTTGCGGCTCAAGATCTCCAGCGCTTCGGGCGTGAACTCGGGCGCGATCAGCGCCTCGTAGAAGACCGCGCTCATGGCCTCGGCGGTCGCGCGGTCGACGATGTGGTTGACGGCCACAATGCCGCCGTAGGCGGCCACGGGATCGCCGGCGTGCGCGGCCTCGTAGGCCTCGGCCAGCGTCGCACGGCTGGCTAGCCCGCACGGATTGGTGTGCTTGACGACGACGCAGGTGGGGCCCCGGAAGTCGCGCACCGTCGTCCACGCGGCGTCAAGGTCGAGCAGGTTATTGAACGACAGCTCTTTGCCGTGCAACTGGCGCGCCGTAGCCAAGGTACGCAGACCGATCTCCTCGGTCGTCGGCACCGTGGTGTAGAAGGCGCCCTTCTGATGCGGGTTCTCGCCGTAGCGCAGCTCCTGCACCTTACGCATCGGCAGCACCAGTGTTTCAGGGAAGGTCGGGGCCACGGGTGTGCGCGGACGCAGGTAGGAGGCGATGTAGCTGTCGTAGGCCGCCGTGTAGGCGAAGGCCTTGGCGGCGAGGCTCTGCGCGAACTCACCCGTGGCGCCGGGCGCGCTCCCATTACCGCGACGGCGCAGTTCCTCTAGCAGGTCGTCGTAGTCGCGCGGGTCGGTCACGACGAGCACGTTCTGGAAGTTCTTGGCCGCCGCGCGGATCAGCGCCACGCCGCCAATGTCGATCTGCTCAATCGCCTCCGTGAGCGGGACCGGCCCTGAGGAGATCGTCTGCACGAAGGGGTACAGATTGACCACGACGACATCGATCGGCGTGATACCCTGCGCCTGCAACTCCTGCGTGTGCGCCGGGTTGGCGCGGTCGGCCAGGATACCGCCGTGGATGGCAGGGTGCAACGTCTTGACACGCCCATCCAGTATCTCGGGGAACCGGGTCACGTCTGAAACGGCGCGCGCGCCCACAGCCATGCCACGCAGGGTATCGTAGGTGCCGCCGGTCGAGATAATTTCCGCGCCAAGCTCCGTGAGCCCCCGCGCGAGTTGCTCCAGGTTGCGTTTATCGTAAACGCTGATCAGTGCCTGCACTACGCGTTTCCTCCAAGCTAGTAGTCAGTTAGTAGTTGTTAGTAGTTAGTTTACCGTTTTATGCATATGACCGCAGGATTGCCCTCACCCCCAGCCCCTCTCCCGTGCGCGGAAGAGGGAAGTCGTCCTACGTATGCAAGCCGCTCCCCCTCTCCCACGGTTAGGGAGAGGCGCGCTGGACCGTCGGCCGCAGCCGAGGGGCCAGTTAGCCATGGGCTGGGGGGTGAGGGGGTGACGCTATGATGACAGCTTTGCGCCCCTCCACGCGCACCTGACCCGTTGCCAGCAGGCGCACGGCGTGGGGCAACAAGCGATGCTCCTCGGCCAGGATGCGCGCCGAGAGCGTGGCGGCCGTGTCGTCGTCGCGCACGGGCACGACCGCCTGCGCCACGATCGGACCCGCGTCGACCTCCGCCGTGACGAGGTGCGCCGTACAACCGCTGACTTTGACACCATACGCCAGCGCCTCCTCCTGCGCGTGCAACGTCCCCGCGAAAGCCGGCAGCAGCGACGGGTGGATATTCAAGATGCGCTCGGGGTAGGCGTCGACGAACGCCGGCCCCAGGATCTGGTCGAATCCCGCCGTGACCACCAACTCGACCCCATGCGCCCGCAGCAGGCGCGCCATCTCGGCCTGCCGCGCCGCGCGGTTCGCAAAGTCCGCGCGCTCGACGGCGTACGCCGCGACGCCGGCTTCACACGCACACACGAGGCCGGCCGCGCCGGCGCGGTTGCTGATCACGGCGACAACTTTGTAGGGCGCGTCGGGGAGCGCGGCGGCGTCGAGCAGGGCCGCGAGGTTGCTGCCACGGCCCGATACCAGCACGCCAACACGGGTTACTGTCACGCCAACCCCAACACGCGGGCCTCTACCGCGTCGTGATCATGGGGAAGGGGTACGATGTGCCCGATCCCACGGGCGTCCGGCAGCGCCGCCAGCAACTCACCGGCGTGGGGCGCGGCGCAGATGATGGTGTAGCCGATGCCCATGTTGAACACGCGGTACATCTCGGCGCGTGGTACGCGCCCACGTTGCTCGATCAACCTGAAGATGGGCGGTACCTCCCACGCCGTGGGGTCGAGCGCGGCGGCGAGTCCCTCCGGCAGCGTACGCGGCAGATTGCCGGGCAAACCGCCGCCGGTGATGTGCGCCATGGCCTTGACGATGCCGCGCCCCAGCCACGGCGCAACCTCGGGCAGGTAGCAGCGATGCGGGCGCAGCAACTCCACGCCGAGCGATGTCCCAAGTTCCGGCGCATAGGCATGCGGGTCGACGCCGGCGAAGACACGGCGCGCGAGGGAGTAGCCGTTGGTGTGCAGCCCATCGGAGGGCAGTCCAATCACCACGTCACCGGCCTCGACCGTGCGCCCGTCCACGATGTCCGCCTCCGCGGCCGTCCCGACGATGAAGCCGGCCAGGTCGTAGTCGCCGAGCGCGTAGAGGTCGGGCAGTTCGGCCGTCTCGCCGCCAACAAGCGCCACGCCGTGGTCGCGGCAGGCCGCCGCGAGCCCGCCGACGATAGCGGCGACAGTTTCAGGCACGAGGCGGTTGATGCCGATATAGTCGAGGAAAAACAGCGGGCGCGCGCCAAGCGTCAGGATATCGTCGATGCAGTGGTGTACCAGGTCGCGGCCAATCGTGTCGTGCCGGCCGAGCGCGATGGCGATTTTGAGCTTAGTCCCAACGCCGTCGGTCGACGAGACCAACACCTGGCCGGCGGCTCCCGGCGCGCGGTACAGGCCGCCAAATGATCCGACGCTCCCGACGACATCCGGCGTGTGTGTCGCGCGCACGGCGGCGCTCATCAGGTCGACGGCGCGCGCGCCAGCCGCGATATCGACGCCAGCGGCGGCATAGGTGTTATCGGTCATAGGCCTGCTTTATTCCAGCGCAAGCTTATCCATCTCCATCTGCACCGGCAGCGGGTAGTCGCCGTCGAGGCAAGCCAGGCAGGTCGTGCCTTTGTCGCGGCCCATCCCGCCCAGCAAGCCGCCGATGCTCAGATAGCCCAGCGAGTCGGCGCCGATGTGCTCACAAATTTGTGGTACGCTCATACGCGCGCCGATCAACTCTTCGCGACGGCCCGTGTCCATGCCCAGGTAGCACGGGTGCCGGTACGGCGGCGAGGAGATCCGCAGGTGCACCTCGCGCGCGCCCGCCCGGCGCAGCAGTTGCACGATTGGCTTGCTGGTCGAGCCACGCACGATCGAGTCCTCGATCACCACCACGCGCTTGCCGCGCAACTGACCGGGCAGCGGGTTGAACTTGAGGCCGATGCCAACGTCGCGCAGGCGCTGGTCGGGAGCAATGAAGGTGCGGCCGATGTAGCGGTTCTTGATCAGCCCATCGGTGTAGGGGATGCCGCTCTCAGCGGCGTAGCCGACGGCGGCGGGCACGGCCGAGTCGGGGACGGGAATGACCACGTCGGCGTCGGCGGGGTGCTCACGCGCCAACGCGCGCCCAAGTTCCACGCGCACGTCGTAGACCGAGCGCTCGTCAACCACGCTGTCGGGCCGCGCGAAGTAGATGTATTCGAACGCGCACAGCGCCGGCCGGTTCACGGCGAAGCGATGGCTGCTGAGGCCGGAGGCGTCGATGCGCACCATCTCGCCCGCCGCGACCTCGCGCTCGAACGTGGCGCCGATGGTGTCCAGCGCGCACGTCTCCGAGGCCACGACCCAGCCCTGCCCGAGGCGGCCCAGGCACAGTGGGCGTACGCCGAGGGGGTCGCGCGCGGCGAATATCTCCGTCGGAGTCGCCATAACGAGGCTATAGGCGCCCATCAGTTTGGGGAGCGTGCGCGCGATGCGCGCCGTCCAGTGCGGACCGCTCGCCGCCGCGATCATGCGCGCGATGACCTCGCTGTCAGACGTAGAGTCGAAGCGCACGCCGTCGTCGACCAAGCGCTCACGCAATTGCACGGTGTTGACGAGGTTGCCATTGTGCCCGAGCGCGAAGGCGTCGGCGCCGGCTCCTAGAATGACGGGTTGCGCATTGCACGCGTTGCTCGACCCGGTCGTAGAGTAGCGGGTGTGGCCGATGGCAAGGTGGCCGCGCAGGGCCAGCAGTGACTCTTCGTCAAACACCTGCGACACGAGGCCCATGTCGCGCTTGGTCAACAGGCGCGCGCCATCGCCGCAGGCAATGCCGGCGCTCTCCTGCCCACGGTGCTGTAGGGCGTAGAGGCCAAAGTAGGTCAGGCGGGAGACATCCTCACCCGGCGCGTATATGCCGAACACGCCGCACTCCTCGTGTGGGCGGTCCAGCGCCCCGTCCCCTCCAACGCCTGTCCACATATCTATGGCGTCGTCGTGATCGTACGTGCCGTTCGTCTGGTCTGTCACTGCCGTGGAACCTCCCGGTCAATAATCGCGTGTCGCCGCGATCTTTGCGCCGATGGCAGGATTCAACCCCACCCATTGCACTATTAAGTATAACAAGCCCCACCCATAGGGCTTGTTTATTTTCCACTGTTAATCCTCTCTGTGTGGACTGACGTTTCCTTGCGGGCGCTGGGTGATGACGGCGCGGGACGGCGCCTCCCACGCCATGTCGTCGGGAGCATAACGCCGCGCCTGTTTGTGCAGCCACAGGCGTGGCGCCGGGTCTTTGTCGCCGGTGGAACCGTCGATGGTGCAGAAGAGCACGAATGTGTCGAAGCGGGGGCGCACCCGGTCGAAGATATCCACGAGTGGCTCCCACACGTCCTCGCCCGTGCGCCGCTGGCGCTTCCACAAACGGTACGGCTCATCGTGCAGTTCGATGCATTCGAGCAGCACAGGGTCGTCGAGGTAGCGCGCGGCGATGCGACGGCTGCTCACACCGTGATGCGGCGTATGCGGACCTTTGGACACGACCTTGCCGATGTCGTGCAGCAACGCGAGCAACCGCAGGTCGCGTATCTCCGCGGGCGACAATTCGCCCGCGACGCCGTCGATAATGTCCCATAGCTCGGCCACATGGGCGCCCACGGCTCCCTCGGGGTGGCCCCAGCGCGGCTTACCATGCGTTAAGCCGGCGATGACCACGGGGTCGCGCAGGATCGCCCGCTCCAGCGCGTCGCGCCCGTCCAGCACGGGCGTCCCTGGCGCGTCCGCGCTCACGGCGCCGCTCCCAACGTTGTCGATGGGATGGGCGGCAGACCGGCGGGCAGGACAGCCCACAACCCGACGCGGGCGCCCGGCGCGACGGCGCCCGGCGCCACGTCATAGTTGAGCGGGATGGGAGCCGGACGCCCGCCCTGGAGCGGAACCGTCAGTGTCACGTCACCGTCGAGAGGGCCGCGCCAGGACCAGGCCACGTCCGTCGACCCAGCGCCGACCCGTACAAGCGGGCTACCCGACGCGACGGCGACGGCGAGGGAGAGCGTCGGCATGATACCGCCGCCGCCAGGCTGCTTCTGCACCGTCAGGCTATACGTCGAGAGGCCCATGTCGGCGTTGGGCGGCACAAGGTAGGAGAATGTGACCGTCTGGCTGTGCCCGCGCGAGACACGCAGGTAGCCGGAGAAGACGGTCTTGTTGTGGTCGCGCATCATACTCCAGGGCTGTATCAGGCCGGTCGCACCGCGCAACGTGCTGCCAAGCGGCGTGTAGACGCGCACGAAGTCCTCGTACAGAGGGTTGTCCTGCGGCGGCCGTTTCGCCTGTAAATTAGCGGGAGTCGTGTTGGTGTAGGTGATAGTCAGGGTGCTACGCAATGAGCGGTCCGGTTGCACCATAGTGTGGTAGGTCAGCCCCTCGTGTATGAAGTCGTTGATCTTGTTGTAGTGCGCGTTGGTGTCGACAACGTAGAGGTAGTCGGAGCGCGTCGGGTCGATCGCGCCGTCCCAGCCGTGGCGCGCCAGGATGGGCGCGATGGTTGGGTCAGGCAACCACAGCAGCAAATGCTTCTGCCGCAACGCCTTGCCCATGACGCTTGCCACGTTAGAAAGGTTCGCAGCCCCCAGCCCCTGCAGCTTGTCGAATATCAGCTTGTAGGCCAGGCTAGCGACGTTCTTACCGGGGGGGCTGTGCCCGCTAGTCATCGGCGCGGCGTTCACGTAATGATCGAGCGTTTGTACGCCATTGGCGCTGGTCAGTGGCGTGGGGATGCCGGGCACAGTCACTGGGCCGGTCAGTCCAAGCAAGGGTCCGAGCAGCGAACTGTCGAAGGCGACGACTCCGGTAGCCCACTGCCTCTGACCGAGCCAATAGAAGTAGCGCAGCAGCGCCGCCGAGGTGGGGTAGTCGGGCGACCAGTTGGCGTCGCGGAAGAACCACTCGTTGAGGTGCTGGTAGGTGATGAGCGGCAACGGCGGCGGGATGTAGTCCGCTGGCAGGCGATGGCTTTTAACGTTGTCGACGGCGTCGCTGGCCAGGGTTATGGGCGAGTCGAGGCGCCCGTGGAACACTCGCAACAGGACGGCTGTGCCAACGAAGCCGCCCGTGGCGCGCAGATCCCAGGGGTTCTCGGGCGCGAGCAGGTAGGCGCGCGGCCCGGACGCGCCGAGCAGGTCTGGCGCGGCGAGAGCCGCTTGCAGGCCTTCACCGGCCTGCGGTAGCAGGCGCCCGGCGAAGTCCAGCCGCGCACGCCACGACGCCGGCAGCGCCCCACTATCGATTGACGCCTGGTCGCGTCGCGCCTTGTCGATGTCGGCGAGCGCGGACGCGAACGAGGCGTGGCCCGCTTGCAGCCCCGCCAGCACGCGTACACTGGCACCGCCTGTTCCGTTATGTCCATGTGCGACCGCGGCCAGCACGGGCAGCGCGCCGTCGAGGGCGTGCGCCGCTCCCGTGCCGCCATCGGCGGCAAGGTCGAGTAGCGGACCGATGGCGCCGGCCGCGCGCGCCGGTGGCGCGACCGTAGCGACGAGACCAGCCAGCGGACGCCACGGCCACCAACAGACGCGCGCCAGCCCGAAAGCCACGCCGGCCACAGCCGTCTTATCGTGCAGAGAGTGAACCGTGGCGTCGGCGTGGGTCAGGCCGCCGCGCGCCTCGTGCTGCGCCGACAACAACTCGTAGCCTCCAACGGCGGCGCCCGCCACGCAGAGCGCGAGGTCGAGCGCGATAGCGAGCAGCACAATGGTCAGGACACGCCGGCGAGACGGCCGCGCGAGACGGCGCCCACATGCGGGCTGTGCGGCGCTCCCAAGGTGTCGCGCGCGGTCCAATAGTGCCAAAAGGTTTGTCCGTTACTTAGCGGAGCCGGGGCTTGTCCGCGCCGATTGCTCGCGCTCGACCACGACCGGCGTCGATTGCTCACGTTCGGTCGCCGCGGGCATCGTTTGCTCACGCTGGGCCACCGTCGGCGTGGGGACAGGGATGCGCCGCCCCCGATTCGCCACCCCAGCGAAGTGAGTCACCACCACTCCCTCCAGGCGCGCCCCGGCCAAGCGCAGTCGATCCGCCGCCGTCGTCAGGGCCGCCTTGTCCCCCGAATGGAGCCGCGCCACCAGCAGCGTGCCGTCGGCGAGCCGTGTCAACGCGGCCGTGTCGGGGAGCATAGCCGCGCTCGTATTGACCACGACAAGGTCGGCCATCGCGCGTAGGTCGGCGAGTACGGCCTGCATACGCGTCGAGTCGAGCAAGTCGATCGCTGTAGCCGCTGTAGCCGTGGGGCCTGTCGAAAGAACTTGAAGTCCCGGCACAGCCGTGCCCTGTAGTAAAGCGGCGGGGTCGTCGCCGTCACGTAGCGCCGTAGACAGCCCCGCGCCGTCGGGCAGGTCAAAGAGCGTGTGTAGCGTGGGGTGGCGCAGATCGGCGTCGACCACTATGACGCGCGCGCCCGTCCGCGCCGTCACCGCCGCCAGGTTCGCCGCAACGGTCGTCGCGCCGCTGCCGGGCGCCGTACCCGTGACGGCCAGTACGCGCGGCGTCGCCGGGTAGTCGGGGTCCGTCCCCAAACCCAGCGTCGTGCGCAGCAGGCGATACTCGTCGGCCGCCAGCGACGCGGGGTCGTATAGCGCGGCCAGCGCCACGCCGCCGTGCGCCAGGCTATGCGCCGGACTGATCGTGCCGGCCAGGGGCAGATCGAGCGCGGCGGCCACTTCGGCGGCGGAGCGTGGACGCGTATCGAGCGCGTCGGTCAGCACCGCGATACCCAGCAGAGCCAGCAGCACGAGCACAGCCGCCACGACCACATTGATCGTCGTGCGCGGCGCGATCGGCGTCGGGGATGCTTGTGCGGCGTCGACAACACTCGTCGTCGCGCCAGGGCTTTCCTTTTGCAACTGGACATTCGCTAGCAGTGTTCGCAAGTTGTCCAACTGCGTTTGGTCGTAGCTCATTTGTTGGGACAAAGCACTGCTACGCGTCACTTGCCGCGGCGTGAGGATAGGCTGCAGCGTTAGTTGCGTGTACTCATGGTTCGCCCTCACGTAGTCCGTGGAAACGAGATTGATGTCCCGCAGGGCATTATGCAAAGTGGTATTCAAATTGCCGGTGCGCGAGGCCGCGTCGTTCGCGACGAAGTTGTCGGCCATAGCCTGGGCCAGGAGCGCGGCGTCGGAGGGATCAGAGGCGCGTACCGTCACGTCGACAAGGAAAGACTGAGGGGCCGCCGACGCCTTGGTGTTTTTTGCGAGCGTTGCAGCGCTTATGGGATGGACTAACCGCTTGCCAACGCTGTCGATGGCCCCCTGCGCGACAGACGTTGTCGGTAGCAATTGCGCATCCGCCATGGCCAACGTCGCCGCCGCCTGTATTCCGTTGAAATCGGGGGTCCCGGTCGATGTGTCAAGGCCTGGGTTCACCTTCAAGACCACGGTCGCCTGATACACCTTAGGCTGCGCTCTACTCACGGCGTACGAGGCGCCGGCGGCAAGCAGCGTACCCACGACGAGCGCCAGCCACCAGCGACGCAACAAGTTCAGCACGCGTTGGACATCCACGACGGTGTTAACTCCTCTCGCGGCGGTTGCTTTACACTGCAAGACGGCTAATGAGAACATAGACTATCGACGGGCCCCGTGGGGACGCGCCCGCATTACCGTAAGAATATCACGCGCTCCCCTATGACGCCGACGCCCGACAGGGCTCGGGGTGCACCCCGCGATTGTGAGAGGCGGCCTGCGACAGGGGTCACGCGGGATGCAGCACGGGGCGACGGCTCCGTGCACGGGCGTTACACGGGCCGTGCAACGCCCGTGCACTACCCCTGTTTGCCCGTGCACTACCCGTGCAACGCCGTGCATCAGCGCCCCACAGCGTCCCGCCGGCGGGGGCGATGATGCATGATTGTGAAACGCGGCCTGCGACTAAAGTCCCGCAGGGCGCCGCGCCCAGAGACAGGTCAGTGTCCGTCGTTTGCCATGCGACTTTAGTTGCAAGCCCGTAGCGTTCACCATCACAGTCCGGGGGCGCACCCCGCATCAGCCGCCCACGGGGGCGGGGGCGCGTCCTGTGTCCCCTCGACAAGTCTAGGGTAACACGGATCGGGCGGTTGTCAAGGAACACGCGCGGCGCGGTGTACGCCTCGAACTTGTGCGATGACGCCTGCGCCTGAGGGCGCAGGGCAGACCACGGCGACGATAGGCGCGCCCGCCTGAGGGCGCGCCCGCGCCCCTGCGCGCCGGGCGCCTACCCGTGCAGCAGGAGACACGGCCGTGTCCGCTTGTGTGCCCTGCGCCCTCAGGCGCAGGCCAGGCGCGCTCACCATCACAATCGTGGGGCGCGCCCCAGGGCTCGTGCATTACATCGAACGCCCAGCCTATGCGATAATATGGCTGTATGGATTCACGCCTCCGGCCGCGTCTCTCCTACGGACGAAAGAGGGCATCAGGGATGGTTGTAAGGGCGTATCGCCATACAATCCTGTCGGATTAAAATATGCGCGTGGATCGGGGTGTAGGGGCGTATCGCGATACGCCCGGAATTCGGGGGCGGGTGGCATGGCGTTCGTCGGCGTTCGCCGTCCATTGAACATCTCTGTGGCGAACACGGGCGTATAGCGATACGCCCCTACCCCTGTGGAGGCTGGGTAATTTTAATCGGACGGGGCTGTATCACCATACGCCTCTACAGCCAACAAGGTGGTTTGCCATGCGGCCAAGAGATCAAGCAGGCGTGCGGACCCAATCACGGATAGCGGATAGAAGGGATTATTTATGATCGACCTGCGTGAGCAGGTACACGTCTACACGGGCGAGCGGTCCGACCTGTGGGGCTATATCCCAGAGGGGACCAGTCGTGTGCTCGACGTTGGCTGCGCCACGGGCGAGGTCGGGGCGGCGCTCAAGGCGCAGCGAGGCGTGCGCGAGGTCGTGGGCCTTGAGTTCAGCCTTGGGGCCGCCGCCGAGGCGCGCGGGCGTCTGGACCGCGTGATCGAGGGCGACGTCGAGACACTTGATGTGCCCTATCCCGACGGCTACTTCGACCTGCTGCTCTACGCTGACCTGCTCGAACACCTCAAGAACCCCTGGGATCTGGTTGCACGCCACCGCCGCCTGCTCCGTCCCGGCGGCCTCGTCGTCGCCAGCCTGCCCAACATCGGGCACTACAGCACGCTGCTGATGCTGCTGCGTCATGAGTGGCGCTACGCGGAGCGCGGCATTATGGATGGCACGCACCTGCGCTTTTTCGACCGCGTGGGCCTGCGCGACCTGTTCCGCGGCGCCGGCTACCACCAGGCGCGGATCTACCGCCGTGGCGGCGAGGGCCCCAAGCAGCGCCTCTTGCGCGCGCTGACCCTCGGCTACTCAACCGACTTCTTTATCCCCGGCTACGTCGTCGTCGCGCGCAATCCTAACTCATGACCCATCAGCCCGTCGTCTACGCCATCGTCCTCAACTGGAATGGTTGGCAGGATACCGTCCGCTGCCTGGCCTCGCTGCGCGCTAGCGTGGGCGTTGATCTACGCGTGGTCGTGATCGACAACGGCTCGACCGACGGCTCGACCGAGCGCCTGGCCCCCCTGCTGGACCCGTCGCGGGACGCGTTACTGTGCGCCGAGCGCAATCTCGGCTTCACCGGCGGAGTCAACCTGGGCTTGCGCTACGCGCGTGAACATGGCGCGGACTATTTTTTCCTGCTTAACAACGACGCGACCGTGGCGCCGGACTGCCTCGCGCGGCTCATCGCGGCGGCCGCGTCCCGTCCCGATATCGGCTTCGTGGGACCGAAGATCGTGTGGGACGGCGAGCCGGACCGTCTGTGGTCGGCGGGCGTGAGCATGGCGTGGCCCACAGCGCGCGTCAACGCGCACTATAATGAGCCCGACGACGGGCGGTTCGACGGCCACCGACTTGTGCAGGGCCTGACCGGCTGCGCTCTCCTCGTGACAGCCGCTGTTCTCGACCGCACTGGCCCTCTCGACGACCGCTACTTCGCCTACTACGAGGACCTCAACTGGTGTCTGCGCGCCCGCCGGGTCGGGTTGCGCGCGCTCTACACAGGCGACGCCCGCGCCGCGCATCAGGGCTCCGCCACGACGAATCGGGGCGCGGGGCGCTCACAGTCGGCCCTCGCTAACTACTACGGCGCGCGCAACGGACTGCTCTTCATGGCCACGCACGCGCCGTCCACGCTGCGTCCCCTGACGCTGGCCGCCTTTTGTGCGACACTACTGACGGCCACGGTCAGGGTGCTGGCAGGCGGCCTGATGGGGCGTCCCGGCGCCGCACGCCGTGCGCGCGCCATCGCCCTTGGCGCGCGCGACGCCGCGCGGGGACGTTTCGGGACGCGGGATGATTTGTAAGGTGATAGTGTGATCCTCATCGACGCCACGCCGCTCCAAACGGAGCACCGCTACCGCGGGACGGGAGCCTACACGGCTGGCCTGCTCGACGCCCTAACCGATCCCACGAACCCTATACCATGCGATCCGCGCGTCGCGCCGCTGGGACTGCTCGCGCAGCCGCCTCGTCCGTCCGACCTGCCGCTGCTGGCCGACCTGCTGGCGCGCGACACGCGTACCATACCGCTGATGAGGCCGCGCTGGCCGCGCTACCGCCTACAGCCCCTGCTCGGTCCGCTCTTCGTCGCGCCGGCCGTCCGCCGCGCCCGTCCACGCGTCTACCACGCCACCGAGCCACAGGGACTCGTGCGCGTGCACGGCGCCGCCATCGTGGCCACGCTCTACGACCTCATCCCGCTGCGCCACCCCGACGCGCACTATCCGTTGCGCCGGCTCGACGCGCGCCTCGGCTACGCGCGCTACCTACACGAGTTGCAACGAGTCGATCGGCTCATCGCCATCTCCGAGGCGACCAAAAGGGAGGCGGTGGAGCGTCTGTGCATCCCGCCCGAACGTATCGCCGTCACGCCCCTGGCCGTTGACGAGCGGCGCTTCTACCCGCGTGCGACGGAAGAGATCGACCGCGCGTTGGCGCGTCATGGCCTGCGCCGGCCCTATATCTTGCACGTCAGCGCCTCCAACTACCACAAGAACACCGCCAACGTCGTGCGCGCCTTCGACCTGTTCGCGGGGCAGGCTGGGACCGGCGGCGCGGAGCACACCCTCGTCATCATCGGATCATGGAGTCAGCGCGCCCTGGCCGGCCTGCGCGCCGCGTATCCCCGCCTCATGGAGAGCGGCCGCCTGCGTGTGCTCGGTTTCGTGCCCGACGATGACCTGCCGGCTCTCTACGGCGGGGCCGATGCGCTCGTCTACCCCTCGCTCGTCGAGGGCTTTGGGCTGCCCGTGCTCGAAGCGATGCGCTGTGGCTGCCCCGTCCTGACCTCCGGCGTCTCATCGCTGCCCGAAGTCGCCGGCGGGGCGGCGCTCTACGTCGATCCCTACAGCGTCGAAGAGATCGCGGCGGCGCTGGGCAGCCTGGCCGCTCAACCCGACCTGCGCGCGGCGCTGGCGCGACGGGGCCTTCAGCGCGCCGAGCGCTTCACCTGGCGGCGCACGGCCGAGGCGACGCTGCGCGTGTACGAGGAGTTGCTATGAGAATCGGCATCGACGTTAGCTGGGCGCAGATGGGTCCCAGCGGCACCGCGTCCTATGTGGCCGGACTCGTGGAGGCCCTGGCACGGGTGGGCGACACGCATGAGTACGTGCTGTTCACGCGCGACGCCACGCACTACGGGCCGGCCCTGCCCGACCTCGACCGGCCCAACATCACGCGCGTGGCCGTCGACGCGCCGCTGACCAACCTGCGCCAGCAGGTCACACTGCCCCTGGCGCTGCGCCGGCACGGGCTCGACCTCTACCACTCGCCCGCCTTCTTCCTGCCCATGGCGCTGCCACTGCTGTGGCATGGCCCCACCGTCATAGGCATGTTCGACGTCAACTTCCTGCGCCTGCGTGAGAACTGGCGCGCCGGACGCCGCGCCGTCTACCTCTCGCTGGCGCTGCAGGTTCCCGTCGCCGCGCGGCAGGCCACCCGCATCGTCACGCTCTCGAGATCCTCGGCGCGCGACATCACGCGCCTGCTGCGCGTGCCCCCGCGTAAGATCACCGTCGTCCCCGCCGCGCCGCGCGACCTTTTCCGCGCGCCTCCCGACGCGAGGGCGGTCACGCGGGTCCACGGACGTTACGGACGCTTTTTTCTCTCCGTCGGTGTATTGGCCCCCCAGAAGAACCTCGCGCGCGTGATTAGGGCCTTCGCGCGCTTGGACGAGCCGGGCGCGACACTGGTACTGGCCGGACGCCCCGCGGGCGACTACGTCGAGACCGTGCTGCGTCCCCTGGCGCGCGAGTTGGGCGTGGCCGAGCGCGTCGTCTTCGTAGGAGCCACGAGCGACGAAGAACTGTGCGCGCTCTATCATGCGGCGCTCGCTCTTGTCTATCCCTCACTCGGCGAAGGCTTCGGGTTGCCCATCGTCGAGGCCATGGCCTGTAGCTGCCCCGTCATCACCTCCACCATATCTTCGATGCCAGAGGTCGCCGGCGACGCCGCCCTGCTCGTTGACCCGCGCGACGACGACGCCATCGCCGCCGCGCTGCGTTCAGTGCTGGGCGATCCGGCCCTCCGCGAGGGACTCGTCGCGCGTGGCCGTACGCGCGCAGCTCTGTTCACCTGGGACGAGGCGGCGTGCGGGACGTTGCGCTGCTACGAGGACGCCGTGCGGGCGTGGCATGCATAACGCGGGATATACTCCAAGGTTGTGATGGTGGGCATGGCCCAGAGTATTGTGGTGGCGCGCCTGCACCCTACCTACAGAAAGAGCTTGACACCCGCGATGATCTCGTCCACGCGGTGGGGAGACAGGGTACCAATGTAGACGTCGTCTGTCAGTTCAGTCTTATCGACGGTGTAGACTTGCGATACATTGACGACGCTTTCACTGGCCGTGCCTCCCTCTCCAGGATCAAGCAGAACGTTACCTGGAGCGAAAGTGAGGCGTAGGTTCGTGGTGAGCGCACAGACGATAACGGTGTGGATAGCGCTCTGATTGGCGGTATCGTTCTGAATCACGACCATAGGCCGGCGTCCGGCCGGTCCTGAGGCGACAGGATCACCGAGGTCAACCCAAAAGATATCCCCTTGAAAAATCACCGATCCTGCTCAAGAATCCGCCGCATATGTAAGCGCATGGCGCGCGGAAGGTCGCTATCATCGGGGTCTTGGTCTGCCTCATAGACGGCATTGAGCCTTGATAAGAATGCGGCGGCGGCGGTCCCTGGCGGAGGTGGTATGGGTACACGCTGACTTGGAGGAAGCGCGCGCGATGATCGCTCCGCCTCATCCGTCGTGGTGTCCGCTCTATCGAGGGTCGTCTTCTCGACTGGTTTCTTCATGCTGTTCTCCGCTCAACTCGGGGTGTCTGTATCATCGTAACACGCCGTGCATGCAGCGGCCTACTCGTGTTCCCACGGTCCCAGGGCCATGGCGCGTAGAAAGTTGTCAACAAGCGGCTGGATGCGTAAGCTAGCATAGTGAAGAGTCGAGAGTACACCGACGAACGCGCCCCCATCCGTTCGACCATATTGCCACATACGCGCGGCGCGAATCCGTGGCGGCGCGACGGCGTCACTGTCGAATGGACGCCACGCACGGCTATGGTCGTATGGGGGCTCATCCACGCCGTCATCTTTCTGGGGCTATACAAGCTGCCGGTGCGCATAGCGGCTATGACCTACTACGAGATGGGATCCGACACGCAGCACGTCTACTGGCCGGCCGTGCAGAAATTACTGGCCGGACACGTCCCCTACGTCGATCCTCATTTCTTCGTCGAGTACCCGCCGCTGGGCACGGCCTTCTTTGTGCTGCCAGCCCTGCTGCACCCCACGTCGCTGCGCGTCTACGATTGGCTGTTCGCGGCGGAGGTACTAGCCGTCGACCTCGCCACGCTGCCCCTCATCGCGCGGCTGGCCCGCCGGCAGCGTATCTCAGCGACGGGCGCGATCACGGCGTACGGCCTGCTCGTGCCGTTCCTCGGCTCGTTGGTCTCGCAGCGCTACGACCTCGTGCCGGCGACGCTCACACTGGGAGCCATTCTGGCGCTGCTCGACCGGCGATCCGTCGTGGCCTGGGTTCTGCTGCTAGCCGCCACGCTGATGAAACTCTATCCCGCGGCGCTGGTCCCGCTCTTTCTGCTCTACGACTGGCGGCCCTGGCTGGCCGCCGCGCGCCACCACCTAGACTGGCAAGACGCGCGACGCCGGTCGCGCGGCGTCGCCGTGTACATGGCGGGGCTGGTCGGCTCAACCGTGGCCTGGTATCTGCTGGCGCCGGCGTCACTGGAGCGATTTGCACGGTGGGAAACGCGGCGCGGCATCGAGATCGAGAGCCTCTTCGGTTCGGTGGCCGAGCTTGGGCGCCTCGGGGGGCTCGCGGTGTCCAGGAATGTCGCCTACGGCTCCTACGACGTCGCCTCGGCGCTGACCCCCGCCCTCAAGCTGCTCTCAACGGCCCTGACGCTAGGCCTGCTGGCTGCGGTTTATCTCTCGTATGCGCGGAGAATGCCCTCACCCCCAGCCCATGCGGATTGGGCTGGGGGTGAGGGTATCATGGGGGATGAGAGCGACTATCGCGCCCTCGTGACCCATGCCACGCTGGCCGTGCTAGCCGTGCTGCTCGGCAGCAAATTACTCTCTATCCAATTCCTGCTGTGGCTCCTGCCGCTCGTAGCCGTGCAGGCCTACCGGCCGCGCCGCGTCGCCGCCCTCGCGTTCGTCGTCGTGCTGCTCTCGCAGTGGGTCTACCCCGCGAACTGGCTTCCGCTGTGGCGATTCGAGGTTGAGCCCATCCTCGTGCTGGCGCTGCGTAACCTGTTGCTCGTGGGCCTGTTCGCGCTGCTGTGGCGTCATCGCGGCGCCGCTTTGGCGGTATCATCAAGCGTGAAGGGGATAACTGCTTTGAAAGCGAAGAGGACAGTGTCATGATACCGGCGCTCCCGACGCGCGCCAAGCGTAGGCAGCACGCCAGCCCTGGTACAGCTGTACCGATCACGCCACTGCACCCCCTTGCCGCGCGTCGCGTCGTACCGGCATGGTCGTGGGGACGTGAACTGCTGCGCGACGTGGCGCCGGTCGTCATTGTCACGCGTCTGCTCTTCATTCTGCTCACGGCGCTCACGCCTCTGTGGCGTGGGCTGACCGGCTCCGCGCCATTGCGCTTCGTGCCGGCTACGGGCACGGCCCTCGACGGCTGGAACCGCTGGGACGCGCGTTGGTACGACGACATCGCGCGCTTGGGCTACAATTTGCATGGTCCCACCGGCTTCAAGAATGTAGCCTTTTTCCCGCTTTATCCGCTGCTGACGCGCACGCTGCACGACGCTATCGCGGCTGTTTTTGGCAATGTGCTGGATATGCCCTTGCCGGACACGTTCTACCCGCCGTACCTCGTGCCGGGTATGATCGTGGCCAATGTGTGCGCGGTTGTCGCGCTGGCCTTCCTGTACGGATTTGTGCGCCTCGACCACGGCCGCCCTGTCGCCCGGCGCACGGTCACACTGCTCGCGCTGTGCCCGCCTTCGATCTTCCTGTTCGCGGCTTATAGCGAGGGCACGTTCCTGCTCTGCGCCATCGCCTTTTTCTATGCCTTGCGTCTGGAGCGTTGGTGGCAGGCCGGGTTGTGGGGCCTGCTGGCCGCCGCGACACGCCCGCCGGGCATCGTCCTTTTGGCGCCCTTCGCGCTGGCCTGGGTCGAGGGCCACCCGGTCGTCGCACGCACGCTGGCGGATCGCCTCAGCGACGCCTGGCGCCTCACCCTCACGCGTGCGCGCCTGCGCAAAGCGGAAACGCCCCGTCCTGTCCCAGCGGCGGTGCGGATCGACCTCTACCAACGGCGGGCGAATGATTCTATAGCGGGGAGCGCTGACGCGAACGGGGAGGAGGCAATCGCACCGACATCCCTGCGGGCGACGCGTTGGCATAATCGATGGCGCCATTGGCCGGAGGAGGCGCGCCACGCCGCGCATAACGGCGCGCCGGTCGTGGCGATCCCGCTTGGTCTGGTCCTATTTATGGTCTTTCTTGGCCGTACGTTCAACGACCCCCTGTGGTTTAGCCACGCGCAGCAGGCCTGGCTGCGCACGTTCGCCCCGCCGTGGGAAACGCTCTACATCAGCGTGGCCTGGCCTCTCGGTGACCTGTTGCACGGCACACTCACCGTTGTCGACTTCTATGCCCTGCACGACCTCCTGTACGAGGTCGCCGGCCTGGCTCTGACCTACCTCGCCTGGCGACGCCTGCCGCGTGCGCAAGGCGTCTACCTATGGCTGGTATGGCTGATGCTGCTCTCCTCGCCGGCCATGCTGACGGAGCGGCGCACCCTCGAGCCGCACCACGACGTGCTGATGTCGCTGCCGCGCCTGCTGTTGATGCTGTTCCCGCTCTTTACCTACCTGGGATTGCAACGCCGCCTGTACCGACCGCTGATCGTCCTCTTCACCATCGGCCTAATCATTTACACGGAAATCTTCCTGACCGGTGGGTGGCTCTCGTGACCATAACGGCTGGTTTCATCCTCGTGGCTATTCTGATCGCGATCGCCGCCGGTCTGTTCGGCTCACTGCTGGGCCTCGGCGGCGGCCTCTTCGTCGTGCCGCTGCTGACGGGCCTGTTGCACGTCCCCATCCACAACGCTATCGGCGCCAGCATCGTCGCCGTCATCGCCACCTCCAGTACCGGCGGGAGCGCCTACCTACGGCAGCGCGTAGCCAACGTACGCCTGGGTATGACGCTGGAAATGGGGACTGTGCTGGGGGCGATCCTGGGCGCGCTGACTACGGCCGCGGCGAGTCCGCGCCTGCTTGACCTCGTGTTCGGCGTGGTGCTGCTCTACACCGGCTACTACATGGCGCGCGGCAGCCGTGGCGACCTGGTGCGGGCGCCCACGGGAGCGCCCACCGCGCTCGACTTCTCCTACCACGACGCGCGGGAAAACCGGGACGTGCCGTACCGTGTGCGGCGCCTCCCGGTCGGCCTGAGTGTAGGATTCGTCGCCGGCTACGTGTCGGGCATTCTTGGCGTTGGCGGCGGCCTGTTCAAGGTCCCCGCCATGGCCCTACTGATGGGCGTGCCCCTGAAAGTCGCCACGGCCACCAGTACCTTCATGATCGGCGTGACCGGGACCGCCGGCGCCTTCATACAGTACACGCACGGCCTCGTCGACCCCACATTGACCGTGCCCGTGGTCGTCGGCGTTATCGGCGGCGCGCTGCTGGGTCCGCGCGTGGCGCGCCGCCTGCCCGTGGCGCGGCTGCGCCAAATCTTTGTGGTGGTCGTGATCATCTTCGCGGCGGAGATGTTATGGCGCGCCGCGACGGGGGCGGCATGAACGGGGCGAGTGGCGAGTGGCGAGTGGCGACAGAGATAGATCGTAGTAAGATTGTGACATGAACGACACGACCGGCGTCGACAGTATCCTGTACCGTGTCATGGCGCGCCTGCTCTCGGTGGGCGTGGCGCTCAGTATCGCCCTGATGGCGCTGGGGTTCCTGCTGCTGGCCGCGCGGCATGAACTTAGGCATGGTACCGTCCCATTGCCGCTCGGCAGCGTCGTCCCGCGCACGCTCGCCGGCGACCCCGCCGGCATCCTCGACCTGGGAGTGCTGGTTCTCTTCGCCACGCCGGCCCTACGCGTCGTCGCCGCGATCGGTCTATTCGCCGCTGAGCGCCAGCGGCGCTACGTCGTCATCTCCACTGTCGTGCTGCTCCTACTCGCCCTCAGCGTCGCCGTGTCGGCGCGCTAGAAGTGGGCAGTGAGCGTACTCCACGATTGTGAGAGGCGGCCTGACCTTAAAAGGTCAGGCCTACGGCGCTCACTGTCATGGATGGACACCCGCCATCAGCCATTGGCCCAATCTGCTATCCTGCCTCTGTGCCGTTCACACCGCTAAAACTAACCGCCAACCACTAGAGCTAATAATGACCACCGAGATCCGCCCAATCGAGCCCGACGAATTCGCCGCCTTCCGACGCGTCAACGACGCCGCCTTTGGCTGGCAGCCGAGCGACGAGGATATCGAGGCCGATCGTCCGCTCCTGGAGGCCGACCGCACACTCGCCATCTATGACGCAGGGCGCATTGTCGCCACGGCCGCCGCCTTCTCGTTCGCGTTGACCCTGCCGGACCTTACGTCAACCGGGCCGGACGCGACATCCCCGACAGCCTCCGTAGCAGGCGTCACCGGGGTCGGCGTGCTGCCGACGCACCGCCGACGCGGCCTGCTGCGCGCGCTCATGCGGCGCCAACTGGACGATGTGCGGGCGCGCGGCGAAAGCATGGCCGTGCTGACCGCCTCGGAGAGTGTCATCTACGAGCGTTTTGGGTATGGTCTGTCCACGAGCGTGCTGGGCATCGACATCGACCCCCGCCACGGCGCCTTCGCCCGCCCCGTCGAGTATCCCGGCCGCCTGACGCTGCTCGACCACAATGCCGCGACGGAGTTGCTGCCCGCGGTGTACGATCGCTGGCGTCGCCGGCAGCCCGGCGCGCTCGATCGTAGCGACGCGCGCTGGCGTCATACGCTGCGCGGAGCGCGCACGCCACAAGACGGAGCCAGCGCGCTCTTCTGCGTCGCGTATGAACCGGCGCCGAGGCAGGTCGACGGTATCGCCATCTATAGAGTGCGCAACCAGTGGACTGACGGCATCGCCGGCAATGCGTTGCTCCTACGCGAGTTCTTCGCCGTGACACCCGTGGCCTACGCCGCCCTGTGGCAGTATCTGCTCGGCGTCGACCTCGTCACCAGCGTGCAATGCTCCAATCGCCCGGTCGACGAGCCGCTGCGGTGGCTACTGGCCGACCCGCGACGTCTGCGCGTGACACGCCGCACCGATGACCTGTGGGTGCGCATCGTCGACGTCCCAGCGGCGCTCACAGCCCGGCGATATGGGGTCGAAGATAGCCTCGTGCTCGAGATATCCGACTCTTTCCTGCCCGATAACGCGGCCCGCTATGCGCTTGAGGGCGGTCCCGACGGGGCAGCCTGCCGCCCGACGACCGTCGCGGCCGACCTCGCCCTGTCCGTGGCCGACCTAGGCGCCATTTTCCTGGGAGGGGTACGGCCGAGCGCGCTGGCCTACGCTGGCCGCGTTGTCGAGCAGTCGACGGGCGCGCTGCGCCGCGCCGACGCCCTGTTCGCCACGGATCGCGCGCCGTACTGCGGCACACCGTTTTAACCAGACAACTGAAAGCTATCCATGCCATTTATCGGCTCACACGGCGCGTGGCAGGGCGGCGAGCGCCTGGATGAGGGCGCGCGCGCCGCTGTACAACGCGCCGAGCGCGCGGCCGCCGCGTACGGCATGCGTCAGGCCACACCAGACGTGCTGCTGCGTGCGCTCCTGGACGACCCTGACGGCGTGCCCGCGCGCGCACTCACGGCGGCCGGCGTCGACGTCGAGACGCTGCGCGCCTCCCTTGGCGACAGTCTGAAACGCGGCAAGCCTCCGCTGGGCGGACGCTCGGCGCTCGACGCAGACACGCGTGAGGCTATCGTGCTGGGGACTAACGAGGCGCGACGCGACGGCGGCGAACAGGCGGGCGCGGGCCACATACTGCTCGGACTCGTGGAGTCGCGCGCCGGCAAAGGCGCACGATTGCTGGCGCGCCAGGGAGCCACTGTCGCGACGCTACGTCCTCTGGTGCAAGGTATGCAGGCGGGCGGCGAGGAGGACAGCGCTTCGGCCGCGCTCTTCGCCGCCTCGTTCCCCCGCTTCCTGGCGCAGATGGGCGGCGCTATAGCCTGCCCCACCTGCGGCTCACCGCTGCACGACAGCTTCCACTACTGCTACAACTGCGGGACAGCACTGTAGGGGCGTATAGCCACACAACCCCTACGACAATCATCCGGTGGCTGCAATCACTCCCTAGTTATCGTCGCGCCCATGTACCTGTGCAGGCGGACTGGTCGCTTCGACCGCGGTGAAAGGCTCCAGAATCTTGTACCTGTGGCTGGAACCGCGCGGCACGACCCAGGAGTTGCCCGGTTCGAGCAGCACCATCTGCCCCTCGATGTGCAATTCAGCCCGGCCGCCGATGACGTAGCCGACCGTTTCGTACGGGCGCGAGATTGGCTCGTTTTCTTTCTGCTCGTTCGGCTGCTCGTTCTCCCACATGCGCATCGCCAGGTGGATGCCCGACGCGAGGTACTTCTGCCCCAACGCGCCTTTGGGTGAGTCGCGCGAGTCGATCTTGGTCACGGTCGTATCGGCCATAATCGTCTCCTCCGTAGTAGTCTTTTGTTCGACGGCTTCACCCGTATCCAGACAGGCGAACGTCTACAACAGGGGAGAGTGCAGGTTTCGTACCCAGTTGTAAGAAGCGGCGTGCGCGCGCGGCGTCGGAACCTGTAGCAGGAAGGTGTGCTTCTGGGGGCTATACGGCGCGGTATGTTTCTGGTGGACGTAGTAGTAGCCGACCCAACTGCCGGCGACGAGGCCCGGCAGCAGCAAAGCGAGCGTGATGATGATGGGAATAAGGCGTTGTCGCACGTCTGAGTGAGTCTCCTTCTGCTGTGCTGTAGGACTACTATCAGCATAGCCCGCGCCCAATCTTACGGCCACCGCGCCCTCTATAATATTATGTCAAGTTTTGAAACTCGATCTGCGCGGACGCGCGGCGTTTAGTCAGGATGTAGCGTTCCAGCAGGTATGACTCGTACATCTCACGCGCGACGCGGACCGCTGCCTGGTGCCGTGGCAACCGCAGGGCCGCTTTGGCTTGTTCCTGCGTCTCCCACAAACAAAACGACAGGCATTCACGATCCCCACCCAATTCGCCCCTAAAGTAGTACATCAACCCGCCCGCGCCCAACGCTTCAGTGTGCGCATGGTCGTCGAACTCCGTCAGCACATCCACGTCGGCCGTCGCGCGACGCACCGAGCGGAAGACGACCAGGTACCACTGACCCTCCGCGACCTCGCGCAGGCGCTCGGCCCAGTTGAAGCCATCTGAGATAGGCAGCACGGCGTATTGCTCCGTGATCGGCATGAGCCCATGGAAAGGATAGTGATCGTGGTAAGGCGCCGCGTCGTTCTCGACGATCAGTATGCCGCGCTCCGCCAGCCCGTTTGCCATGTGTTCTCCTACTAACTAAATAGTCACCAATAAAAAAGAGGCCCGCATCGGAGTAGATACTCCTACACGGACCTCTAAATGAGCGGCCTGTCTTCTATCTACGCCAACGTTTTTCCTATCGTGGTATGGCAACATGGAACGACAAACGTGGCGCGCGCGAACTCAGACCCGGACATCCTGTGCTGATCGCCGTGGCACGCCGCCCGATGCGTACCCAGGACGGCGATATAGTCGGGGCGGCGCGCCACGCGGCGTCGCCGCGCGGCATGCTCCATATAGGGCGTCCTCCGATACGTGGAAGGGGTGCGGCGCACGCGTGGCATACCCATCTGTCGCCCCTGGACGGCCCACCGCATCATAGATTGCTCCCAGCTCGGCATAACAGTCTATTTGTCACGCTACAACCGTATGATAAGGCGCGACGTGTCGGCGGTCAACCCCCCATATGTACATCGCTCCGCGCCTCGTGCCAGACATTGTAGCTAGATACGTGACAAGACACAGAATGACGCGTGGACGGCGTGGTACAGTAACGATGATGAGTACAGCTACACAAGGCAGCGCCAAGCGCGTCATTCTGCTGATGAGCGGCGTCACCTACCGCG